>JGI12316J15310_10000026_pt19 | contig 118080 bp, 97 predicted proteins | sample MarCyaLeptolynsp_FD_15310 | JGI IMG/M metagenome (IMG submission 15310) | reverse complement strand
TGCCGTCCGCAGCGGGCGCACTGCAGCCAGACCTTGCGTACCGGCCACGCCCGGTCATGGTCGCAAACCGGACAGCGAAAGCCGTCGGGCCAACGCAACTGCATCAGGTAGTCGCGACACGCGTCCTCGGTGGCGAAGCGGGCCTCGAATTCGACCAGATCGCGCGGGTAATCCTCCACAGCGCCGTATACTACATCTTGGGGCTACCTGAGTCAAGTGGATACCCCACTTCGAAGAATCTTGAACGAGAAGCTGACGGCGTGATCAGGTGGGATTTATTCAAAGTATCCCGACCCCTCCACCAAGTGCCGCCGCACCACCTCTTCGTTCAGCTCAATCCCCAGCCCCGGCTTGTCACTCAGCACGTAGTAGCCGTCCTGATAAAACGGCGCATCCCGCAGGATCAAGTCGTCCCAGTGCTCGAGTTCCACTGAATCCGACTCGAGCGAAACGAAGTTCTTCACTGCCGCGCACAGGTGCGCGTTCGCCACCGTGCCGACCGGCGAGCACATGTTGTGGCACGCGAAGGTGATGTAGTACAGATCCGCCCAGTCCGCGATCTTCTTCGTCTCCAGCAGGCCGCCGCACTTTTGCGGGTCGGGCTGGATCATGTCCATCGCCTGTTTTTCGATGAAGTCGCGGAAGGTGTGGCGGCTATATAAGTTCTCGCCGGTGCAGGTCGGCGGTTCGCACTCGGCGGTAAAGCGGGCCATGGCGTCGGCGTTCTGCGGCGGCAGCGGGTCTTCCACGAACCACAGGTTCAAGTCCTTGCACATGTTGGAGAACCGCAGCGCATCGGCGTAGTTGTAGTTGAAGTGCAGGTCGATGCCGAGCGGGTAGTCGTCGCCCAGGTAGCCGCGCACCGCCTCGAGAATCGCCACCCATTGCTTCATCTCGATCGAGGTGATGCCGCGGTTCCATAGCTCCTGACGGTACTTCCACGGTTGGCCGGCGATGAACTGGCCGCGGCCCTCCCAGTCGAGGTCGAACTTCGTCGCCACAAAGCCGTATTCCACCGACTTGCGCGCCTCGTCCACCCAGGCGGCTGGATCGGGCGTCTGCGGCGAGCCGGTGTCGTGGTAGATCAGGATCTTGTCGCGGTAGTGGCCGCCGAGCAGTGTGTAGACCGGCGCCCCGAGAATCTTGCCCGCCAGGTCCCACAGCGCGGTCTCAATGCCGGAGATCGCCGACGACAGCGTCCCGGTCCAGGAGCCGGCGCCCATCTTGGCCTCGACCATGCGGTTGTAGAGCACGTCGACCGCCAGCGGGTCCTGACCGACGACCACGGGCTCGAGACCGCGCAGCAAGTCGAGGATGCCTTCGCGGTTGAAAGCCTCGCCGATGCCGTAGAGTCCCGAGTCGGTTTCGACCTTCACCAGGTGGGCGGGGTACTTGATATCGACCGAAGCCGTCTTGACGCCGGTGATCTTGACCTTGCCGAGCTGGCTCTCGGCAGCGGGCAGGGCCTTGACGACCTGCAGCGTCTCCGGCAGGAACAGCGAAGCGGCGGCGGACTGAAGGAACTGACGGCGATTGAGCGACATTGGGGATCTCCCGACGCGATTGTAGCCCAGGCTTACGCGCCCGGCAGCGGCTGTACTCGCCCGCCCTCGGGCATGGTGATCTTGGACTCGTCGAACGGCTTGCTGAAGGAGATGTCGGTGACCCAGGCCTCGTTCTTGAATTCGCCCTTTTGGCCGTCCTCGAACCAATAGCCGTCGAAGTGTTGCGGCGTCTTCAGCCCATCGACCGTCGTGTAGTCCTCGTAGTAAAACAGCGTCTCCCGCGGCGGTCCGCCTTTCTTGGGCGCGCGCCCGCCGAACGTCACCGTATAGCGGATCGCGTGGACCATGTGGTCGTCCCGGTCGATGTAAAGGATGTAGTGGTCGCCGGGCGCGTCGCCGATGCCGGAGCCGAAGGTGCACTTGACCATTGAGTAAGTCTCGCCGTCGAGTTCCGCGTCGGGGAGCTTTTCGTAATTCACGCCCGGGTCGGCCAGCACGAACGGGATTTGCGAGAAGTAGAAGCCGGTGAGCGCCCAGAAGCGCGGGTTGACCTTGGGCGTATCAGCCGGGAAGATCCAGGCCTGCTCGCCGTCCCAGGCGAACGACCCGTCGTAAGGCTGCACGTCGTCCGGCGTCCCCAGCGCGACCAGGTCGTGGTAAGCCCGGCGCGTCTGGTTGTCGACCGTCATGCAAGAGCGGAAGCGCATTTCCGAGCCGGGGTTGGAGTATTCCCAGCAATAAGAGCTGGTCGGAGCCGAGTACCATGTCTCCAAGCCGCCGTGAGCCTGGATGGCGGCGGCGACGAGCTTGCCGCCTTCGGAGGCTTCCAGGCGCTCTCGAGCCTCGGCGGCCTTCTGCTCGGCGACGGTCGGCTGCGCTTCGGAGGACGGAGGCTCCGGCGCGGCGGCGCAGCCTATCCACAGGGCGACCAGGGCGGTCAGTGCAGTGTAGGTTTTGTTCATCAGGTATCTCCTGGCGCAACCCTATCCTAACGGGCCCCAGCTCGTATGAAATGCAAGACGGGGCCGCGGATGTGATCCGCGGCCCCGTTTGGTTGGTTGAACCTGTGTCTTCGACCTAGAAGTCGAGGCGCAGGCCCATGGTGATGATGCGCGCGCCCTGGTTGGGGGCGGTGGCGCGTCCGAAGCTCGAGTTGAAGATCGAGGTCTGGACGTTGAATTGGTTGCGGTTGAACAGGTTGAACATGTCCGCTCGCAACTGCACTTTCACCGGCTGGTCGCCCAAGGGCACCAGCGTCATGTTCTTCACGATGGAGAGGTTCTCCTGGAAGTTGAACGGCTGACGCAATTCGGTGTAATAGCGCGAGGCAACGCCGAAGTCAAACTCGCCCGGCTGCACGAAGGCCCCCGGATTGAAGTAGCGGAGGTCATTGCCCGGATCGAGCTCGCTGCGCGGCGTGCCGCTCTGGATCGCCTGGCCGGTCGGGTTGGCGAACTTCACGCTGTTGAACAGCACGTTCGACAACGAGTTCGTCGCTGTCGCCGCCGCCACGTTGCCGCTGAAGTACCGCTGCGCCGCCGCAATCGTCCAGCCGCCGAGAACGTAGTCGGTCCAGCCGCCGCGGTTGAGGAACTTGCGTCCCTTGCCCACGGGCAGGTCGAACGAGTTCAGGAGGTTGAGCACGTGCGGCTGATCCCACGGTGCGATCGAGCGCTCGGTCGACAGATCATAGGCGTTCTGCGGACCGGGCTGCGAGAAGATCTGGCGCAAGTGGTTGGCGCTCAGGGACTTCGAGAAGGTATACGCGGTCATCATCTGCCACGCGCCGTAGCGCCGTTCGAGCTTGGCCTGGAACGAGTCGTACCAGATTCTGCCGTCGCCGGAGTTGCGGCTGGTGACGTTGAAGAAGTGCGGATAGGGCCGCAGCGCTTGCGCCAGCGTGGCGCTCGTGCCGAAGTCCTGTGCGAAGCCGGCATAGGGCTCGGTGAACCCGGCTGCCTGCACCGCGGCCGAGTTGATGTTCTGGCGCAGCAGCGGGCCCAGCGTCAGATACTTCGGATCCACTTGGTTGAGCGGTATCGTCGAGTTCAAGCCCGTGCCGCGGTTGCCGGCGTAGGCCAGATCAATCAAGAAGTCCTTGACCGTGTGCTGCAGGTTGACGCTCCAGTTCTGGTTGCGCGGGGCGCGACCGAAGTTCGGTCCGAGATAGTCGACGTTCTGGCCGTTGCCGAACGTCGGGTCGATGAACGGCGGGCGGGCCGAGGCCGGGGCCGGCGGGATGCCGGAGGAGAAGTTCAGCGCGCCGTTGAGGCCGTCGGAGACGATCTGCGTCGGCGAGCCGGCGAAACCGAGCGTGCAGCCGCAGCCGCCGTTGCCCAGCGTCTGGTAGTAGATGCCGTAGCCGGCGCGCAACACCGTCTTCTCGGTCAGCTTCAAGGCGAAGCCGGCGCGGGGGCCGACGTTGGAAAAGTCGGTCGGGAAGAAGCGCGACTCGCCCGTACGGCCTGCGCCGGGACCGGCGAAGATCATGGCGCCCGGCAGACCGCCGGCGGCGGCGTTGGGCAGTGTCAGATCGACCGATGAGTACTGGAAGTTCGCGAAGTGGAAGCCGATCGGCACCTCATAGCGCATGCCCAGGTTCAGCGTCAGCCGGTTGGTCAGCTTCCAGTTGTCTTGCAGGAATCCGGAGTAGTAGTCATAGCGAATCTGCACGTCCGGAATCGGCAGCGCAGCCGACTCCGCTCTGTCCGGCAGGCCGAGCAGGAAGCTGGCGAAGGAGTGTCCGGTGTTGCCCGTGTTGGTGGGCAACGCGGTCTGGGCGCGCGCAAATTCGTAGCGGCCGTTCGTGCCGGCGGCGTCTTGGGCCACCGTCGCTAAGCGGCGGATGTCCCAACCGAACTTCAGCTCGTGCTTGCCGCGCAACCAGGTCATCGCCTGGCTCCACTGCCAAGTAATGTTGTTCTGGAAACCGTCGTTCACCTTGCCGTCCTGCACGCCGAAGGGCGTCAGGACATCGTTCGAATCAAAGACGATCCGCGGGGTGGCGTCGGTGTCGGCCGGCAGGCCGATCTGCGAAGCGAAGCCGGCTTGCGCGGGGTTGTCCCAGCCCTGGCGGGTCTTCGAAAGGCTCCAGGTGGTGTGCACCAGGAACGAAGGCGCCGGAATCCAGTCATAGTTGGCGCGCAGGTAGATCGGTTTCTGGTAGCTGTCGCCCAAGCCCTGGCCCAGCGGTCCGGGCAGCGCGGTGACGCTCTGCACGTTCTGGTTGATCAGCGCGTGCGAGTAGCTGATGCGGTGCTCGTTGTTGAAGGCATGGTCGAGCTTCAGGCTCCAGTGGTAGTCGCTGCGGTTGCTGGTGTTGTTGAACTGCAGGTTGTTGTTCGGCGTCGAGATGTTCGGGTCGGGAATGAACGCCAAGATGTTCGCCGAAACCGTGTTGAAGCGCGAGGTCGGGATGCGCAGGTTGGGGAACAACTCGCGGTTCTGACCGGAGGTCGTCAGAGGATCATAGACGCCCAACCCCGGAAACTGCGAGAAGTCGCCCTGCTTCATCAACTGCGTCGCGACCGAACTGGTCACCGAAGCCTCCGTGGCCGGCCGCTCATCGCTGGTGAAGGTCGAGTACCAGAACGTCTTGTTGCGGCCGTCATAGAGTTTGGGAATCCAAACCGGGCCGCCCAGGCCGAAGCCGACTTCGTTGAAGCGCTGCTTGGGGCGGATGCCGCTGGTGCGGTTGATCGCCCAGCCGGCGGCGTTGAGCGCGTCGCGACGGAAGTTCCAGAAGCCGGTGGCGTGGAACTGGTTGGCGCCGGACTTCATGGTGAAGACTTCCACGCCGCCGCCGAAGCGGCCATGCTCGGCGCTGAAGGTGTCAGTGAGCAGTTTGAACTCGCCGAACATTTCCGCCGACGGGAAGTTGAATACCACGCCGCCGGATTCGGGAATCGTCAGCGAGCCGCCGTCGATCATCACTTCCTTACCGCGGCCGCCGGAGCCGGAGATGGACTGCTGGCCGCCGCCGTTGTTGACGCCGGGCATATAGTTGACGAAAGCTTCCGGGTTACGGATGCCGCCGGTGAACAGCGGCAGCGTCGTCATGAACTTGGGCGAGAAGCTCTGGCCGCGCTCGGAGGTGGCGGTGTCGAGCAGCGGAGCGGTCGAGGTGACCTCGATCGTCTCGGTGACGGCGCCGATCTCCAGCGTCAGGTCGAGATTCAAGCGTTGTGCGATGCGCAACTCGACGTTCGAACGAGTCAGCCGCTTGAAGCCGTCGGATTCGACCGCAATTTCATACGTTCCCGGCGGCAGGGCCGGAAAAACGAACAGGCCGGCCTCGGAAGAGCCGGTCTCAAACGTACGCCCCGAAGCGTCTTCGGTGGCGATGACCTGGGCCCCGGGCACTGCGGCCCCTCCCGGGTCGAGAATCGAGCCGCTGATCGAACCGCTGTTCACCTGGCCCGTCAAATTGACGGAAAACAGGAGGAATGCGACCGCAGCCAGCTCGCGGGAAGCGAACTTAGACATGCAAGTTACCCCTCAAACCAAACACAACAAAGTAGGCCCATTCAGACGAATAGGCGCCCCTCGCTTGAGTGTGGGGAAATAATTGCCTGTCGGCTATCCCGTGATCCGGCGGATAGGCGGCCCGAATTCGATACGATCCAAAGTCGGGTTGGTTCCTGGCAAAAAGCACCGGGCCGTTCCTTGTGCAAGGAGCGGCCCGGTGGGTTGTTCGCGATGAGCGGCGCGGACTAGAACGTCGCGCGCAGCCCCATGGTGATGATGCGCGGACCCTGTTGCGGGGCCACGGCTCGCCCGAAGTTCGCGTTGAGAGCATTGCCCTGCACGCGGAAGTTCGTGCGGTTGAACAGGTTGAACGCATCGGCGCGGATGGTCGCCTTGACCGGCGTGTCGCCGCGCTCGAACAGGTTGAAGTTCTTCACGATCGAGAGGTTCTCGCGGAAGATCGGCGGTTGCCGGAAGGACCGGTGGTAGCGCGATGAGTTGCCGAGCTCAAACGTGCCGGGGTTGGTGAACGCTCCAGGGTTGAACCAACGAGCGTTGGCATCATCCGGATCGAGCGTCGTGCGATCGATCCCGGTCTGGATGTCGCCGGAGCCGACATTGAGGTACTTCGCGCCGGTGAACAGCACGCCGCTGCCCAGAGTGTTCGGAGCGGTGGCGGCCAAAACCGGTCCGTTGAAGTACTCCATAATCAAGCCGACCTGCCAGCCGCCCAACGCCAACTCCGTCGCTCGGCCCGCGCCGCTGAAGAACCGCTTTCCCTTGCCGAACGGCAAGTCGAAGAAGCTCAACACGTTGACCTTGTGCGGGATGTCGAAGCCATTGATGGTCCGCTCCGGGGAAAGATCATACGAGTTCTGCGGGAACGTCTGGCTTTGGGTGAAGATCTGCCGCCAGTGCAGTTTCGACATCGACTTGGAGAACGTGTAGTTCGCGTTGAACTGCAGTCCGCCGAAGCGGCGCTCGACTTTGGCCTGAAAGGCGTCGTACCAGATCTGCCCATCGCCGGAATTGCGCTGTGTGATGTCGCGGATATGCGGGAAAGGCCGCAGCGCCTGCGCCAGGGTGGCGCCGGCCCCGAAGTCGGAGGCGAAGCCCGCATAGGGCTCGCTGAAGCCGGCCGCCTGCACCTCAGGCGCATTGATGTTCATCGACAGCAGGGAGCCGAGCGCCAGGTTCGACGGATCGACTTGGTTGAACGGAATCGATGAATTCAGGAACCGACCGCGGTTGCCGAGATAGGACAGGTCGATCAGGAACTTCTTGATCGTGTGTTGGACCGACATGCTCCAGTTTTGGTAGCGCGGGGCCTTTCCGAAGTTGGCGCTCATGTAGTCCACGTTCTGGCCGTTGCCCAGCGAGGGATCGATGAACGGCGGTTGCGCCAGCCCAGGAGGCGCTGCGATGCCGTTGTCCCATTGCAGAGCGGGGTTCAAACCGTCGGACTGCACGATGGCCGGCACGCCGGCAAAGCCAAGCGTACAGCCGCAGCCGCCATTACCCAACGTCTGGTAGTAGATGCCGTAGCCGCCGCGAATGACAGTGTTCTCACCTACGCGCCAGGAGAAGCCGGCGCGGGGGCCGAAGTTGGAGAAGTCCGTGTCGTACAGACGGGTCGTGCCGGTGCGCCCCGCGCCGGGTCCGGGGAAGATGAGCGCGCCGGGCAAGCCGGTGTCCGGGTTGACCAGGGTCGGGTCGAACGACGACATCTGGAAATTGGCCATGTGGAAGCCGATCGGCACTTCGTACCGGATGCCGAGGTTGGCCGTGAAGCGCGGCGTGATCTTCCAGTTGTCTTGGAAGTAGCCCGAGAAGTAGCGGTAGCGGATTTGCGTATCCGGAACCGGCAGATCGCTGGTTTGGGCGGCGTCAGGACCGCCGAGCAGGAAGCTCGCGAACGAGTGCCCCGTGTTTCCGCGATCGGTCGGCAGACCGGTTTGGGCCCGTTCGAACTGGTAGAGGCCGTTGGTGCCGGCCGCATCCAACGCGTTGGTGGCCAGGTAGCGGATATCGCCGCCGAACTTGTACTCGTGCTTGCCCCGCACCATTGAGATCGAGGAGTTGATGTGCCAGGTGCGGTTGTTCTGGAAGCCGTCGTTGACCTTGCCGTCCTGAATCCCAAAGGCTGTCAGATCATCCGCCGCGGCAAAGCGAACCCGCGGCGTGGCGTCCGTGTTGGCGGGCAGGCCGATCTGCGAGGCAAAGCCCTGTTGCAGCGTGTTGGTCCAGACCTGACGACGGATCGAGTATCCGACGGTGGTGTGCATCAGCGTCGTCGGCGAGATGATCCAGTCATTGTTCACCCGGATGTGCCGCGGTTTCGCGCCGGAGTCGAACAATCCCTGGCTGAGCGGACCCGGCAACGCCGTGGTGGCGTCGGTCGTGTTGTTCTCTTCGGTGTGGAAGTAGGATACCCGGATGTTGTCCGTAATCTGGTGATCGAACTTCATGCTCCAGATGATGTTCGTCAGCGGGTTGGTGTTGAGGAACGTCAGGTTGTTGCTCGTGCCAGGCTGATCCGGATCGGGAATGAACGGTAGAATGTTCCGCGAAACCGAGCTGAAGCGGCTGGACGGGATCACCTGGTTGGGGAACGGGTTGCGCACGTCACCCGAGGTCGTCAGCGGATCATAGATCAAGCGGTTGAACTCGGAAAAGTCGCCCGCCTTCATCAGCGGAGTCGCCACGCTGCTGGTGGTCGAGCTCGGGGCGTTCGGTCGAAAATCGCGGAACCAGGTGGCGTAGAAGAAGGTCTTGTTGCGACCGTCATAGACGCCCGGAATCCAGACTGGTCCGCCGCCGCCGCCGCCGGCGGTGTTGAAGCGTTGGTCAGGCCTTTCGCCGGTGGTGCGGTTCACCGCCCAGCCGGCTGCGTTCAAGTAGCGCCGGCGGAAGTTGTAGGCGCCGGTGCCGTGGAACTGGTTGTTGCCGGACTTGGTGTTGTAGACCTCGATGCCACCGCCGAAGCGACCGTTCTCAGCCGCGTACGTGCTGGTGATCAGCTTCACTTCGGTGAACATCTCCATCGAGGGGAAGCTGAAGACCACGCCTCCGGACTCGGGAATCGTAAGACTCGCGCCGTCGATCAGGATCTCCTTGGCGCGGCCGCCGGAACCGTTGACGCTGACCTGGCCGTTCGACGTGTTCACGCCCGGTAGGTAGCGCGTGAAAGCGTTGCCGCGCGGGATGCCGCCGGTGAACAAAGGCAGCGTCATCATCATCTCCTCGGAGACGTTGTCGCCGCGTTCGCTGACCGTAGTTTCGAGCAGCGGCGCCACCGAGGTGACTTCCACGGTCTGCTGGACGTCGCCGACTTCCATGCTCAGATCGAGCGACAGTCGAGCGGCCACTCGAACCACCAGCTCCGGAATGGTGAGCTTCTTGAATCCGCTCTTCTCCGCGCTCAGATCATAGGTTCCGACCGGCAGCGAGGTGAGTGCGTAGACGCCGGCTTCGGAGCTGACTGTCTCTGCCGTGATGCCGGTCGCCCGATTGACGACCACGACCCTGGCGCCGGGAACGACCGCCCCGGCCGGATCGATGACGTTGCCTGCGATCGAGCCCGTCGAGCTCTGCGCGAAGGCGACCGACGCGCAAAGCAGCGTCAGCAAGAGAGGAATCATGCTTTTGGACATGAACTTCATCACTGTTTGTTTACCCCTGTTTTTCTTCGTTGACCCAAGCGGCCCCGACCACGATTCCGCGAGTCAACTTGCTCGGCGGATCGCCCCTCAGTCAGAGCCGTTTTACCACTGCGCCAGTATAGCCCAGATCCTGCTGATTCTAAACGATTTCGTTCAATCAAGTAGAGGATTCTGGTGATTTTTCACAGGTTGAAAAGGGATATGTCAAACTCCTAAACAGCTACTACGAAAATCTACTGAAAATCGTATAGATAGTGGCAGTTCAGCAGTGTTTCTGTGAGATCCCATAGATCGCCGTTAGCGCCGCGCATTCCGGGTGCTATGCTGGCGAAACCTGTTGAGCGCCCCCATGCCGGCTTGTGAGTTCCCGACGCTCGAAGCGGCGAGGGTCCGGCTGCGGCCGCTCGTCGCCGGCGACCTCGAGGATCTGATTGCGCTGCGGGGCGATCCGGAGACGGCTAGCTTCCAGAGCTGGTCGCGCTTTGACTCCGCTGCGGCCTGGGCGATGATCGAAGACGCCCGGCGCAGCCGCGTTGATCAGTTTGGCTGTTGGGCGCAGGGCGCCATCGCGCGGCTCGCCGACGACCGCCTGATCGGCGACCTGGCGATCCATTGCCCCCGCGAAGCTCCCGAGCAGAGCGAACTCGGTTTCAACCTGATGACGTCGGAGCGCGGGTGCGGCTTGGCAACCGAGGCCGTGGACCTGGCGGTGGAGTGGCTACTGCGTGAAAGGCGCAAGCAGCGTGTGTTCGCCGTCACCGATCGACGTAACCAGCCGTCCAGGCGACTGCTCGAACGGGTCGGCTTCCGGGCGGCCCCCGAGGCCTACCGCATCGTCTTCTTCAAGGGCGTCTGGGAGGGCGAGACGGTCTACGAGCGCCTCGCCCCGTTGTCTCAGCGCACGTAATAGCCGGAGACGCGCCAGGCGCCGTCCGCGTCCTTCATGGGCGTGATCGTTTCGACGGCGTCTTTCTTGTTCTGGAACGAGGCTCGGAACTGGATCACGACGTAGTCGCCGTCGGGCGCGCCGGGGAGCTTGTCGGTTGGCTGCGCCCGGAGGAACTCGCGCGAAACCAGCTTGCCCAGAGGCCCGCGAACTCCGCTCGCAGCCTGCCGCCACTGCTCGGCGGTCACGCGTTCCTTGAAGAAGGATGCGGCGCGCTCCCAGCTCTCGCCGTAGCGCTCGCCGTCCACCAGCGCCAGCCAGGCCTCAGCCTCTTTGCGCGCGGAGCCGGCGGCGTCCGCCGCCCAAGCCGGCGTCGCCGTCACGGCCAGCAGTCCCATCAGGTCGCGTCGACTCATCGTTGGGTTTGTCATGGTCAATAGCCTCCTGGCATGGTTTACGAAGCGGATGCGGAACCTCGTGGCAAAATCTTCGGCGCGATACAATCACAGACCGCCATGTCGATCGATCGTCGCCTCTTCCTCCAAGCCTCAGCGGGCGCTGTGATGGCCGGATGCGCCGGCGGTCCTGACGCGCAGGCGGTTCCGTCTTTTCTGGCCGGCTACGAAGAACTCTACCGCCAGGACCCGCGCGCGGCTACCAAGAAATGGTTCGACGAGGCGCGCTTTGGTCTATTCATGCACTATGGCGTCTACTCGCAGCTCGCGCACGGCGAGTGGGTGCAACTCCGCGAAAAAATCCCGGTCGCTGAGTACGCCAAGCTGCAAGAGACGTTCGACCCGAAAAACTTCGACGCCGAAGCGATCTGCGATCTCGCGGTCGCGGCCGGCATGAAGTACGTCAACCTGACGGCCCGGCACCACGACAGCTTCTGCCTGTTTCGCACCAACCAGACCGACTTCACAAGCCTCGACTCGCCCGCTCGCCGGGACCTGGTGCAGGAGCTGGCCGACGCCTGCGCCAAGCGAGCGCTGGGGCTGTGCCTCTACTATTCCTACGCGCTCGACTGGCGGCACCCGTACTTCTACTCGCGCGAGGCGTCGGAGCAGGGCGAGGTTCAGTGGGAAGCAGCCCGTCCCGCCTATGACGAGCCGCAGCCGGAGTACCTGTACGAAAAGGACGAGGATTTCACGAACTACCTCAAGTTCGTGCACGCCCAGATGCGCGAGATCCTGCACCGCTACCACCCGGCGGTGCTCTGGCTCGACCCGATCATGGGCTACTACTCGCGGCCGGACCTGTTTCCGGTCGAGCTGACCTACGAGATCATCCGTGAGGCCGACCCGGGCGTGCTGATCTGCTTCAAGCAGGGCGCGAACGGCGATGAGGATTTCGTGGCGCCGGAGCGGGAGCCGCGCGCCCACACCCAAGGCGGCGCCGTCGCCATCGCGGCGTGGGAAAAGAACAAGGGCAAAAAGATCGAGATCTGCGAGACGCTGCAGCCGCGCGTGTGGGGCTACGACGAGCGCGACCAGGGCCAGCACCGCACCGCCGACGAAGTGATGGCGATGCTCGAGCACTGCGAAGGTTACCAGGCGAATCTGCTGCTCAACACCGGCCCGCTGCCGGACGGCTCGATCCACTCCGACGACCGCGAGACCCTGTTGCGCGTGGGCGAGCGCCTGGGCGGCTAATAGCAGCCGACGTGGAGCAGGCCTCCGGGCCTGCCAGCTTGGCCTCCCGGCCAAGCTCCGGACGGCGACCAAGAGGTCGCCGTTGCAAGCCGGGAGGCTCGCTCCACGTTTCGCGCTAGCCGATCAATGCGCCTTCATGAACCAGCAGCCACTGCTTGCGCTGGAGTCCGCCGGCGTACCCGGTGAGCTTGCCGTTGGAGCCGATCACCCGGTGGCACGGCACGACCACCGCCACGGGGTTGCGGCCGTTCGCCAGACCCACCGCCCGCGATGCGCCGGGCTTGCCCAGCCGCTCGGCCAACTCGCCGTAAGACGCCGTCCGGCCGACGGGAATCTCCCGCAACATCGCCCACACCTGTTTCTGGAACGGCGTACCCGCGGCATCGGACGGGATCGTCTCGATGGCCGCGAGGTCGCCGTCGAAGTAAGCGCGCAGCTTGTCCGCAAATCCGCCGAAGCCCGGCTTCTTCCCAGCTTGCACCGGCTGCGTCGGGTCGAACAGCAGCGCGTGCAGGGCCTGGTCGTCGCCGAGCAGGCGCAGCTCGCCGATGGGGGTGTCGATGGTTTCGGTGAAGCGGTTCATAGCGGTAGCGGGGTCCAAAGATGCATGGCGGCGTAGGCGCGCCAGGGTCGCCAGGCCTCGGCGGCGGTGAGCAGTTCGGCGTTGCTGACGCCGTAGATGCGCGGAAGGGCGAGGTCCTTGGGCGGAAAGGCGTCTGGGTCGCCGAGGGCGCGCAGCGCGATGTAGTGCGAGGTCCATGGGCCGATGCCGGGGATCTGTTCGAGCGCGGCGCGCAGGGCTTCGGCGGGGCCGTCCTGCGGAATGCGCTTGGCGGCGAAAGCTTCGGCGAGACCGCGAAGGGCGCGCTGGCGGGCGCCGGTCAGCCCCTTGCCGCTCAGATCCATGGCAAGCAGCTCTTCGGGGGTGGGGAAGAGGCCGCTGGGCGGAATCAGACGGCTGGTCAGCGTGGCCGCGCCTTTGACCGTCACCTGCTGCTCGAGCGTCGCGCGAACGGCCATCTCGAAAAGATCCCAAGCGCCGGGCAGGCGCAGTCCGGGCCGGGCGGCGACGCGCGAGGCGAGCGCCGGGTCGCGCTCCAGGGCTCGGGCGATCACGGCCGGGTCGGAGTCGAGGTCGAACAGGCGGCGGATGCGCGCCACGATCGGCGGCAACAGACGCAAGTCGGCGATCTCGATCTCGGTCTCGAGCACGTTCTTCTGCGGCAGCGGCCGGGCCGATAGTCGGCCTGCTTCGCCGCCGATGCGGAACGTGCGCTGGTAGCGGCCGTCCACGATCGATTCCACCGGCGCGACCATGCGCTGGCCGAGGAAGGAGAACATCGCCTCCCAGTCATACGGAGGCCGGTAGGCGAGCCGGAGTTTCAGCCCCCCGGCCCGGGCCTTGCGGCGCGACTGGATGTCGACGACTTCGCGGAAGCGACGCACGCTGCCGAAGCCGGCCGCAGCGGCGATGTCGGCGGCGGGCAGCGCGGTTTCGTCGAGCAGCCGTCGCGCCAGCAACACCCGCCGGGCCTGGGACGCCTGTTGCGGCGAGACGCCGAGTTTTTCTCGAAATAGCCGTCGGAGTTGCCGCTCGCCCACGCCCAGCCGCTCCGCAAGATTGCCCACCGAGGCGCCGTCGAGCGCTCCTTCGTCAATCAGCCGAAGCGCGCGGGTGACGAGGGCGGAGGTTCCGTTCCAGGCCGGAGCGCCGGGCGCGGTTTCCGGGCGGCATCGGCGGCATGGCCGAAACCCCGCCGAGAGAGCAGCGGCGGCACTGGGAAAAAAGCTGCAGTTGGAGCGCAGGGGAGTCCGCGCCGGGCAGACCGGCCGGCAAAAAATGCCGGTCGAAGCGACGGCCGTGAAAAACTTGCCGTCGAAGCGCGCATCGCGGGCTCGGTGGGCCTCCCAACAAGTGCTGTCATCCAACCGCACGCCTTTGTTGTAGCAGCGGTGCGGCCGGCGGCGCGGCGGAAATCGGACGTGGATGTGGATGGGGGCGGCGCTAGGCTGCCAAGCCTGACGCTACCGTCGCGGCTGTCTCTTCTGGAGAGCCCTGCAAGAACTGCTGACGCTTGCGCAGCAGCGCCGGCAGCGAAGCGGGGTCGAAATCCTTGGGGAGGATGGAGACCACCGGCTTCTTCATGCTCAGTGCGGCCCCGAGTTGGAACAAGGCCCAAGACCACGGTCCCTTCTCTTTCTCCTCCTCCAGTACGAGCACAATTGCGTCGCTCGTTCGAAAGGCCCTTTCTGTTGCGGTACGCCAGTCCTCGCCGGGCTTCGCACCCTGCTCATCCAGGTAGGGCCGAAAGCCCTTTTGGCGCAGAGAATCCGCAAAACGCGCGACCCAGTCCCGGGCTGCCGCGTTCGCCGCGTAGGAGATGAAGACTGTCGCGTCGCTCATAGCTATCCTCCGCTCTCCTCGCTTATCCTACCGCTTCTCTCGATCCGCCGCCGGAGCTGCTCGAAATACTTGTTGACGGCGTTCAAGTCGATCATGTTGCGACGTTTGAGCGTTCCTGGAACTTCGGGCCGAGCCTGTAGCTCGTCCGGGGTGATGCCATGCAACAGGGCCACGATCGGAATGCGCCGAAACCAAGCGGCCCCAAACTCGGTCCAGACATAGGGACGTTCCAAGCTCCATGGCGTCACCAGCAGCAGAAACTCGTCGGCGACTTCCAGCGACGCCAGGATCTCGTCTTCGAAATCGTCGCCTACGTGGATGTCCGTATCATCCAGGAAGCATTGGCCCCCAACCTCGGAGATGCCTCTGGCAATCTGGAGCGCAACCCAAGTGTCCCGAGAGCTATGGCTGATAAAAACAAGATGGGGTTTTTCGGGCATGAACGCCACGTTGGCGCACCATTCTAGCGCTCTCCAGATCGAGTTTGCCGGCTAATTCCGCTTCGGCCCCGTGACCTCCCAATGCAAACCGCCGTCCTGCGTCTTGAGCACGCCGCCCTCGCCGCCGTAGTACAGCGTCGGGGGTGTGGTGCGGTCGTCGAACACCAGCGTCCAAGCCCGCGCGGACCAGTGCAGCCCCGCCGGCTCCCAGCTCATGCCGCGGTCGCGCGAGCGAAACACCCCCGACGTGGTTCCCGCATAGACGTCCGACGGCGTCTTCGGGTCGACCGCCAGCGAGAGGATGCGCTCGGTCAGCGGCGCCGCGCTCTTGGTCCAGGTCTTGCCGCCGTCGTCGCTGCGAAACACGCCGCGCGGGTCGGTCCCGGCGTAGACGACCTGCGGGTTCGTCGGGTCCAGAGCCAGCGCCCGTACGTCCACGTCGTACAGCGGGCCTTGCGGGTCGGCGCTCCAGGTCGCCGCGCCGTCGGTGGTCTTGTAGACGCCGTGCCACGTACCCGCATACAGCGTTTCCGGATTCTTGGGGTCGATCACGAGCGCGCGGATCGTCTTGTCGATCAGTCCGACGTTGCTCTCGTCCCAAGACTCGCCGCCGTTGACGGTCTTGAAGACGCCGCCGCCGTCCGTGGCCGCATAGACCGTTTCTGGGTTTTCCGGGTCAATGGCCATGGCCCGGATGTCGGGATACGTGATGCCGTCGTTGACGGGTTCCCAGGCCCCGCCGGCGTCGGGACTGCGCCAGACGCCCGAGCTGTAGGTGCCTGCGTAGACGATCTGCGGCTCTTCGGGGTCGACGACGATCGCGTTCGGCCCCAGCGGCTCGAGGCCGACCGAAGGCCAGTTGTCCAGCCCGCCTTTGGTGGTCTTGCACAGGCCCTTGGCGGCGCCGGCGTAGAGGATCATCGGGTTCGACGGGTCGAGTGCGATGCCTTGCACGTGCCCGCCGCCGGGCGAGCCCATCTGGGCGGAGAGGGGCAGGGCGAGGACGGCCATCGCCGCGCCCGTCCGTGCCGCGCCCTTCAGGGTGCGGGTGAATACGGCCTCGAGCTGGATAGCCCCAGGCTTCAGCCTGGGGCAACGCCGACCAGGAGGTCGGCGTTGCAAGCCAGGAGGCTCGCTCCACGGAGTTGCACGGACGGCCTGTAGCGCCACGTGGAGCAGGCCTCCCGGCCTGCCAACTTGGCCTCCTGGCCAAGTAGCTCGAATGTAGAAACTCCAGTCCCCAGGCTTCAGCCTGGGGACCCGACGCGCCAATCCATACCAAATGCAGGACGTCAATGGGCGTCGTTCCAACGCCCCCGGGCTGAAGCCCGGGGCTATCTTCAGGGTGCGGGTCGCCTTCCCGCCGAATGCTCGCAATCCGAAGATTGCGGCACGGAAGGTGCGCAGCATCATTCCGCCTCCCAGGGAAACTCGTATGAAGGCGTCAGCGCCCAACGTTCGAGCGACAGATCGAGCGTGGTGCCCGCGCCCGGCGCCAGCACCAGCGCCAGGGCCTTGCCGTTCACCACCACGCGGCGCACCTCCGTCTCCAAGTTCCGCGAAACCCGCGCCCCCGGCGGTTGTGCATCCGTCGCCGTTCGCCAGCGCGCCTCGGTGATGCGGTGCTCGCCGTAGGCGCCGCCCTGCACGATCACCGTTCGCTCCTCGAAGAGATTTGTGTTCACCAGCTCGATCTCCACCGCATCGTCCGCCACCGAGCTCACCAGCGCCGCAACCCCCTGCGGCAGGCCCGGCTCGAGCTCGTCGCCGTCGAAGTAGCGCACGAACGAGTGCAGCATCTCGCCGCGCTTGTGGATGGGCGGGCCGCCTACGGTGAGCCGCACGAGGTTGTCCGTCGTCACCGGGTCGAGCGCCAGCCACTTGGCGTCATACCAGGTCTCCGGGTCGCCGGCCTCGTTGAGGATCTGGTGCAGCTTGGCCGCCGCAAACTTCAGGTCGCCTCGAAAGGCCTCTTCGGGGAAGTTGGGATTGTCGCCCTTCAGATAGGCCGCCCAGCCGAGCGAGCCGCCCTTCCCGCCCGAAATCTTGTAGATCTTGTCAACCATCTCCCAGTCGCGGCTGTCCTGGGTGACCGCCCACATCTCGGCGGCGATCGTGCCGCTCTGCGGTACGAAGTAGTGCCAGTCTTTCTCGGCGCTGTAGCGGATGGGCATCATCCAGCGCTTGCCCTCCTGGCGGCCCTTTTCGCTCATCAGGCGGAGCTGGCTGCGCGGCAGCTCGAACCAGTCGCGGTCGCCGGTGAGCAGCGTGGCGACCTTGGCGCCGGTAAACGCCGCCAGCACGATGTCCGTGCCGCCGCGCACCCACTTCCATCCGTAGTAGCCGCCCCACCAGTTGCCGTCGTTGTACTCGCCGATCTTGCCCGACAGCCCGACGTTGTCCGGAGTGATGCCGCCGTTCTCGCGCGTCCGCTCGACCCAGGCGCCGATGTACTCCTTCACCCACTCCTTGTACTTGTCGTCGCCGGTGTAGAGGAAAGCGTTGGCGATCAGCGGCGTGGCCGTCATGTTGATCGGCACGTCGCCGCGCGCCATGCGGTCGCTCATCGCCTTCACGATCTTGGCGAACTGGTCGTTGTCGGGATGGTCGTTGATCCAGCCGGTGGTGGAGTCCACGCCGGGGATGTTCTCGACCGGCAGGTGGTAGTAGACGAGGTTCGCGTTGGTGGGAATCCAGTCGCGCTTCACCCATTCCATCTTCGGGCCGCGGCTGCCGTTCATCGACGCACGGATGATTTTCAGCTTCTTGTCGTAGTTCTGCGCCTCGGGGTCTTCGCCGGTGTACATCCGGGCGAAGCGCTCGGAGCGGTCGCGGAACAGCTCGTCATGCGGTTCGACCATACCGAACGGATAGAACGACGTGTAGCCCTCGCCGTGGTGCATCCAGTCCCAGTTGGAGTCGAACTCGCGATAGACCTGGCCGTAGCGGGTGAACTGCCTGGTGATGCCGTCCCAGATGTGGCGGTGCAGCTCGTCGAGCTTCTTGTCGCCGCCGAGCGCGTAGAGCAGGGAATAGCCCCGGAACGCCTCATAGGCGTCGTCGGAGGAGTTCATGCCGCCCTCATAGCGCTCCATCCAGCGCAGCGAGCCGTTGGGCAGCGTGTAGGTGTCGGCGAAAACCTCGCCGGCGCGGTTGAGCTGCTCGATCAGGTGGCGCTCGAGCACGGCCCAGTTGGGTGCGGGCTCGGGGGCCTCTGCGCGGATTTCGGGGATCTCGGCGGCCGAGGCGAATGGCGCGCAGAGAACCAACAGCAGGAGCAAAAGCGGCTTCACGCAAAACAGAGTAGCGCAGCGGATGATGCTGCTGGGCGCACTCGGAGGCTCGACAAACCTGGACACATGCCTACTCTAAGGTGGAATGCGAAACGTTGCCCTTCTGACCCTGTTGTCCGCCCTTGCGATGACCGCACAGACGCCGCCACAGCAGCCGGCAGAAGGACCCGGGGGCGCCGACTATCCGCACGCGTCCGTGGACATCCGCGGCCCCTACATTCCGCCCGTTTACGGAAGCGACGAGCGCTTCGCCTACTACCTGTTCGAGCCGGCCTCGCCCAAGCCCGCCAGCGCGCCGGTGGTCTTGTTTCTGCACGGCTTCCAGGCCAACTCGCCGCTGCTGTACGGCAAATGGATGGAGCACCTGGTTCGCAAGGGATACACCGTGGCCTGGGTGCGTTGGGATCAGGGGCTGCTGGCCACGGACCGGTTCGTGACGCAGGCGCAGATCGGTTGGCTGGACGCGCTGGGCCGCTTGCTCAACAAACCCGAAGAAGGGCACGTGCCGCCGGCGGTGGACGAGCAGGGAACTCTGCTGACCGGCATGGTCGGGCACTCCGCCGGCGCCTGGATCGGTCCCGCTCTCGCCGGCAGAGCCAAGCTGCCGGGAGCGCGCTTTCCGGCGCCGCAGGCGCTGGTTGCGGTGGAGCCCCAGCGTCCCCTGTTGCCAAATTTGGAGCCGCTCGAGCTGATCGACCCAACCACCGTCCTCACCATCCTGATCGGAGACGACGACCGGCTCGTCTGCGACCAATCCGCCCGCTCTCTGTGGAGCCGCACCGCGCACATCGCCGACTCGAACCGCGACTATCTGGTGGCTCGCTCGGATACTTACGGGTCGAAGCCCCTGATCGCGGGACACGTCTTCCCGCTCACGTTTCCGTTCGTTCCGGACGCGCTGGACTTCTATTCGACGTGGAAGATCTCGACGGCGACATTCGACTGCGCCTTCCGCGGCGAGAACTGCGATGTGGCGCTGGGCAACGGCGCCGTGGATCAACTCGACACGGGCCAGTGGAGCGATTTGACGCCGGTGGAAGCGATGCTTTGGGTTGCGGACCCGCAGAGCTTCACGCCGAGCTGCGCGACGCCGGCCCCGTAGGCGAAATGGGCGCGCAGATGGCGGAGCGGACTCCGACGATGCAGCGGCCCGACAGCACAGGACGGCCTGATCGTCGCCGGAAGAGCGCGACCCAGCCGAAGGGAGTGATGAGCGGAGAAGCGGCATTGTGCGAACCGCCTTGACACTATGCGGCCATGACGTCATAGTGACAATATTGGACTGGGGGATCCCGGTCGGCAGATGGCTCTGGTTTCTACCGGGGCCTTTTGTTCTTAGGGGAAGACCTTTAGCCCCCATCCTCTCGTCACACCATTCGGGCCGCGTCGAATTTTCGGCTCGATCACATCAAATGCCCGGTTCGGTTGGCCGGGCCGGAGACAGTGTAGAGCGATGGGGCGCGCAGTTAGATCGGCGAGCTGCAGCCCCGCTGAATTGATGAGCTTGTGGGCGAAGACAATCTCAAAGTTTGGCATCGGTCCCCAGCGGTTGCCTCCGTCGCGAATTCGCCGGAACTCTAGTTCCAACTCGTCGTCCTCTCGTTTTCCGCGTCGTTCTACGACGATGTGGGTCGTTAGATGATGCTGGTTCCGGTCCCGTAAGAAAGCATAGGCTCGTTCCATACAGAACACTAGTGCTGTGTCATAGGGGCTCGCCGGCTGGGCGTATTGGTTGCGGTGCCGTGCCTTGTCGATGACCGTCGCAATGATGGTGAATTCGGCCTCTGCAATGATGTTCGTCAGGTCGCTCATGAAAGCCTCCCTGAGTTCTGGAGCGTTCAAGGCAGCGAAGGGCGGCTTCTGCTTGCGAATAGGATGCTCATGCAGCACGATAGCGTCGTGTCCAAAGTACTTGAACTTGAAGGCTTGAACCAGGGGACGACGGCCTCGAAATAGCGGCGCTTTTCAAAGATGCAAAAGTCGAGCGCGAATACAGGGAAGTCAGGATCAATCGTCTTCAGGCTGTGGTCTCCGCTTTCGTCGACGTAGATGACATAGTCGCTGAATCCCACGCGGTCAGATTAGCGCAGCCGGAGCAGGTCCGGCTCGACGAGCCAGCGGGGCGCCGAGGAACGCGTGGTCTTCGGTGGGATCTGGTGAGGCATGGCCGAAGTCCTATCCAGTCCGACGGACGAGGGGGGTAAGCCCCGCGCGGGGGGGTTGACTGAGCGCGTCCCCCGCACGTAGCCCTTCTTGCCGCGTTCGGCCGCGCGGATCTGCTCGTCGACCCAGCGCACCTCTTTGCGGTTTGCTTGCTGCTTCCAGACCAGATGCCGCTTGCCCGATTGGGGATGCTCTCCGTAGCCGACGCGGTACCAGACCTGCTTGATGCGTTGGAACAGCCGTCCGTCCGCCGCTTCGACGAACAGGACCTCCCATTTTCGCCCGGGCCGCAGATACGGCGGACGGTATGTCGGCCCTTCCCGTAATATTCCGGTCTTGGGGTGGACGTAGAAGCCGTAGACCGTGGTGGGCCCGCGCCAACCATTCCGCATCACCTTCCCTTCGACCAGGAAGCACTCGGTCTCCACCTCCCACCGCAAATGATCCAGGACGTGCTGACCCGTAACGCTCCGCCCGTCGAGCTGCGAGCGGATCTCCGAGTACACCTTGTCCCACGGACGGCCCAGGTTCTTGCGCAGGAATCGCCAGAGCGGGGTGAGATGCTCCCCAAACTCCTTGCCCCAACGCCGCGCCGGAGCGCGAACCGGACCGGAGTCGAAATCCTCATGAACTTCGACCGGCCTGATTTTTCGAGCAGTCTTCAGGCTGCGCTCACGCGAACCGTACCGAGGCTGCTCGACTACAACCTTTGCCATATCGGAACGCATGAGGAAAACTATGCACCACTATTAAGTGGGTGTCAACTGGTTTTTCAGCGTTGCGCATAATGGAGGGCCATGTTGGACTTGGCGAACTACTCCGTAACGGTCAGCGAGATCTTGGGCTCGCTCGACGGCGGCGCGCGCCGGATGCCGCTGGCCCCGAGCGGTCCGGCCGGCGGCCCCGGGCTGGACCGACTGCGCACGACCTCCATCGAGGCGCTGTTTGACGGCGAGGCGGTCGCATCTCACGAGTTCGCCGACTGCACGCGCAGCGCCCTGTTTCTGTACTTCTCAGCGCTCGATGAATCGCATACGATCTCCCAGGGAATCGGCTCGCCTACGGGCAGTTTCCTGCACGGGGTGATGCACCGGCAGGAGCCCGACTACTCGAACGCCAAATACTGGTTCCGGCGCGTCGGCTCGCACGAGCTGTTTCCCACGCTGCGCGAGGAGGCCCTGCGCCTGCCGCTGCGCACCAACCTTCCTGAGGCGATCAAGAGCCGGCCGCGCTGGGACCCGATGTGGTTCATTGACCAGGTGGAGCGGGCCGTTGGCGCCGACGAATTCGTCGAGGCGGACCTGCTCAGCATCCAGAGGCTCGAGTGGGACCTGCTGTTTGACTACAGCTACCGCCGGGCCTTGATCGGATAGCGATGCCGTACTTTTTGGGGATCGACGGCGGACAGACGGCGACGAAGACCGCCATCGGCGACGAGACCGGCCGCGTCCTGGGCGTCGGGCTCGCCGGTCCCTGCAACCACGTGGGCAAGGCCGAAGGCCGCGCCAAGCTCACGCGCGCCATCACGGAATCTCTGGCGGATGCCCTGACGGCGGCGGAACTTCTCGGTCAAGAAATCCGCTTCGAGGCCGCTTGCTGCGGCATGAGCGGCGGCCCGGACGACAAGGATGCGATCCTGCGCGAGATTTTGCCCGCCGACCGCGTCGAAGTCGTCACCGACGCTCATATCGCCCTGACCGGCGCGTTGGGCGGCCTTCCCGGCGTGATCGTCATCGCCGGCACCGGCTCCATCGCGCTGGCCGAGAGCGCCTCGCGCCGCACGGCTCGCGCAGGCGGCTGGGGATACATCTACGGCGACGAGGGCGGCGCCTTCGACCTCACCCGCCAGGCATTGCGGGCCGCGTTGCGCATGGAGGAAGGCTGGGGCGAGCCGACTGCACTGCACGACAAGCTGCTGGAGGCGACCGGCGAACGCTCCGCGAACGTTCTGCTGCATCGCTTCTACACCGACGACTGGCCGCGCCCGCGCATCGCCGCTCTCGCGCCGTTGGTGGAAGAGGCGGCGCAGGAAGGCGACCGTGTCGCTCGGGAGTTGCTGATCCAAACGGGCAAGCTCCTCGCCGAGTTGGCCGCCGCCGCTGGAACGCAGCTTTTCGGGGACGTATTGCCGCGCATCGCCCCCATCGGCGGCGTGTTCGAGAGCGAGCTCGTGCGCGAGGCGTTCATTGCCGCCGCCCAAGGCAGCGTGATCGAGCCGGTCGAGACTCCCGCCGTCGGCGCGTTGATCCGGGCCAGGAGGCTCACGCGATGACTTTTTCCGAAGCGAGACAGGCCGCTCAGCTCCACCTGCGCGAAGCCTGCCCGGTGATGGGGCCCGTGGTCGAGCAGGTGGGCCGCTGCCGCATGCGGCTCAACCGCGACCGTTTCGCCTCGCTGGCCAGGACGATCCTGTTCCAGCAATTGGCCGGCCCGGCCGCCCAAGCGATCCACGGCCGGCTGATGACGCGCTTGCCCGACCAGCGCTTCACCGCGGCGGGGCTGGCCGCGCTCAGCGACGAGGATTTTCGGCTTTCGGGAGTTTCCGGGCAGAAGCGGAGCTACCTGCGCAGTCTGGCGGAGCTGACGCTCGAGCGGAAGGTGCGCCTCCAGGGCTTGGCATCCAAGAGCGAGGAAGAAGTCATCGCCGAGCTGACGCAGATCAAGGGCGTCGGCGTCTGGACCGCGCACATGTTCTTGATGTTCACGCTGGGGCGGCCGGATATCCTGCCGGTCGGCGACCTGGGCGTGCGGTCGGCCATCCGCAAGTTGTTTGAGCTGGACGAGTTGCCGGCGCCGGCCGAATGCGAGCGGCTGGCCGCGCCCTGGCGACCGTACGCCAGCTTCGCGAGCTGGTACTGCTGGCGCAGTTTGGATATCAAAACGCCCGAATGAGCGCCCGGGGCTTGGACGAACAGGAATGTTCGTCCTACTGCTGCTGCGATCCGGCGGTGGGGCCGGACATTCCTGTCCGGCGCAGACGGCGTTCTACGGCGCCAGTGAAACGCTCGCAATCGTGCGCTTGCCCGTCCGCCACTCGTGTTTCAGCTTCCACTCCCCGTCGAACTCCAGCAGCCGCCGTCCGGTGTAGTCCGACACCAAAAAGCCACCCGAAGCCAGCGGCTGCAGCCCCGAACACCATCCCATCCGCAGGCCGCCGTCGGCGCCGCCCACCGAGCGCACGATGGAGCCGTCCGGCGCCACTTCCACCACCTCGCCCGGCGAAGCCAGGCCGATCAGGGTATTGCCGTTGGCCAGCCGCCACGCCTGGTAGGGAAAGCGCTCGTCGCCGCCGGTGGCCTGGAAAGTCCAGACGATCTTGCCGTCGCGGTCGACTTCGATCACCTTGTTGAGCCGTTCCACCGCGATCAGCGTCGTGCCGGCGTCGGTCCGCCGCACGCTGCGCATCTGGCGGTCGGCGAGTTCGGGGTTCGAGTACTCCCAGACCTGCCTGCCTACGCGATCCACCTCGATCACCTTGCCCAAGACCATGTCGCCGATCAGCGTGCGGCCGTTGGGCAGCCGTTGGGCGGCGATGGGGTGTTCGAGCCCTTCGGCCAGCCCGTAGCTCCAGACCTCTTTCCCCTCGGCGTCGACTTCCACCACGCGGCGCCAGTTGCCGGTGGTGTAGAGCACGTGGCCGTCGGGCAGGACCTGCACATCGTGGCCGCGGTTGTTCGGAACCGTCCAGCGCACCTCGGCCGACGGCCAGTCCATGGCGACGATTTCGCCGCTGGGCCCGTGGTCGGCGGCCAGCAGCAGCCGCTGCTCCGGCTTCTTGGCGAGATAGCGGTCGAACCAGTCCGCCATGGCCGCCCAAGCTCGTTGTTGGTCCGCCGGATCGCGAAAGCCGTGTTGCGCGTTGGGGAAGCCGATCAGCTCGGCGGCGACGCCGGCGGCGCGGAGGCGGTCGGTGATCCATTCGCCGTGCTCGAAGGCCACGTAGTTGTCCTTCTCGCCATGCAGCGTCAGCGTCGGTGCGTCGTCAGGAGAAACCCAGTTCAGCGGGCTGGCCTTCCGCGTCAGAGCCATGGCGTGGTCGAGGTCGCCGCCCAAAAACATCGGCAGCACCTCCGCGGCGTCGACGCTGGCGCCGGGCTCATAGGAGGCCACCAGATCCGTCGGGCCAAACTGGTTGACCACCGCTTGCACCGCGCTCGAAAATTCCTGGTTGGGGCCCGAGCCCTCGAACTCGTCCACCCCGCCGGTGACGCCGAGCATCAGCACGAGATGTCCGCCCGCCGAGCCGCCGGTCGCGCCGATGCGGTCCGGGTCGAGGTTGAAGCGGGCGGCGTTGGCGCGCAGGTAGCGAACGGCGGCTTTCGAATCTTCGACAGCGGCGGGAAACTGGTGCCGCGGGCTCAGGCGATAGTCGATCGTCGCCGCGACGTAACCGTGCTGCGCCAGGTAGTAGGCGATGGAGCGGTAGCGCTCGCGCGAGCCGGCTCGGAAGCCGCCGCCATGGATGCAGACCACGGCGGGGAAGGGGCCGTCGCCGGTCTTGGGGCGGGCGATGTCGAGCAGTTGGCGGCCGCCGACCGCCGAGTACTCGAGCCCCTCCTCGAAGACGATGTTGTCCGGCGGCTCTTGGCCGAAAGCCGCGACGGTCAGCAACAGGGCGAACAGGCAGATGCGCATCGGGCGGATTCTAGCGCAGATGGAGGCTTCAGCGATTCTCGTCGCCCAGCATGGCCCAGATGGCGTCAAGCGTGTCGGCGTCTTCGGGCTTCTTGTCCCGCCGCCAGCGGTTCATGCGCGGGAAACGCACGGCGACGCCGGACTTGTGCCGCGTTGACCTCTGGATGTTCTCAAACGCCAGCTCGAAAACCAGCTCCGGCTTGACCGCCCGCACCGGCCCGAAGCGCTCGAGAGTGTTTTGCCGGATGAAGCGGTCGACTTGCCGGATCTCCTGGTCGGTCAAGCCGGAGTAGGCCTTGGCGAAGGGCGTCAGCTCGCCGTCGCGCCAGACGCCGAAGGTATAGTCGGTATAGAGGCCCGCCCGCCGGCCGTGGCCGCGCTGGGCGTAGAGCAGCACGCAGTCGATGGTGTAGGGCTCGATCTTCCACTTCCACCAGGGCCCGCGCTGGCGGCCGACGCCGTAGGAGGCGCCCAGCCGCTTGAGCATTAGCCCTTCCACGCCGTGCTCGCGGCTGGCCTGCCGGGTCTGAGCCAGCGCAGCCCAGTCAGGCGCATCGAGCGCGGCCGCTGAGCGGATCGCCGAGGCTTCCGGCTGTTCGGCCAGTACTCGTTCGAGCAACTCCCTGCGACGCTCGAGCGGCTGCTCGCGGATGTCGTAGCCGCTGTGTTCGAGCAGATCGAACGCCATGAAGACGACCGGCGCGTCCTTGAGAATTTTGGGGCCCAGGGTCTTGCGGCCAATGCGTCGCTGCAGCAAGGAGAACGGCAGCACGCCGTCCTTCCAGGCCAGGATCTCGCCGTCGAGCACCGTCCCGTCGGGCAGGCGGGTGGCGTCGATGCGCAGCTCGGGGAAGCGGTCGGTCATCAGCTCCTCGCCGCGGGACCAGACGTAGGTCTCGCCGCCGCGCCGGATCAACTGGGCGCGGATGCCGTCCCATTTCCACTCGGCCAGCCAGTCCGCGCGGGCGCCGAGTTTCTCCGACGGCTCCTCGTCGAGTTGGTGCGCCAGGAAGAACGGGTAGGGGCGGCTGCTCTCGAAATCGTCCGCTGCCGGGGAGCGGAGCTGCTCGAAAAATTCGGCCGTCGGCGACCAAGTCCCCATTAGGCGATGGGCGATGACGGCGGGCTCGAGGACGGCCGATTCCGCCAGCGCGCGTGTGACCAGCCGCTGCGAGACGCCGACGCGAAAGCCGCCGGTGAGCAGCTTGTTCCAGACGAAGCGCTGCGGGCCGTCGAGCTCGTCCCAGGAGGCGATCAGGCGTTCGCGTTGGGCCTGTTCGTCGAGGTCGCGCAAGGGCAGCAGTTGTTGTTCCACCCACGCGGCCAGCGGTTTGCCAGTGGAGCGCCGGGGCGCGGGCAGCAGCAGCGCCACGGTCTCGGCCAGGTCGCCGACGGTTTGGTAGCACTCGGCAAACAGCCATTCGGGAGTGTCCGACAGCTCGCAAGCCCAGTCCGCCAGCCGACGAACCGGCAGGAGCCGCTTCAAGCGGCGCCCGCTCAAGAAGTAGACCGCCCAGGCGGCGTCGGCCGGCGGTGCGCTGTCGAAGTAGCGGCGCAGGGCGTCGAGTTTGCCGCTGGTCTTGTTGGTCTCGTCGAGCGCCGTGAAAAGCTCGGTGAAGGCCTTCATTCCTCCGAGGCCTCCTCGTCGGACGAGTCGTCTCGCTCGCCGCTGAAGCGCGTTTCCAGCACCCCGGCGTCGAGCCCCATCTCTCCCAGCCGCCGCGCCAGCGCCGCCGTCGAGCCGTGGGTGAGCAGCACGCGCTCCGCGCCGGCGGCCTCGATGGCCCTCAGCAGCTCCGGCCAATCGGCGTGGTCTGACAGCACGAAGCCGCGGTCCGCTGCGTAGCGCCGCCGCGCGCCCCGCACCAGCATCCAACCCGAGGCGAACGCCGTGGAGGCGCCGCGAAAGCGGTTCATCCAGCTCGACCCCTGGGCCGGCGGCGCCACGATCAAGGCTTCGGCGAACGGCTGCGGCCCCTCGGCTTCGCTCACGCGCCGGGTCATCGGCAGCGCAACGCCGCTGGCGCGGTAGTCGGCGTTGAGCGCTTCCGGCGCCCCGTGGCAGTAGATCGGCCCGATGGACGCGTCCACGCCCGCCAGCGCTCGCTGGGCCTTGCCCAAGGCGTAGGCGAACAGGATGCTGGGCTTGCCGGCGGCGGCGTTCGAGCGCCACCAGCGGTTGATGTCGGCATAGACCGCCGCCGGGTCGGGCCAGCGATAGATCGGCAGTCCGAAGGTGCACTCGGAGATGAAGACATGCGAGCGCACCGGCTCAAACGCGGTGCAGGTCGGGTCGGGGGCTATCTTGTAGTCGCCCGAAACCGTCCAGACCTCGCCGCCCTGCTCGACGCGCACCTGAGCCGATCCGAGAATGTGTCCGGCAGGGTGCAGCGAGACCTTCACGCCGTGGAAGTCGAGGGTTTCGCCGAAGGCGGCGGTCTGGATGGAAGCCTCTTCGCCCAGCCTGCGGCGCGACACCCGCTCGCCTTCCTCAGACACCAGGTACGCCGCCGAGCCTTGGGCTGCGTGGTCGGCGTGGGCGTGCGTGATGACGGCGCGTTCCACCGGCCGCCAGGGGTCGATATAGAAGTCGCCGGCCGCGCAGTAGAGCCCTTCCGGAGCCACGCGCAGAACCTCGGAACGGCTCATGGGCGGGTGGGCCTCCGGCTTCGGCGCAGGGTTCGGGGGCGATCTGCCGATGAGTTGAATGTGCGGCCGCCCTGCCTGCTCCAGGTCCGGAGTGCTCCCTGCCCAGAGCTGGAGCACTTCTTCGCGCTTTCGACCGATATCTTGTGCGTCCTCGATGCGGACGCGCGGTTGCTGCGCACCAGTGCGTCGGCTGGGGACTTGCTGGGGTACATGCCGCAGGAGCTAAGCGGCCGCAGCATCTTCTCCCTCATTCACCCCGAAGACATACCCGACCTGCAACGGGCGTTGGCCGGCTTGCGGAAGCAAGGTTCGGCCAACGTGTCGGATACTCGCGTGCGCGCCAAAGCCGGCCACTATCGCCGCCTGGAGTGGAGCGGCTGGATTCCGGAGGGGACCAACAACATCTTTGCAATCGCCCGCGACGTTACTTTGGAGCGCGCCCGACAACACGCTTTGCAGCATAGCGAAGAGCGTTTCGAGTTGGCTGTGCGCGGGGCCGGCGACGGCATCTGGGAAATTCCGCAACTTTCGTCCGACGAGCTGTGGGGGTCGGCGCGGTTCTATGAATTGCTCGGGCTGAGTCCCGCGGACGGGCTGCTGAGCGCCCGCCGGCTGCTGGGGAGGATGCTGCTCGAAGATCGGCGCGCCGTGCTGCGCTCGTTGCGGATGCACTTCCGCTGGCATGATCGATTTCAGGTGGAATGCCGCATCCCAACCGGGGGCGGCCTGCGGTGGTTCCGTCTGAGCGGGCAAGCGGTGTTTGATGACGCAGGCCGCGCACGCCGCATGGCCGGCTCGCTCTCCGACATCGACGAGTTCAAGACCGCGCTCGAGAAGCTCTCGTTCTCAGAAGCGATGCTGCAGGAGACCAGTTCGATCGCCCATGTCGGCGCCTGGTCGCTCGATATTAAGACGATGACGCCGAGCTGGTCGGCGGAGGTCTACCGCATCCACGGCCTGCCTCCCGTCAAGCAGCCGGACCTGAACGAAGCGATCAACTACTACGCGCCCGAGGCGCGGCCCTTGATCCGAGACGCGATTGAGGATTCGATCCGAGCGGGCTCGCATTGGGATCTCGAGGTGCCGCTGATCCGCGCCGACGGCGTCCGGCGCTGGGTGCGGGCGATGGGCCGTCCGGACTATAAGGACGGCGAGGTGGTGCGCCTCTGGGGCTCGATCCAGGACATCACTGACCGCAAAGATACCGAGTCGCGCCTGACCGCATATCTGGCTGAGGTTGAGGAAGCGCGCCAGATGCTCCAGGACCAGGCCGGTCAGCTTGCCAGGCAGGCCGCCGAGTTGGCCGTGGCGCGCGAGACGGCGGAGGAGTCGGTTCGCGTCAAAAGCGCTTTTCTGGCCAACATGAGCCACGAGATCCGGACTCCCATGAACGGCATCCTCGGCATGGCCGCTTTGTTGGCTGAGACTCCCCTGACGGAAGAGCAGGTCGAATACGTGACCGCGATCAGGCAAAGCGGCGACTCGTTGCTGACCATCATCAATGACGTTCTGGACTTCTCGAAGATGGACGCCGGCAAGGTCGAGCTCGAAATCGAGCCCTTCGATCTGCTCGCTTGTGTGGAAGAGTCAATGGATCTGCTCGCCGAGCGGGCCTACGGCAAAGGCGTCGACATCGCCTCTTTCGTCGACCCGTCGCTGCCGAGTGCGGTGATGGGCGATCCGGGACGGCTGCGTCAGATCCTGCTCAACCTGCTGGGCAATGCGGTGAAGTTCACTGACAAAGGCGAGGTGTACTGCTCGGTCCGGCCGGACTCGAACGGGGACGGGGTGCGATTCGAGATCTCCGATACAGGCATCGGGATGAACAAGGCCACCCTGTCAAAGCTCTTCCGGCCCTTCACACAAGCCGACGCCGGCACCACCCGTCGCTTTGGGGGCACCGGACTGGGGCTGGCGATCTCGAAAGAGCTCGCCGAGGCGATGGGGGGCTCGATCGGGGCCGTCTCGAGTCCTGGAAAAGGCTCGACGTTTCGATTCGAATTGCCGTTGCAGCCGGCGGAAGACTCCGCTCCGCTGCAGATGCCTGCAATGCTCCGCTCAGGCCGGCCGTTGCTGGCGGTCAACGGTCCGGCCACGCGGCGCTCGGCCGTTGCGCTGTTGGAGGCCTGGGAAGTCTCACCGGTCGTGGCGTCCAACTGGAGCGACGCCGAGGCCGTCGCTTCGCCGGAGGTAGCGCTGATTGACCCGAATTTCGCCGACGGCAGAGGCCTGGAGCTGGCCGGCCGGCTGCGGCGGGCCAACCCGTCGGCTCGGCTTGGCATTCTGCTGGAGCCGGGCGATGGCAGCGCCGCCGCGCTGCGCGACAGAGGCTTCCAGCCCCTGCGGCAGCCTTTCGGCGTGCGTCGCCTGGTGCAACTGTGCCGGACGCCGGATCGCCGCGCAGCCGAGCCGAAGAGCGAAAGAGACTCGCGACCCCACCCGTCGGCGTCGCCCAAGCCCGCCGCCCGCGTTCTCGTCGCCGAGGACAACGTCGTGAATCAGCGCGTGGTCGCGAGGATGCTCTCGCGCATCGGGTGCGAACCCACGGTGGTGCCTAACGGCGTCGATGCTCTCGAGCAGGCGCTCTCGGGCTCCTATGACGTGGTGCTGATGGACTGTCAGATGCCCGAAATGGACGGTTTTGCGGCGACGCGGGCCATCCGGGAAAAACTCGGCCCCCACCTGCCGATCATCGCCTTGACCGCCAATGCCATGCAGGGCGACCGCGAGCGCTGTCTCGAAGCCGGTATGGACGACTATCTCACCAAGCCGATGGACCTGGATGTGCTCGCCGAGACGCTGCGGCGGTGGACTTCCGGCGTGGCGGAGACCGACACGGAACGCACCCGGCGTATCCTGGATGGGTGACACGCAGACTCTGGCTGCTCGCGCTGTTCCTGGCGACCATCGGCGGCGCCTTCTACTTCTTGCACCGGCGTCAACCGCCGGCCAACCGGCCGGCCCTGGCGGCGCACACGCCCGCCCGCCAACCGGATCGCTTGATCCTGACCTGGAACGGCGACCCCTCCACGACCCAGGCTGTCACCTGGAGAACCTCGGTGGACGTCCAATCCGCCGTCGCCGAGATCGCCGTCGCCGAGGACGGGCCGCTGTTCGTGGACAAGGCCAGGCGGATCCCGGCCGCGACCCAACCGTTCGAGTCCGACCTGGGGCCGGCGCACTACCACAGCGTGGTCTTCGAGGGACTCGAGCCGGAGACGCTCTACGTCTACCGCGTGGGCGACGGGGAGGAAGCCTGGAGCGAGTGGCAACAGTTCCGCACCATGGCGGCCGAGGCCAAACCGCTGACGTTCCTCTACGTCGGCGACGCGCAGAACTCGATCTTTTCGCTGTGGTCGAGGCTGATCCGGCAGGGTTATTCCACCGCGCCCGAGGCGGACTTCATCATCCATGCCGGCGATCTGATCAATCGCGCCAACCTGGATGCGGAGTGGGGCGACTGGTTTCTCGCCGCCGGGTGGATCAACGGCAAACTCGCAAGCGTCCCCATGCCGGGAAATCACGAGTACGACAAAGGCGCGAACGGTCGCACGCTGTCTCGCCATTGGGCGCCGACGTTCACGTTGCCCGAAAACGGCCCGTCGGGTCCGCCGCCGGAGACCTCGTACTCCCTCGACATCCAGGGAGTCCGCCTGGTCGCGCTCAACTCCAACGAGGGCCAGGCGGAGCAGGCGGCGTGGCTGGACGAGCTGCTGGCCGACAATCCCAACCGCTGGACCGTCGTCGCCCACCACCACCCGATCTTCTCGGCTTCGAAGGACCGCGACAACCCCGAGCTGCGGGCGCTGTGGCAGCCGGTCTATGACCGACACGGCGTCGACCTCGTGCTGCAGGGGCACGACCACACCTACGCGCGCAGCAATTTGATGACGGGCGAGAACGTGCAGAGCGGTCCCGCCGGCACAGTCTACGTGGTGTCGGTTTCGGGGCCGAAAATGTATGAGGTCGACCAGGAGCCCTGGATGGTGCGTTCGGCGCAGGATACGCAGCTGTTCCAGAAAATCCGCATCGACGGCGACGCCTTGCGCTACGAGTCCTACACCGCCCGCGGGCTGCTGTATGACGCTTTTGAGCTGCGCAAGCATGACGGCGAGGCGAATGAGTTGGTCGAGTTGCCGGTGGAGTTGGAACCGCTTCAGTAACACGTCGCCGGCGCGGACGAACAGGAATGTTCGTCCCACTGAAGCCGCAATGCTCGGGTTTCCTGTTAAGCGTCGCTACACGCAGAACGGGAGACAGCCTGTCCGATTCCGTTTCGACGGAGTTTCATGGGAGTTAAAACTTGGTTTCCTCTTGCAGCATTCGTTGACCCTGCTCTGGCGCGGTCACAACGATAGGGGGTCTGGAGCCCCAAGCGCCTTCCCGGGGCGGCTCCATAGCTGTAAGGAGTGACCTCAATCTATGTCTAAATCCCACCCTCGATCGGCGAAGATCCGTCGATCTGCGGCCTTGGCTTGCGCCGTACTGCTGGTCGCGGCCTTCGCGCCGAACGCGTCCGCTCAAAGCAAATTCGAGCGCGTGGCCACCTTCGAAGTCATTAGCAATCTTTGCGACGGCCTTCCCCTGACCGACCCCTGCTACGACGAGGAGCACGCCGCCGAGATCGTCGTCCCCACCAGGGACGGGATGACGCTGATCTATACCAATAGCCCCGGCGAGAGCATCGGCTTCGTGGATATCTCCGATCCCGCCGCACCCAAGGCCGACGGCATTCTCGAGATGGACGGCGAGCCCACCTCGGTGGCCGTTGTGCGCGACTACGCCGTCGTTGCCGTCAATACGAGCGAAGACTTTGTCAACGTTGGCGGCGAGCTGGTCGTGATCGACCTCGCCACCCGCACCGTGGTGCGCCGCATTGACCTGGGCGGCCAGCCGGACTCGGTGGCCGTCAGCCGCAACAACCGCTACATCGCCATCGCGATCGAAAACGAGCGCAACGAAGACGCCTGCGTCGGCGGCGCTTTCGCCGGCCAGGAAGTCGACGAGGACGTCTGCGAGGACGGGGGCGGAACGCTTGGCATCGTCGGGCAGTCCCCGGCGGGTTACCTGGCGATCGTCGACGTCGTGGGCCGCGGCCCTGCGAACTGGACGCTCCGCAAGGTCTCGCTGACCGGCTTGGCGTCAATCGCCCCCGCCGATCCCGAGCCCGAGTTCGTTTCGATCAATACCGCCAACGTCGCGGTGGTGACGATGCAGGAGAACAACCACATCGCGCTGGTGCACCTGCCCACCGGAACCGTGACCGACCACTTCAGCGCCGGGACCGTTGACCTCGACATGATCGACACCGACGAGGAAGGTCTGATTACCTACGACGCCTCGCTCGACGATGTGCCGCGCGAGCCTGACACCGTCGTTTGGCTCTCGCCCTTCCAGTTCGTGACCGCCGATGAGGGCGACATGGACGGCGGCAGCCGCGGCTTTACGATTTTCAATACGAACGGACAGGTCGTCTACACGTCCGGCAGCACGCTCGAGGATCTGACCAAGCAAATCGGCCACTACCCCGAAGAACGTTCCGGCAACAAGGGCAATGAGCCCGAGGGCGCCGAATTCGGCCTCTACAAGGGTCGCCGCCTGCTGTTCATCGGTTCCGAGCGCGCCAGTGTGATCTTTGTCTATGAGCTCAAGGGCGCCACCGGCCTGCCCGAGCTGCTGCAGGTGTTGCCTGCGGGCGTCGCCCCGGAAGGCATCAAGGCGATCCCGTCGCGCGACCTGTTGGTAGTTTCCGCCGAAGCGGACAGCCGCGAGGACACCTTCCGTTCCGCCATCTCGATCTACAAGCTGGGCGGCGCGGGAACCTATCCGACCCTCATGTCGGCCAACGGCGCCGACCGGAAGCCGATTCCGTGGGGCGCCTTGTCGGCTCTGGCCGCGGACCGCACCGACCCCCACAAGGCCTGGACGGTTTGGGACAGCTTTTACGCGGAAAGCCGGATCTTCGAGATCGACCTGTCGGCTGACACCCCCACGATCGTGGACGTCCTGCCGATGATGTACGACGGCCAGCCGCTCAGCGCGGACCCCGAAGGCATCGTGCAACGCGTCGGCGGCGGCTTCTATGTCGCCTCCGAAGGCGGCGGCTCGTGCAATGCGTCGGGATGCGCCGGCGTCACCAGCACCAACAAGATCTACCAGGTCAACGCGCAGGGCGTGGTCACCGACGTGATCAGCCTGCCGGAATCCGTCAACGCGCTGCAGCGCAACAACGGCTTCGAGGGCGTCACCGTCGTCGGCGCTCCCGGCTCGGAAGTGATCTACGTGGCCTTCCAGCGCCAGTGGCCTCTGGGCGATCCCGCCAACCACTGCCGCATCGGCCGCTACGACGTGGCCAACGACTCCTGGACGTTCTACTATTACCGGCTCGACACGGCCACTTCGCCCAATGGCGGCTGGGTCGGGTTGTCGGAACTCGTCTACCTGGGCGGTACGCGCTTCGCGGTCATCGAGCGCGACAACCAGGCCGGACAGGACGCCACCATCAAGAAGATCTACACCTTCGACACCCGCGGCGTGACGCCGTTGTCGCAGGAAGACCTGGTCACCGATCCGACCGCCGAAGGCTTCCCGCTGGTTCCGAAGATGGAGGTCATGGATCTGTTGCCGGCGCTGCGCGCTCCCGGCGGTCAGGTGAAGGAGAAGGTCGAAGGCCTGATGGTGGACGGTCTGGGCAACACCTGGATCAACACCGACAACGACGGAGTCGACGACTCCAACGGCGAAACCCAGCAGATCAACTTGGGACCGGTGCTGTAAGCCGGGTCACAACCTACGTTCCGCGCGACGAAGCCGCGCCCCAACCGGGGCGCGGCTTTTTCTTGTGGTTTCGCCCACTGCTCAGTTCTTGACACTCGTTTGCAAAAAAATGTATCTCTAGAGTGTTGATAGTGGGGCGAATGGCGATTATCTGCAACTGGGTGGAGCCAAGAGTGGGGCGGAAGCGCCGGGACGCCCCGCAGGCTGGCAACGACAGCGAGCCTGCTTCGCTCCCTTTGTGGCCGTGGAAGCGCTGCGGGAAAGACAGATGAGCTTTCGCAAGATCCTGTTCTGGATTCACCTGATCGTCGGCTGCGTGATGGGCCTGGTGGTGCTGATGATGTCGTTCACCGGCGTCCTGCTGACCTATGAACACCAGATGATCGCTTGGGCCGAGCGCGGCTACCACTCCGCTCCTCCGTCGCCGGACGCCGAACGCCTGCCGCTGGCCGGCCTGATGGCCAAGGTGGCCGATAGCGGCGAGCCGCCGTCGACGGTCACCTGGGAGGCCGACCCCACCGCGCCGGTGACCGTGAGTTGGGGCCGCTCCAAAACCCTCTACGTCAATGCATACACGGGTGAAGTCGTGGGAGAAGGCGAGGAGGGCGTCCGCAATTTCTTTCGAGAAGTCACGGCGTGGCATCGCTGGTTTGCCGCCGAAGGCGAGGGCCGCGCGTTCTGGAAGGGCGTCACCGGCGCCTCAAACCTCGGCTTTCTGTTCCTGATCGTCAGCGGGATGTATCTGTGGCTGCCGAAGAAGTGGACCAGCCAGAGCGTGCGCGCGGTCGCTTGGTTCCGCGGAGGCCTTGCGGGCAAGGCGCGGGACTTCAACTGGCACAACGTTTTCGGCATCTGGTGCGCCGTTCCGCTGTTCTTCATCGTGGCGACGGCGACGTTCTTCTCTTACCAGTGGCCGACGAAGTGGCTTTACCAAGCGGTCGAGGGCGCGGCGCCTCCTCCGCGGGGAGGGCCGGGCGGAGGACGCCCTGAAGAGCCGCCGCAGATCGACCCGGCGGCATTCGCCGGCGTGGACGCGTTGCTGGCCAAGGTCGAGCAAGCCAACCCCGGTTGGGAGACGATTGCGCTGGCGACGCCGCGCAAGCTGGAAGGACCGGTGTCGTTCACCGTCAGCTCCGGCGGCCGCGGCCGGCCGGACCTGCGCAAGGAAGTCGAGCTGGACCGCGAATCCGGCGCGGTGGTGAAGACGAGCGGCTTCGCCGATCAGAGCCCGGGCCGCCGGGCGCGCACCTGGGTGCGCTGGATCCACACCGGCGAGGTCGGCGGCTGGATCGGTCAGACGATCGCCGGCGTGGCCTCGTTTGCGGGCGTGATGCTGGTCTGGACGGGGATGATGCTGTCCTGGCGTCGCTTCACGGCCTGGCGGGCGCGGCGGGCTTGAGATGAGGCCTAGGGAATCCGCAGGTCACTGACCTTGGACATCTCCTCGGCCGGCGCCGGCTGCGAGCCGATGCTGGTGATTCTAAAGGACGCCTGCTCGAAATCGCTTGGTCCGTCGCAGTAGCCCAGGGCTTCATATTCAATCCCCAACCTCTCCACGAGTTCCTCGAAGGCCCGAAACTCGCCGCGCTGCCAGCCCGGAAGTACTCGCCGAAGTGGATCACCGAACCGGGCTGCAGTCGGTCGCCCAGCGCATCGAAGACGGTCTTGGTGGACGAATACAAATCGGCGTCCATGTGCAGAAAGGCCGTCGGGCCCGGGTTGTCCTTGGCGAACTGGGGCTGGGTAGCGTCAAACCAGCCTCGAGGGTTGCCATACGACCGCCGCCGCCGTAAGCCCCTTAGCTGCAGAAACCCGCCCTTCTAGAAGTGCAAAAGAGGCTATTTAAAGCGGTTCCCGCGTGACGCCGAGCTCGTTGGGATCGGCTTGGACCGCATCCTCCGACCGACGTCGTAGTACCGGAACCGTTGTGCTATCCTTGCAACCTCCGGCGGCGTCGAAACGGCCGCGCTCCCCCCGCCGGACACCCGTAATCGGCAGCTGCCTTTGGAGGAGAACATGAGCCTTTCACGCACCCCCGCGGACGTCCTGCAGTTCGCACAAGAGAACAACGCCAAGGTCCTGGACCTGCGCTTCGCCGACCTGCCCGGGCTGTGGCAGCACGTCTCGTACCCGATTCACATGCTCTCCGAGGACAGCTTCGAGGACGGCTTCGGCTTTGACGGCTCGTCGATTCGCGGTTGGCAGGCGATCTCCGAGTCGGACATGCTGATCATGCCCGACTCGAACATGGTCTTCATGGACCCGTTCGCGGACTCGCCCACCCTGGTGATCGGCTGCAACATCGTCGACCCGATCACCAAGCAGCACTACGAGCGCGACCCCCGCTGGATCGCCCAGAAAGCCGAAAAATACCTGCAGTACACCGGCATCGGCGACACGGCGTTCTTCGGCGCCGAGGCCGAGTTCTTCATCTTCGACAACATCCGGTTCGACCAGGCGCCCAACTTCGGCTTCTACTTCATCGACTCCGAGGAAGGCCGCTGGAACTCCGGCCGCGCCGAGAACAACCTCGGCTACCGGCCGCGCTACAAGGAAGGCTACTTCCCGGTTCCGCCCACCGATCACCACATGAACATCCGCACCGAGATGGTGCAGTTGATGGAAGAGTGCGGCCTGAACATCGAGTGCCACCACCACGAGGTCGCCACCGGCGGCCAGTGCGAGATCGATCAGCGCTTCGACACCCTGGTCCGCTCCGCTGACAACATGATGTTGTACAAGTACATCGTGCGGAACGTGGCCTTCAACCACGGCCGGACGGTGACCTTCATGCCCAAGCCGCTGTGGAACGACAACGGCAGCGGCATGCACACGCATCAGTCGATCTGGAAGGACGGCGAGCCGCTGTTTGCCGGGGATCAGTACGCCGGCTTGTCGGAGATGGCGCTGTACTACATCGGCGGCCTGCTCAAGCACTCCGCAGCATTGGCCGCCTTCTGCGCGCCGACCACCAATTCCTACAAGCGCCTGGTGCCGGGCTTTGAAGCGCCGGTCAACCTGGCCTACTCGCGCCGCAACCGCTCGGCCGCCTGCCGCATTCCGATGTACTCGCAGAGCCCGAAGTCCAAGCGCGTGGAGCTGCGCTACCCCGACCCGGCGGCGAATCCTTACCTGGCGTTCTCGGCCATGATGATGGCCGGAGTCGACGGCATCTTGAACAAGATCGATCCGGGCGAGCCGCTCGACAAGGACATCTACGACCTCTCGCCCGAAGAGTTGCGTTCGGTGCCGGCCCTGCCCACCGCACTCGACGGTGCGCTGATGGCGCTCGAAGAGGATCACGAGTTCCTCACCCGCAACGACGTCTTCACCGAGGAGTTGATCGCCAGCTACATCGAATACAAGATGTCGGCCGAGGTCGACGCGGTGCGACAGCGCCCGCACCCCTACGAGTTCAGCCTGTACTACGACATTTAGTCGACAGGCGCGGAATGACTGGAAATCCGAGAGACCGGGCGTCGAAAGGCGCCCGGTCTTGTCGTATCGACCATTCGAGAGCGCAGCAGATGCGGCTCAGTTCAGCTTGAAGCGCACCTCGATCTGGGTAATGACTTGCACGGGGCGATTGTTGAGCAGCGTCGGGCGGTAGAGCCACTGCCGGACCGCCTGAATCGCCGCCTCGGTGAGCAGGGGGTGCCCGTTGAGGAGCTGTAACTGCTTGATCGAGCCGTCTTCGGCGATGACCGCGCGCAGACTCACCACGCCCTGGATGCGCGCTTGGCGCGCGAGCGGGGGATAAACCGGGGCCACCTTGCGGATCAGCTTGGCGGCCTGCACATCGCCGCCCACCTGGACGGCCTTCGGTGTATCCGGCTCCGGCTTCTTCTCAACCGCGGGCGGCGGGGGAGGCGGCGGCGCCACGCCCGGCAGGGAGCCCACGATGCTGTCGATGACTCCGCCCGGAACGCCATCCGCGTCGCCGGTCGCGCCGGGGACGAAAGGACCGGTTGCGATCACCGTGGGCGCTCGTTCTTCTACGATCACCGCCACTTCGTCCGGGATGCGCTTGGGCTGGACCAACTCGGTCTGGAACGTCTCCGGCTGGACAACCTGTACGGCGGGCTGCTCGCGGGGCGGGGGCGCGGCCGCCGGCGGGCGCGGGGGCTCCAACAGCACGGCGGTCCATTGCTGGATTCCCAGCTCCGGGCCGAACGCCACGGACGCCAGCGCCGCCAACGCCAGAAGCAGAGCTTGCGTGAGCAGGGAGACGGTGAAGGTCCACGGACGCCGCGATTCGGCGCCCACGCCTACGATGGATCGGTCGAACATTTACGTTTTCCTCCTCGAGAACTAAGGAGCGGAAAACGGCCGGCTGTTTCGCGCTGATTTCTGTTGTTTAGAGACACCGCGCCGGGCGGGGAAGTTCCCCCGCTCAGCGGATTGGCTGGGGCATCGGGGCGTTGGTGCGGCGGCGCCACTCAGCCAGCTTCTGTTGCATCTGTTCGGCGCGGGGGCGGTCGACTTCAGCCAGGTTGGTCTGCTCGGAGATGTCTTCGTTCAAGTTGTAGAGCTCGAGCGCGCCGGTTTCGAAAAACTCGATGAGCTTATGGTTGCCGTCGAGGATGGCGCCGCCGGGCGTCGATCGCCAGGCGCCGATGTCGCGCCGCCCCTCCAGATAGCCCGGGAAGTGCCAGTAGATCGGTCCGCGCGGATCGTCGCGGCGGCCATCGCGGAGGGCGGAGTAGAAGCTGACGCCGTCGATCTCGCGGTCCATCGGCCCCGGCGCGCCGATGATTTCGAGCAGGGTGGGGAAAATGTCCACGCACATTACCGGCTCGGCCGTGTTGCTCGCCGGCGGCGTCACGCCCGGATAGCGCACGATCAGCGGCACGCGCACGCCGCCTTCGTAGAGCATGCCCTTGCCGCCGCGCAGGGGCGCATTGCTGGTGACGTCGAGGTTGGCCTCGACGCCGGCTTCGGCATAGCCCCCCACGCCGCCGTTGTCGGAATAGAACAGCACGACGGTGTTGTCGGCGGCGCCGACGCTGTCGAGCGCGTCGAGCACCTGGCCGACCGCCGCGTCCATGGTCTCGATCATGGCGGCATACTCGGGATTGTCATGACCTTCCACCGGCTCTTTGGCCTTGTACTTTTCGATCAGCTCCGGCTTGGCCTGGATCGGAGAATGCACGGAGTAGAACGGCAGGTAGAGCAGGAACGGACGCTCCTGGTTGAGGATGATCCATTTGACCGCCTCCGCCGCGATGCGATCGGTGAGGTGTTGGCCTTCTGGAGCGTCGGCGGGCATCTGCGGGTTGTCCCACGGGGCGAAATAGCCGCCCTGGGGGCTGCCGGTGGCGTTGCCGCCCACGTTGAAGGCGAAGCCCTGGTTCTCCGGTGCGAAATCGCCCGTTCCCATGTGCCATTTGCCCATCTGGGCGGTCTGGTATCCGGCGAGTTCGAACGACTCGCCAAAGGTCACCTCCGACAGCGGCAGATTCGTCTCATTCGGCGCGGCGCGCATCTTGCGGAAGCGCTCTTCCCCGCGGTCGCCCGAGCCGACGGTATAAATGCCGGTGCGCGGCGAATAGCGCCCGGTGAGCAACGCGGCGCGGGTGGGGGCGCAGTTGGGGTTGGCGTAGGCGTTGGTGAAGCGCATGCCCTCGCGGGCCAGCCGGTCAATGTTGGGCGTTTCGTAGTAGCCGCTGCCGTAGGCGCCGGTGTCTGTCCAGCCAAGGTCGTCGGCGACGATCAGCACGACGTTCGGCGGGCGCCGCTGCGGGGGAGTCGGCGTCGCGCAGCCCCACCAGATCGATGCCAGTAGGAAAACCCCAATCGTCGAGGCATTGGATCCGCCGCTCATAGCCGCGTTAGTGTACCAAGGCGACCGGCTCGGCATCGTCGGACGAAATCACGCTAAAATTCGATATGGTCACGTCGCCGCTTCCCGAAGCTCTCACTTTTGACGACGTTCTCCTGCTGCCGGCCTATAGCGACGTCCTCCCCGCCGAGGTCGACACCGGGACGAACCTTACCCGCACCATCCGTTTGAACATCCCCATCGTCAGCGCGGCGATGGATACGGTCACCGAATCCGCCCTCGCCATCGCGCTGGCCCGCCAGGGCGGCCTGGGATTCGTCCATCGCAACATGTCGATTGAGTTGCAGGCCGAAGAGATCGACCGCGTAAAACGTTCGGAGTCGGGCATGATCGTCGATCCGATCACGATCTCGCCCTGGAACAAGATCCAAGAAGCGCTCGAGCTGATGCAGCGCTACCGCATCTCCGGCGTCCCGGTCACCGAAGACGGCCGGCTGGTCGGCATCCTCACCAACCGCGACCTGCGCTTTGAAGGCGATTTCGATCAGCCCATCGCCAACGTGATGACTAAGGAGAACCTGGTCACCGTCAGCGTGGGAACGACCTTGGAGGACGCCGAGCGCATCCTCCACAAGCACCGCATCGAAAAGCTTCCGGTGGTCGATGAGAACGGCCAGTTGCGCGGCTTGATCACCGTCAAAGACATCCAGAAGAAGCGCGACTACCCGCAAGCGGCCAAGGACGCGCGAGGACGGCTGCTGGTGGGCGCCGCGCTCGGCGCCAGCGGCGACTTTCTCGAGCGCGCGCAGGAGCTGGCCAAGAAGGGCGTGGACGTGGTGGCGATCGACACCGCCCACGGCCACAGCATCCGCGTGCTCGAGGCGCTCAAGACCATCAAGAGCAAACTGCCGGAGCTGCAGGTGGTGGCCGGCAACGTAGCGACCGCCGATGCAACTCGCGACTTGATCAAGCTGGGCGTGGATGCGGTCAAAGTCGGCATCGGTCCCGGTTCGATCTGCACCACGCGCATCGTCTCCGGCGCCGGCGTGCCGCAGATCACCGCCGTCTCCGAGTGCGCCAAGGCCGCTGAAGGCACGGATGTGCCGATCATCTCCGACGGCGGCGTCAAGTTTTCCGGCGACATCACCAAGGCGATCGCCGCCGGCGGCCACGTAGTGATGATCGGCAGCCTGCTGGCCGGCACCGACGAGAGCCCCGGCGAGCGCGTGCTCTACCAGGGCCGCACCTACAAAACCTACCGCGGCATGGGCTCGCTCGGCGCGATGACCGAAGGCGGCAGCGCCGAGCGCTACGGACAGAAGGATGTGGACCAGGGCAAGCTCGTACCCGAGGGCATTGAGGGACGGGTCGCCTACAAGGGCCTGCTCGGCGATGTGATCCATCAGCTGGTGGGCGGCCTGCGATCGGGCATGGGCTACTGCGGCTGCCATACCATCGCCGAGATGCGCGAGAACACGCGATTCGTCAAGATTTCGCCCGCCGGCCTGCGCGAGGCGCACGTCCACGACGTGACGATCTCGAAAGAGGCGCCCAACTACCAGATCGAGCGCTAGCTGGGAGCAGTCGTCGTGGAGCAGGCCTCCGGGCCTGCCAGCTTGGCCGAGAGGCTCGCTACACGCGAAATGCAGTTCAGGACGCGCGACGAGCCGCGGCTAGTTCTGAGCCTCGGTCGCCCGCTGCTCGAGGATGGCGCGCGCTTCGCGGAACTGCCCCAGCACGTGATCTTTTTCGCGCTGGGAGCGCCAGCCGGGGTGCTCCTCGGCCATTTCGGTGATGTCGTCGATCCATTGCACGAAATACTCGGCGTCTTCACGCGAGCGGATGGGCGCGTCGCCGACCAACGTGTAGATGGCGGCGGTCTCGGCGTGCAAGTTCTCGTCATCCACCGGCGGGACCGGGCCGTCGGTCATCGCGCGCAGGGTGAACCAGCCGCTTTGTTCGACCGGAATCGACCCGCGCCAGAAGGCCTGGCGTCCGCCGTTCTCGGTCGGAATCGTCTTGACGACCTGGCCGCGGAAGATCAACTCGACGCGCTCCACCGGGAATGCCGTCTGCATGTTGGCGGTGATTTCGACCGAGCCGCCGCCATCGGGCAGGCGAATCTCGCCGCCGGGGCCTTGGCCATTGATTTCGAGCTTCACCAGCGGACCGTTGGTGATGAAGGTACGGCCTTCGCGGATGGCGTCGAGCCAGCGCGACCATTCGAGCTTGTCGCCCAAATAGCCGTAGACCCGCGCCGCGCCGAGCGCGGGCGTGCGGTGCAGATTCGAGATCGAGTCCTCGCCGCCCGACGGCGTTACGCGAAAACCGCAGTTGAGCGCGCGATGCCAGACCTCGGACGTGTACCGCGCGTACCGCGCTCCCGTCATCACCTCGAGGTAGTGGAACGATTCGAGCGCCAGATCCACCGGGAAGCCGCGCGCCACACTGTAGCCGGAACTCTTGGGGTCGGACGAGTACGGATGCACGTAGCCGCTGAGCGCGCCTTGCTTGTTGCCCAACCGGAACATGTCGGTATTCGAGGGATAGAGACTCTCGATCGCCGTGCCCTCATAGCCGGTGGTAAACGGCGAGAGCAGGTGTTTGGTCAGGTTGATGAAGTTGATGTGTCCGTAAAACGGCGGCCGATACTCTTCGCCGAAGCTGATCAGCCGCTCGTCGGTGGAGCGCTTCTCGTCATAGCCGCCCGTCCAGTACTGGTGGTCGAAGATGCGGTTGTCCTTATTGGCCACCTTTTCGCCGACGACGTCCAGGTCCTCCGCCGCGGCCATGAACAGCAGGTTTTCGGGCGTGTTGTGCAGGTTGCCGCCGTAGTTCATGTGGACGTGGTCGCTGCCGGAGTACCAGCCCTCGGCCTTGAGGTTGGTGATGCGTTCGAGGGGGATCTCGAGTTGCGCCACGCGGCCGTCTTCAATGCGCACCGTCCGTTCGACCGGCAGCCGCTCGAAACCCTTCATCACGGTGAGTTGCGCTTCGCCGACGGGCAACTCCAGCCGGAACGTCCCGCTGGTGTGAAAGAAGTCGAGCATCAGCTCGCGGATGCCGATGCGGTGGTAGGCGTCGGGCGGCGTCCAGGCCTTGCCGTCGGCTGCGGTGAGCATGACCTTCGCCTCGGTCGCCGGTCCGGCCGCGCCGTCGCGCACCGTCACCTCGAGCGTTCCCATCGGGCGCTTCCACACGCGGTCGCGAATCTCGATCTTTTTCTCCTCGCCGCCGAAGGTGCGCAGCAGGCGCAGGTCGGAAAGTCCGTGCTCGTTGGACACGTAGACGATCCACTCGCCGTCGGGCGACCAGCGCGGCTCAAAGTGGTCCCATTCGCCGAAGGTGAGCTGATAAGGCTCACCGCCCTCGGCGGGCTGCAGGTAGAGGTTGTTGTACTGGCTGCCGCGGTGCGAGCTGTAGACGATGCGCGTCCCGTCATGCGACCACTGCGGCTCGGTGCGGTACAGCGTCTGCTCTTCGAGGATCAGCTCGGCGTTCTCCATGGCGTTGGGGCCGATCTTCGTACGCCATATCCCACCGGAGCCGAGGGGATTGTCGCGGTTGGAGACCAGGATCATCTCAGTCCCGTCGGGTGACAGCGTCGGCTGGATGTGCAGATCTTTCTGGCCAAAATAGAGCCGGGAATTGCGGAAGTCGTGATCTTGGGTGAGTTGTTCGGGCGCGCCGGGGTTGCCGGATTCGTCCAGCGGCAGGCGGTAGATGTTATAGAAGCCGTTGGGCTCCGTGGAGACATAGAAGACGCTGCGGCCGTCGGGCGCGAAGACGGGATCGAGGTTGACGTACTCGCCCTGGGTGAGCGCCTGGGTTTCGCCGGTGGTCAGATCCAGCAGGCGCAGATTGATGCTCTGGCCGGCCCGGTCGGCGGTGTAGGCGATCCAGCGTCCGTCGGGCGAGTAGGCGGGCGAGGAGTTGTAGGTCGACTCGGCGGTCAGCTCATGCGCGGTGCTTTCGCCGATGCGGATCTTCCAGATCGAGCCCGCCATGGAGAAGGCGATCTCTTCGCCGTCGGGCGAGAAGGCCGGCCGCCAGGGCGTAGACGCCCATTGCGGCAGGTAGTAGTTCTGCATGTAGTTGCCGCCGGTGCGGGCGTTGGGGTAGGGCTCCTGGGCCCAGGCGGGGAGGGCGGCGAGCAGGAGGGCGGCGGCGAAGGTCAGACGTAACATCGGGAATCGATGCCAGTATAGACGCCGGGCTACTCCGCCCGCAGGATCTCCGCGGGGTTGATGCGAATGGCGCGGAGGATCGGCGGCAGCGCCGCCAGTACGGCTGCAGCGACGACGACAGCGGCCGTTGGGCCGAGGATCGATGCGTCGGTCGGCTCGACGCCGTAGAGCAGCGCTTCCACGTAGCGCACCGACGCCAAACCCAGGCCTCCACCAACGACTGCACCGACGAGCGCCATCCTGGCGACGTCGGCGGCGATCTTCCAAACAATCTGACCAGTCTGCGCGCCGAGAGCTCTCCGGATACCGATCTCGCGCCGCCGTTGAGATACCGTATGCTCGAGCACCCCATACAGACCGACCCCCACCAGCAGCAACGCCACAACCGCGAAGAAGGAGCCCAGCATGGCCAGCAGACGTTCACGGATGGTATGCGTGCGAAGGAGCCCTTCCTGCGTCCCGATATTGGTCACACGAAACTCCGGCCGCGCCTCTGAGGCAGCCCTCCGCAGGGCCGGCGCCAGGGCCAGGGGTTCGCCGAAGGTGCGAACGAGGAAGGTTCCAGACTTCGGCAGAAGCTTGCTCTCGCCGGCGTCCGGCAGGAAGGGCAGGTAGACAGTGGGCTTGATGGGATGGCGGAGGCTGTCATAGCGCGCGTCGCCGATCAGGCCGACCGCTTCGACCGATTCCCGGGCCCCTCCGATCCCGGACCTCTCAAACAACTTGCCGACAGGGCTTTGGCCTCCGAAATACTCGCGTGCAAACGCTTCGTTGACCAGGGCGACGCCCGCTTCCCCGGGCCGAATGTCGCGCCCGTCGATTAGCGGAATGCTCATGGCGTCCGCCCAATCGGGCGAAACGCCGAGGAACCAGGGAGCCACTTCGCCCATGCGGTCGTCGATCCACACGGGGCCGTTCGAAGAGACGCGGCTCATGAGCGGCCAGCTGGCCGTCGCCACGCTTTCCACGCCCGGAGTTTGCCGTAGGCTCTCGGCGACTTGTCGCCAAGCGTCCGTTGGCGTCTCCGTGTTGACCGCAACTTCCACCAGCGCCAAGCGGTCGGCTGAAAAGCCCAACGGCTGGTTGCCAAGCCTGTTAAGGGAGCCGATGAACAGGCCGGCCGCCAGCGTCACGACGACGCAGAACGTCACTTGAACAGCAATCAATCCGTGCATCAGGCGCCTGTGCCGGCGCGGCTCCTCTCCCCCCTTGAGCGCACTCGCCGGCCTCACCGCAGACGCCCCCAGCGCCGGCGCCAGCCCGAACAGACATGTGACCGACAGGCCCAGCGCCAGCCCGAACCCCAGCGTGCGCCAGTCCGCAGGCAACGCCAGCCGGGCCGGGTTGTTTGGCGGATTGATCATCCCAACCACCTGCGGCGCAGCCCACCAGGCGAATGCGCCTCCGAGCGCAGCCGCCAAGAGACCGAGACAGGCGCTTTCTACCAGAACGAGCTGGACCAGCCGCCGCCGTCCGGCGCCGATCGAAAGCCTGAGCGCCATCTCGCGCGAGCGTGCCGTCGCCTGCGCCGACATGAGATTGGCGACGTTGGCGCAGGCGATCAGCAGCGCCAGCCCGGCCAGAGCGGCTATGACCAGCAGGGCCTCGCGATAGGCGCTCCTGGTCACGGAAACGCCCGTGGATGCAGGCTCGATCGCGATCGTTTGATCGAGCGACTTGCGAATGACTTCCTCGGGAAACTTGCCCTGCGCTCGCATATCACCTGCCCGCTCTTCGAGGATCGCTCGGTAAACCGAGTCGAGCCTCGAGCGAACCGACTCGGCTCCGACGCCAGGCTCGAGCACGGCGAAGGTGCGAAACCAGTTCACCCGCTCTCTGTTGATGTTGGGGCTCATCATCGTCGGCACATAGACATCGACGAAGACGCCCGGGTCAACGCCGGTGAACTTCGGTTCGACCACGCCGATGATTTCAAACAGTTGACCGTCGAACCGAAACGTCTCGCCGATCGCCCCCGGGTCGCGTTCAAACCGCCGCGCCCAATACTGATCGGAAATCACCGCATATGGGTGTCCGCTCGGCTTCACGTCGTCTTCCCGGGTGAGCAGACGGCCTGTCACAGCACGCAGGCCAAACAGTTCGAACATCGCTCCTGAGACATGCTGTTGACTCGCCTTTTCCATCTCGTCGTCGGAGCCAAAGGTCAGGTCTCTCGGAAACGCGTATGAGATCGCCAACAGCTCTGCGTCGCCTTCCACCGCCTTGCGCATCTCCCGGAACACCGGGTATTCGTTGGGTTGGTGGACCCGCCGGATCCCCTTCGAGTCGACGGACTCCCGGCCGATCACATACAGGCGCTCAGGATGGTCAATCGGTAAGGGCCGCAGCAGCAGCGCATCGATCAGCCGGAACGCCGCGATCGAAGACCCGATCGCCAGCCCCAGCGACAGCACGACCGTCGCTGAGGTCGCCCGGTTCTTGCGGATCTGCCGCCAGCCGAACACCGCGTCGGCGCGCAGGGAATCGAGCCACCCCAAAACCCGCACATCCCGGCTGCGCTCGCGATGCCGCAACACCGACCCGAAGGCCCTGCGAACCTCGTCGGGGTCGCGACCGTTCTCAATCGCCTCCTGGATGTGCGATTCGAGCTCTTCGTCGATCTCGCGACGGGAGCGGTCGGCCTGGAAGACGTTGCGAAGGCGGGAGAGCAGCGACATCTCCTTAGGCCTCCCGCAGCACGCGGTTGACGGCCGCGGTCACCGCTTCCCAGCGCGACTCTTCGGCGGAGAGTTGTTGCGCCCCGGCCGGCGTCAACTCATAGGCGCGCGCGCGGCGGCCGTTGTCCTTGACGACCCACTCAGCGCGGACCCAGCCGGCTTCCTCCATGCGATGCATCGCTGGGTAGAGCGACCCCTCTTCCACCCGCAGCACTTCCTCCGACAACAGCCGGATCGCGGACATGATGGCGTAGCCATGCAGTCCCGGCTGGCGCGAGAGCACCTTGAGAACGAGCAGGTCGAGCGACCCTTGGAGCGAGTCCGGCTTTCGCATACCTAGATATCTTAATACAAAGACGTCTAGGCGTGAAGGCGAAGCCGCCGCAAAAACCTCAGCCGCCGTGTTCGCCGATGTCGCCGGCGCGGCTGGTGGGGTCCCACTCGGCGGAGCTGATGGAGGCGGCCTCCGCTTTGGCGGTGTACTCGGCGGATACTTCCGGTGCAGGCTGGTGGTCGGCGGAGGCTGCCGACTCGGCGTCTTCGTGGCCCAACGCGGCCCCATAGCAGGCGGAGTCAAAAAACTCGTCGACGGCCAGAATCAACTCGCTTTCCATGGCGATCTCTTCCGGTCCGGCCAGCATCGATCTGCGGATGAACTGCTGCAGAACCCGCTTGACCAGCCCGAACGCCGCGAACATTTCGCTGACTCGGATGCCGCTGTGACGCCGCTTTCTGCCGACTTTCCGGTAGTAGTTGACGATGGCGCCGGCCCGTCTCGACGAAAGCCACTCGCCGAGATTCTCGAGCACGGACTGCACCGCCTGCTGCATCTCGCTTTCGGGCAGGCGGGCGTAGTTGGCCGTGCGGGGGTCGCGCGCCACGCTCTCGAGGACATCCTGCATGAGCTGAGAGGCGTGGGATTCGATTTGGCGGACGAGATTTTTGGGAATCATTCCAATACTCCTTGCGGCGGCATGGCGTCGGCGCTCATTCCAGCACGCGCAGGCTCCAAGGGCAAACGCGGCTTTCCGGCGCCGACGGGCAAACTCGCGGAACGCGCTTGCGTCTGGGGGCGATTCCGTCTAGCTTGGCGGTGGATGCGCGCTCTAACGGCTCTGTTTCTTCTGGCCCTGGCTGCCTGCCGGAACTCTCCGATGCCGGAGCCGCCCTGGGCGCGCCACACGATCGACTCCTCGTCGCGCGGCGCGGACGGCGTGCGTGCGGCGGATGTCAACGGCGACGGTCTGCCGGACTTTCCCACCGGCTGGGAGGAAGGCGGACGCGTCCGCGCCTATCTCAACCCCGGTCCCGGCAAGGCGCGCGATCCCTGGCCGGCGGTGACCGTCGGCGAAGTCGCCTCGCCCGAAGACGCTGTCTTTGCAGATCTCGACGGCGACGGCGCCTTTGACGTGATCAGCTCGACCGAGGGCAAGAACAACGCGATCTATTTCCACTGGGCGCCCCGGGAGCCGGAGCGCTACCTGGATCCCGAGGCGTGGACGACTCAGGCGTTGCCGGCGTCCAAAGATCTCTCGCGCTGGATGTTCGTGCTGCCGTTCGACGTGGACGGCCGCCACGGCGTCGACTTCTTTGCCGGCTCGAAGGACTCCCCCGCCTACGTGGGCTGGTGGGAATCGCCGGCCGACCCTCGTCGCGCGGAGGATTGGGTCTGGCATCCGGTTTATGAAGCGGGTTGGATCATGTCGTTGATCGCTCATGACGTGGACGGCGACGGCGACCGGGATGTAGTGGTCAGCGACCGCAAGGGGCCCAAGCGCGGCCTCCTCTGGCTGGAGAACCCCACCTGGCAGGAGCATCGCGTCGGCCCGGTCGACGCCGAGGAGGTCATGTTCATGACCGTCGCCGATCTGGACCAGGACGGTTTGGACGACTTCGTCGCGGCGGTAAAAGACGGGCCGCTGCTCTACTACCGCCGGCTGCCGGGCGAGGCGGTCGCGTGGGAGCGCTTCGAGGTCCCCTTGCCCGACGGGACCGGCAGCGGCAAGGCAGTGGCCGTCGCCGACTTCGATCTCGACGGCGACATGGACCTGGCCTTTACCTGTGAGCACGCCGACGACGGCAAGATCGGCGCCATGTGGCTCTCGTTCGAGACTTCGCCGACTGAACCGGGCTGGCAGGCGCACCCGCTCAGCGGGCCGGAGGGAATCAAGTTCGACCGCATCGAGCTGGCCGACCTCGACGGCGATGGAGACCTCGACCTGATCACTTGCGAGGAGCGAGACAACCTGGGTGTGATTTGGTACGAGAATCCAGCGCGATGAAGTTGCGATTCGACGCTGGCGCAGACGGCTGGAAGTCGCTCAAAGTCGCCGATTTCAGCTTTTCCTGGGAACCGCTAAGAAAGCTCCCAGGCCCTTGTCTAGGATCTCTCATAGTTGCTCGGTAACCGGGCGGGCGGTACGTTGGTACCGTTCAGCTTAAGCCCCTTTGGTTCCGCCCTGCGGTCGATTTGGGGCGTTCAGGTCTTCGAAAGAGAAAAAGGAGATTTCCCCCCATGGAAGGATCGATTTTGTTGGCCGCTCTCGTCTGTGGCGCTGTGGCGCTCGTTCTGGTCGTCAAGGCTCCCGTTCTCCTCCGCCGGCTCCTTACACCGGAGTTTGAGCCCGGGGTCCGCCGCTAGACGCGATCCGGACTCGCCCCTGAATCCGGTCTCGCTCCCATCCTCCCCGATGGCGCTACGCCGGCAGGTCTTGTGGGCCTGCCGGCGTTGCTTTTTTTCGGGAGGGGTTGAGCCGAAGCCGTTGCGCTGTCTACGACGGAACCGGGCGGGGCGCCGACTTTCGAGCGTGATCCGGCGCTCAATCGTGGCACAATAGCGGTTCACGGTTTCAGGTTCACGACAACCACGGTAAAAGCCAATGCCCTTGATGGATCCCCAGGAGCTGCGCTCCAAGCTCACCGGCGTCATCGCCTTCCCGATCACCCCTTTCCGGGCCGATGATCTCTCGATCGACATGGAAGGCTACCGCGCCAACGTGCGCGAAATGCTTGACTACGATCTCGCCGCTCTGGTGGCGGCCGGCGGCACGGGCGAGCTCTATTCGCTCACGCCCGAGGAGATCGTCGCCGTCACCAAGGCGACCATCGAGGAGTCGCAGGGCAAAATTCCCGTGCTGGCCGGCGTCGGCTTCGGCGGAGGCCTTTCCGTCGAACTCACCAAGGCTGCCACCGAGGCGGGCGCCGACGGCATTCTGATGTTCCCGCCGTACTATCCGGACGCCGACTTCGAAGGCCTGCTCGACTACTACAAGAACATCGGCAAGGCGACTTCGCTGGGCCTGCTGCTCTACTCCCGCGACTGGGTGAAGCTGACGCCTTCGCAGGTGGCGCGCGCGGCCGACGAGATTCCGAACCTGATCGCCCTCAAGGAAGGGCAGGCCGACCTGCGCACCTACCAGCGCATCATGGCGCGGCTGGGCGACCGGCTGCACTGGATCGGCGGCATCGGCGACGACATGGTGCCCGGCTACTATTCGATCGGCATCCGCACCTACACCTCGTCGATTGCCACGATTGCGCCTCGGCTGTCGATGCAGTTGCACGAGCGGGCGTCGATGCTCGACAACGCCAGCCTCTCGCGGTTGATGAAGAACTATGTGCTGCCCATCTACGGCATCCGCGCCCGCCGCAAGGGCTACGAGGTGACCGTGATGAAAGAGGCCATGAACATCCTCGGCAAGCATGGCGGTGTGGTCCGCCCGCCGCTGCCGCGCGAGCTGCGACCGGGCGAGCGCGAAGAAATCGAAGCGCTGATGAAGGCCTACGAGCCGGTTTTGTAGGTGAGCAGTGAGCGGTAAACAGTGAGTGGTGGTTGGATGAGAGTAGCGGCCGTGTTCGTGTTGGTCGGGCTGTCGGCCTGTGCGACGAAGATGGGGCCGCGGACGGTTGCGCCCAATCGCTTCAACTACAACGAGGCGATTACGCACTCGCTCAATGAGCAATTGCTGCTGAACCTGGTCCGCCTGCGCTACCGCGACACGCCGATGTTCGTCGACGTCGGCGCGGTCATCGCGCAGTACTCGTTGAGCGGCAGCGCCTCGGCCTCGCCGGTGTTCAAGATCGACGGCGGCTCGGACACCGAGTACGGCGTGGGTTTGGGCGGCAGCTATTCCGAGACGCCGACCATCACCTACGAGCCGTTGCGCGGCGGCGCGGCGGCCAAGCGCCTGCTGTCTCCCATCGACCCGGCCACGCTGGCGCTGCTTTCGCAGTCGGGCTGGAGCATCGAACGGCTGCTGATTTGCTGCGTCTCCGAGATCAACGGCGTCACTAACGCCCGCGCGGCGACCGGTCCGGCGCCGACCGAGTTGCCCGACAACTCGCGGTTCCGCCGCGTGGCCAAGCTGCTGCGGGAACTGCAGAGCGAGGAGTTGCTGCTGTTCCGTCCGTCGGTTGACGAACAGGGCCAGAACATCGGCGTCACCATCGCCTTCCAGGACGGGACCGCCGATAGCGCCGCACTGCAGGAGATCCGCCAGATCCTGCGCCTGGCGCCTGATCAGAACAGCTTTCGCCTAATCCCGCAGGTCGCCAAGCAGGGGCCGGCGGAGATCGGCATCACGGGTCGTTCGCTGCTGGGCGTGTTCTTCTTCCTGTCGCTGGCGGTGGAGACTCCGGCCGAGCACAAGGCGGCCGGACTGGTGGGCGGCGCCGATCTCGACTGGCAGTCGGTCATCGACGGACTGTTGCAGGTGCGCGAATCGGGCGGGGAGCCGCAGGGGGCGTTCGTGCGAATTCGCTATCGCAACCGCTGGTTCTATATCGCCGATTCGGATTTGAACTCGAAGGCGACATTCAACCTGCTGACGTATCTGTACAACTTGCAGGCCGCCGGGGCGGAGGGCGCCAGCCCGCTGCTGACTGTGGGCGTTGGGAATTAGCGCGACCCGTACTTCACATCCTTCCGTGCCGCATCGCTTCAGGGTGCGGGTCGCACCGTTGGACCCCCAACCTGAAGGTTGGGGCACGGAACTCCCTGATGGCGCCTAAGCCTCGGCCGCCCGATACGGCTCCAGCATGGGGCGCAGCTTCTCCGGGATCGGCAACGACTTCATCTCGCCTTCGCCGTCCTTGGCCACATACACCGCGCGCATCGAGCCCCGGGCCACCACCTTGCCTTCCTTCTCAAAACGGAACCGGAAGCCGATCGAGCTGCGGCCGATGTGCTCTACCGAAAGCAGCACGTCCACGATGTCGCCAAACCGGACCGGCGCCAGAAACTCCGCCTGCACGCCGACCCGCGGGGACAGAAACCACTCCTCAAAATCGGTCTCGCCGGCCTGTTCGGCCATCGCGTAGAGAAACTCGGTTTCGGTCTCTTCCATGTAGCGGAAGTAGTTCGAGAAGTGGATGATTCCGGCCGTATCGGTGTCTTGGAAGTGGATCCGGCGGCGGTGGCGGAATTCGAGAGGCACGTTCCAGTCTAGCGGCTCAGCCGGCGAGGCTGCGGTAGGCGTCGATCGTGTCGCGCGCCATGCGTTCGGCGTTGAAGATACGCTCGACGGCGGCGCGCCCCTGGCGGCCCATCTCGGCGGCCTCTTCCGGGTTATCGCGGAACCGTTCGATCGACGCGCGCAGCCCGGCGGCGTCGCCCGGCTCGATCAGAACGCCTCCTCCGCCGGCTGCATCGAGCAGTTCCGGAAAAACGCCGATCCGCGGCTGGATGACCGGGATGCCGGCGGCCCAGGCTTCCATCACATACAGTCCCTTCGAGGCGCCGTAGTTGGTGGGCACCGAGAGTACGTCTATGGCGTCGAGATGCTCGATCTTCTGTTGGCGGTCCACGTCGGGGAAGTGGGAAAAGCGCGCCGGGTCGGCCTTGGCGATGGTCTGGTCGACGAAGCCCTGGTGCTCGGGGCTGATCCAGCCCGCCGCGCGCAGATGGACGTCTTCCGGCAGGGCCTCCACCAGTAGATCCAGTCCCTTTTCGGGAGCGATGCGGGCGAGGTAGCCGACGGTGAAGCGGTCGCGGCCGCCGGCCGCCCGGGGCTGGATGTCGTCGATCACGATGCCGGGAAAAATCACGCGCGCCGCCTCCGGGTCGAAGCCGATGCGGCGCGCCAGCGCCTGCGCGTGGTCCCGGCACGGCGCGATGAACAGGTCCACCGAAGGGGCCATCCGCCGCAGGATCGAAAATGACTCCGAGCTGTAGGGCTCCGGCAGGTTTTCCAGGTAATAATCCTCGCCCTGCAAGGAGCAAACGACCGGGACCGACAGCTCCCGCCGGATTGCCGGCACCAGCCCCGCAAGCATCGAGTTGGTCAGATGCACCACGTCCGGCCGCAGCTCTTTGAGGTGATCGGTCAGCCGCCGGACCTCCTTGCGCAGCGGCCCTTCTTCGCCCAGGACGGTGGCGACCGTCAGCGCCCCCAGGTCCTCCGGCAGCGTCTTGACGGCGAACTTCGAAACCCAGCGCAGCAGGCCCGGGTTGTCGAGGGCGCGGTCGAGGAAGCGCGGCAGGGCTCGAAACAGCCCGGACTTCTGCTGCAGGTAGATGTTGACGCCGCCGAGGTAGACCTCGCGCTCGGAGATGTCGATCTCATCGGTGCGGATCGGCGTGTAGACCGGCAGCAGGATCACGTCTTCGCCCAGCCGGCGCATGGCCGCGGCGAGCGTGTTGTCGCGCAGGCAGTTTCCGCAGATGGTTCCGCCCGCTCCGGCTGTGATGTAGACGATGCGCAAAGCTGCGATCAGACCTGTGCAAAGAATTTTCGCAGAGTCTGCTCGCTCGGGGGTCTTGTGAACAAGGAAACCACGATGACGCTCAAGGCTCCGACGGCGAAGATCGTGGCTACCGGAATGAGTCCCAGGAAGTGGTAGCCGCGAATCGCGCCGTAGCCGCTGGCGTGGAACAGGGCGAACCAGACTACGCCGACGGCCAGCGTACTGGCGATGGCGGCGGCGCGGGTGGTGCGCTTCCAGTAGAGCGAAGCGACCACCAGCGGAAACAGCCCCGAAAAACCCGAGAAGCACCAAATGCCCATCGCGAAGACCGAGCGCGGCTCCAGCAGTGTCAGTCCATAGGTCACAGCCACCACGATCACCACGAAAACCCGGCCCAGCAGCACCAGCGCCTTGTCGTCGAGCCGGTCATGGCGGATGTAGTGCGCCACCACGTCGTTGGCGAAAATCGAGCCCAGCGAGAGGAACTGCGAGTCCAGCGACGACATGATCGCCGCCAGGATGCCCGCCCCGAGCAGGCCGCCCAGGATCGGTGTCGTCAGCTTCTCCACCATGATCGCCAGCTCGGCGTTCGGCGGATGCTCGAGCGGCACCACCAGCGAGCCGTCGGGCATCAGCGCTGCCGTGGCCCAGATCCCGATCAGAATGCACGGCGCCCAGACGAAGATCGTGAAGAACGGGTGCGCGACGATCGTCAACTTGAACGACTCCGCCGAGCGCGCGGTGAGCCAGTGCTGAAAAATGTGCGGAAAGACGCCGATCGACAGCGGGATCAGCCCGTAAAAGAAGAAGTCGACCGGGTCGAACGAGCCGGCGCGGACGAGCTTGCCGGGGTTCGTCTCGGCCACCAGCTGCGTGGCCGCGGCGGCGCCGCCCAGCTTCGAGGAGATCAGCCAGAAGGCGACGATGCCGGTGATGAGAAAGACGACCGTTTGGAACGCGTTCGCCCAAGCCGCGCCGCGCAGTCCGCCGCGAAAGATGTAGGTCAAGACCACCAGGCAGACGACCAGGCCCCCCAACCACTCCGGGATGGCGCCGTTGGTGGAGGCGAAAGTTTCCGGGAAGGCGCCCGCCGTGAGTGCGCGGATCACCGCTTCGGCGCCCATCAGCCCGGTGAGCAGGTAGGGGATCACCAGGCCCACCAGCAGCGGGAAGAGCAGCAGCCCCAGCGCATCGCTCTCGAAGCGGTCGCGGAAGAACTGGATCTGCGTGAGGTAGCCGTGCCGCTTGCCCAGCGCCCACAGCCGAATGCCGACAAAGAAGAAGACGACGGTATGCAGCAGCGCCGACCACGACGCCAGCACGCCAAAGACGCCGATGCCCTGGACGTAGGCTTCGCCGGCGGCGCCCACCAGTGCGAACGCCGTCATCGTGGTGCCGAAGATCGACAGCAGCAGCAGCACCGGCCCGATCGAGTGGCTGGCGAGGTAGTAGTCCTGCGCCGTGCCGCGAAACAGGCGGCTCGAAAACACTCCCAGGCCCAGCAGCAGGCCCAGGTAGACGACCATCATGATCAGCTGCGTCATGCGTTGGGGGGCGTCGGCGGGTCGGCTTCTTCCGCCGCGGAGACGAGGTCGGCGGGCCAGGCGAAGCGGATGACGACCAGCCACATCACCGAGACCGCAACGCAGTACAGCGAGTGATAGGCCAGTCCGACCGGCAGGAAGCCGAACACGAGCGTCGCGTCGTCGGCGAAGAAGAAATCCTGGTGCAGAATGACCAGGACCGCGATCATGGCGAGGGTGAGGCGGCTGCTCAAGAGGCCTAGCTTACCAAGCCCTCGTCTCTCAGGCGCTGCACTCGCGTAGGCGGCGCTCGAGATAGGCGCGCTCGGCGTCGTTACTGACCAATTCGAGTGCGCGGCGGTAGGCTTCGACGGCCGGTTCATAGCGCTCGAGCCGACGCAGCAGGTCCGCCCGGGCCGCGTGCAGCAGGTGATAGCCGTCGAGCCGCCCGTCCTTGGCGAGGTCCTCGATGATTGCCAGGCCCGCTTCGCAGCCCTCGGACATGGCGACGGCGACGGCGCGGTTGAGGGCGATCACCGGCGAGGGCTGCATCTGCTCCAGCCGCCGGTAGAGCAGGGCGATCTGACGCCAGTCGGTCTGTTCGGCGACCGGCGCCAGCGCGTGGCAGGCGGCGATGGCGGCCTGCACCTGATACGGCCCCGCCTTGCGCAACTTCATGGCGCGCTCGAGCGTTGCGACGCCCTGGGTGATCGCAGCGGCATCCCACTTCGAGCGGTCCTGCTCCTCGAGCGTGATGAGCTCGCCGCGTGGGCCTACGCGGGCGTCCCGCCGCGAGTCTTGCAGCAACAAGAGCGCCAGTAGTCCCAGCGCCTCCGGCTCCTGCGGCATCAGGCGCGCGAGCGTGCGCGCCAGCCGGATCGCCTCGGCGCAGAGCTCCCGTCGGATCAGCGCATCCCCGGCTGTCGCCGCATAGCCCTCGTTGAAGATCAGGTAGACCACCGCCAGCACGGCCGGCAGCCGTCCGGCGAGCAGCTCCGGCGGCGGTACGCGGTAGGGAATGTTGGCGGCCTGGATTTTCTTTTTCGCGCGGACGATGCGCTGCGCCAGCGTCGGTTCGGGACACAGGAAGGCGCGGGCGATCTCCGGCGTCGTCAAGCCCCCCAGGGTGCGCAAGGTGAGCGCCACCTGGGCGTCGAGCTTGAGCGCCGGGTGGCAGCAGGTGAAGATGAGCCGCAAAGGATCGTCGTCGAGCGGATGGAAGTCCTCGGGCACGGCGGGCTCCTGTTGGGTGGGGATGTGATAGGCGACCTCGTCCTGTTTGTCGACGCGCGTCTTGTGGCGGCGGATGCGGTCGATGCCCCGCCGTCGGGCCGCGGTGGTGATCCAGGCGGCGGGGTTTTGCGGGACGCCGTCCTGGGGCCAATGGGCGAGCGCTTCCGCAAAGGCGTCCTGCATCGCCTCTTCGGCCAGGTCGAAGTCGCCAAAAACGCGGATCAGCGTGGCGAGAATCGCGCCGGACTCCTCGCGGAAGACGCGCTCGACCGCACCCTGCAGATCCTCCTCAGCCGCGTCCATTCTTTCCGCCCAGCGCGCCGGCCAAGTCGAAGACCGGCCGGATCTCGACCGCCCCTCCGTCCTGCGCCGCGGGAAGCTCCGCCGCCAGCCGCTCGGCTTCGGCGCGGTCCTGGCAGTCGAGCACGAACAGGCCGGCGAGCAGTTCCTTGGTCTCGGCAAACGGACCATCGATGACGCTGAGAGGCTGGTCCGCCCCGCGCTTTCTGACCACAAGGCTCTTGCGCGGCTCGAACAGGCGCACGGAGCTGACGAAGCGGTCGGCCTTTTCCTGCTGCTCGGTGAACCGGCGGTAGCGCTCGACCACCTGCTGGTATTCGGGTCCGCTCATGTCGCCATAGGCGTCGGGCGCGCGGTGGATCAGAAGCACGAAATACATTGCCCTTGCACCCCGATCGCTTCGTGGATTTCGACGCCGCCGCGAAAGTTCTGCTGGGCGTCAATGATCTCCTCGGCTACCCGCACCGCCTCGTCGCGGTCGGCGCACTCGAGGATGTAGTAGCCGGCCAACTGCTCTTTGGTTTCGGCGAACGGGCCGTCGCTGAGCAGCGCTTCGCCGTCGCCCTGGACCGTCGAGGCGACCACGCTGGGCTGTAGCGGCGCGCCGGAGACGTAGTGACCGCGCACGTCGAGGTCGCGGTTGTGCTCGGCGCACTGGCGCAGCACGCGCAGGCGCTCCTCGGGCGAGCGCTCGAAAACTTCGCTCTCATCGAAGTAGATCAACAGTGCAAATTGCATGGGCTTACTCCGGCAGTTCCAATTCCATGATGGGGCGCACCTCGACGCAGCCGGTCTTGGCGCCGGGGATGCGGGCGGCCCACGCCATCGCCTCGTCGAGGTTCTCGCAGTCGAGCATGTAGAAGCCGCCGAGCTGCTCTTTGGTTTCGGCGAAGGGGCCGTCGGTGGCCGTGGTCTGGCCGTCGCGCACGCGGATGGTGGTGGCGGCGGCGATGGGCTGCAAGGGCTCGCCGCCCAGATAGACGCCGGCCTGCCTGGCGGCGCGGTTGAATGCCCCGTATTCGCTCAGGACGGCCTGGTATTGTTCGGGCGTCCACTGGGCCATCAAGGCTTCGTCGGAGGCGATCAAAAAGATGTAGCGCATGGATTTTCGTTCCCTATCCTAGCGACGGATCAGGAAGCGGAAATCGACGCGCCGCCGGACTTTTATTGGGCCGACGCCCGGGTCTGGCTGAGCTGTTCGACGAGTTCTTCGATCTTGCGGTCGATGGCCTTCTGGAGCCGCTTGGGCATACGGCCGTAGCGCTGCTCGTTGTTCTGCACCATGCGCTTGGCGGTGCGGAAGACTTCGAGGCCCTTCTCTTTCTCGCCGGCGTCGAGATACATCGATCCCAGCTCCAGCCGCAGCACGTAGTTGCGGGGAAAGTCGCGGATGAGTTCTTCGAGCACTTGGGCGGCGTCGAGCGGTCGGCTTTCCCGGCGATGCAGCAGCGTCATCAGCACCCGGGCTTCGTTGCGCAGGTCGCTGCCCTCGGCCGCCACGCGGGTCACCCAGTCCTGGCCTTTCTGCTTGTCGCCGCGGATGCCGCCCACCGCGGCCAGGACTTTGACCGCCCACGGCAGGCTGCCGATGACGTACTCTTGCACGCCCGGCACCAGGTAGGCGTCCACGACATCCGGGTCCGCCTCGATGAGCTGCTCGGCATAGTCGCGGGCGCGGTTGCCGTTGCGCAGGGCGGAGAAGTACGACTTCTCGATCATGAACTCGTAGTTGGCTTCGAGCGCGTAGTTGGCCGAGAGCGACAGCAGTGCTTCGCGGTCCTTGGGGTCCTTCTCGTAGGCTTTATCAGCCAGGCGGCGGGCCTGGTGGAGCGCGCCGCGGAAGGCTTTGATGCGTTCCGGGTCGGGCTCCGGCTTTTCGATGTCGAGAAATTCGTTGTCGCCGCGGAAGGCGCTGGTTTCGAGCTTGCCCAGCCGGTTCAACTCGTCATAGAGCAGCGTGGTGGCGACATGATTCCAGATCGTGGCGCTCTCGCCGCCCACACGCATTGCATCGTAATAGGAGCGCAGCGCCTCGTCGTATTCGAGGTTGAAGTAGTGGTCGTCGCCTTGGTCCAGACGCTCCTCGAGCGGACCGCCCGGCAACGAGGCCGCCAGCAGCGCAACCGCCGCCAGAATCATGGTGAGTCGTTTCATCGCGTAACGATCACCTCCCGCAGGTTGTCGCGCGTGAGGAAGAACTTCACGGAGTCGAAGTCCTGGAACAGGCGCTCGAGGCTGCGATTGTTGAAGGTATTGGGCATCGAGCGCTCCTTGCGCGGAGTCAGCGCCAAATCGTCGGGTCCCTGGATGGCGTAGCGATACAGCGGTACGGTCTCGCCGCGCGCCTGCGTGTGGAAGAACGACAGCAACACCCCGCCGGGCCGCAGGATCTCCGCCAGCCGCGGCACGGTCATATGCAGCGCGTCGGAGTCGAGGAACTCGAGCGAATCCCACGCCAGGATGGCGTCGAACTGGGTCCGGGCGAAGTTGAGGTATTTGTCGACGAAGCCGTGCGCGGCTTCGAGCGAATAGCGGTCGGCGCTGGCGGTGGCGACGCCGGAGTCGTAGCACTCGATCAGATCCATGGTGTGGATCTTGGCGCCGAGCGCGCTCAGGTACTGGACGTTGGCTTCGCTCAAGCCCCCCAGGTCGAGCACCTCGCGATTGCCGGTGGACGGCATCGACTCAAAAAAGTGCTTGAGCCCGTTGCTGCGGCGACGGCTGGGGCCAGCCGGCATGACGGGTTCAACGAGCGATTTCTTAGCGGCGGATTCTTCGCCGCCGTCGCCATGGATCGCCTTGCGCAGGAAGTCGAACACGTCAGCTCGAGACGGCCTCCGCCGCGACGCACACGCCGAACCGTCCGGCTATGCGTCTACTTGCCTTCCGAGGAGGACTTGGGGGCGCCGTCCGGCTTCGGCGCCGGACGGCTGGCCGCCCCGCCGCTGGGTTCCGGTTTGACAATATCAATGCTGCCACGAAACACCGCCCCGTCTTCGATGACGATTCTGCTGGTCGTCAGGTCGCCTTCCAAAGAACCGGTCTTACGGATTTCGATGCGCTCGCCGGCCCGAACGTTTCCTGTCAAACGTCCCAGCACGGTAATGTCGCGCGCCTTGACGTCGGCGTTGACGTTGCCGTTGGGCCCGACGGTCAAGCTGTTTTCTTCGAGCTCGACGGTTCCTTCGATCTCGCCGTCCACGTAGAGGTCTTCGTGGCCGGTAATCGTTCCTTTTACCTTCAGCGACTTGCCGATCAAAGCCTGTCCTCCCTTGCGTTCGACGGGCTTCGCCGCGGAAACCACCGGGACCGAGCCGGATGACGTCGGCGGCCGCGGCGCAGGGCGCGGCGGCGTCGGCTCGGTCGGATTTGGCGTCGAGGTCGGCGTAGCGCCGCCTTCGTCTTTACGTCCCCACATAGATATTCGCTTTGTCGAAAGCCCCTCTAGTATAACTGGGCCTTACCATGTCCGACGCGCCGTTTCGCACAATTCGCAGCCGAACCGTTTTCGAAAACCGCTGGATTCGGCTCGTCCAGGACCAAGTGGAAGCTCTCGACGACGAGCACCGCTTTGAGTACACCTACCTTTCGGTGCAGGACGCGGTGATGGTGGTGGGCGTCACCCCGGAAGGCGAAATACCGCTGATTCGGCAATACCGATACCCCAGCAAAGCCTACAATTTCGAGCTGCCCGGCGGCGGAACCGGCGGGCGAGACGCGGTCGAAGCGGCTCGCGAGGAACTGCTCGAGGAAACCGGCTACAAAGCGGGGAAGCTCGAGAAGGTCGGCGATTTCGTCACCTACTGCGGCCTGGCGGACGAGGTGTGCCATGTGGTGCTGGCGTGGGACCTGGAGGCCGGCCCGCAGCAGCTCGAGAAGACCGAGCGGATTGAGGTGCGGCGGGTCGGCTACCAGCGGTTGCTGGAGATGATCCGCGCCGGCGAGTTTCGTGACGGGATGGGTCTGGCGGCCTTGAACATCGCTCGCGGGCGGTTGGAACGTGCGTTGGGGCCGCAAGCGCGGGCATAGCGGCTGAGTCGCTACGATGAGAAGCTGAAGGCTGATGCGACTCCCCTTTATGGCAAGCCTGCAGTGCCGGAAATCTTGCTTCCACGTCGTCGCCCTGCTCGTTCCATATCTGTTGGGGCCGGTCGGCGCGGGCGGCCAGGGGACTCCAGCCGAAGCGCCGGAGCCCGCCAGCCGTATGGAGCAGATCCAGCAGGCGCGCAGCGAAAAATCCGAGAGGCTGGAGCCGGAGACGCCAAGCGACATCGAACAGCTCATCGACCGCGCGGTGACCGCCGGCTTCTTGGCCGAGCCCTACGGATTCGGCGTGAAGTTAGGGGGACTGATCCCCGGCGGCGGCTTTTCCCTGGGACCGCGCTACTACCGCCCCGACCTTTGGAAGGAGAAGATGCAGCTCGACTTCTCCGCCGTCGGCTCCATCAATCAGTACTACGCGCTGGAGGCCACGGCCGCCTTCCCGCGGATCGCCAACCAGCGGCTGGACGCGGTCTTCACGCTCCGGCGCAACGATTACCCGTCGATCAACTACTATGGCTCCGGCCCGCGCACGGACGAGAACGACCGTTCGAATTTCCGGCGCGAGGACAACTTCTTCTATTCCCGCGTAGGCTGGCGGCCGGATCGCCGTCACCTGCTGCTGGGGATGGAGAATACATTCCTGCTTCAGAACGTCGGGCCCGGCACCAACTCCAGTCATCCGACTAGTGAAGAGGCGTTTTCGTTCGCGGAAGCGCCCGGGCTCGAGATCCAGCCGCGCTACCTGATCACGGGGCCTTTTGCTGAGCTTGACTTCCGCGATAAGCCCGGCGACCCCCACTCCGGAGGGGCCTACAAGCTGCGCTACCTCAACTACTCGGATCGCACCGAGCAAAGCTTTTCGTTCCGGCGCCTGGACGCGCAGGCCGAGCAGTATTTTTCGTTCTGGAACAAGAAGCGCGTGCTGGCCCTGTTCAGCCGGGCGCAGCTCAGCTACGCCGACGCCGGCCAGGGGATTCCCTTTTACATGCAGCCCACAATGGGCGGGCCGGGCGACCTGCGCGCCTACTCGCAGTTTCGTTTTCAGGACAACAACTCTGTGGTCTTTACCGGCGAGTATCGCTGGGAGGTCTCCAGCGGTTTTGACATGGCGCTGTTCGCCGACGCCGGCAACGTGTTTCCCCGCCCTGGGCTGATCGGCTTTCGCAACATGCAGGGCGGCGGAGGCGTGGGCTTGCGGTTCAAGTCGCGCGACAACCTGGCTTTTCGCCTCGATCTGGGGGTCGGCAGGGAAGGATTTCGGATATGGATTTCCACGGCAAGCGTGTTCTCGCAGTTTCGATAGCTGTCGTCGCGCTGTGGAGCCCGGCGGAAGCGCCGGCCGGCCCGCGCTTCTTCGACGATGATCCGATCGAGCGGATGCCGCCGCCGATGTCGGCGGACGCAGCGCGCGCGCGAGCCCTGAGCGACCTGTTTGACTTTTTCTTCCAGTCGGTCCGTAACCACGGGAAGCCGCCCGCGCAGGCTGAGGCCGTCAATACCCTCGGCGAGGTTCCCGACAGCGACTGGTTTGTCAATCGTCACGGGCGCGATCGCATGAGCCTGGACGAGCTCCGGCGCGGCCCCGGCGACGACCAGCCTCCGGCTGCGCCATTCCGCGTTACCGGCGCAAAAGCCGAAGGCGTGACCCCTGGTTTTCAAATCCGCGACGCCAACGGCAGGCGGTACTTCGTGAAGACCGACCCGCGGCGCCACCCCGAGATTGCCAGCGCGGCTGATGTGGTGGGAACGAAATTCTTCCACGCCCTGGGCTACTACACGCCGCAGAACTACATCCTGATGGCGACCCGCGGGGATTTCTTTGTCTCCGGGGACTCGAAGATCCAAGGCGCCGGCGGCCAAACCCGGCCGATGAAGGAAAGCGACCTGGACGAAATCGTCGATCTGACGCCGAAAACGCGCGACGGACGCATGCGCTTCGTGGCCAGTCTGGCGTTGAAGGGGACGCCGCTGGGGCCGTTCAAGTTCGAAGGCGTCCGCACGGACGATCCCAATGACATCGCGCCGCACGAAGATCGTCGCGACCTGCGCGGCCTGCACGTCTTCGCGGCCTGGCTCAACCACACCGACTCCAAGGCCAACAACACTCTCGACACGCTCCTGGAAGAAGACGGCGTGCGCTTTATCCGCCACCACCTCATCGACTTCGGCGCCATCCTGGGCAGCGACAGCGACGCCCCCAAGGATCCCCGCCTGGGCCATGAGCCGATGCTGTTGCCAGGAGGGGCGACGCTGCGCCGCATGTTCAGCTTCGGAGTCTTTCCGCAGGACTGGGAACTCGTTGACTATCCCAAGATCAACGGTGTGGGCCATTTTCAAAGCAAGCTGTTCGACCCCGACGAGTGGGTCAGCAACTTCCCCAACCCGGCTTTCCTGCGGCGCCTGCCCGACGATGAGTACTGGGCGGCCACGCACGTCATGGCCTTCAGTGAAGAAGACATCCGCGCCATCGTCGAGACAGGGCAATACTCCGACCCCGGCGCGGTCGCCTACATCACGCAGACGTTGGTGGAGCGCCGTGACCGCATCGGCCGTAAGTATTTCAACAAGGTGCTGGCGCTGGACCGCTTTGAGGTCCGCGATGAACGGCTGGAGCTCTCGGATCTTTTGGTGGAGCACGGCTTTGCGCCGAAGCGCGAGCACTCGGTTGTTTGGTCAAGCTTTGACAACGCCGCGGACATCCACCGGGAGCTGCCCGGCGAGCGCAGTTTCGCGCTCCCCGCCGCGTGGCGCTCCGCCCCGGCGGGAGGCTATTTCGCTGCGAAGATCCGCGCAAACGGCGACGCCGACAAGTCCGTCACCGTCTATCTGCGGAAAAACGCCGGCGGCGAAGCGACTGTGGTCGGCGTCGAGCGGGACTGGTAAAAGCGAAGTTGCCGGCGGGGCGGCTGCTCCGACGCCCAAAATGTTAACAGCGACGCCCCGTGCGCCCGGCGCGGAATGGTCGAAAATAGTGCGATGTACGTCCCCGCGGCGTTTCGCGAAGACCGCATCGACATCCTCCACGACTTCATCCGGCGGAATGGCTTCGCCACGGTTGTCACCTGCGGCGAGCAGGGGCTGCTGGCCAGCCAGATCCCGCTGACGATCAGCGTGGCGGCCGGCCCTGGAGCGTGAGCGACGCTCCGGCCGACTACATCGAAAGCCTCACGCGCGCCATCGTCGGCTTTGAACTGCCGATCACCAGCCTCGAAGGGGCCTGGAAGCTGAGCCAGAACCGTTCCGCCGAGGACCGCCGGGGCGTCGCCGAAGGGCTGGCGACGAGCGGCCAAACGGAAATCGCCCGACTCATCCCCGCGTAGCGTGTAAAAACGCCTCGCCGCTGGGTCGCAACTTCTCGGGAACTGTCGGGTTCAAAGGGACAACACAGGCTAGAAGCCTCTTGCTTTGTGCAGGAAGCCGAGATGGTCGGCAATGGCGCCAGAATTGCTTGCCATCAGGTGAGCCTCATACATACCCTTCATATTCCTCATGTGCGTGGAAGAAGGCCCGGCGGCGCGTCGGGCCTCTCTGCGGGAGCCGCGGACGAACAGGAATGTTCGTCCCACTGGCGCTGCGGCCACGCGTCCTACTTCGCGATGCCGCCTTCGGTCATCTTGCGCGAGTCGAGCAGCCGGTCGAGTTCTTCGGCCGAAAGCTCGGTCTCCTCGAGCGCCACGTCCTTCAGACGACGGCCTTCCTTATACGCCTTCTTGGCGATGGCGGCGCCCTTTTCGTAGCCGATGACCGGGTTGAGCGCGGTGACCAGGATCGGGTTCTTCTCCACCAGATCGGCCACGCGTTCTTCATTGGCGACAAAGCCCTCGATCGCCTTGTCGGCCAGCAGCCGCGAGACGTTGCCCAGCAGGCGCGCGCTCTCGAGCAGATTGTGCCCGACGACCGGCAACATCACGTTGAGTTGGAAGTTGCCCGACTGGCCGGCGACGGTGATGGTCGCGTCGTTGCCGATGACCTGCGCGCAGACCATGCAGGCCGCTTCGGGGATGACCGGATTGACCTTACCCGGCATGATCGACGAGCCCGGTTGCAGCGAAGGCAGTGCGATGTCGCCGAGGCCCGCCTGCGGGCCGGAATTCATCCAGCGCAGGTCGTTGGAGATCTTCATCAGGCTGACGGCGACGGTCTTCATCTGGCCCGAAAGCTCGACGGCGGCGTCCTGGCTTGACAGGCTCACGAAGTAGTTCTTGCTGGCGGTGAACGGCAGCCGCGTCTTCTCCTGCAGGCGCTTGGCGACGCGCAGGCCGAACTCGCGGTGGGCGTTGACCCCGGTTCCGATCGCGGTGCCGCCCTGCGCCAGCGCGCCCAGCCGCGGCAGCGCGCCCTTGATGCGGTCGATGCCCTGTTCGATCTGAGCCGCCCAGCCGCCGAGCTCCTGGCTCATGCGGATCGGCAGCGCGTCCATCAGATGGGTGCGGCCGGTCTTGACCACGTGATCCACGGTCGCCGCCTTGCGCTCGATCGCCTTGTGCAGGTGATCGAGGCCGGGCAGAAGGGTCTCGACGACCTCGATGTAGGCCGCCACATGGATCGCCGTCGGGATGACGTCGTTCGACGACTGGCCCATGTTGACGTGATCGTTGGGGTGCACGGGCCGGTCGAGCTTGCGCGAGGCCAGCGTGGCGATCACCTCGTTGGCGTTCATGTTCGTCGACGTGCCGGAGCCGGTCTGGAAGATGTCGACCGGGAAGTCGCGATCGTGCTTGCCTTCCTCGACTTCGAGAGCCGCGGCTTGGATCGCCTCGGCGATGCCGCTCTCGAGGAAACCGAGCTCTGAATTGACGTAGGCGGCCGCACCCTTGATGGCCCCGAGCGCGCGAATGAAGGTGCGCGGGAACCGCAAACCGCTCACCGGGAAATTGTCGATGGCTCGCTGAGTTTGGGCGGCGTAGAGGGCGTCTTCGCGAACGCGAACCTCACCCATGGAGTCATGTTCAATGCGGAAACGATCGTCGGGCATATTCTCCATAGGGTATCTCACGGAAGGGGCTCTGATGGCGCTCTCCGTGCGGCCCGGCTACAATGTCGGCTTCGCCCTCTTCCGAAGGCCGTTGCCGGTGGAAGTCAGGCGCACCCGGGCTGACTATGGAACGCCGCGATCTTCTTCGGCTGGGTTGGATGGGCGCCTCTTCCGGCGCCGCCGGACTGGCCGTCGGCGCGCCCTAACAGGCTGCTGAAAATCCCGCCTGCGGCTCCCGCCGGGAGGTCTCCGGGCGGTTTCAAATCGCCCGAGAAGCCCGCCAGAGGCGGGTTGCGGGCGCCGGAAGGCCGCCCTCAACCCGCCAAACGGGCCGTTTGCGGCGCCTCGGCGCGCCCCGGACGCACTTCCGCCTACGCCGCCGCCTCGGCCGCCAGCAACGTTCGGAAGCGCAGCAAGTTGTAAGCCGCCGCCGCAAACGTAAACATCCAACCCACCTTCTCGCGTCCGCGGTGGCGCAGCTTCCTCAACAACGCCACCGTCTTCAACCAGCCGAACACTTCCTCGACCCGCTTGCGCTTCCGCTGTGACACCGCATAGCCGGCGTGCCGCGTCGTCCGCTCGTCCAGCGCGCTGCCGCCGGACCGCTTCAGGTTTCGCGCCACGTGCGGCGTCACCCGCATGCGCCGCAACTCGGCGATCAGCTTACGGTCGTCATAGCCCTTGTCGCCGCCGAGCGTGATTCGTCGCCGACCCGGCAGCCGTTCGACCATCAGCAGCGCCGCGTCCTCCTCGCTCCGCCCGTGCGCCGGCGTCAACTCGGTCTCGACGATGATCCCGTGCCGGTTCTCAACGACGACGTGCGCCGCGTAGCTCAGCTTGGCTTCTTTGCCTTTGGCCTTCTTGGCCAACAGCGCGTCGGGGTCCGTTGTCGAGCGGTGCGTCTGATTCGAGCGCTTCTCGCCCTTGAAATCGACGCTCGGGTTGCCCGGATCGTCGTCGGTCGGCGGCTTGCCGCCGCCCGCTTTCGGCCGGAAGCTCTTCGCCGACGCCCACGCCTCGAGCAGCGTCCCGTCGACCGAGAAATGCTCGTCCGAAAGCAGCTTTTTGCGCCGCATGGCGCCGACGACGGCGGCGAAGAAGGCTTGGGCGATGTCGCCTTCGAGCAGGCGGTCGCGGTTCTTGGTGAAGGTGGTCGGGTTCCAGACCGCGTCGTCCATCGAGAGGCCGACGAACCAGCGGAACAGCAGGTTGTAGTCGAGTTGTTCCATCAGCATCCGCTCGCTGCGCACGCTGTAGAGCAGTTGCAGCAGCAGCGCGCGCAGCAGCTTCTCGGGGGCGATCGAGGGCCGGCCGGTCGAGGCGTACAGCTCGGCGAAGCGCGGGGACAGCTCGGCGAGGGCTTCGTTGGCCAGCCGTCGGATCGGCCGCAGCGGGTGGTTCTGCGGTACTCGCTGCTCCGGCGATACGTAGCTGAACAGGGCGTCGGGTCGTTCGTCGTTTCCGCGCATCGTCTTCCTCTCCAAAAACAGAAAGACGATACCTTGTTCTATTAGGTCACACCTTGGAAAACGTTTTTCAGCAGCCTGCTAAGGCCGGCGCGGGAACCGGGCCAGCATCAGAACTCCACGCGGGCCGAGAGCGGCTCCCGCCGCCGGCTACAACTTCTTGCTTTCCGAGCGATTTTCTCTTTGCACACGCGCTGGGGCTCAGGGTATTCTGGCCACACAAGTATCCTGAAATGAAGCGCCCGGTCTGGTTGGTCCTACTCGTTTGGCTCGCCTCGATCGCAGTTCCCTCGAACGCGGCGCCATTCATCTTCTATCGGGGAATTCTCAACGCTGCGAGCTTCGTGCCCCAGGGTTTGCCCGGCGGCGACATCGCCAGGGGGTCGATCTTCAGCATCTTTGGCCGGGAGTTGGGCCCCGCGGACGGCGCTCGAGTCACCGCGTTCCCGCTGCACGCCGAGCTGGCGGGCGTTTCGATCGAGGTATGCCGGGGCGAGCGATGCGTCGCGGCGATTCCGCTGTTTGTTCGGGCCGACCAGGTCAATGCCATCATGCCATCGGATGCGCCTCTGGGGGCGGTCTCGGTTCGGGTTCGCTTCCAGAATGAGCCAGGGAATTGGTTCACGGCGAGAGTGGCCCAAGCAAGCTTTGGGGTTTTCGCTGTCAACAGCGGGGGATTCGGCCCGGGAGTCGTACAGAATTTCCTGGCATCAAACGACCAGCCGATCAACTCAGCGGCGACGACAGCCCGCCCCGGGCAGATCGTGACGATGTGGGGCACCGGCCTGGGGCCGGGACTCAATTCCGACATCGAAGCGCCGCAAGCCGGCGCGCTGCCGGTCGGCGTCGAGATCTGGGTCGGGGGCGTCGCAGCCACCAACATTCTCTACAGCGGCCGGAGCCCTTGCTGCGCCGGCGTCGATCAGATCGTTTTTGAGATACCGGCGGCAGCGCCGAGCGGGTGTTACGTGCCGGTCGAGGTCCGTCTGGATGGGGCCGTTGTCAGTAACACCGTCACCATTGCAATTGGGACGGGCCAAGCGGCTTGCTCCGACCCGGGCGGCGAGGTGATGGCGGCACTGCGAGCCGGAGGCGCAACCGGCGTCGTGACGCTGCTGCGGCAGACCCAGTACACCGAACGCCCGGCTCCGCTCATGCAACAAGAGAGCGACTTCGCGATCGCTGAGTTCCGTGAGGACGCCGGCGGCCCGTTTACCTACCATCCGGAGTGGGCGCTGCCTCCGATCGGCAGTTGTATCACGCAGTCTTCCCGGGGCGCCTTGCTCGACCGGACGCCCAGGCCTGGTACAGCCCCCACGATCCGCGCGCTCGACGCCGGCGAGACACTGCGCGTGAGCGCTGCCGGCGCTGCGGCGCCCGTTGCCAAGCGGTTGGGGCGGTCCCATTCGTATCTGGATCTGGTCGGCGCGCGGCTGAGTGACAGCGACGCCTCCACGCTCGTCCAAGCGGCCGGCTCGGAGGCGACCGTGTCGGGCGGCGGCGCCGCCGATGTGGGAGCGTTCGAGGTGGCGGTCCCAGCGCCGCCCTCGATCGAATGGACCAACCGCGCCGCGCTACGCGAGATCGATCGGTCCAATCCGCCGACGCTGACGTGGAGCGGAGTCGAGGATGGCGCCTTGGTCTGGATTTGGGGCGGCGTTTCGGACTTCACGACTGACTCGGCGATGACATTCTCTTGCCTCGCGGACGGCGGCTCCGGTTCGTTCACGCTGCCCCGACAGACGCTGCAGCGAGCGCCCGCACTGCCGATTCGCGCGGCGCGTTCGCGCGGATGGCTCAGTGTGAGCGCTCTGTCTCGATCCGGAGCCCGCTCGTTCGCCGCGGAGGGACTGGATCGCGGCTTTGCCGGCAGCTACCAGCAAATTTTACAGATCGTACGCTATCACTAAGGAAGCCCCTTTGATGAAACAGGAACACGCGAACGACAGGGGCGGCCGCCGAATTCTCTCGGCCTTCTTGATTGCGCTGCTGCTGGCTGCCGGTCTGCCCGCCCAGACACCCGCACCCCAAGGGGCGCCGAGCACGCAGAGTCCGGAATTCGTCCCGACCAGCAAGAAACTCTGCGCAACTGTGGTTGCGCTGGGCGAAGCTCTGGCGCAAAGCGCCATCAACATGCTGTTGGCGGCCCTCAACCAGACTTCGCCGCCGGAACTGCCCAAGATGTTGCAGCTGAAGCTGTGCGCTTATTGCGACATCTGCGTCAGCAACGAGTGTTTCGACCTCAAGACGCCTTCGGAAGCGCGACGCCTCATTCGGCAGCAGATCAGGAATTCGCTGGGGCAACTCGGCGGCGCCCTTTCGCTGTTGCCCGAAGGACCGTCCGGAGCGGCGACCGGGCTGCCCGCATTCATGCTCAACACTTCACTGAGCGAAGCGCGGCCCAACGGCGGGTTCGAGCAGGCGCCGAACACGGTCGATTTCCTCGATGTGGAAGGCATAGAGGTCCAGACCCGCATCGATCTTGACGCCGGGCTGCCGGACGGCTTCTATGAGCCGCAAGACATGGCGCTGAGCGAGGACGGCGAGACCCTCGTAGTCGTTTCGCGCGGCTCAGACCCGGAGTTCTTCCCGAACGGCCCGCCGCCGCACCTCACGATCATCGACGTCCCGTCGCAGACGCTTACCAAGCGCATCATGCTCGATCCGATCGATTTCCCGTCGCATGTCGTTGTTTCGCCGGATGGGCGGCGCGCCTACGTCTCTTCTCCGCTCAAACAGGAAGGGCGCTTCATCGACGGCGCTGCGCTGGTCGAAGTCGACTTGATGACGGATCGGGTCGCCCGGCGTTTGACGCTGCCTTTCGAAACGGGCGGAGGCTCGGGCGATCTCGTCATCACTCCTGACGGCGCCCTGCTCGTAGTCATCCTCAACGACCGCAGCGGCGGTTCGTTCCGGATGCCTAAGCTGGCTGTCATTGACGCGCCGACTTTGACGATATCGGCAACCTACCCGAATGAGAGTTCCGAAATTACGATGGCGCGTCGCTTTGCCTGGTCGGGATTGAGAAACTTGGCGATGGACCCAACCGGCAGTCGAGTCTACGTGTCGGAGGTCCGCGCGCTGCAAACCGCCGAAGACTCCCAGACGCTGGCGATCGGGGTCTTTGATCTGGCGACGGCCGAGCCTTCCGCCGTGTTCCCTGTACCGGGGGCGGAGAGCGGCGGCGATGACGATATCCAGCTCTACGATGACGGGCTGGCGATTCTACTCACCGATGCGCGAACCGGCTCGGTCTTCGGCGTCGATGCGATCACGGGCGAAGTCCGTATGCAAGAGAAGGTGACGGAAACCTTCTTCATGTCCGAGATTATGGAAGGGCAGTAGCTCCGAAGGGGCCATAGGGTATCTGACCGAAGGGGCTCTGATGGCGCCTTCCGTGCGGCCCGGCTACAATGTCGGCTTCGCCCTCTTCCGAAGGCCGTTGCCGGTGGAAGTGAGGCGCACCCGGGCTGACTATGGAACGTCGCGATCTTCTTCGGCTGGGTTGGATGGGCGCCTCTTCCGGCGCCGCAGGCTTGGCTGCCGGCGTGCCTTATGGCCAGCGCAGGGAGGCGCGGAAACCGGGCCCGCATCAGACTCCGGGGACGCCGGAGTACGCCTTCCAGGCGCGCGCCGTGGAAGTCATGTGGCTCCAGGAGCGCCAAACAGCCGAGGATGTCAAAGCGCTCAAAGCCAAGTACGAGGGGTCTGTTCTGGGCCGCTTCCGTGTTTGGGAGTTGATCGAAAAGTTAGCGCTTTGCGTCGATCCCTCCGATACGAATCTCGGTTGCGTCAGCCAGTACATGCACGTCAACCAGATCTTGGCCGCCATGGAACAGGACGGCGCCGTCGACGACGAGATGCTGTTGACGGCGCTGCTGCATGATCTGGGCAAGGTCGCCATGCTGGCCGGCGAGGCCCCGGAGCATGTCGTTTGCTTCACCAAGCCGGTGGAAGCCTGCGAGCCGGGCGCCGGGCTCGACCAGGTGCTGTTCCGCTTCGGACATGATGAGATCGGCTACACGCGGTTCAAGGATCATGTACCGGAGCCCGTGGCCTGGATGATTCGCAACCACAGCATGGTCTTGGGCGACTGCGAGCCCTTCATGAGCGCTCGCGACCACGAACTCGAACGCGACTACCTGGCGCGTTTCCGGCCGTACGACCTCGGGTACAAATCCAAGGCGTTTCTCCCGCGCGAACAGACGCTGGACCGCTACCGCGACTTCGTCGAGAGCTGGTTCCCTTCGCCGATCCTCTTCTAGGCGGCGGTTCGAGAGCGCTCGAATTCTCCACTACAATGCAAGAGGATGGCTGCCACGAGCGAAAAGACCTACTATCTGGAGACCTTCGGGTGCCAGATGAACGTGCACGACTCTGAGAAAGTCCGCGGCACGCTGGCGGCGCGCGGCTATTCGCAGGTCGAAGATCCGGAAGAGGCGGGTCTCGTCCTCTACAACACCTGCTCGATTCGCGACAAAGCCGAGCAGAAGGTGTTGCAGCGTGTGGCGACGTTCAAGTACCGGCCCAACGGGCGCAAATTCGGGATCCTGGGCTGCGTGGCGCAGCACAACGGCGAGGCGATCTTCGACTCCGCGCCGCATGTGAACCTGGTTTGCGGCTCGGCGTCGTACAACCAGCTGCCGGGCTTGCTCGAACGCCTCGAAGCCGGCGAAGACCGCGTCACCGGCCTCAGCCTCGACACCGACGAAACCTTCGACCAGCCGCTCGCCGACCGCTCGAACGCCCACGCCGCCTTCATCACCATCATCGAGGGCTGTAACAAGAACTGCTCGTACTGCGTGGTGCCGTTTACGCGCGGGCCGGAGCGCAGCCGTTCGTCCGCCAGCGTGATGGAAGAGGCGCGCCGCGTGGCCGCCAATGGAACCGGCGAGATCACGCTGCTGGGCCAAACGGTCAACAGCTATCGCGACGCCTCCGACGCCGGCTGGTCGTTCGCGCGGCTGCTCTCGGAAGTGGGCGAGATCGACGGCGTGCGCCGCGTACGCTTCACCACTTCGCACCCGCAGGACTTCACGCCCGACATCGTGGAAGCGATCGACCGCAACCCGGCGCTGTGCGACTGGGTGCATCTGCCGGTGCAATCGGGTTCGTCACGCGTGTTGGCCGGCATGCGCCGCACCTACACGCGTGATCAGTACCTGCGCGTGATCGACATGATCAAGGCCGCCAAGCGCGACATCGTGCTCTCCACCGACATCATCGTCGGCTTCCCCGGCGAGACGCAGGAAGACTTCGAGCAGACGCTGAGCTTGGTGGAAGAGGTCGACTACGCGCAGATGTTCTCGTTCAAATACTCGCCGCGGCGCGGCACCGACTCGATGGAGATGGGCGACCACGTCCCCGAGGAAGAGAAGAGCCGCCGCCTGAAGGTGCTGCAAGAGTTGCAAAGCCGGCTGCAGCGCCGCCGCAATGAAACCTGGATCGGTCGCGACGACGAAGTGCTGGTGGAAGGTTGGCGCGAAAAATTCGGGCAGTGGCACGGCCACACGCCGCAGAACCGCGTTTTGAACTTTTCCGACCCCAGCGGGCTGGCGACGGGCGAGAATCTGCGAGGGGCCTACTGCAAGGTGCGTGTCACCGCCGCCGGGCCGAACTCGCTGATCGGTGAATTGGTGTCGATCGAGCGCCGTCCGGCGGCCGCGGGCCTGCGGGTCCTGCAATAGCGGCGGCGGGTAGCGTATACTCGACGCCCGTGCGCGTCTTTCTTCTTTCTTTGCTCCTCGCTTCGGCTTGCTTCGCGCAGGCGTCCCAAAAACCCAACGTCGTCTTCATCCTGGCCGATGATCTCGGCTGGGCGGACCTGGGCGTCTACGGCGCCGACCTGCACCAGACGCCGAACCTCGACCGCTTCGCCGCCTCGGGCGTGCGCTTCACCCAGGCCTACACCGCCTCGCCGGTCTGCTCGCCCACGCGGGCGTCGATCCTCACCGGCAAGCATCCCGCGCGGCTGCATCTGACCATCTGGCGCGAATCCGCGCACACGCCGCCGACCAACCGTCTGCTGCTGACCCCTCGCACGATGGACCACCTGCCGCTCGAAGAAACCACACTCGCCGAGGTCTTTCGCGCCGCCGGCTACAAGACCGCGCATGTCGGCAAATGGCACCTGGGACGCGCCGAGCAGTATCCGCAGACGCAGGGCTTTGACTACAACGTCGGCGGGACCCTGTGGGGCGCCCCGCAGACCTTCTTCTACCCTTACTCAGGCGACCGCCACTTCCGCGAGCCGCGCTACGTGCCGCATCTCGAAGACGGCCAGACCGGCGAATACCTGACCGACCGGCTCACCAATGAGGCGATGAAGATCATCGATCGCCACCGAGCCGAGCCGTTCTACCTGCAGCTCTGGTATCACACCGTTCACACCCCGATCGAGGGCAAGCCGGATGTGGTGCAGCGCTACGAGGCCCGGATCCGCGCCGGCATGAACCACCAGAACGCCCAATATGCGGCGATGGTGGAGAGCCTGGACGAGAACGTCGGTCGCCTGCTCGAAAAACTCGATGAGTTGGGCCTGAGCGACAACACGATCGTCGTCTTCAGCTCTGACAACGGCGGCTTCATCAACGAGTACGAGGGGAAGCAGGTGACCTCGAACCATCCGCTGCGCTCGGGCAAGGGGTCGGTCTATGAAGGCGGCGTGCGCGTGCCGACGATGATCCGCTGGCCAGGCGTCACCCGGCCCGGCGGCGTCTCGGACGAGCCGGTCTCCTCGGTGGACTTTTTTGACACGTTGCTGGCGTTGACGGGGGTTCCGAAGCCTTCGGGTCTGCGCACCGACGGCGTGAGCCTGGTTCCGCTGCTGCGCGATCCGGCGGCGAAACTCGACCGCGCCGCGCTGTTCTTCCACTATCCGCACTATTACCCGACGACGACGCCGGTCAGCGCCGTGCGCGTGGGGGACTGGAAACTGCTCGAGTATTACGAAGACAGCCGGTTGGAGCTGTTCAACCTGGCCGACGATCCGGGCGAGGAGCACGATCTGGTCCAGCGCGAGCCGGAGCGGGCGCAGGCCCTGCGGGCGCGGTTGCGGGAGTGGCTCACGCAGGTGGACGCGCAGTTGCCGTCGCCTTACTGAATGAGCACCCGGGTTTGACCCGGGTGTTCGATGCCCGATTCCAGACTGCATTCCCGTTCCACTCACACCTTACGATCAGCAGCGGATTGACCGCCGGGTGAAACCCGACGGCTCATTCGTTCCACGCCGGCCAATCCGGGGGATTGAGCTACAATGCCCCAAAGAACATGGCTGACTCAATCTCCCGACGCACTTTCTTCGCCGGCACGGCGGCCGCCGCGGGCGTGGCCCGCAAGCTGGGGGCGGCTCCGGCGCCTCCGCGCGTGATCGGCGCGAATGATCGCCTGCGCGTCGGCGTGATCGGCGCCGGCGGCAACGCCACCGGCCACATGAAGGCGCTGCTGTCGCTGGCCGAGCAAGACAACGTGGAGATCGTGGCCGTCTGCGACCTGTGGGACAAGCGCCGCGACGCCGCGGCCGAGCTCACCGGCGGTCAGCCCTACTCCGACTACCGCAAGCTGCTCGAGCACAAGGGCCTGGACTACGTCACCATCTCGGTGCCCGAGCACTGGCACGCCCAGTGCACCCTCGATGCGATCGACCAGGGCTACCACGTCTACGTCGAAAAGCCTCTGACGCGCACGATCGAAGAGGGCATCAAGGTCCGCAAGCGCGTCAAGGAGGCCGGCATCAAGCTGCAGTGCGGCGTCCAGGGCATGTCCGACGACTCCTACGAGACTGCCGCGCGCTACATCGAAGAGGGCCATATCGGCAAGCCGGTGCTGGCGCAGATCGACTACTCGCGCAACTACGAAGAGGATTTCTGGCAGCGGCCCTTCGACGACGACGCCAAGCCGGGCGTGAACCTCGATTGGAAGACATTTCTGGGACCGGCGCCGGAGCGGCCGTGGGACCCGGACCGCTTCTTCTCGTGGCGGCGCTACTGGGACTATTCCGGCGGCATCGCCACCGACTTGTTCGTCCACCGCCTGACCCGCATCTTGAAGGCCTGCCGGCTGACCGCTCCCACCCGCGTGGTTGCCACCGGCGGCAAGCACTTCTGGACCGAGAGCGCGGCGGAGATTCCTGACACGTTCAACGTGATGCTCGAGTACCCGCTGCCCGACGGCGGCGAGATGACCGTTCTGCTGATCTCCACCATGGCCAACGGCCGGCCGGTGGATCACTTGATCCGCGGACGCAAAGGAACCATCGAGTTCACGCGCGAGGGCTTTGAGATTACGCCGGAGAGCATCTTCGCCGGCGAGGTCAAGCCGGCTATGCACGCCAAGGGCGGGGCCGAAAATGTAGCCTTGCATCACCACAACTTGCACAACGCGATCCGCCACGGCGCGGACTTGAAGTGCGATGTCGACCTCGGATTCTACGGCGCCCTCGGCTGCCATCTGGCGGTGGAATCGTTCCGTACGCGCAAGTATCTGGCGTGGGACGAGTCGGCGCAGAAGGCTGTCGAAGCGTAAAGCTCTAACGCTATACACCCGTCTGCCGATGTAGCTAGTGGGCGCGTTCCCACATGGCAGCGGAGATTCTCATTGTCTGGCCGGACCCTCGTTGGGCCGGCCAACTTCACTCAGCCCTATTGCAGGGCCCGCTGGATTCGTCCGTCGACTTGTTGACGCGGTATCCCGACCCCGGCGAACTGCTCGACTTATTGCGGGAGAAGGGGCGCGAGACGCGGGTCCTGATCATGGGGCTGACCGATGAGCGGCGGGCGACGGCGCTGCTCCAAGCCGCGAAAGAGGCCGCGCCGCAGATCCATCGGATCGCCGTGGATATCGCCGAGTCGACCGAAGCGCTCAAGACGGCCATGCGCGCCGGCGCGAACGACTACTGGACGCCGCCATTCGAACCCGCCGAGATCGGCCAAAACCTCAGCTCCCTGACCCAGAACCGGGATGCCGACAGCAACGGCGTGCTGCTGTCGTTCCTGCCTGGTCAGCCCGGGGACGGCGCTTCCACGGCGGCGCTGCACGTGGCCGAGGCGATCGGCTTTGGGACTGGGAAACAGGTGCTGCTGATCGACTGCGACTTGCAGTGCGGGACCCTCGGCTTCCGGCTGGGGCTCAAGCCCGCCTACAGCCTGCTCGACGCCGCGAGCCATCTGGCGGACCTGGATGACTTGTGGGACCGGCTGGCCGTTCCCTGGAATGAGATCCGCTTGCTGACGTCGCCCGAAAGTTCGTTCGGCCTGACGGGCGAGCGTCTGGAAGCGCTGCCGGGCATCATTGAGTCGGCCGTACGGGCCTACTCCTACGTCGTGGTTGACATGCCTTCCGGTCTGTACGGCCCCTGTGCGGGCGTGCTGCGCCGGTCGAACTCGATCTGTGTGGTTTGTACCCCGGAGGTCTCGTCGCTTTACCTGACGCGCCGCCGCTTCAGCGACCTGGGCGAGTGGGGCATCCGCCGCAACAAGGTGAAGGTCTTGATCAACCGCGCCGATTCGCGCGACGCGCCTCCGCGCAACGAGGTCGAGCGGTCGCTCGGCGTGGCGGCGGCCTGGACGCTGCCGAACAGCTACCACGAGCTCAACCAGGCTGCGCTGGCCGGCCGCACGGTGTCACGCGATTCCGCCTACGGGCAGGCGATCACGCAGATGGCGGCGGAGTTGGCCGGTTTCCAAACCGTAGAAGCCCGCAGCAAGTGGCGCAAGCTGCTCTCGTTCGGGTAGCGGACTCTACTTCGGCGGCAACAGAGCCACCGCACGCAACGGCCCTCCCGAGCCGTCGCCGATCTTCATCGGCAACGCCACGATCCAGGCGCCCCGCGCCGGCAATGCGTCCAGCCCGGTCAAGTTTTCCAATCCCGGAATCTCGGCCTCGGCCAGCACGCGGTGCGCCAGGAACTCAGTCGAGGGGCCGTGGTCGATGCTGGCGGTGTCGATGCCGACCGCGGCGGCCCGCCGCTCCGCCAGCAACCGGGCGGCTTCTGCGCTCAAGCCGGGAAAGTGCAGGTTGTCCGCCGAGCCCGCCGTGTCGTCCCCCATGTACTGCTTCACATCGGGCCAGCGGTTGCTCCAATCGGTGCGCACCAGCACGATGGCGCCGGCGGGAATCGCGCCATGCTGGGCCTCGTGCGCGGCGATGTTGGCTGCGGTGAGCTGGTAGTCGGCGTCGGCGGCGCAGGCGGCGGAGATGTCGATCACCACGCCGGGGCCGAGCCAGCGCTCCAGCGGGACGGCGTCCAGTGTCGGGCGGCCCTCGCCGAAGTGGATGGGCGCGTCGACGTGCGTGCCCAGGTGCTCGCTCGATGCGTAGTCGTAGGAGCTGTAGAAATAGCCCTTTTCATTGACGCCCCAAGCTGTTTGTTCATGGTCGAAGGGCTTGCCGGTCGGCCAGTAGACGGTGTCGGCGTCGAAGGTGTGGGTAAGGTCGACGAGTCGGGCGTTGTCGAGATCGAAGCCCGCATGCGGGGCGGGCGGCGCGGGGTTGGACGCGCAGCCCAGACCAAGAAGGAGCGCCGCCGCCGGCCCGGCCATCGAAAACGCGCGCATCCAAAGCACCTCGCGAGTCTACTGGATGTAGCCCAGGGATTTCAGCTTTTCCACCATCTCCGGGTCCGTGTCCGCGCTGTCGGAGACATAGATCTCACGCGAGCCCACGATCCGGCGCGCCTTCTCGACCAGCTCCGCCGGAGGGTCGGCCAGCGGATGCTGCTCGCCCGGGTCCGCGGCGAGGTCATAGAACTCCGGGTTGTCGCGCGTGGACAGGATCGCCTTGCGGCCGTCGATGACCACCGCTGCGAGGTCCCGCCGGAACAGTTCGACGTCGTCCGCGTTGGGGTTGCGACGGCAGACGTAACAGTACACTTCCGAGAGCGCATAGCCGCGGCCGACGCCCCAGGCCGAGCCATCGAGCCCCGCCGGCGCCTCCACGCCCAGCACCTCGGCGATCGTCGGCAGCAGGTCGACGTGCTGCATGGCCGGGTCGGCGACGACTCCGTCGGCCGGGTGCGAGGCCGGCATCTTGATCAGTAGCGGCACGCTGATCTGCTCGTCGTAGAGCGCGGTCTCATGCCCCCAGACCCTTTCGTGTTCGGCAAAAGCCTCGCCGTGGTCCGAGGTGACGATGATCAGCGTGTCGTCGTAGAGCCCGCGTTGCTCGAGATCCTGGAACAAAGCCTCCAGGCCGCGGTCGAGTCCGACCATCTCGGCGTCGTATTGCGCTTCGACGAACGCGAGCTGTGCGAGGGAGACCTCGGCTTCGCCGCGCAGCTGGTCCATGAAGCGTTCTTTGAGCTCTTCCATGGGGATCTCGTCGGCCGGCCTCTCGCCGAAGCGCTCGTCGTCTTCCGGTAGGGGCAGATACGGCGCGTGGGCGTCGAGGTAGTTCACGAAGAGGAAAAACTGCGAGCCGCCGTTATCGTCCAGCCATTCCGTGGCGCGCGCGGTGATCTCGGCGGCGCGGCGGGCGCCGGGGACGCGGTCGCTGTAGCCGCCCGAGAGCCGCCGCAGCCCGCTCGGGGTAAGCCGTGCGAGCAGGTAGCCCAGGCCTTCCACGCCGAAAGCGTTCATGCGGTACGGCCAGCTCAGGCGTTGGTAAAGGTAGAGCGTTCCGGGCGTGACGTCGGCATGCTCGAACCCGGCGTTGAGGCCGAACCCGCTCAGAATGGCGAAATTCGCGGCCACTTCGCCCGTCCGGTAGCCGGCCTCGCCCATCACGTCAGCCAGCACGCGGGCGTCGGGGCGCAGCGGGTAGGCGCTGTCGGGCGGGTTCGGGTCGACGACCGAGGCGCGGTGCGCGCCGTGCCGCCAGGGGTGCATGCCGGTGAACATGGTGGCGTGCGAGGGCAGCGTCCACGGGGAAGCGGCCGCGCTCTTCATCACCACGTCGAAATCGCGTTTCGCCCGCTCGGCGAGCAGCGGCATGGTCGGTCGCTCATAGCCGAAAAGGTCCATGTGGTCGGCGCGGACGGTGTCGAGCACCACCAGCAGGAGGTTGCCCTTGTCGGGAGGAGCCGCGCCCAGGGTCGGCTCGCGCTCGATCGTCCGCCAGGGATAGCTGTCGATAGGGGCCAGGGTCAGCCAGAGCAGGGAAAGGACCGTCCAGACGCCGAAAACCGCGACCGAGCCCAGGCGCAGGCGCTTTGCCACAAAGAAGAACGCCAGCGTGAACAGCGAGAATCCGACGACGAGGGCCGCCAGCGACGGTCGCGCCGTGGGGGCGGCCTCATTCCACTCGACCCCCAACAGAAAGACCGCACCCAATACGCCGCTGATCGCGACCGCCGCCGCGGCCCGTCCGGCCTGCTTCGCCTGGCCGATCACCACGGCTGAGACAACCAGCCCCAGCAGCGCCAGCCCGACGCCTGTTGCTCCGCCGACCGTCAGCGCAACGATCGCGGCGTAGCAGAGCGCCGCGCCGCCCAGCAGCAGGTTCGATCGAATGCCGGCGTCGGCAGCCCAGTAGGGCCGCGCCGCTGTCAGCAGGGCGCCCAGGGCCAGCCCGCCCAGCGCTCCGGCGACCGCGAAAAAGCCGGCCTCGACCACGGCGTCGGCCCAGCTCAGTTGCAGTCCCAGCAGCCGCAGCAGATCGACGTCGACAAGCCCGTGCACCGCCCCCAACAGAGCGCCGAACCCGCCGAACGAAGCCAGATGACGGAGCCGCGCTCCCGCCGTGAGCGTTTGGCTCATCTTTGACTGATCTTATCAGCGCCGGCCGTCTGAAGGCCGTTGACACTCCGGCCGGGCCGCGACGACAATATGGCGGCAATGTCGACCCTGCATCGTCTTCTCATCCTGTCTCTCCTCGTCGCGGCAGCGCTGTCCGCCGCCGAGCGGCCGAACATCCTGTTCATCTACACCGACGACCACTCCTACCGCACCGTCGGGGCCTATCCGCAGTCGTATCCGTGGGTGCAAACGCCGACGATCGACAAACTCGCTGAAGAGGGCGTGCGCTTCGAGTACGCCTACATCGGCTCGTGGTGCATGCCCTCGCGCGCGACGCTGCTGACCGGCAAGCACCAGTTCTCGGTGGAATCGATGCGCATGGAAGGGCCGTACCCCGGCAGCGCTTACGACCCGGAGAAGACGCCGTTTTGGCCGAAAATCTTTCGTGAGAAGGGCTACTTCACCGCCCAGATCGGCAAGTGGCACACGGGGACCGATACCGGCTACGGCCGCGACTGGGACTACCAGATCGTCTGGAACCGGCCCGCGAACCCCGAGACCAACCAGAACTACTACTACCACCAGCCCATCACCTACCAGGGCGGCAAGACCGAAATGCTCGAGCGCTACTCCACCGACCAATACACGGACTGGGCGGTGGAATTGATCAACGGCGAAGGCCGTCCGGAGGACAAGCCCTGGTACCTATGGCTCTGCTATGGCGCCGTCCACAGCCCGTTCCAGCCGGCCAAACGGCATTTGGAGGAGTACGCGGGCATCGACTTCGATACGCCGAAGGACGTTTTCGGGCCGCGGCCCGGTAAGCCGGCCTGGGCGCAGAAGGTGAGCCAGTGGACGAAGGGCCCCAACGGCACGCCCTTCTTCCGCGACCGCTCGATCACCTCATGGGTGCGCCAGTACCACCAGGGCGTGCTGGGCCTGGATGAAGGCATCGCGCGGGTGCTCGAAGCGCTCGACAAGAGCGGCCAGAAAGAAAACACGCTGATTGTGTTCACCTCCGACCAGGGCTTGGCCTGGGGCCAGCACGGCTTCCGCGGCACCAAGGTCGCCGCCTACGACGCCAATATCCGCTCGCCGATGATCATTTCCATGCCCAGCCGTCTGCCGCGCGGAACGGTGGTGGAGACGCCGGTGGGCGGCATCGACATCGTACCCACGATCTTCTCGTTCGCCGGCATCGAGCAGCCGTGGGAGATGCAGGGGCAAGACCTCACGCCGCTGCTGATGGACCCGAACGCAAAGTGGGACCGCCCGATGCTGCTGGTCGCCACCGGCCGCAAGTACGGCTCGGATACCAACGTCATCCCGAAAGGCGAGGAAGCCATGCACGGCGACGTGCCCTGGTACGTGATGATCCGGCACGGCAAGTACAAGTACGTCCGCCCGCTGATCGATGACATCGAAGAGCTCTACGACCTCAAGGCCGACCCGGACGAGCTTGACAACCTGGCGGTGAAGCGTGCGTTCCAGACCAAGCTCGCGGAGATGCGCGAGATGGCGGTCGCGGAGCTGCGGAGGAACAAGGCCGGCTTCGTGGACAACATGCCGCCGGTGAAGTCGGGGTTGTAGGGGGCTCGAACTGCGCCCGCACCCCTTCAGAGGATGTGTGAAAACGTGACAGGAGTGTTCGGTGATAGCCCCCGGCTTCAGCCGGGGGTAACTAAGATCGGCCCCTCCCGTCTGTTGCACTTGCCCTCACCCGCGAGAGCGGGTGAGGGCAAGTGTCGTATTTTGAGTCGCTTAGACGTGCATTTCCCCCGGCTAAAGCCGGGGGAAATAGGGAAACCGGAGACGGAATCGGTGTATCGACGGACCGTCTGGATCAGCGAGCGCAGTATTTTCACACACTCTCTGTAGGGTGCGGGTTTTTCCCTAGTCGAAATCTTCGTCAAACTCCTCGTCCCCTTCGTCGGCCAGGGTTTCGGGGACGTAGCTGCGCAGATAGGTGGCGCTCTGCGCCAGTGACGCCATGCGACGCTCGATCGACGTCTCATACGCCCGATCCTCCACCTCGACGCAGATCGGCCCGTCGAAGCCGATGTCAGTGAGCACGGAGAAGAAACTTCCCCAGTTCACGTCGCCCATGCCCGGCAGCTTCGGCGTGTGGTACTCCGACGGATAGGCCAGGATGCCGACGTCGTTCAGCTTGCGGCGGTCGATGCGGACGTCTTTGGCGTGCGCGTGGAAGATCTTTTCGCGGAACTCCCACAGCGGCTCGACTTCGTCCATCATCTGCCAGATCAGGTGCGAGGGGTCGTAGTTGAGTCCAAAATTGTCGCTGGGGATGTCGTTGAACATGCGCCGCCAGATCGCCGGCGTACAGGCCAGGTTCTTTCCGCCCGGCCACTCATCGCGGCTGAACGACATCGGGCAGTTTTCGATGGCGATGCGCACGCCGTGATCCTCGGCATAGGCGATCAGCGGCTTCCAGGTTTTCAGGAAGCGCGGCCAGTTCTCGTCAACCGTTTTCGTCCAGTCGCGGCCGATGAAGGAGGTGACGGTATCCACGTCGAGCTTGGGCGCCGCCGCGATCACCTTTTTCAGGTGCGCAACCGCCGCTTCCGCCTCGGCCGCATCCGGCGCCAGGGCGTTGGGATAGTAGCCCAGGGCGCTGATCTCGACGCCGGTCAGCTCGATGGATTCGCGGATCTCGTCCATTGCGGCGGCATCGAGGTTGTTGACGTCGATGTGGGTGACGCCGGCGTAGCGCCGCTCGGCCTTGCCGACCGGCCAGCACATCACTTCGATGCACTCATAGCCCTCAATGGCGGCAAATTCAAACAGTTCACGCAGGGGCGTATCGGGCAGGATGGCGCTGACAAATCCGAGTTGCATAACGATGGTTCTCCATTCTCTCATGCGTTCCACGGAAGACGAACGGATCAAACTTCATGGCGCACACGAAAAAGGACTCGGCGAAACCGAGCCCTTCCGCAAAACATCGAGAAAAATCCTCTAGGCGATCATCTTCTTGACCACCTCGCCGCCCACGTCGGTCAGCCGGAAATCCCGGCCCATGTGGCGATAGGTGAGCTTGGTGTGATCAAAGCCCATCTGGTGGAGCAAGGTCGCTTGCAGGTCGTGCACGTGCACCTTTTCGTCCTGGACGCGCAAGGCCAGATCGTCGGTCGAGCCGATCACCTGGCCGCCCTTGACGCCGCCGCCGGCGACCCACATCGAGTAGCCGTTGGGGTGATGGTCGCGGCCGACGGTTTCGAGGTCTTCCGGACGGCGAATGTCCGCCAGCGAGGTCCGGCCGAACTCGCCGCCCCACACCACCAGCGTGTCATCGAGCATGCCGCGCTGCTTGAGGTCCTTGATCAGCGCCGCGCCGGGCTGGTCGGTGATGTCGCAGTTCTTCTTCAGGTCCTTCTTGAGGTTCTGGTGCTGGTCCCAGCTCGCATGCGCCAGCATCACGAAGCGCACGCCGCGCTCCACCATCCGGCGAGCTAGCAGGCAGTTCACCGCGTAGGGGTGCATCGGCTCCTTGTCCACGCCGTAGCTGTCGAGGATGTGCTGCGGCTCGTCGGAGAAGTCCAGCAGTTCCGGCGCCGCCGACTGCATGCGGAACGCCAACTCGTAGCTCTGGATGCGGGAAGCGATCTCGAGGTCGCCGGTCTTGTCGAGCCGCTCCTGGTTGAGGTCGCGGATCGCGTCCAGGCTCATGCGCTGCATCTTCTGGTCGACCCCGTCCGGGTTGGACAGATACAGGATCGGGTCGCCCGACGAGCGGAACGGCACGCCCGCATACGTCGACGGCAGGAAGCCCGATGACCAGTTCGACGAGCCGCCCGAGGTGCCGCGTCCGGAACTCAGAACCACGAAGCCCGGCAGATTCCTCGACTCCGAGCCGAGCCCGTAGGTCAGCCATGAGCCGATCGTCGGTCGCCCCATCAGCGGGCTGCCCGACATCAGCATCGACTGCCCCGGGTGGTGGTTGAACGCCTCGGAGAACATCGAGCGGATCAGGCAGATCTCGTCGGCCACGCCCTGCGTGTGCGGCAACAGATCGGAGATCTCCATGCCGCTCTGGCCGCACTTGCGGAACTCCGCCTGCGATGCCAACACCTGCGCATTCTTCTTGATGAACGCCAGCTGCAGATCCTGGGTCAGCTCGGTGGGCAGCGGCTGGCCGTGGTACTTCTCGAGCACCGGCTTGGGGTCAAAGAGATCCATCTGGCTCGGCGCGCCGGCCTGGAACAGGAAGATGACGTTCTTGGCCTTCGCCGGGAAGTGCGGCGGCTTGGGCGCGAGCGGATCGGTGCGCTCGGCGCTGCGGCCTTCGGCCTGGAGCAGGTGAGCCAGCGCCATCGAGCCGATGCCGCCGACGCAACTCTCGAGGAAGCTGCGGCGCGATTGAATGGCTTGAAATTGTGGGCGGTCGAGCATCGTTCGTTATTCCCGAGTCATGAACTCATCGGTGTTGAGCAGCACCCGGCCGATGCCGGTCCAAGCCGCCGCTACGGTGCGGTCATAGCCTTCCGGCTGGAGCGGATAGAGCGCTTCGGCGGCCTTGGGCGAGGCGTCGAGCAGTTGCATCTGCTGCTGGTAGAGTTTTTCCAGACGGCTCCGCTCGCTGGCGCTCGGCGTGCGGCCCATCGCCAGCACGTAGGCCCTGTCGAGGCGGTCGGCGAACTCCTCCGACGGCGTCTCGAGCATCACGCGCGTCGCCAAACCCTGCGCCGCTTCCACGAAGACCGGGTCGTTGAGCAAGTTCAGCGCCTGCAGCGGCGTGTTTGAACGCTCGCGCGAGCAGACGGCGACGGCCCGCTCGGCTGCATCAAAGGTCGTCAGCATGGGGTAGGGAACCGTACGCTGGAAGTGGATGTAGAGGCCCCGGCGGTAGCGGTCCCGGCCCTCGGGGACGTCCCAGGAGAAGCCGCCGGCGTAACTTAGGCTGGCCACGCCCTCGGGCATCGGGGGCTTCACGCTCCTGCCGCCGACCGCGTCATTGAGCAGGCCGCCGGCCGAAAGTGCGGCGTCGCGGATCAGCTCGCCGGGCAGCCGCAGCCGCTCCTGGCGCGCCAGCAATCGGTTGTCCGGGTCGGTCTGCGTCAACTCGGGCCGCGCATCGGCGGACTGCTGGTAGGTGGCCGAGCTGACGATCCGGCGGTGCAGGTGTTTCAGGCTCCAACCGGAGTCGATGAAGTCCTGCGCCAACCAGTCGAGCAGCTCGGGGTGCGAAGGCGCCGAGCCCTGCTTGCCGAAGTCGTCGGACGTCACCACCAGCCCCTGGCCAAAATACTCCTGCCAGATGCGGTTGACGATCACGCGCGCGGTCAGCGGGTTGTCTTCGCGGAACAGCCAGCGCGCCAGGTCGAGGCGAGTTGGGTTCTCGACCTCGATCGGCGGCAGGAAGCCAGGGACGCCAGGCTCCACGGGGATGCCGGGGCGGTCCCAGCCGCCGCGCACGTGTACGGTGGTCGGTCGCGGCGGGTCGAGCTCAAAGACGGTTCGCGCCTGGCTCATCTGCGGGTACGACTCTTCGAGCTTGGCCAACTTGGAGCGCAACTCGCCGAAGCCGAGGGCTTTGTATTCGTCGCGTGTCGAGACCTGGGTGTAGAAGCGCAGGAAGTAGTCGGTGACCACGTCGGCTTGCAGCTCGGTGCGCTCCTCGGCCGGGATCAGGATGTACTTCTCGCCGCCGTCGGTCATCTTGGCGAGGGTGTCCCAGTTGACGTCCCAGGCGGTGTCGAGGCCGGGATTTTCCCCGTGGTATTTGACCTTCTCTTCCCAGGCCGGCTGCAGATCGGGGACGTCGTAGGCGCACAGCAACTCGTCGCGCCGGGCGCGGTACTCAGCGTGGGTGCGCAGCCATGCGCCGCGCTCGCCGGGCAGAGGCGCCGGGCTCAGGCTCTCTTCGATGCTGTTGAAGAAGGCGTAGAGACTGTAGAAATCCTTCTGCGAGATCGGGTCGAACTTGTGGTCGTGGCATTGTGCGCAGCCCACGGTCAGCCCCAGCCAGACCGTGCCGACCGTGCCGGTGCGGTCAACGGTCTCCTCGAAGCGGAACTGCTCCTTGTTGACGCCGCCCTCGCGATTCTTGAGCGTGTTGCGGTGGAACCCTGTAGCGACGAGCTGCTCTTCGGTGGGATGCGGCAGCAGGTCGCCGGCGATCTGCTCGGTGCTGAACTCGTCGAACGGCTTGTCTTCGTTGAGCGCCTGGATGACCCAGTGCCGGTAGCGCCAGGCGTGCGGCCTCGGATCGTCCTTCTCATAGCCGTCGGAGTCGGCGTAGCGCACCTGATCGAGCCAGTGCATCGCCCACTTTTCTCCATATGCTTCCGAGCGCAGCAGTCTGTCGATCGCCCGCTCCAGGGCCTTGGGGGAGGCGTCGTTCTGGAAGCGTGCCACTTCCTCCGGCGAAGGCGGCAAACCGTTTAGATCGAAAGACAGCCGCCGCAGCAAGGTCAGCCGATCGGCCGGGGCCGACGGCTCGACGCCTTTGCTTTCGAGCTTGGCGAGCACGAATCGGTCGATCGGGTTCTTCACCCACGCTTGGTTTTTCACCGCGGGCGGTTCGGGCGTCCGGCGCGGCTCCCAGGCCCAGTGTTTCTCGACTTTCTGCGGAGCGGCCGTCTTCTTGATCTCCGACTCCGGCCACTCGGCGCCCTGGTCGATCCAGGCGCGCAGCAGTCCAATCTCGTCGGGCGTCAACTCCGGGCCGCCGGGAGGCATCACGACCTTCACGCGGTAGCCGGCGACCATGTGGATGAGACGCGAGCCGGCGCTGTCGCCCGGCACGATCGCCGGTCCGGAGTGGCCGCCGGCCATCGCCGCTTCCTTGTCGTCCAACTGCAAGCCGCTCATCTTGCTGCCGGCGTTGTGGCAGGCCTCGCAGCGCGCTTCGAACAACGGTTGGATCTGCGTCTTGAAGTCGACCTTCTCCGTCGCCGCCGGCGGCAGTTCGTTCGCCGTCGCCAGCGTCGCCGCTACGAGGAAGAGCGTGAGTCGTCGAAGTGAAAAAGCCATAGTTTTGCTGCCAAGCGCCGCCTGCGACTGCATCATAGCCGATGCGCCGCGTCAAGGAAAGCGAATGATTTCGTCCGATGAAAATGTCGAAGAATTCTTATGAAGCGGGCTATGCTTGACAAAATTGGATAGATAGCTTGTCTTCGGCCTCTCGGAGACGATATCGTAATGAGCTAGCGAGTTTCAATGAGCGAAAAGAAGACGACCCGACCCGAGCGAGACGACTACCTCGTCGACGCCGTCGTTCGAGCCTGCGAGCTCTTGCGCGCTTTTGAGTCCGAGGGAGAGCGGCTTTCACTCAAAGAGCTGGTCACGCGCACCGGCCTGACCTCTTCGCGCGCATTCCGCCTGCTCTATACGCTCGAACGCAGCGGTTTGATCGAGAAGGCGGACTCGCAACGCTACCGTTCGCGGGTGAAACTGCTGGACCGGCCCCGCTTCCGCATCGGTTTCGCCGGCCAGACGCAGGAGAGCCCCTTCGCCGTGGACGTGGCCGAGGGCCTGCGCCGCGAAGCCGAGCAGCGCAACATCGAGCTGATCGAGTTCGACAACCGCATGAGCGCTTCGACCGCCGTGCGCAACGCCGAGGAACTGATCCGCCAGCGCGTGGATCTGGCGATCGAATTCCAGACCTTCGCCAGCGTCGCCGCCGAGATTGCGTCGAAATTCCGGGCGGCGAACATTCCGCTGATCGCCATCGACATTCCGCATCCCGGCGCGGTGTTTTTTGGGGCGGACAACTTCCGCGCCGGCCAGATCGCCGGCCATGCCCTGGGCCGTTGGGCTGAACGCAATTGGACCGGCCGCGCGCAGCAGATCGTCTTGCTGGATATTCCCGCCGCCGGCGCCACCACGGCGGCGCGCATGGACGGGATGCTCGCCGGGTTGCGCGAGGCGCTGCCGGGCGCCGCCGATGTTCCCACCGTTCGGCTCGATTCGCGCGGCACGCGCGAAGGCGGCGCGACGGCTCTGCGCCGGATCCTGCGTCCGGGCGTACGCACCCTGGTGGGGGCGGCGAATGATCCGGCCGCGCTCGGCGCCATCGACGTCTTTGAGATGGCGCGCCAGAGCAACCTGTGCGCCGTGGTCAGCCAGGGCGCATCCACCGAAGGCCGGGCGGAGTTGCGCCGTTCAGGGACGCGGCTGATCGGCTCGGTGGCGTATTTCCCCGAAAGCTACGGCAAGGGCTTGGTGCAGCTGGCGACGGACTTGATCGAAGGGCGTCCGACGCCGCCTGCGGTTTTCACGCCGCACCGGCTGATCACAGCCCAGAACGTGGACACCGCCTACCCGCACGACCAGACGCTGCGGCAGGCGCCGCCCATGGCCGGCTTGGGCTCACGCCAGACGGCGTAGCGCTTCGAGCGCCAGATAGAGGGCGGGGTAGGCGAACAGCGCGCCGTCCATGCGGTCGAGCATGCCGCCGTGGCCGGGCAACAGCGCGCCGCTGTCCTTGAGGTCGGCGCCGCGCTTGAGCACGCTCTCGGCCAGGTCGCCGGTCTGTCCGGCGATGTTGATGACGGCGGCGACGCCGGCGAGCAGCGCCCAGTGCAGCGAGCTGACGTCGAAGTAGAGCAGGTAGGCGAGGCCGGCGCCGCCGCCCAGCATGAGCGAAGCGATCGTCCCTTCCCAGGTCTTGTTGGGGCTGATCGACGGCGCCAGTTTGTTCTTGCCGATCGAGCGGCCGACGTAGAGTGCTGCCGAATCCCCCACCCAGTTCACCAGCAGCGCCACGAACATCCAGTGCGGGTTGATCTCATGCAGGGCTCGAGCGAGGGCGAACGGCCCGCAGGTATAGATCACGACAAATGTTGTATAAGCGACGGCCGGCATGGCCAACTCATGACGCTCGATCTGCAGCGTCAGCGCCAGCAGCGCAACGGTGACCACCACCAGCAACGGCCCGAGCGGCTCGCTGGTCAGGATCATCACTGCGCCCGCGGCATAGCCCACCGGGCGGAACGGCTTCACGCCCATCGCCTCGACGATGGCGAAGCACTCGCGCAGGCACAGCAGCGCCACCCCGGCCAGGGCCGCCCGAACGGCCAACGGAGGCCCCAGGAAGATCAACCCAATGGCAAGGGGAATCAGAATCAGGGCCGTCAGGACCCGCGTCATACGCACAACACCGGCGGGGTTCCTTATCTACTCGTCGATCGAGCCCTCGGCTCCGGCTGCGACGCCGGCCAGGGCCGGCGACTCGGGCGCCTCACGCGGGCTGAGGCCGCCGAAGCGCCGCTCGCGCCCTTGAAAATCCAAAATTCCTTCCAGCAGATCCGCCGCACGAAACTCGGGCCAGAGCTTGTTGGTCACCCAGATCTCGGTATAAGCGATCTGCCAGAGCAGAAAATTGCTCACGCGCACCTCGCCGGAGGTGCGGATGAGCAGGTCCGGGTCCGGCAAGCCGCCGGTATAGAGCGCGTCGGAGAGCATGCGCTCGTCCACGCGAAAGCCGGGGCCTTCGGCAGCCGCCCGCTCGACCAGCTTGTTGACGGCGTCGACGATCTCGCTGCGGCCTCCGTAGTTGAGCGCCAGCGTCAACCGCAGGCCTGTATTCCCGGCCGTTTCGTAGGTCGTCTGCGCCAGCCCTTGGCGAACCGCCTCGGGAAGCTCATCGATCCGGCCAATCGCCTGGAAGCGGATGTTGTGGCGTTGCAGCCGCGGCAACTCCTCCACCAAATAGCGGCGCAGCAGGCCCCACAGGGTCTGCACTTCCAGCTGCGGCCGTTTCCAGTTCTCCACCGAGAAGGCGTAGAGGGTGAGCGCCTCCAGGCCCAGCCGGGCGCAGGTCTCCACAGTCTCGCGCACCGATTCCACCCCGGCCCGGTGTCCGGCGACGCGCGGCATCAGCCGACGGCGCGCCCAGCGGCCGTTGCCGTCCATGATGATGGCGACATGCCGCGGGAGCCTCTGCGGATCGACGCGCTTGACCAGCGAGTCCGCCGCAGAGCCTGGCTCAACCCAGTCGAGAAAGTCCTTCATCGAGCAAAGACGACTCCCAATGGTACTACGCAAGCCGACAAGTCCCCAAGCGAAAGCTAGGGCGATGGCGCCGGATCGGAATCGAACTCCGGCGACGGCAGATCCCACAAACTCGGCAGAAACCAGCGCAGCCAACCCCGGAAGCGCGGGATGCGCAGTCCCAGGATATCCCGCCAGACATTGCCGGCGAGCCGGAACGAGCGCCAGTCCGCGCCGTAGCCCAAGTTGAACACGCTCTCGATGCGGTCGCTGCGGTAGGAGACGAGGTTGCGCTCGATCACGCCGTTGCGGCAGCCCTGGAAACCTGCGCGCGACCGGGTCGAGTTGAGGATGCGGAAGACGAACTGCCGCTGGTCGCTGATCAGATTCATGCGGGCCGCCGAGTCGACGGCGGCGTCGAAGGCGATGGCGGCGCGTCCGCCGAAAATCGAGTTGTCCTCAACGCGGATGCGCGCGGCCTCGTAGGGGGCGTCGCGCGGCCGGAACAGGTCCGGGTCGGTGCCGCCGCCGATGTTGATCCAGCGCTCGGCCGGACCGTCGAAGCGGCAGCCGCGCACGAGGATGTCGCTCGAGCCGCCCTTGATCTGGATGCCGTGGTAGACCGGCTGGCCGGTCTCGAAGCGGCAGCCCTCGATGACGCCCCGATGGCAGCCCACCAGGTCCAGACCGGTCTGGCTCCAGGAAGTGAATGTGCACTCCAGGATCGAAAACTCATCCACCCCGGCGAGCTTGAGGCCGTTGCCCTGTTCAACCGCAAAGCCGATCTGCTCGAACGACAGTCCTTTCGCCGGAATCCCGGAGGCCGCGTCGTCGGCGTTGATGCCGTTCACGATCGACTCGCCGCCAATGCGGATCAGCAGGCGCCGAAACGTGACCCACGAGCAACCAGGCGCATAGATCATCCCGCTGAAGACGGGCGGCGCGGCCGGATCGAGAGCGGTGATCAAGACCGGGGCTGCGCGGATCCCTTGGGCGCTGATGACGACGCCGGGGTAGACGCCCGGAGCGACGAGAATGCGGTCCCCCGGTTGGGCCTCGCGGGCGGCCCGGCTGAGCTCGGGCGCCGACCTGACGACCACCTCGGCCGCCGGCGCCGCGGCGATCAGCAGCGTCGCCAGCGCCAAGGCCCCCGGAAGCTTCCGCATCCCCGCGAACATAGCACGGCCGGCACGGCCCAGAAGCTGGTAATATTGCCAGTCGATGCGCACACTGCTCACCCTCATCCTTGCCGCGGCGCCGCTGCTGGCTCAGCAAGTCGACAAGGAGTTCGTCTACCTCGAAGCTCCCTTCCCTCAATGCCATGCCTCGACGATCCTCGAGGCCCAGAACGGCGACATGCTGGCGGCCTGGTTCGGCGGCACGAAAGAGAAGGCGCCGGATGTGGCGATCTGGATGTCGCGGCGAACCGCCGACGGCTGGTCCGCTCCGCTGGAGATGGCGAGGCATGAGCAGATGCCGACCTGGAACCCGGTGCTGTTCCGCTCCGACGACGGCGTCACCTGGCTCTACTACAAGTACGGGCCCGACCCGCGAACCTGGACCGGCGCCTACCTCCGCTCCGAAGACGACGGCCGGACCTGGTCGGAGTGGCAGCCGATGCCGGCCGGCCTGCTGGGGCCGATCAAGAACAAGCCGCTGGTGATGCCCGACGGCACGATCATCAGCCCGACTTCGGTGGAAAGCCATGAAGCCTGGGCCTCGTGGGTGGAAATCTCAAAGGACCAGGGCCAAACCTGGAGCCGCTTCGGCCCGATCTCGCATCCCACCCAGCCCTACGGCGTGATCCAGCCGACGATCGTGCCGATCCTGGGCGGGCTGCGCATGTTCGTGCGCACGCGCAACGTGGGCCGCGTCGGCTATGCGGACTCCTTCGACGGCGGCCACACCTGGAGCCCGGTGTGGGAGACCGAGCTGCCGCACCCGAACTCCGGCATCGACGCCACGGGGCTGCCCGACGGCCGCATCGCGCTGGTCTACAACCACACCGAGAAGGGCCGCACTCCGCTGCACCTGGGAATCTCCGAGGACGGCGGCAAGACGTGGAAGACGGCCGCGGTGCTCGAGGACGAGCCGGGCGAGTACTCCTACCCGGCGATCATTTACGGCAGCGACGGCGCGCTGCACATCACCTACACCTGGCAGCGCGAGCGGGTGCGCTACGTGCGCGTGAAGCTGTAAGCCGGTTAGCCCGAGTTTCGCGATTCGACCGCAAGAACGGCTAATTTTAGCGGAATTCGGAGGCTAACCTCTTCGTTGCCAACGGCGACGGTTGGCAAAGCGGCTGTAGTGCCGACCTACCCTCTTTACTTTCTAAATCCTCGCTGCAAACTGGAAGCATGTTTCTGCGGGCGCGCACGCGGCGCAAGGACGGCAAGCAGCACCGCTACTGGAGCGTCGTAGAGAACCGGCGCGTGCGCGGCGGGCGCGTGGTGCAACGCCAGTTGCTGCATCTGGGCGAACTCAACGACTCCCAACGCGCCGGCTGGGTGCGCACCATCGAGACGCTCGACGAGCAGCGCGGACGCAGCGGGCAACTGGCGTTGTTTGCCGACGACCGCGAGCAACTGCCGCCGCTGGAGTGCGAAGCGGTGCGCGTGCGCGTGGCGGCTCTGCGGCTGCGGCGGCCGCGGCAGTTCGGGGCCTGCTGGCTGGCGCTGGAGCTGTGGAGCTTGCTGGGCTTGGATCAATTCTGGCAAAGCCGTTTGCCCGAAAGCCGCAAGGGGACGCGTTGGGCGAGCGTGCTCGCCGCGCTGGTCGCCTACCGCCTGATCGACCCGGGCAGCGAATGGCGGCTGCACCGCCAGTGGTATCACTCGAGCGCCTTGGGCGATCTGCTCGGCGAGGACTTCGCGCTGGCGGCCAAGGACAAGCTGTACCGTTGCCTGGACCTGCTCACGGCGCATCGCGAAGCGTTGTTCGTGCATTTGCGGCAGCGCTGGGGCGAGCTGTTCGAGGCGCAATGCGAGGTGCTGCTCTACGACTTGACGAGCACCTATTTCGAGAGCGATCCGCCCAAAGATCCGCACAGCAAGCGGCGCTTCGGCTACAGCCGCGATCATCGTCCCGACTGCACGCAGGTGGTGGTGGCGCTGGTGGTGACGCCGGACGGGCTGCCGGTGGGGTATGAAGTCTATGCCGGCAACACCCACGAGGCGTCGACGCTGGAGGAGTTTCTTGACCGCGTCGAGCGCCGTTGGGGCCGGGCGCGCCGGACGTGGCTGATGGACCGCGGCATTCCCACCGAGCGCACGCTGGAGAAGATGCGCGCGCGGGGCATCGACTATCTGGTGGGCACGCCGAAAGGACGGTTGGGCAAGCTCGAGCGGCAGTTGTTGGACAAACCTTGGGTGCAAGCGCGCGAAACGGTGGCGGTGAAGCTGCTCGCCGGCGACGGCGAACTTTATATCTTGGTCGAAAGCAAGGACCGGGTGGCGAAAGAGCGCGGCATGCGGCGGCGCAAGCTCAAGCGGCTGTGGGCGCGGCTGGGCGAGTTGCGCGCCCGCAAGCAGCTCTCGCGCGACGCCTTGCTGCTGGCGCTGGGGGCGGCTAAAAAGGAAGCCGGACGCGCCTGGCGCCTGGTCCGGTTGCGCCTGCCGGACTCCGGCGAAGCGGTCACGCCGGCCACCTTCAGCTACCAGCTCGACCGCGGCAAGCTCCGCCAAGCGATCCGCCGCGAAGGCCGCTATCTGCTGCGTTCGAACATGCAGACGGCCTCGCCTGAGCTGGTGTGGGAGAACTATCTGCTGCTGACGCGCATCGAGCAGGCCTTCAAGGAGCTCAAGAGCGATCTCGCCATCCGGCCGGTGTATCACCAGCTTGACCAGCGCATCGAAGCGCACGTTTTCGTCAGCTTCCTGGCCTACTGCCTGCACGCGACGCTGACGAACCTGGCGCGCCGCCACGCCGGCGGCCTGACGGCGAGAGCAATTCTGGAGAAGCTCTCGACGATCATGATGATCGACGTGCACCTGCCCACCACCGACGGCCGCGAGATCCTGCTGAGCCGCTACACCGAGCCCGACGCCGATGTCGAGCTGCTGCTCAGCCAACTCAACCTGCGCCTGCCAAGCCAGCCTCCACCCCGCATCCACAACCTCGAATCCGAATCCCTGTAGTGCCGACCTTTTCGAGGCCTGCGCTGCAAACAAACAACTTAACCTCTCCCACCCCGGCGAATCGCGAAACTCGGGCTAACGGCTCCTTGGCAATCCTGTGGAAGCCCGCCCATCCATCTCAGGCAATCCCTAGAACTGGGGGTGGCGGTTCTCCTAAAACTGTGGCCGCTGCGAGCGAGGTCCGATTAGAGTCAGCTCAGCGCGCTCGTCAGGCGTGGCGTTCCCTATCTGGAGCTGTTGCGCCCAGCCAGATCCTCTCTCAAAGCTCGCTTCCGCCGCTCTGAACGGCCTCCTACCCGAGCCTCATGGAACTCTTCAGTTAATTTGAGCTTTGGAAATGCTAGGGGATGGTGATCCACTGCCCCAATCGTAGCGCTCTCGGACTCGAAACCTCTCGGTTGGCCGCGGCGATCTCGGTCCACCGGGAAGCGTCACCGTAGACATCGAATGCGATTCGGCTCAACGTATCCCGGTCCCTTATGCACACCCGGTTGGACATCTCCAGACTGGAAGCGTCCAGTCTCAGACCTTCGGCCGATGCGGCGCGCGTGAGGGCATCTCGCACGAACGGTGTGGGAACGCTTCCGCTTGCCACTACAAGCAGACTGCCGCCTTCGATGCGGGGCGAGAGAATCACCTCCGGGGTGCGCATTTGTTGGGCCGCAGCCAGAAAACGTGCATAGGATCCGATTTCGCCAAGCAGCGCAACAGAGCCCACCGGCATCGAGGGCAGTGCGTCGCGTCGCAGCTCCGCGATCTGGGATTGCAGCGACGCCAGGGCTTCTTCGATGCGTCCTTCCGACTGCGCGTCGCTTCGCGGCCTCGCTGCGCCGAGCCCGCCTATCACGAGCAGGATCGCCAGGGCGGCCGAGACCCCTTGCCATGCGCGAACTCGAAACAGACCGGCAAATCCGCGATGCCTGTCAAGAGCGGCGCGCGCCGCCGCGCTTTCGCGATGGCCGGGGTCCTGGGCCAGCGCTGAGCCAAAGGCGTCATCGGCGCCGTCCAGATCTCCTCGCTGCGCCCGCACGCGACCGAGCAAGTTCCACAGCTCCGCGCTCGGCTCTTTCGCAAGCAAGGTCAGTAGCCATTGCTCGGCTTCCTCGAATCGGCCCTCTCGCGCCAGGGCCATGGCCCGCTCCGTCCATAGGTGAGCCGGCCGGTTTGCTGTAGCTGAGGTCGCGGTCATACCTTCCTGACCTTCTCGACGTCCCCCGTGAGATCCTGGTCCCCAATGCGATCCGCTGTGCGGACTCCCTGGCCGGTATTGGCTCTCACGCGGTCTTGCAGGGCCTCCGCAGTCTCGAAATGGCCCGGCAGGATCGTGTAGGCTAGCTCATAAGCGCGAGCAGCATCGCGGCGCTCGCACGCATTGTCATATTGACTCCGCAAATCCGACCAACGGTCCATCCATTCCCGGCTCAGCCCAGGCGTCTGGCTGACGATGTTGTCCGCCGTGACCACGTTCTTGTCGCAGCGCTCGCCGTGAGGCTCCCAGGCGAGTTCTTCGTTGATTACTTCGCTGTGCTTGTAGAGGGAACCTAGCGCCGACAACGCGTAATCCAGAGCAGCGTCCCAGGGCTGGCGATTCGACTCGCTTCCCTGTTGGAGCAAGTCTTTTGCCTTGTCGGCTTTCGTTGAGGCCGCAGCCGTCGCATCGGCAATTTCCGGCAAGCGATCGACGATCCTGCGGCATGGCTCGAGCTCGCGGTCGAGGAGGTCGAGTTTCTCGCGAACGTTTTCCGACGTGACCGGAGAATCCGTAGCGTCCGCCTCCACAATAAAGTCGTATTCCTCGAAATCCGCTCTTATCTTCAGGCGTTGGCTCTCGTTGACCTCTATTTCCAACCGTAGTTCGGCGCCTTCCGGGATCGTCGCGGAGGCATCTCGAGCCGAAATCACCAGGGTGTAGATAGGCCGATTCAACACGGCCTTGGACTGCGATCCGGTCACGACGGGGATTTTCAAAACATCGTTGGATCCTCGGCGCAGCTCCGCCGTGCTGTTGAAACGTATGGTCTTACTGTTGGGAAGCGCGTCGCCTTTCTCGAAGAACCAGACGGTCTCGCCCTCCCTGCTGGCGACGCCGATCCCGTGATTGATCGTTAAGCTGTGAACAGCCACATCGCGAACGATCGCGAAGCTCGCGTTTGCCACAGGGATCTCCACGCCCGCCTCGTCGTAAACCACCAGAACCAACTCGTTGCGTCCCTTCTGGAGCGGCACGCCGGGAATCCCGAACTGCCCTTTCGTGGAGACGGGCGATAATTCTGTCTCGTTCAATGCGGCGCCGGCGGCGTCGAGGCGCCGCACCGCCACGCGCCAGCGGTTATCGACATTCTTGTGGGGAGCCAGCGCCTTGAGCCGACCTGGGATCAGGACCTGATCGTCGCCTACGACGTGCGAGCCGATCGAGATCTCCGCCTCGACGGGTTCGGAGGACTCGGCTTGCTTGGGGATGCTGACGGTGGCCGGCAACGCATAGCTCGCGGCGTAAAGGGCGGCGCCTTCGGCTACGGCGGTCATCGGATTGACGGAGCAATCGAGCGGGATGCCGAGTCCCCGGACGCCGTGTCCCCCGTGCTGGATGAGATGCCGCAGACTGGGCGACAGAGTCTGCCCGCCGACGAGCAAGACCTTCTCGATGTCGGCGGTCGACAGGTCATTGCGCTCGATCAGCTCGCGACAGATTTCCAACGTTTCACCGAACACTTTCGCCTGCAGGGGCTCTACGTCTTTTCGCCGTAGAACGAATTCGAGATCGTGATCGCCGAGGTTGATCCCAACGCTGGCACTGTTCGACGTTGACAGCTCACACTTGGCATCCTCAGCGTCCATCTTCAGGCGCCACCACAGGCTGGAATTCCGTTCGAGTTGATCCCGCAGCTCGACCGGCAACTTTGGGGCGATGAGCTCTTCCATGATCTTCTCGTCAAAATCCTTCCCGCCCAGATTGCGGTTTCCGGCGTGGTCAAGAATAGTGAAGATTCCGTCCTCGCCGCGTACCAGAGCCGCGTCGAAGGTCCCGCCTCCCAGATCATAGGCCAGCCATAAAGGGTTGTGGCGCGTGTCAGCGGCACGTCCGAACGCGAGGGCGGCAGCCACCGGTTCCGGCCGAATCTCCCAGTGAAGCAGCCCGGCTTTCTCGGCCGCCCGTTCCGTGTCTCGATACTGGTCGTTGGTGAACGCCGCCGGAACCGTAATGACTGCGGCATGCATGGGCGGCAGATCCGCATGGAGGTTGAGGCTGTTGCGCAGCTCCAGCAGGACCTTGGCTGAGAGCTCGTAGGCCGACTCGGCCTGCGGAAGGCCCTCGGGGCCCTTCCAGGTGGAGTCGCCCATGTGAGTCTTGAACTCGATCGCGACCCGGCCGGCTCGGTCCTTGAGCTGAAACTTGGCTCGTTTGCCGACCGTGTGCGCCGTCTTGTCGCCGGCAGCTGAGAAATAGACCGCGGACGGAGTGATTTCGTCATGCTTAGCATTACGAACCACACGAATCGAGCTTCCTTCCAGGATCGCAAGGACTGAGTTCGTCGTGCCCAGATCGATCCCCCCAACGAATGCTGTCTTGCGCCATCGCGTGCCTCCCTATAGTCGGTCCTCGATTACATCTTCCACTCGCGGAATACCGCTCTGCACGGCGACGCCGCCGATCAAGATCCGCGGCTTTCTCATCCCGACGATCATCGGATTCGCCTTGTCGCCGGTTGCTGCTTCCACGTCGTCCCAATACTCGTTCGCGTCGAAACGGCGCCCCGTGAAGTCGACAATCTCCACTCCCTTGGCCTGCAAGATCCTGGCGGCGTCGTCGGCGCGTGACCGCAAGCGCTCTCCCTTGATGCCATCCACGGCTTCCGCCCGCTCGCGCACCTTGAACAGCGCGTTCGCCAGATCGATCAGGAATGACTGGTCCTCGGCGGGCCCGGGATCAGATTCGCGCGTCGGGGCCGGAGGTGGGTCCGGCGCGAGAAGCGCACGTAACTCTTCGACGGAGGCCTCCAGCGGCGCTTCCCCTGGTGCGGGGATGCGCAGCTCGGGAGGAAAACGCCACTGCCTCAGCTCATTCCACCAGGTCAATTCGTCCTACCCCGCCAACTGGCTCGACATCGAATTGAGATTCCTTTCGAAGTGTTCTTTGGTCTTCCCAAACTCCCGGCGGGCCACGCTGACCGACTCTTGGGCGTCCTTGCGATGTGTCTGCAATTTTTCGCTTTGCCCGTCGGAGCCGTCGCTCGCCACGGCGTCGAGCAAGTCCAGGGCGCGTTGCGCCTTGGCGACTGTTGTGACCACCTCGTCCCGTTTCGCCTCGAGCTCCCGTAGCTCGTCCCGCCTCGGCTCCATCAGGCCCAAAACCCGGCGTAGCGCCTCATGCGAGTGGGCGCTGTTCCAAGCGTCAATCAGGCCAGTGGTTTGCAGTGCGAATGCGCTGTCCGCCTGATGGAAGCGGTTGCTGGCCGTGATTACCCGCTCGGCGACGCGGGGCGCGGCCAAGTCGATCGCCTGGTCTGCAATTGGGCAAAGCCGCCTGCTCTCGCGGAGGGCTGCCAGAAGGTCCCGCAGCGCCTGGTAGCACCGCGTAAGCTCGGGCAGGTCGTCGCGATCGATCAAGGCCTGCGGCTCGAGTAGCAATGGCGATAGCAGCGCCCGCGCCTTCTCCGCCAGCGGCTGGAAGGGCTCCGCCCGGGCCGCCTCCTTGGCGGCGTCAGGCAACTTGGCGCTTTCGACCAGATCCAGGTGAAAAGCGGCGTACTCGGCAAACCCCTGCTCCGCCCCAGCTCTCGCATACGCGAGATTGACGCTCAGTACCGACTGCGGCAGCGAGGCGCGTAACTTTCGAAAGAACGGTTCGTCCGCCCTCAGGTCGGTCGGATTGCGATGCTGGTGCTCGAGGAACCGCAACGCTGCCGGATTCCCTAACGCTTCGCTCCAAAGCGCCATCGAGCGCTGCCAGAGCTCGTAGTTCGCCCGCGAATGGGGCGGAGCCGACTCCCGCTCGCTGGCTATGGCACGAGCGTGGCTGAGGATCGCCAGGTTCCAGACGGCTCGCGCACTCTTGACTTCGTCGGCGGGACCGCTCCGTCGCCGCCGCTTGCGCCCGACTTTTCCCACGGCGGACTCGCGAAGGCTCTCCCAATGCTGCTCCGCCTTAGAGAAATCCCCTAATGCTAGGCCGCTGAGCGCCTCCGCCGGTTCGTCGTCCCACTGAAACCATTGTGCTTCGCGGCGGTAGCGCTCCCGTTCGTCCTGCAAGAGAGCGACCGCCTTGCCGACGCGTGTCGCGTCAAGCGGGGGCTGGCCCGGCCAATGCACGCCGGCCCATTCGGCCAGGCTTTCCTGCGGAACCATCTCCGCATTCAGCAGCGCCGTGAGCTCGTTCTTGCGGCGCAACAAGGACCGAGTGGAAACCGCCGACGGGGCCAGTCCCAATACGCCGAAGGGGTTGTCGACATAGCGTAACCCGATGTCAGAAGGGATATCGAGTCGCCCCCGTCGCGCTTTCTCGCGCATACCGGCGCGAGCGCGAAGCCAGCCGCCGCGCAACGGCGCGATCAACAACGGAGCGCACCACAGCCACTGGATTCCAATCGCGGTGAAGGTGCCAGAGCTTTGGCCGGGACCCAAAGCGACAAACGCCGCCACCGGTCCAGGGCCCCAGGCGGCCAACTCCAGGAAATCGCGCGGTGGCGCCAAACTCGTTCCAAGGTAGACAGCCAGGGGGAAGCTGGCAAAGGCCAGTAGAGCCGCCGGCGCCCAGCGGCGCCAGAGACCGACGGCCACCAGAACCCACAACAAGGGCGCAGCGTAGCAGACCGGACCTTCCGCCAGCCGCAGCCAATTCGCGAAACGCAGCCCCGTCGACGAGCCGAAGGCGCTCCACACGGCGAGGAGCGCGCATCCGAGATAGGCCCCTCCCAGCGTTCGTCCGGCCCACAACTCAAGGGTGTTGAGCCTACGGCCGGATAACAACCTGCGTTGCGGCGTGGCCGTGCCGTTCCCATGCACTCGCGAAAGTGTATTCAACGGACGAACAAACTCGGATGACCTCTCGGCGGACCTGCCGAAGTCCTCGCGCCTCTCCCTCCTCCACCCTTGGTCCCTACCTTCGTGCCCGTCAGGACGTGAAGTGTCCTCACCCACCTGAAGTGCCGCACGGCAGGAGCCACAGCGATACTCGCCCTTTCGGTCTGCCGTCGGATTCACGCGGTTCTTGGTGCCGCATTGTTCACAGCGAATGATCAACTTCCCATCCATCCTGCTAGTAGCATTGGCCATAGCAATCCTCTACTCCCACATGCAGCCCCAGACCGTGCATGTCCTACTAGCAGGCCGTGGAAAACCCACCGGAAACCGCCAAACAAGAGTGACCGGCGCTGTTCGACGATCGTCTTTTCGGTATGCGCGGAGACGATCGCCGACAGCCGGACCTGTTCTTGTACGGAACGCTCGAAGAACGCATCCCCCAAAGACCATCCGCTGCGGCCGATCCGGACGCTCGCCGACGCCGCGCTGGCCGAGCTGTCGGAGCGCTTCGATCAGCTTTACGCCGACCAGGGACGCCCCTCGATCCCGCCCGAGCGGCTGCTGCGGGCGCTGCTGCTGCAAGCGCTCTACTCGATCCGCAGCGAGCGCCGGCTGGTCGAGCAGCTCAACCTCGCGATGAACGATCGCGCCTGGAACCACGCAGTCTTTTCGAAGAACCGCGAGCGGCTGCTGGCCGGCGATGTCGCCGCAGCGTTCTTTTCCGCCGTCACGGCGCAGACGCGGGCCCGCAAGCTGCTCTCGGATGAACATTCCACCGTCGACGGCACGCTGATCGAAGCCTGGGCGTCGCACAAGAGCTTTCGCCCCAAAGACAGCTCCGACGACGACGCGGCGGGCGGCGAAGGCGGCTTTCGCGGGCGCAAGCGACGCAATGACACGCACCGCTCTACCACCGATCCCGACGTGCGACTGTACCGCAAGGGCGGCGGTCGGGAGGCGCGGCTGGTCTACCTCGGACACATGGTGATCGACAATCGACACGGGCTGGCGGTCGATGCGCTGTTGACCGAGGCGAACGGCCGCGCCGAGCGCGAGGCGGCGCTCGAGATGGCGGCCCGGCTGCCGGGCGGGCCGCGGCGCGTGACGCTGGGGGCGGACAAGGGCTACGACGCGGCGGACTTGGTCGCCGGCTTGCGCGACTGGGGCGTAACGCCGCAAGTGGCGCAGAACCTTTCCGGCCGGCGCAGCCGCATCGACGGTCGCACGACGCGGCACGCCGGCTATCGCCAGAGCCAGAAGCAGCGCAAGCTGGTCGAGCAGGTCTTCGGCTGAATGAAGACCGTCGGCGGGCTGCGCAAGACGCGCCATCGAGGCCGTGACAGAGTGAGTTGGACGTTTACCTTCACAGCGGCGGCTTACAACTTGATCCGAACTAGCCGACTGACGCCGAGCCCTGCCTGAAGGCCGGAGACCCGGCCAAAACGGCCCCCGAGGCGGGGCGGCCGACGGGGCCATGCTTTCCGAAGCGAAGGGCCCTGCTGGCGGGTGACGCCCGGTTTCAGCGTTCGGACGGCCGCTTCCAGCCTTGTTCAACAGCCTGCTAGGGCCCGCAGCAGCCCAGCAAGTCTCGCTAGCATCTCGTCCTAAAACCGCCGGTCCGCATCCGAGATAGGCCCCTCCCAGCGTTCGTCCGGCCCGCAACTCAAGGGTGTTGAGCCTCCGTCCAGTGAACAACCCGCGTCGTGGCGGGGTCGTACTGCGCCCCTGCACTCGCGCAAGTGTACTCGAAGAAACCAAGCGGCACAAGTTGCGATCCGGAAATAATGTCATGGTTTTTCAATCCTTCGCGCCGGAGCTATCGCTGAGTTCTGCGGATGTTGCAGTGTGTTTTATCGGTGTGAGTACTTGGCTACGGGAAGGCGTCCGGGCAATGATCGGCGAAGAGTCGGTCTGGGGCGCGCCTGTCAGGTCAAATACCCAGGAAACGTCGAGGGGGATCAGGTCGGGGTGATGATCTTGCTCGGCGGCTTTGCCGGCTCGCGGGCCGGCGGGAGGTGGTGGGGCCGCCAGTTGGGCCGTGACCGGCAGGCCCGCAGCTGGCGTACGCAGGAGAGGACCAGGAAGCAGAGCTCCGCCTTGATAGACGATTCCCCCGACTTGTCCCCCGTAGCCCACGACGGTGGGAAACTGTTGCAGCAGCGGAGGCTGATTGGGGCAGGTCTGGGCGGCAATGCGGTCGGCGGGGTCGCGGCGCAGGGACAGGCCGAGCCGGCGCCCCCATTGGAGAGCCTGGACGATCAGCATGAGCGCTTCGAGAGTGCGAAACTGCTCCCCTAAGGCGCCGTCGGCGGCCAGCAGGTTGGGCAGGTTGCGAGTCAGCCCTTGGGCGAACAGCTCGACGCAGCGCGGAGCCCGCTGGCCGCGCCGCGCCCCGCCGGATCGGACGACGAGCGCGGCGTCGACGTAGGAGACGGAAATTCCGGCCCCGCCATAGTCGGGCTTCGCGGCGAGGTCGAAGAAGACCACGAAGGGATCTTGGGGGTAGTCTTCGAGCTTGTTGCCGGCCGCGATCCAAGCCTGGAGCTCCTCGCCGCAGAGCTCGGCCTGGCCGGCGCCGAGCAGTAGCCCGTCGGGGAGATCCATCGCGTACGCGGCCTGCTTCAGGAAGGAGTCCGTCGTCAGGAAGATGCGCTCGGTCAGGGTCTGCGAAAGAGCGCCGTGGAGGGCGGCTTCGCAACCCGACGGGCGATAGCGGATTTGATATCGCGGGCCGCGCTGCTGGGCGACCATCGGGGACAGCGCGTCTTCGAGCAGGACCCTGCGAACGCGTGGCAAATCGCGCCTAGCGCCTGGCGGCAAGGCTTCCAGCGCCGCTTCGCGATCGGGCGCGAGCTGTTCGCGCTGCAGCAGCAGGGGTTCGCTGCGCAGGGTGTTCAGCGTCCGCAGGGCCGCCTTGCGCAGGCGCCCTGGCGAGGCGTTGGCAACCTGGAGACGGCGCAGCTCGGCGAACCACGACGCCCCCATCGTCTCGGCGACGAGGTCCGCCAGCCGGCCGTCGGCGTCGCTGAGCCGCGCCACGGCCGCGGCGGGGTCACGGATGTCGGCGCCCTCAAAGGGGCCGGTCGCCTGGCGGTCGAACTCCAAGGAGAACCCGATCTGCTCGCTGCACCGCGACAGAGCGGACGCCAGCTGCGCGATCTGCTCCTCGTAGAGTGCGGTGTTGCGCGACGCAGCCTCGGCGTAGAGGACGAACCTGGCGCTGTGGGACAGGTACTCCGCCCCGACGATGGAGCCGATGCGGCGAGGCTGGGGTGGGGCGGCGCCGCCGGGAGGAGCGCAGCCGTGGGCCGCGGCGGCACCCGCCGGCTGAGCGACAGGGCCGCAGGCCAGGAGCCAGACGAGTGTGAGCGTGATCGTCCTCATTGCAACCCCGAAAGATCGCGGAAGCGCACGTCGAAGCTCACGCCGAGGTATTCCCGGCCGCCCCCGATTCCGCCCACGTACAGCCCGACCGAGGTGGTTGCGGGACCGGAGCGGAGATCGCTGAAGCTGACTCCGGCCACATAGTCGTTTCGCGCCGCGGCGACGGTGCGCGCCTGCGCGTTGCTGGTCAGCGTGGTCTCGCCTTGCAAGCTGTAGGCGGCCCACAGCCTCCATCCGAACCGCCCGCGGGGCGTCCGGCGCCACAGACCCGCGACGACGCGGTGGTAGGGCCCCCTTTGACCGCGCCCGCCCTCGGAGAATTGGCGAGGCAGAGCCAGCGACGAGCTTTGCTGGAGGAACAGCGCGGTGCGTTGCGATAGGGACTTTTGGATCGCGCCGCCGAGCTCGAACGAGGCGAAGCCATCGCTGAGGTGGAGCGGGCGCGGCCGTCCGATTTCGCGGAAGCTGTCGACCGCCGAGCCGGCCCCGGTGCGGCCGTTGTAGGCGGCGTTGAGAAACAGGCGCCGATCCAGTTGCAGCTCGACGCCGGTTTCATAATCGCCGACGCCGAACTGGCTGCCCAGCGAGTCCGTGCCCAGGATCGAGACCAGCGCGCGGTTCTGAAATAGGACTGGGGCTTCGCCGTACACCGACAGGCGGCGGTAGCGGAAGTTGCGCTCCGACTCCCAGACGTTGAGCTGCGCCCTGGGCCGCACCACACTCTGCAACAGACTGTCGGCGAGGACGGGAACGTAGACCCGCCCATCGCCTGGGTCGGTGGGGGTGGGGGTGCGGGCGCCGCTCCAGCCCACTTGCACGTCCACGACGAGGTCGAAGCGGTCTCGCAGGCTCAACGGGGCGCGCACGGTGCAGACGCCGGGGTTGTCGATGAGGCAGGCCTGGGCGGTGAGCTGGAGCGATCCGGGGGAAATCTTGAATCGTGCCCGGAGGGGAGCGCGGCCCAGGCGATCGGCCGTAGCTTGCGCTCGGGCCAGCGATCCGGCCGCCGAGCGGACGCGCAGGACGACGACCGCGGCGGGAACCGCGCGGCCCGCGTCGTCGACGACAACGACCTCGGACAAGATGTCAAAATCGCCGCCGAGATAGATGTCTCCCTGCCGGCTGACCCGTTTGGACTCGGGCAGGCGACGGAAGCGGATGCTCGCCGGTTCGCCGGCGGCTCGTTTGACAGGGGTGAAGCTCCCCGCAGAAGCGGCAGCAGGAACCGGCGCAGCGGATTGGCTGTGCAGCATCTGCGCCGAGAAAAGCGCGCTGCCAACGGCAAACAGACGGAAAATCGTAGTGACCATCGAGAACCTCCTTAGGCTGGGCTGGGCTGGGCGAAGGCGGGGCTCGCCGGGCAGGCCCCACGCTAGCGGGGCGGGAGCTCAAGGCACCGGCTTGCTCGCAGGCGACTCTTCCTCGGCCGGGCATGCGGAGGCCGGCAACACGACTCCGCCGTTGTTGGAGCTGCCGGTAACCTGCGCGGAGACAGAAAGTCTCCCTACTCCCAGCTCGGCTTTGCCGACATCGGTGCTAAACCTCTCGTGGGTCTCGGTCCACTTCGTCTGGGGGCCGAGGAAAAAGCTCATCAGTGGGTTGCGCTGGGTGATGGTCTGGGCGATGCGGGTCCCGGGATTGTCGCCCGGAGCCTGGTCCTGTCTGGCGAGAACCACGGCGCTGTCGCCGGACTGCCAGTCATGAATCGTGGCGCAGGGCGGATGCAGACCGACGCGATAGAGCGGGGCGTAGGGCAGCTCCTTGTGGAAGCCGCCGTCGGGCGCGAGCTGCAACAAAGTCGGAAGGCCGGCCGGCCCTGCTCGTCGAGCGGGTGCAGCAGCATGCTCGTCACCGGCGGGGTGGCGGTAATCTTTCCTTCTACGACCCGCGTGGCGGGCTTGGCCTGGGGGGCGGACGGCTGTTGGGCGAAGGCGGCGGCGAGCGCGAGCGTGGCGATCAGGGGCGCGGCGATCAGGGTGCGGGAGGTCATCGCGAGCCTCCGTTGGAGCTGATCTGCTGGTGACGTCCGCGGCCGACCAAGCGCGCGCTCGAGCTCTTGGCGGCTTTCAGGCCGGGGCCGGAGGACAGCACCTGAAGCCGCCCTTTGGCGGATCCCTTGGAAGCGGGCGCGAACGTTACGCGGACCTCGAGCTGCTGGCCCGGGGCCAGCGAACGCGGCAAGGCGGGTTGCTCGGCGAGGGCGAACGATTCGCCGCGGATCGAGATCTCTTCGACGGCGAGAGGTTCTTGCGAGCGGTTGACGATGGTCAGGGTTTGCTCTTTGCGCGCCCCGACCTGCGCTTCTTCGAAAACGAGCTTCGCGGGCGAGACCGCAGCGCGCTTGCTGTTGCGTTTCTTGTGGGCGAACCAGACCACCGCGGTGACCGCCGCGGCGGCGCCTCCCGCGATCAACACGCCCTGCTTGGACGTGAACCCCGGCAAGTCGCCGGAGCGGTCATCCCACGCCGACTGGGCGGGAACGGGGGCCATAAAGGCGGCCATCGAGCAGCACACTGCGAGCACGACGGCTTTGCGGAACGGACGACCCGGGCGAACCGGGTTACGTTGCACTTGCATGGATCTGTTTCTCCTCGGGCGGCGTTTCATGCGCCGCTACTTCTAGGTGCATCGCCGGCCCAAAATCTCGTAGAAAAAAATGGCGAGCTGCCAGGGCTCGCCGCAGAGGCCGCAAATGCAGGGAATGGTCAGGCGAGGGCGGAGAGCGCGGCGGGCGGCTCGCAATCCACCCCGAAGTGCGGGCAGGAGGCGCAGACAGTCTTGCCGGCCGGGAAGCGGCCGACGCCAGCGCGCTGCGGGGCCTTGAACACGAGCACCATGCCGGCGGGAGAGCGCCAGCGGAACCAGTGGCAAACCTCCGGCTGCACGAGGAGCAGATCGCCGGCGACGGCGGCCTGCGACCTCCAGACCGGGCTCCAGCGGCGCTTGGCGACCATCTCCGCCGAGCCGGACATGATGACGTAGGCTTCGGCTTGGTCGGGGTGCCAGTGCGGAACCTCCGAGTCGGCCTCGGGAGTCGTCACGCCGACATAGAGCGGGGTGCTGATCTGATACGGCTCATCATCCTTCACCTCTGGCTGGCCGATCCTGGGGCCGTTGCTTCACGGGCTCGGGCGACCCGCGTCGGCGCCAATGCTCCGACGCCCCGCCGAGATCCGAGATCGAGACTAAGGCATAGATCAGAAGCCATTTAGTTCAAAGCGCCAGGTGTAAACCCACCGCCTTTGTAGGCGGTGAGCTTTGAGCAGGCTTTGATTACGATGGTGCGATGGCGGAGTACCGCACGAACGCGCACGCGCTGTGGGACATCAAGTATCACGTGGTGTGGATTACGAAGTACCGCTACAAGGTGCTGCGGGGAGAAGTGGCGGAGCGGGCGCGGGATCTGATCCGGCAGATCTGCGAGGCGCGCGAGGTGCGGATCGTGCGGGGAGCGGTATCGCCGGATCACATCCACATGCTGGTGTCGGTGCCCCCGCAACTGGCGCCGTCGAAGCTGGTGCAGTACGTGAAGGGGCGCTCGTCGAGGCGACTGCAAGAAGAGTTTCCGCACCTGCGCAAGAGGTACTGGGGGCAGCATCTATGGGCGCGGGGATACTTTTGCGCGACGGTGGGCGCGGTGGACGAAGCGACGATCAAGCAGTACATCGAGAACCAGAAGTGGGATGAGGACGGCGAAGGGTTCAAGATCACCGCGCCCGCGGAGCCTTGAGCCGGCTCTGAGCCGGGGCGCTCTTCAGGCGGCTTCAGCCGCAACCCGACTTTCAGTCGTCATCCAACCCACCGACTTTCAGTCGGTGGTCGTTTAGAGGGGACGGCCTTTCGAGCCGAGATCGTCGCCTACGCCGACGACTTCGTGATCCTCAGTCGCGGACACGCGGCGGAGGCGATGAGTTGGACGGGGACGGTGATTGAACGGATCGGGCTGACCACGAACGAGGCGAAGACCGGTGTGGTAGACGATCGGGCGGAGAGCTTTGATTTTCTGGCGGATCAACTCTCGGGGAGCAGGTCAGCGGCGTCCGGATATAGGACCCCCAACTGCACAACCTGCTTGCCCACATGTTCTGGGGCGACCTCCAGAACGATTGTGTCGTACACGCGGGCATCGTCGAGCCAAGTTCCATCCGACAATTCGACGCGGACGCGGTGATAGCCTGGAGCGATCCTCAGCTCGAGAAGGTGACGATTCCAGAAAAGCTGTTCGCACGAGCCGATTGCGATCACTGACCTCCCTGTTTGAAGAAGTCGGTCTTGGACTGCCTCACCCACAACTCCCGCGGCATCGAAGCAACCTTCGTGCAACGCCAGGTCGCGGGCGGAGAATCCCTTCTCATCTCGTGCCTCGACATCGGCACCGGCCGCGATCAGCAGCTTCACGACTTCGACAGTATCGCGTCCCGCAGCTCGCATGAGCGGCGTATAGCCGTACTTGCTCGCGATGTTTGGATCCGCCCCCGCATCCAGCAGACGCTGAACGATGCCCGGGCCATGAACCACGGCCTCCAGGAGGGGTGTCCAGCCGTCGTCTGTGGTGCAATTGACATTGGCACCACTATCTAAGGCACGGCGAACAGCCTCGCAGTCTCCGGACTTAGCCGCTTGCAGCAACTCCACCACTCTCATCTTTTCTGAGTACCTTATATCTGGAATCCCTTTTTGACCCAGTGGCCGGGATTAGAGTAGCCGATCCACGGCTGCACTTCAACGATGTTCGGGCTGTGTTCACTTGGCATCATCGTTCTGCCAGCGGTGCAGGCGTCGAACCGGGGCCGGTCGGCGTACGTTTGTCTCGCAAGCGCCGATCAGCCGACACCGTTCCCACCGTGCCTGCCCGGCAACCGTCTGCTTCGGCTGGTCGGACGCTCGTTACGTTACCCTCCCGACGCAGGAAGCGCCGCAACCTCGCCAGCATCTCTCCGGACAATCTCCGGTTGAGATCATAGACGTCCGCGACGGTGAGCCCCTTGGTGCCGCCGACGGCGCGGATCGCCTGGGCGAGCGGTTCGCTCGAATATTTGATGACGTGCTTGGGCTGCCTGCGGGCCCGGTCCCGAAGGTAGTCTTGCGGGTCGGGGCCGGCGCGTCGCGCGGTTGGCGAGCGCGGGTCGATGATCGTTACGAAAGCGCTGTCAGTCGACACGTAAAACCTCCTGGAGAACGCCGCGAGGACGGAGCTTGATCTTGTCCACGCAGTGATGTAAGCGGCTCGAGGAAGAAATCTCGTGGACTAAAGCGTCGAGTCCACCAACAGGGTGAGTGGTTGGTCTGCAACTCCTTCAAAGATCGCTCGGTACTCGTTCTCCGCCCCGCTGTGGCGCGCTTCGCTCACCCGTGGCTCGGCGGCCTCGCCCTCGGGAAGGAGCAGCAGTAGAGGATTCTTGTCGTGCGCCGTCCAACCGACGACCGTAACGATCAGGTCATCCCCTTCTCGTACGGCGGTAACTTTAAGCTCGTCTTCAAATCCGCGGGCCAGGGCGCCGGCGAATGCGCCGGCTTGTTGGCCGACAATCCAGCGCGTGACGGTTCCGAGCTCCTGCAACGCGACATGAACTGATTTCTCGGGGATGTCGTTCAACCAGCCGATCCAATCCTCGAGTCGAGCTCGGTGGCGGTCGGCGGCGGTGCGCAACGCTTGCCGCGCGATCTGCAGGGTTTGTTGTCGCATGACGGCGCGGTATGCCTGTCCGTGGGCCTGGGGGGTCCATTCTGCAAGGATGCGGGACAGCGCATAGATCTTGCGGGCGCGGTCGGCCAAGGCAGCGTCCTTGGCCAGCGCGAGATCGAGCGCCTCTTCTTGGTCGGGGGGCAGGTCGCCGCGGAAGTAGGCGAGCAGTTGATCGTCGGTGGGGTTTACGTCAGTGTGATGAGGCACGGTTTCAATCCTTGCTCAGCGGAGCGCGTCCGCCATCGGCTGGAAGCCACGGTAAAGGCAGTCGGTGGGGATGCCGGAGCGCTGCACGTAGAAGTTGAAGAAGTTGGCCGCTAGTTCGCCCATCCGCTTGTCGAGCAACTTGTCGATGATGGACTGGATTGTGGCATGGACTCCCTTATCGCGGCCTGCGAGCAGTTCAGCGACGTCGTCCTTGGGTATCTGGGAGACAAGGATACACTTTGCGGCCTTACTTGCGATGCAACCTCGCATCCGATAGTTAGAATCGGCGATCGCGGTCTGTGGGTTGGCCTCGCGGAAATGGCTCCCCAGGGATGTGGAACCCAGCGGGGACTGCGTATATGTAGACAGCGCCACCGGCTCGCCGAAGGACGCACCCTGGAGACTCCAGTCCCACAGGTGGCCGTAGGCAAAACAGAGCTGCTGATGCGGTTTGCGACAGATCCAAAGCGCCCCCCAAAGAGCTTCGAAGATACGAAGCCGCGCCTGCTCGAGATTACTTCCCGTGAGGATCTCTAAAGGGCCAGGGTGGACACTGGTCGGGTCCCAGTGGGCTGGTCGTTCGTCTTCTCCGTCCGATGGACCGTCCAGCGATTTCTCCCTCGTTGCACCGTTCCAATACTCATCGATGACTCTGCGCCCCAGAAATAGCTTCACAAAGGCGACCAAGCCCGATCGGTCCGGATCGAACTCGTCGATCACGGCCGGAATCTCCTCCCCGCTTTCCGGATCTTTTTTGCGCTCGAACAGACGACTCTTTATCTCCGCCAAACAGTCGTCGGCGACTCCATCGTTGGGTGTGCGGGCCCTCACGAATCCTCGGAGTCTCTGCTCGATTAGAACCCAAAGTCGGAAAGAGGCGTTGACATCGCCCTGCTTCGCCGCTTTGAGCAGGCCGTCGAGCCAAGTCTGCAGTCTTGCCGCAAACAGCCGATCGGCTGTTTGCAGACAATTCTCGACTCGTTTCAGCACATCGAGCCAACGAGTGGTCTCCGGCGTGAATTCCTCCAAGTCATCCAACAAGAAATCCACCTGCGGCGAACGATCAGCCTCCCTGGTAGCCCAGACAAGCTTTTCTAGACACGTCCGGAGACCTTGCACGTCTTGCTCCCATCCCATTCCAAAATGCTCCTAGCTATGATCGTTGTCTCGTCCGGGCTTGCTCCACGGCGATTTGTTTGCGTTCGAGGTTTCTACCCCACCGGATTCCACTGAGCAGCGCTAGTAGAAAGGCGGCCAGCAATCCGGTCGTTGCCCACAGTACAACCAAGAAAGAGAACTCGTCGTCCTCCACCGGCTCGGGCAAGCGTCCTAGCGTTTGTAGTCGATAGGACGAAGCCGCGCTTGCGATTGGCTGGTCTTCGGCTCCTGAGTTGGCGGAGTCAGTAACACGCAAGGAAAACACCGCCTCGCCTTCCAGCGCCTTCTCTGATCGCAGCCGCGCCAGGTTTCCCTCGAACTCCACATCGAGCCAGTCCGGGCGTTGCTGCCAATCAATCGCCCAGGAGAGGTTTGCTTGCGCACCCGTCGCAACGATGTCAGCGCTGTAGGGCTGGCCCGCCAGTGTCGGAGGCAGCGTCTGCGGGACCAGCTCCAACGTGGGGCCGGGGGCTGGCGCTACGGCTACAGACAGCGCGAGCGGTTGAACCTCACCTTGAGCGCTGTCGTGCAGCCTTACCTGGATTGGGGCCTGCCCGATCCGGGCCGGGAGGCCGCGGAGAACCCCGGTGGTAGAGTCGAGATCCATCCAGGAGGGCAGCTTTCCGGCGCTCCAACGATACGGCGGTCGCCCGCCCTCGGCGCACAGGCGCTGCGAGTACGGTACTTCAAGATACGCGATCGGCAGTTCGCCTCCGCAGAAACGCAACGGTTCGTCGGCGGGACGCACGCGTAGCTCATACTCCACCACCAGCGAGGCGTTAGGGCGGTCCAGGGCGTCCGTAGCCGCCAGCCGCAGGCGATAACTCTCCACCGCCGCCTCCTGCGGCGTTCCTGTCAGAATCGGTCCCTGGAAGCGCATTCCTGCGGGAGGCTCGACCGGGCTCCAGGTGAATTCGATCGGTTCGACCAAGCCCTCGAAAACGGCACCGTAGTGATAGGGCTCGCCGACACGGGCGTCGGGCATCCGGATGACCGGTTGCGCCGAGCCCAGCGCCGGCAGGAGCAACAGGAACAGTCCGCCGGGTAGCCGCCGAGAGGATGATGCGGTAGGTCTGTTCATGGCGTCTCCGCGGGAGTCAGCAGGCGCTTGGCAGGTCGGCGGGGAACGACTCGCCAAGCGTTTCGCGAAGAGTTCGCCGAAGACCCGCTCTGGCTCGTCACCGTCACGCCGATGTCAAAATCCCCGGCCTCGGTAGGGCTCCCCGCGATTCTGCCGCTGCGCTGGTCCAGCGTCAGTCCCGTCGGCAGCGCGGCGCTGAACGTCTTTACTCCGCAGCCGCCGATGCTTGCGATCACGCCGTCCACGGCTTCGCCTACGCGCCCGAAGCCAGGCAGTACGACGACCGGCGCCGCGAGCGGAGGCGCCACCGCGATGGTGAATGTGGCGGTGGCGTAGGGGCGGGTCGCGTTGCTTTGCTGGCGGCGGGCCGCCTCCCAGTCGCCGGAGAACGTCTGGGCGTCCTTGACTTCGATTCCAACCTGGTAGGCACCCGCCGCCGGCGCGGTGCCGCTCAGGCGTCCCGACGAGCGGTCGATGCGCAACCAACCGGGTCCGGTAACCTTCTGAAATTCGTAAGGCTCGATCCCCCCCACCACCGCCGCCGACGCGGAGACGGCGCTCCCGGACGTCAAGCACAAGTCGCTAGGAAGTTGCAGGGAAAGGGGCGGAAGCGCATGTGGCACTGCGCGTGGTCGCACGTCGATTTCAAAGCTCGACCGAATGGCCGGATGGCAGCCCCCCGCAGCCACTGCAGTCGTGGCGTCGCCCGCCGCCTGCCCGCTCGAGCCGGCGGGGAACGCCAGCTGAACGTCACCCCACCGCTCGACAGCTTCGCCTTCGCAATCGGCAACGACGGCGCGATCGACCACCACGACGGGAAACTCGAAGCGCCCGGTCGCTCCGGCGAAGAAGCGCCCTTGCAGGATGCCTTCATTGGGATCGATGCGGAGCTCGGCGGAACGCTCCCTGCTCAGTTGCCGCCCGTCGGGCGCGCTGATCGCGCTCGACGCGGGATCGCGGCGCAGCGTCGCCGCACCGTCCGGCGGCCCAAACAGATACAAAAACCTACCTGAGCCTCCCGTTACTTTGATATTGGAGATATACGGCGACGCCGGCGACGCCGGCGGCAACTGGAAATCAGGAAACCGTAGCGGATTCGGCTCAGCCGGGATGACAACGGCCATGTAAATCATCAGGAATACAAACATGGCGATCATCATGTTGAACAGGATGTCGACCAACGGGGTGACCATCGTCGCCCGCGCATCCGATGTCGCCGCTGATGCGCGCCTCATCGTCATTCCTCCAAAGTGATGGTGAACCAGCATGGGCTGCTGTCAAGCTCACGTTGACCGCACACGAGTTGGCCGTCGCGCGGTTCATGCGGCACGGTGACCGACCGTCTGCAGGCGCAGACGCGAGCCGGCGTGTTGTTGCAATGCGCGCATCCAAACCGTTCGGGGAGCTCGATTAGGGCCCGCGCGGCGAGCGCGTCGCCGCTCAAGACGGTCGAGGAAAAATCCCCACGCCTGACCTGGGCCCTGGCTCTATCTAGGCACTGCCGGCACAACACGTAACCGTCGGCCCCGAGCGCGATATCACAGTCGGGACAATTTGTGTGCGTGACCACGATCTGCCGGCCCGCCTCCCTCTTGCTGGTGTGCAGCGGATTGCGGACGACGCGCGCCAGCTCCATTCCGATGGCCGCCACTGCCGCGGCGGTCGTCGGGGCCTCCGAGCCGGCCGGCAGAAGCCCCCGCAACAGCTCGTCGACCTCGACGAAGTCGCCGACATTTTCGCCGTACCATTGGGCGGCCCGGCTCTTGACTTCATGAGCGGTCGAGGGATCCCGCCGGCGTGCGCCGCACGTCAGATCGAAGGCGATCTCTTCGAAGCAGTCGCGCTCCTCGTGCGACTGTGCCCGCAACAGCGCCGCTTGGAGCACGATCAGGGCTCGGTCAGCGCGCTCGACACCTAGCAGATCGAGGCAGGCTTGCGGGTCGCCCGAATCCCGGTAGCGCCGGATCGCAACGCTCATCTCGGCCTGCGGCCATGCCGGTTTGTGCACATCTGTGGCTGTGTTGGATACCAAGTTTGCCTCCTTTTACCAAGCGACATTTAGGGACCTCGCCGGGGAACAAGCGAGGTGGTAGCTCCGTTGCAGCTGCGAAGCCAGCTCGATGGCCGCTTGGTCGGCGTTGTCTTGCGAGAGCGCGTTCACCAGATCGCGCGAGCAGACCTCCGCTGGAGGCGATTTCGCGTCGGCGCGGTAGGTCTGACGCCAGCGTCGCAGCGCCGCACCGCCGCCGTATTGCTTGGCCATGCGCTGCAACGCGGCGAACAACGCGAGGCGCACCTCAGCCTGGAACTCTTCCGGATCTGCGCCCGCGATGAACGTCTCCGAGGCTAGCTGCGACGTCGTGTCGGGGCCGATCAGTTGGAGAACGCTGATCGCGTAGATCCTCCGTGAGACCTTTTGTCCACCGCCGCGGAGTGCTCCCAACCACTGCTCGACGCTCAGGTCACGGCCCAGGTGCGGAAGCTGACGGCGGATCTGCTCGAGATTGTCGGCCCAAATTGCCCCGGCAAGCTGCGAAGGCGTGCGCAAGGGAAGCCGGTCGAGCCGGGCGACGGCCCGTAGCCCGAGCCGCTCGAATGAGATCGTTCGGCCGCCCTTAAGGTCGTCGATGCGGATGGACACCGTCACTTGGCCGGAGTCCGATGCCGGAGGATTGACTCGCATTTGAGCGTGCAGACGCACCGTCCCGTCCTCGCCGGGATCTGCGGCGAAACGCCGGCTCTCGAGCTCTTCGTATGTAATCGCGGAGCTGTCCAGCTCCACGCGCCGAATGTAAACGGCCACCTCCAGAGTTTCTCCGTTTTCGGCGCGATGCTCGATCGGATTTGAGATGCGGGAGTCGCCAATCTGTTGGCCGCGGATCAAGACGAGCGTTCCCACTCCAAAAGGGGTGCTCGGTTTCCGGACGATGAAACCACAGTCATAGGGGAGAGGTTCCTGTTCGCGGTAGAGCTCGTGTGCGCCGGCGTGGGCATCGGCAAAGCCGGCACACCGAATAGGTATTTGTGCGTGCGCAAGCGCCGCCTCGACGAGATCGGCCAGCCCATCGAGCTCCGCCAGCGGCCCGCCGACGACGGCGGCGGCCGGCTGATGCGACGCCATCTGCTGCGCTGCTCGCATCAACAGCGTTCACTTGCCATGCAGCCACTCTCTGCTGAGCTGCTGCATCGTCTCGGCGTCGATAGTCAGCGGGCGTTGCGCCGACGAGAGGGCTTGGTATCGCCGGCCGCGAAGGAATGCCGCCGCCAGCTGCTTGCGCTGCACCGCATTCGCCGGCTTGAGGCCGGTCTTGCGCAGGATGGCGTCTTCGATGGAGCCCAGACCGGCATTGCGCAAGCGCACCACCTGGCTGACTCGCTCGAGTGATGTGGGGTCCGCGCTCGCCTCGACGCAATATAGCTGCAGATCTTCGCCCCAGTTGCAGATCAGATAGCGGCTCCCGGCCGACAGCAAGCTGGGGGCGCGAGCCAGGGCGGCGGCGTCGCCACCGATAGCCCTGGCTCGAATCCCGCCGGGAATCGAGGTCGTGGCCTGCCGCAAGCGGCCCACTGCGGCCGAGGAGGAGCCCGACGGTGCAATGAAAAAGAGGCGATCGACGGGATTGATCAGTACGGCGGCAGCCTCCGGCTGCGCATTGATAGCCTCCACGGCCTCTGCCAGCCGCCTGGCCAGAGCCTGCGAATGCTCGTCGTCGGCGCGCTCCGGCGTCCGGTCGAGGCCTGCGTCGAGCAGGCTCGCCGCGCGGGCGTCGAGAACGGACAGGTCCACCAGAGTTTCGGCGCGACAGACGGGCTTTTGGGGGTCGGGGCGGCAACCGACCGTGAAGCCCGCGTCGTTCCACGATAAGCTCAGCAGGCTCATGGCTGCGACTCCGGCGGTGCGGAGGACAGACACCTACGACTATCCCAGTAGTACGCGCTGCCGTCGGCGCAACCGACCAACAGGCTGGAGCCGGAGGCGGAGGCGGCGAGGGCGGTAATGGGATGGTCGTACTCCACCACGGCCTCCCTACCGGCAACCGTGCTGAGGATGTGCAACGCCCTATCTCCCTGCGCTGCTGTCACCACCTCGCCGGCCGCGGTGGCGGCGATCCAGGTTGGCGTTCGCGAATCGGTCACCGCGCGGGTCGTCGGCTTTAGGCCATCCCCCACTTGCACGAGCTCTTGGATCGACGTCTGGTCGCCGACCCAAATCGAGCCCTCCGGGCCCAAGGCGAGGCTGCTGGGCACGGTCGGCAGAATCACCTCCACCTTGCCGGAATCGCCGAACAGAATTAGGCGGATTTCGTCGCCGTCCTGTGACGCCCACAGCAGCCCAAGGCCGCTCACGGCCGTTGCGGCAAGAACCTCCCCCGCTCCTTCGTGCACCATCTGCGGCTTGGTGGACTCGCCATCGGCGCGCCAAAGCAGAGCGCGATTCCAGCCGTTCTCCTGCGTCAGAAACGCGACCCTCTCCCCGCCTTCCCAGTGCAACAGAGCGACGGAATTCGGCGGCAGCTCTGCATCTTGCGATCCCGAGGCCAAGGCATTGGGAATGGCAGTCCCAGGCCCCCGCGTCTCGACGATAGCTTGGAGCGGACAAGTTCCGGCGGTCCAATCGCCCAACACCGCCAACCCGTTGACCGCCTCGTTGAGATCCAAGGCCTCGCTGGGCTCGGGCATGCGGAACCGGCCTTCCAGTTGTGACGCAATGCAGCCGGTGTGCATGCTGTACATCGCGGAGTCGGGAGCCTCCTCCCGAGCCACCGCGTAGCGATGGTCGGAGACCGCGATCGCGATGCAGGGGCATTCGTTGGGCTCGAGAACCCGCTCGCCGGCCGTCTTGCGCTTGGCTCCGGGCTCGTCGAGAGGAATCCCGAGCGCGGATGCCAACAGTAGCCGTTGAATCACCTGAAGGTCGGCGCGCAGGACCTGGTGCCGACGTTCGAAACGACTGCGCATCGGCCTGGAATCGTCTTCCCCCTCGAGATAGGCTCGCACGGGCGAGTCTTCGTCCCCGCCAAGCTCGTAGACTTCTCGCAAAATCAGGTCGCTGACGCGCATCATCGACAACCGCCACTGCTCCCATTTGCTCACCGGGGCCTGGTGCTGCTCGTCGCGCAAGACCTCGCCGTCGTCGCGGAGGTAGAATAGCTCCGACAGCAGCAACATGGACGTCTTCTCCCAGCGCGGGACCGGGCGGCCCTTGTCATCTCGCACGATTCGGCCTTCGGAATCCTGCTCGAGCGCTCCGGAGCGCATGTCTTCCAGCCATTGTTGCCAGCGCGGCACGGGCTTGTCGTCGCTGGAAGTAGCCAGGGCGCCGTTCTCGTCGGTTTCAAACAGTCCCGCGCGCAATTGCAGCATCCAGCTCTGCCACCGCGGCGTTGGCTTGCCGTCCTCGTCGAGCTTCAGCTTGCTTTGCTCGTCAGTCTCGAGCATGCCGTCGCGCAGCAGGTCCATCCACGCTTGCCAGCGCAGAACAGGCTTGGAGTCGTCGTCAACGAGCAACTCGCCCTCGTCGTCGGTCTCAAAGAAGCCGCGGCGAATCAGTGAAGCCAGATCGTCGTCTTGCAGGGCCATGGCGGCGGTTCCGCCGGCGGCGTCCACCACCAGGATTTGATGAAAGTTCTCCCGACGAATCATGAAGTGCAGGAGCCCGATGATCCCCAGTCCCAGCAGCCCGAACAACGTCGTGTCGAATGCTAGCGCCAGCCCGTCGAAACCGCCTCGGAACTCGTTCATGGCCGCTATGCTGAGGCCGTTTTCTTCAAATACTTTCTCGATCCCGGCGCTAAGCCCGAGAACGGCGTTGATTACGCCCCAGACTGTCCCGATGAAGCCGAGAATAGGGAGTATCCATTCCGCATAGCCGAGACGGCCCAATATGTGTGCGAGGTTGGCCTCGGCCGAGGCGCTGAGGCGGTCGTTGGCGTCCAAGGCCGCCCGTTTGCTGCCGGAGGCTGCGTAGGCTTCTTGTAGGGTGTCCAGCCGCTGGCGGATAGGGCTGCCGGAATCGGGGGCGTCCTCGTGGAAGATCGCGAGCGACTTCACCCTTTTGCTCGCATCGCCGCCTTTGGCGCGGAAGGCAATCCTTTCCGCCTCCGCGTCGATCGGCGGCGTTCCGATGGGAAAGCCGCCCGCGCGGAGAATCAGCGCGAGTGGGGTATCCACTTGACTCAGGTAGCCCCAAGATGTAGTATACGGCGCTGTGGAGGATTACCCGCGCGATCTGGTCGAATTCGAGGCCCGCTTCGCCACCGAGGACGCGTGTCGCGACTACCTGATGCAGTTGCGTTGGCCCGACGGCTTTCGCTGTCCGGTTTGCGACCATGACCGGGCGTGGCCGGTACGCAAGGTCTGGCTGCAGTGCGCCCGCT
>JGI12316J15310_10000038_pt8 | contig 118285 bp, 94 predicted proteins | sample MarCyaLeptolynsp_FD_15310 | JGI IMG/M metagenome (IMG submission 15310) | reverse complement strand
GGGGTCGAAGACGGCCTTTACCGCGACGAGCAGCGTGTCGGGGCCGATCTGGAGGGTGCGCAGGTCGTCGAGCCGATCGAGGAAAGGCTGAGACTCGAGCGCGATCCGGATGGCCGTTTCGACTTCGGGCGATGCGGCTTCGCCGATCAGCAGGCTGCGCATCTCCCACGCGAGGACGGCGGCGAGGGCGATCAGCAAGACCCCGATCGACACGCTGCCGAGGGCGTCGAAGCGCGAGTCGCCGGTGGTAACGGCGAGGCTGATCCCGGCCAGCGCGAGTACCAGGCCGACCAGCGCGCCGAAGTCTTCGAGCAGCACGGTGATCAGCTCGGGGGCCTTCGACTCGCGGATGAAGCGCCACCAAGGCCGGCCGCGGCGGCGTTCGTTGGCGATGCGGAAGGCGAAAATGAACGAGGCGCCTTCCAGCAAGATGCCGAGGCTGAGGATGCCGATGGCCCACTGCGGCTGCTCGATCTCGTGCGGGTGGTTGAGCTTGGAGATCCCTTCATAGGCCGCGTAGACGCCGCCGAGCGTGAACATCACTACGGCGACGACGAAGGCCCAGAAGTAGCGCTCGCGGCCGTACCCGAAGGGCCGTCGGCGATCCGGCTTGCGGCGTCCGGCCACGCCGCCCCACAGCAGCAGAGCCTGGTTGGCGGTGTCGGCGACGGAGTGGACGCCTTCGGCCAGCATGGACGCAGCCCCGGTCATCGCGAAGCCAAAAAATTTGGCGATCGCGATGCCGCCGTTCGCCAGGAGCGCGGCGATGACCGCCTGATTCGAATTTCCCGCCACGAACCGAGATGGTAGCGATTTTTTCGATTAGCCTGTGATCGCCGGCGACGTCACGAGGATTACGACCAGGTTGTAGACGACCAAACACGCGAAGAGAATATTCACGCGCCGCAGCAATTTGTCGCGCGAACGGTAGATGCAGTAGGCGGCCAGTGCGACGCCGAAGACTTTGACGGCGACGAGAGCGTAGATGGGATTGCCCTGCCCGAGAGCCCAACGCACGACGGGGTTGGCTTCTCCGACGCCTTGCATCAAGAAGGCGACGGTGGTGAGGACGTCGAGGATCTGTAGGTACGCGAATTCTGCCAGTAGGCGCAATGTGTGCTCCAGATTAGCGGCGGTTTTCTCCTTCGCGGACGCTACGAAGAAGCCTTAGTTAAGCACTAAGGTAAATCACTAATCAAGAACTAATACATCGATCCAAATCGACTAGTACTTTAGCCCTAGGAGGGGTCCTAGTTCGAAAAGCTTAGAGGCTGGAAATCACTGGAAGACGCCCTGGAGCGTGGCGAATTCAGACCGGAATTGCTGCATGATCTCGTCGACCGAGTCGGCGCATCCGATGTCGGCGAAGGCCTGCTCGGGCGAGGCGGGCGGGTGGACTTCGGAGGAGAGCGTTTGGATTCCTTCGAAGTTGACCGCAAGGTCGGCGGCGTGAGTGAGCGCGGAGAGCGAGAGCGGCCCCTCGTCGTCTTCGGCCGGCGCTTCGTCAGGACGATGGTGGTAGCGGGCCGCGGTCTGAACCGAGAGGGGCAGCCGCCACCCTTCGAGGATGGAGGCCGAGAGCTCGGAGTGCGTGACCTCAAGCACTTCACGCTCGGCTTCTTCGAGATCGCCGTCGCCTTCCTCCCAGACTCGAGTGATCTCGGGGATGGAGTCCTCGGCGTTGGAGAGGATCAACAGGCGGCCGATGTCGTGGAAGAGTCCGGCGGCGAAGGCGGCTTCCGGGTCGGCGGCGCGTTTAAAGTGCGCCAGGAACTGGGTCATGATGGCGACGCCCAGGGCGTGCCGCGAATAGGCGGAGTAGCGTTCCGGCGACGGCTGGTTGCGCGAGATCATCCGGCGCATCGAAAACGCCAGGGCGAGGTTGCGCACGGTCGAGAATCCGAGCAACGTGACGGCTTGGCGCACGGCCGAGACGCGACCGGGGAGACCGTAGTAGGCCGAGTTGACGCAGCGCAGGACGCTGCCTGAAAGGACGCTGTCGCTTTCGACGACGGCGGCGATCTGCCCGGCCGAGCAGTTCTCGTCATTGAGCATGCCGAGCAGCTTCGAGAGCGCGTTGGGCATGGGGGGCATGGAGTTGACCGCCGAGAGCAGTTTGACGCGGTAGTTGACCGGCCCTTTGGGCGCGGTCGGTTGCTGCGGCGTGCGGACGGTAGGACGTCCGTAGGAGTAGGTATTCGACATGCGCGCGGGGCGACGGCCCCACGAGTCTTATCGGCGCGGAAGGGAGCGAGCGTGAGAAGGGATTTTCCGCGCCGCCGGACGTGCGGCTAGGACGGGACGTACTCGACCAGCAAGGCGGTGACGTTGTCCGGGGCGCCGCGTTCGAGCACGGCGTCGACGAGCGCTCGCCCCTTCTCTTCGAGTCCGGCCGGGCGGGCCAGGATCTCCGCCAGCACCGATTCGGCGGCGACTCCGTGCAGCCCGTCGGAGCAGAGCAGCAGCAGGTCTCCGGCTTCGAGGTCGAGTTCGATCATCTGGACTTCGAGATCGGCTTCGGCGCCGACGGCGCGAGTGAGCACGTTGCGGTAGGGGTGAGAGCGGAGTTGCTCGTCGTTGAGTCCGAGGCTGCGACCGACTTCGTTGACCCAACTATGGTCGCTGGTGACCAGTTCCAGGGCGCCGTTGCGGAAGAGGTAGACGCGACTGTCTCCGACGTTGACGACGGAGGCGCGCGGCTCCGAGGCGAGGATCGCGACGACAGTGGTGCCCATGCCGGAGAACTCGGGGCTCGATTCGGCGTCGGCGCGTACGTTGCGGTTGGCCTCGCGGACGGCTTCGGCGAGTTCTTCGACGGCGGCGTCGGGCCCGGCGGCGCGAACGCGCTCGACCAAGGTATCGACCGTGATACGCGAGGCGCGCTCGCCGGCTTGAGCCCCGCCCATGCCGTCGGCGACGGCGAACAGGCCCATCTCCGGGCGCTCAGCGAAGCTGTCTTCGTTGTTCGTGCGGACCTGGCCGACGTGAGAGATGCCGAACGAGCGGATCATGAAGCGAGGTCCGTCAAAATCGTAAGGGGCCTGAGCGACGCGGGCGGCCCGAGCGGGCTCTGATTAGTGTGCCACAGGCGTCGCCCGGGGGGAGGACCAGGAATTCTCCCTACGTATCGGAGGTCGTTCGCGCCGCGTGGCCGTCGATCCGCAGCTCGGCCCCGGCGGCGGTCGCTTCGCGGCGCAGCACGGCGAAGCCGCGGACGTCGCCGTGGAGAGGCGAGCGGACGGGGCTGGTGAGCGTGCCGACGGTTTTTCCGTCGAACTCAAGCTCGCGCGAGGCGGGGAGCTCGTCGCCCTCGATCGCGACGCCGCTGAGCACGCGGTTGACCTGGCCGAGCGAGCGAACGCGTTCGACGATCTCTTGGCCGACGTAGCAGCCCTTAGTGAACGAGACGTGCTGGAGCAGGCCGGTCTCGTGCGGGATGTTCTTGTCCGTGTAGTCGACGCTGAAGAGGGGGACGCCGTTCTCGACGCGAACCGCTTCCAGGTCTGGGGCGGAGGCGTCCGCGGCGCCGGCGGTCTGGAGGCGCTCGGCGACCTCCGCGCGTCGATCGGCAGGCGCCGCCAGCCAGACGCCCGACTGGCCGGAGAGAGTCGACCGGAAGGCGCGCAAATCGTCGGAGGCGACGTGGGCGTGTGCTGCGTCGTCAGGGATCGCTAGGCCCAAGGCTTGCCGGACGAGCTCTTCCGCGGTCGGACCCTCGACGGTCCAGGCGGCGGTTTGGGCGGTGACGTCCTCAAGCGTCACGTCGTCCATGATGATGTAGCCGTCGAGGTAGTCGAGCAGGACTTGACGTTGCTCGTCGGCGGTCTCGAGCAGGACGTCCTCGGCGCCGACGTAGACGCGGACGAGAGCCTGGATGCGACCTTGCGGATTGAGGAAGAAGGTCTCTGTTCCGGCGCCCGGTTCGAGGCCTTCGATCGAGTTGGAGGCGACGGCGTGGAGCAGCCGTTGGCGGTCTTCCCCGGTCGCTCGAATGCGGGCGCGGGCGGAGACGTCGAGCGCGGCGGCGGCTTCGCGAAGGGCTTGGTATCCGGCGGATGGAGGCGTCAAATCGTTATCATACCGAGTCGATGCTGCACGAAATTTTGCCCGTCGGACCGCTGCAGTGCAACTGCCAGATCTTGGGCGACGAGGCTTCCAAGCAGGCCATGGTGGTCGACCCCGGCGACGACATTGGGCGCATCGAGGCGGTGCTCGAACAGCATGGGTTGGCCGTCGACAAGATCGTATTCACGCATGCCCACATCGACCACATCGGACAGGCGGCGCGGCTGAAGCAGTCGACCGGCGCGCCGACCTATCTGCACCCCTTGGAGGGGCCGATTCTGGCGTCGCTGCCGCAGCAGGCTGCCTGGTTGGGCTCGGCGGCGCCGGAGCCGGTGGCGATCGACCATGAACTGCGTGAGGGCGAGGATCTGGATTTTTGCGGACGCCGGGTGGAGGTGCTGTTCACGCCAGGACATAGTCCGGGCAGCGTCAGCTTGTTGTTGCGCGAGGAGAAGAAGATTCTCGCGGGCGACGTGTTGTTTGCCGGGAGCGTCGGGCGGACGGATCTGCCGGGCGGCGACACGGAGCGGTTGCTGCGCTCGATCCGGGAAGAGTTGTTGCCGTTGCCGGACGACGTCGAGGTCTTTCCCGGGCATGGACCGACGACGACGATCGGCCGGGAGCGTGCGACGAATCCTTTCTTGCAAGGGCTGACGAGCTAGGTTTTCAAGACGCCCGCTTGGAAGAGCATCCTGAAGAAGACGACGGCCTCTTCCTCGTCGAACATCCGGTCGGCGATCGCCTCGCCGAGCGTGGTCTCGCCGTCGAGCTTGGCCAGCGCGGAGACCGCCCACGAGGGGCAATCGGTGCGTAGGGCGAACGGCGACTCGCTCTCAAGGATCCAAGCTGTGGGGCGCCACTGCGCTTTGTCGATGCGTGAGACGGTTTCGAGGCGTGTCCAGTCGTCGAGGCGCTGCGGGCGAGCCGCAGCTAGCTCCTCCCACTCGGACCAGACGCCCAAGCCGCCGTCCTCCTGTCGTAGAAGCGTCTCGATCTGCGCTCCGCCGGTGCCTTTGCCGGCTTTGCGGCGCTCGGTGATCGGTTCGCCGGTCGCGTTCGCGGGGCGCCGTTCCGCGACGAGCGAGTAGCGGACGAGGCGCACGATCTGTTTCTCGCGGAAGGCTTCGTGCAGACTCCAAGCCTCCTCGAAGCTCATCTTTTCGCCCTTGGCCCAAGGCAGAATGAATTCGAGCGGCTGCATGATCTCGCGCTCGACGACGGCCAGGTCGAACTCGTCGGCGGAGGGGCCCAGCATCTTGCGCAGCCGGTCTTCGAGCGGGCCTTCGGCCGTGTCAGATCCCATCGCCGCCAGATAGAGTCGGCCGCCTGGGCGCAGGCGTTGCGGCAGCTCTTCGATCAGCCGCCGGACCACGAACTCGCCGTCGGGTCCGCCGTGGCGGTAGATCTCCTGGTCGCCCGTCCAGGGGACGTAGGGCGGATGCGCGATGATCCGGTCGAAGGTCTGACCGCCGAGGCCGTCGTAGACGTCGCTTTCGGCGATCTCGACGTTGTCGATTTGGTTGAGCCGCCGATTGAACTCGGCGAAATGGATGCATCGGCGGCTGACGTCGGTCGCCCAGGCCTTGGCGGCGTGGCGGGCCGAGATGAGGGCTGCGGCGCCGGAGCCGGTTCCAATCTCCAACAGGGCCTCGCACGGGGTTTGCGGCAGGAGGGCCAGGTACTCGTGGGTCTGTTGTGAGATGGCGGGAAAGACGAACTCGTCGTCGCCGCCTTCGCGCGGAAAGTCGGAGACGACGTGCAGGCCTTGGAGCGGGTAGAGCAGGACGGCCGCGCGGCACTCTCCGTCGGCGATGGCCACGACGCCGAGGTCGAGCATGGCTTGGAGGCCTTGGGCCGGCAGCAACTCCCGCACGCGGCTTTCGGGGACCGCGGCCGCTTGCAGGAATAGCGACGCGAGCAGCGCCTTGGGATGGTCGGCGTCCGGCACGTCGCCGAGTCCGACCTCGTCGAACTCGCACTCCTCGAGCAGTGCGCGGAGGCGCTCGAACTGTTCGTCGTCGCCGAGTTGCAGAGTCATCGCCAGGGGCGTCGCCAAAGACATCGCTGGTCCGATGATCGCACTCGGGCGACGGCACCAGAGGCGTCGGCCATAATGTGGAGATGGAAAAAGCGATCTTCGCGGCAGGCTGTTTCTGGGGCGTCGAATCCGCCTTCATGGAGATTCCCGGCGTCAAGTTCGCGCCGTGCGGCTACATCGGCGGCCACAAGGACAACCCGACCTACCAGGAGGTGTGCCATACCGATACGGGCCACGCGGAAGCGGTCGAGGTGGAGTTTGATCCGGAGAAGGTGAGCTACGAGCAACTGCTCGACGCCTTCTGGAGGATGCACGATCCGACGACGCTCAATCGCCAAGGTCCGGACGTCGGCTCGCAGTACCGCTCGGCGATCTTCTATGTGAGCGACGAGCAGCGCGCCCAGGCGGAAGAGTCGAAGGCGCGTGCGCAGGCCGATTTTTCGCGGCCGATCGTTACCGAGATCAGCGAGGCCGGGACGTTCTGGCGGGCCGAGGAGTACCACCAGATGTACTTCGCCAAACGCGGCATCGCGCCCGCTTGCCACATCTAGAGATGTTGCGTCGAATCGGAGCCGCAGCGATCGTCCTGGCGGCGTTGGTCTACGCCAACCCGCCGCTGCCGGTCGTCGCTTGCCCGTGCGACCACGCCGACTCGGCGACGCTCGGCGCGCGCGTTTGCAGCTTGTGCCGGACGGCTGAGAAGCAGACCGAGCCGGTGTACTTTCTCAAGGACATCAGCCCGCATAAGCCGAACCGCTACTTAGCGCTCCCGCGCGCCCACGACGCGGACCTGCAACATACCGGCGGCTTGGGCCAAGAGATGCGTGCGCGGGTCTGGGAGGCCGCGATCGCGGAGGCCCGGCGGCTGTTCGGCGAACGTTGGGGACTGGCGGAAAACGCCTATTTCTTCAGGACCCAGTGCCACGCCCACATCCACATGGGGCCGTTGAGCCCGGAGGTCGCTGACGAGGGCGGCACGCTGTACGCCGCGCCGTCCGATTTTCCGGCGTTGCCCGCTTCCGAGGGCGTCTGGTTGCATCCGAAGGACGGGAAGTACTGCTTGCACCGCGACCGGGACTTGGCGGAAGTGGTTCTAATCCGTTGACCGTTCGGCGGGGATTTAGGGGATTCGCCTCGTAGCGAACAAGTCCTTCTTGGCCGATGATCTTCGCAGCTAGGTCATGAAGATCCCCGTTTTCAAGCTGCCCAAAGTTTCCCTCTTTCACGCCGCTTGGCAGTGCCGCACGGAGGTTCTGCGCGAGCGCATCAGCGAGGGGGAGGACGTCAACATGCGCGGGGCCGAACAGCGCACGCCGCTCGTTGCGCTGGCGCTGGTGGGCGCCGGGACCGACGAACAGAAGGTGGAGACTGCGACGATCCTGCTGGATGCCGGCGCGGAGATCGATCTGGTCGACGAACACGGCCATACGGCGCTGATGTACGCGGCCGCCGCGCCCGACCCCGGTTTGGTGCGCTTGCTGATCGAGCGCGGCGCAGACGTCAATCGAGCGGCGCCGTTCGGCCGCGTCCCGTTGGATTTTGCCGAGGAGCGCCGATCGGCGGCTGAGAACAAGCAGATTCTGCTCGACGCCGGGGCCCGACCGTCCGCGCCGGAAGACCCTCTGCTTAGTGCCGTTCGAGCGGGCCACCAGGATTCCGTCCGGGATCTGATCGCGGAGGGGCGTAGTCCCAATCCGGCCGACCAGCAGGGTCGATCCGCGCTGATGCACGCCGCTGAGAAGCCGGACGAGGCGATGGTCCGCATCTTGGTCGACGCCGGCGTCGACCTCGAACACAGCGACGCACGAAAGCACGGTGCGCTGCATGCCGCCGCCCGTGGAGGCGACGCGGCGATCGTCCGCTTGCTCGTCGAAAGAGGGGCGTCGGTGGAAGGCGTCGCCCCGAAGGGAGCGGGCGTGGCGACACCGCTGATCTCGGCTGCGTCCGCCGGACGGCTGGAGGCTGTTCGCGCTCTGATTGAGGCGGGGGCCGACCTGAAGGCGAAGGCGGGCGGCGACGTCACGGCTTTGAAGGCCGCTCGCGCAGCCGGCGAGCGTAAGGTCGCCGCGCTGATCAAGGAAGCTCTCGCCGGGGGCGCCGCGCAGGCCTCGTCGACGCCGCGCGAGGTCTCGAACGACGTGTTCGACGGGGAAGCGGAACGGCTCAGCGCGCTGTTTGAGAAGAAGGGCGTCGCCTGGAAGCGCCGCAACAGCGTTACGGTCTTTCGCCCTACCTCCAAGCGACTCCTTGCGCTGGCTGACGAGCGTTTCGGCGCAGAGACGGCGCCCGAGGGACGCGACAAGGACGAGTTCCGGGAAGACCGCCTCGACCGCATCGTCGAAGCGCTCCAAGATGAAGTCCGAGAGAAAGGGCTGCAACTGATCGAGCACTCCGCGGATCGGAAGAGCCCGCTGCTCCTGTTCCCCACCGCCGACCCGTATGCGGTACTCCAAGCCTGCGGGACCAACGGAGACAACTACGGACACGACACCGACGACGTGTGCGATTGGCTGCGGGAGCTTGAGAAGACGGCGCCGTTCGTACTGACCGGATGCGGCCATGACTTTGCGGCCGGGAGCTTCCGTCCGCCGCGAGCCGAGACGGGCGACCTAGCGCGTCGCGTGGTCGAATTCGCACCGGACGTGATCGACGGAGAGGCCTTGGAATCGGCCGACGAGTTGGCGGCGGAGATGGCCAGGGAGCAGGAGTTCTTCCTGTGGTGGGACTAGGTTTGCTCTTGTAACGCTGACCGTGCGCGAACCGCCTCTTATGATGAGCTGACGTGTTTGAACAATCGCTCATCGGCGCCGGTGTCGACGGGCGTCGCTCCCGGTCGACGAGGTTCGGAGCGATGGGGGGATCGTTCGTCCTGCAAGCGGCGGTTACGGCGCTGCTGGCGATCGTGCCGCTGCTGAACACGTACGAGATCGCGTTTGAGGATTGGGCCGACCAGTCTTTTCTGCTCGCTCCGCCGCCTCCTCCCGCGCCTCCGCCGCCGGTCCAAGCCAAGGTGACGCCGACTCGTCCGCGCGAGCGATTTGAGGACGTGCTCCGCCAGCCGCGTCAGATTCCGGAGCGAGTTACGTTGATTGAAGATCGGCTGGAACTGGCGGCCCGCGTCGCGCCGGGCCCGGGGCTGGAAGGCGGCGTCCCGGCGGGAATGAGCGGTTCCGTTTTCGGCCTATTAACGGCAAATATCGCTCCGCCGCCCGTGCCGAAGCCGATCCAGGTAGGCGGGCGAATTCAGGCTGCGCGCCTGGTCAATCGCGTCGTTCCAACGTACCCGGAGGAGGCGATTGAGGCCGGCATGGAGGGCGTCGTCGTGCTGCACGCCGTGATCGCCCGCGACGGATCGGTGAAGGAGCTTGCGCTTGAGAGCGGACACCCCATGCTCGCTCCCTCGGCGCTGGAAGCCGTGCGGCAGTGGCGCTACAAGCCGTTGCTGCTGAACGGGCAGATCGTCGAGGTCGAGACGACGATCGAGGTCCAGTTCAAGCTGCTGAAACCGGTGGTCGAGGAGAGCGGGCTAATCCGACGCCCGTAGGACCTTAGTTTTCTTTCCCTCTCCACAAAACCCCCTAGCGGCCTGCTCCGAGGGGTCTATTCGATTGGTATTTCAGGTCCATTGACCGAATTTCCGGTGGAAAGGCAGTCTAGGGATACAGGAATTGATCAGGCCATGGGCGACGACATGCTCAATAGAATTTTGCACCACCTCGACGGCGGCGTCCGTCCTCCCCGAACTCCCGCGGACTCGTCCGACGAGCCTCCGGGCCGCGCTGCGGCGCAGGAGGATGCGCCTGAAGTGGAACGTTCCGGAGTCTCGTTGTCCGTGCCGAGTTGGCTGGGGCACAAAGTGGTCTGCTCCGCGCACGTGATCGAGCAGGACGACGATCGCATCGTGCTGTCGGCGCCGCAGGGATTCGAAACCGGGCAATACGTCTGGTTGGAGCGCGAGGAAGACAGGATCCAGTGCGTGGTGGCCGAGAGCAAAGCGCAAGCCGATTCGACTCGTCTTCAGCTCAAGTATCGGCCCGACCGGCGGCGTGTGCTGCGCAAGCGGACGGCGGTGCAAGGCGAGCTGGAATGGGCGAACGGACTGAGTCGCGTACGGCTTCCGATGGCGGTGACGAATCTGACGGATCGCGGGGCGCAATTGAGGCTCGAGCGTCCCGGTCCGGAGGGCGGGGAAGTCGTGGTCCGGTTCGATAACCGCGAGCGGGAGGCGGAGGTCCGCTATTGCCGCCAAGCGGGCCAGGACCATCTGGTCGGCGTGGAGTTTCGGCGCTAGGCGAGGCTCGACGGAGAGTCTGGCCGGCGGCTGCGGGCCAAGTCGATCAGGTACATCGAGCCGAGGATGATGGCGGAGAGTTCCGCCACGTGGGCCCAGCGCTCGGCGTAGCTGCTGGGATCCATGAGCGACGTGTAGGCCCAGACCAGCGCGGCGTAGACCGCCCGAACCCCGTGCTCAAGGCGACCCTGTCGAGTGACGAAGGACTGGGGCACGGACGGACTAGCGGCGAAGACCGGATACGGCAGCATGCGCATCATCGAGTACCCGAGGATGAAGCCCAAGTAGATGGCGTTGAGATCCCACTTATCGAAGACGTATCCAGGGACGAGGTCGCCGATCTCTTCAAGCCAAGCCCAGATCAGGATGATCACGATGCCCGTGCCCAGCATGAGCTTCGAGCGCTCCTGGTGTTCCGACCAGCGCTCCTCGGTCAGCGCGGACGCCTCGGGAAGCAGCAGGCTTTCCCGCTCGCGCTCCGTCCGGCCGCCGATGAACTCCTTCAATATGTAGAGCACGTAGAGCAGCCCGACCATTCCGAAGGCATACAGGGCGTCGTTGAACCAGGAGTGCTCCAGTCGGCCGATCCAGGAGTCGGCGGAGAAGAAGTAGTAGCGCTCCGGACGCGGTCGCCAAACCGTCATCTGCACGCGCCACAGCGAGAATGCGCCGAGAGCGGACATCGACACGAGGGCTATTCGGAAGCTGCGTCGGTTTCTGCTCAGAATCTGTTCGGGCGATTCGTGCACGGGAGGCAGCGGTTCGCGCTCCCTCCAGGCGAGAACTCGCGCGTGAACGGCGGCGCCGGAGATCGCCGTCAGCAGTCCGAGCGCAATGACCCCGTATCCAAGCGATCCGAGGTCTTCGAGAAAGAAACAACCGTAGCCGACCAACGCGGCGCCGGACGCGATCCACGACCACGGCGCGGGGCTCGTCGAACTCATCCCAGGCGGCGAACCAGCCGTATCCCTAAAAACTGTCGACTTCGCGGTAGGCGGCGATGACGGCTTCTTCGCCCGCCTTGCCTTCCTTGGAGTTGCCGTGCTCCATGCCGACCACGCCGTCGAAGTCGTGCTCGTGGAGCCACTTGAAGATGTTCTTGTAGTTGATCTCGCCCGTGGTGGGCTCTTTGCGGCCGGGGTTGTCGCCCACTTGGATGTAGGGCGTCTCGTCCCAGGCGCGCTCCATGTTCGGGATCAGGTTTCCGAAGTCGATCTGCTGGTGGTAGAGATCGTTGAGGATCTTGCAGCTCGGCGAATTGACCGCCTTGCAGATGGCGTAGGCCTGCGGCACGCCGCGCAGGAACAGCCGCGGGTGGTTGGTGTACCAGTTGAGCGGCTCAAGCACCATCACGAGTCCCGCCGGTTCGCAGATCTCGGCCATCGCCTCCAGGTTCGCGATGCAGTTGGCGGTTTGGAAACCGGGGTCGAGCTTCTCGTTCACCGAGCCGGGCACGACCGTCGTCCACGTGGCGCCGATCCGCTTGGCGACCTCGACGGCCTTCTTCATCTCGCCTTGAATGTGGTCGCGATACTCCTTGTCTTGGCGGGTGACGAAGTCGGGGTCCTCGAATCGGCCGATGCCGAAGGAGACGAAGACGCCCATGGTCATCCCGAGCTTCGAGAGCGTCTTGCCCATCTCGTTCTGTTCCGACACCGGGCGCATGTGTGCGCGGTTGTCCTCCCAGGCGCGAAAACCTTGGTCGGCCGAGAAGCGCATCTGGTCAAAGACGTTCTCGCCCGCCGAGTGCTTGAACATGCCCGGGTGCGGGCCGTACTTGAGGTGAAACTCCCCGTGGTTGGCGGCGCGAGCGGCGGGAACGGCCGCGGCTGCGGCGAGGCCGGCTTGGAGAAGGGTTCTGCGATTCATGGCTTCGTACCTGGTCCGGTATTGTCGCAGAAACGGTTGAGGTTGGAAGCGGCGAGCCGTCGCTATCCTGTATGAGCGATGCGGGGTGCGCGGGCAGTAAGGACGGCGGCGGCGTTGGCGATCGTCTTCGCCCTTGGGCAGGCCGCCGGACAGAGCGGGCGCGACTTGCGGCTCGACCGGACCGTCCGGCGTGCGCTGGTGGTCGGCAACGACGCCTATCAGAGCGTCCGCCCGCTCAAGAACGCGACCAACGACGCCGAAGACCTCGGCGCCAGGCTTTCCGAACTCGGCTTCGACGTCACCGTCCTACTCAACGCCGACCTGCGCGGTTTGAACGAAGGCGTCGATCGGTTTGTTGCATCCTTGCAGCCTGGCGACGTCGCGCTATTCCACTTTTCCGGTCACGGCCTCCAGCACGACCACGAGAATTTTTTGGTTCCGGTCGACTTCGAACTCAAGGACGCCGCCAGCCTGCGCTACGACGCCTACTCGGCGTCGAAGATCCAGGACCGTCTGGCGGCTAGCGGCGCCGCGCTGAGTCTGGTGCTGCTCGACGCCTGCCGCAATAACGGCTTCGAATCCTCGCGCGGCACGGGCGGGCTGGCCGCGATGAATCCTGCGCACGGCAGCTTCATCGCCTTCGCCACCGGACCCGGCGCTGTCGCCGACGACAATCCTGGAGGCCGCAACGGATTGTTTACCAGCGTGCTGCTGGATGCGCTTGAGGAACCGGGGCTCGAGCTCGTCGAGGTGTTCGGCCGCGTGCGCCAGGGCGTCGTCGACCGGTCGGGCGGCCGCCAGACGCCGTGGACGCTGTCGAGCGTGTTGGGGCGGTTCTATTTCAATGACGCGTTCAAAGACGGGGGCGAGCGCGTCGGATCGGACCCCGTGCGCCCCGAGACGCCTCGGCCGGTCCGCAGAGAGGTTCCACAGGCCGGGCCGCAGCCGGGCGAGGTGCGGATCAACCCGAAGGACGGCGCCGCCTATGCCTGGATTCCCGCGGGGACGTTCCGCATGGGGTGCGCCAAGGGCGATACGGAATGTGACGGCGACGAGCGTCCCGCGCGCACCGTGGAGATCTCCGAAGGATTCTGGATGGCTCGCACGGAGACGACGGTCGGCCGCTTCAAGTGGGCCCGGAAGTCGATGAGCAAGCCGATGCCCCCGCCGCCCGGCGTGGTGCCAAACCCGATCTTCATCCTCCCGCCGCTGCACCCCGGTCACAATCCGGGCTGGCAAAACGAAGACCACCCGATGGTGATGGCGACCTGGGAGGAGGCGAACTGGTACTGCCGCGAAGCCGCCGGCGGACGACTTCCGAGCGAGGCTGAGTGGGAGCGCGCGGCGCGCGGCGGCGACGACGGCGTCTACTGGTTCGGCGAACTGACTCACGACAAGGCCAACTACGGCGGCGACGGCACGTGCTGCACGGCTCACGCCGAAGGCCGCGACGAGTGGCTCCAGACGGCGCCGGTAGCCAGCTTCGAGCCCAACCCTTACAACCTCTACGACACCGCGGGGAACGTTTGGGAGTGGACCGCCGACTGGTACGACCAGGACCTCCATTCGGCGATGGGCGAGCGCGACCCGCGGGGGCCCGGGGAAGGGAAGATGCGCTCGGTGCGGGGCGGTTGCTGGGACTCCATCCCCAAGCACGTGCGACCCAGCGATCGGCATTCGGTCGAGCCGAATTCGCGCACGCCCTACCTGGGGTTCCGCTGCGTCGTGTTGGAGTTGCCGAAGTCCGCGCAGAACTAGCCGAGGCTAGCGACCGCCCTCGGCCGCCCACCCTTGGGCTCGCTGCATCCGTTCAGCGTCTTGGATCTCGTCCCGCCGACGGTACGCCTTCATCTTGCGGTAGAGCGTCGTCCGGCCGATGCCGAGCAAGTGCGCGGCCGCGTTCATGTCGTTCTTCGTGTAGCGCACCGTCTTGAGGATATGGCGGCGCTCGACCTCCGCCAGCGGTACGACTTCAGGGGCCGCCGCCGTGGAGTCCACCCGCGTCTCTGCGAGATTGCGAAGCGGCGACGGCAAGTCTTCGACGTTCACGATCGGGTTCGACTTCAGCGCGACGATACGTCGTACGGCGTTCTCCAGCTCGCGGACGTTGCCCGGCCAGTCGTACTCGGTCATCAGGTCTCGGGTCTCGCGCGACAGCCGAATCTCGTCGAGCGAGTACTTGGCCGCGAAGTGGTTGACCAATGCCGGGATGTCTTCCTTGCGCTCGCGCAGGGGATCCAGACGGATGGGAATCACGTTCAACCGGTAGTAGAGGTCCTTGCGGAAGCGCCCGTTGCGGACGTCGGACTTGAGGTCGCGGTTGGTCGCGGCGAGAATGCGAACGTCGACCTTGACGGCCTTGGCGGCGCCGATGGGACGGACCTCGCCCTCTTGCAGCAGGCGCAGCAGCTTGGCTTGAATTTCAGCCGGAAGTTCGCCCACTTCGTCGAGAAAGAGCGTGCCTCCCGCAGCCGAGCGGACCAGCCCAAGCTTGTCTTGGCGAGCGTCGGTGAACGCGCCCTTGACGTGGCCGAACAGCTCGCTCTCCATCAGCGAGCCGACCAGCGTGGCGGCGTCCACCGTGAGGAACGTCTCGTCCTTTCGTCTTGAGACGGAGTGGACCGCCCTGGCGACTAGCTCTTTCCCGGTGCCGCTCTCTCCTGTGATCAGGATGGGCGAGGAATCCCCGCTAAGTTTGAGGATTTTGGCGACCAGCTCGTTGAGCGACGGGGCGTTCCCGACAAGCCCGAACTCTTGCTTGGCTGCCTCCAGACTGGCGTGACTAGGCACGGTTTTGGGCGCTATATCCGCTTACACAGCCAAGAGTATGCGCCTTGTTCGGGCGAGAAGAAGGCGAAGATGCCTAAAGATTCTGTAAAGACTATTCAGTTTCGCAAGGAGAGGACGGATTTGTATCTATTTCGGTGATAAATCCGTCTATTCCGGTCGAAAAGAGCTCGTCGCGGAGTCGGCGCGCGGCTGCGAAGTCCGCGGTTGGCGCGGTCGTGACGCGATAGAGCGTCCCCTGCTCGTCTTCGGCCTCGAGAATACGTAGCTCGGCTGTTGCGGCTTCCGCCGCCCGCGTTTGAAGGGCGGTCGCATTGGCCCGGTCGCGGAAGGCGCCCACTTGCACGGCAAACGCGCGCCCGCACGGCGGCTCGCTCAGAGGGGGGCGCTGAGCGGCGCCCTGGGGGGTGCTCCGGGGCGGACCGGCTCTCGCCTCCCGCGGGCGCTCGTCCGGCGGCGAAAGCACCTCAATGCGTACGCGCGCCGTCCCCGGCCCGATCATCTCCAACCTCCGCGCCGCCTCTCGCGAAAGGTCCAAGATGCGCGACTTCACGAACGGTCCGCGATCGTTGATGCGCACCTCGACGGTTCGTCCATTGTCGAGATTCTCGACGCGGACGACGGTCCCGAACGGCAGACGCAGGTGCGCGGCCGTCATCTGATCCATGTCGTAGACTTCGCCGTTGCTGGTGCGGCGACCGTGGTAGGGGTGGCCGTACCAACTGGCGACGCCGGTCTCGGTGAAGCCGGGCGTCGCGGGAATCGGAGGCGGCAGCACGACCTGCGCGCTCCGCCGGTTGCACGCCGCCGCCGTCAGCAGCAGCAAGAAAGCCGTTCGTCGCGAGAACTGCAACAGCTCCCAGTGTAGGCGGCGAAGGCCGAGTTTTTCGGGCATACGAGGTTCATCGACCGTCCGGGGTCCCTTCGGCGCCTCTCCCCGGGCGTCTTGGTGTGCTACGATGCCGCGTTCCTGCAAGCAGAGGATCTACGCCGGATGGGATCGAAGACTTGGATGACGTTGGCGCTGGTCACGGCCGCTTTGGCCGCGGTCGGTTGGGGGACGGCCGCCGCGTTTGCGGCCGGCGCGACGGTGGCCGCTTTGGCGCTGTTCGCCATGTATTGCCGGACGAACCCGAAGATGCACGTGTTTACGTTCACCTTCTGGGTCTTCGCCATGGTCTGTTGGGCGATGTTCTACCCCAAACACTTCGGAACGTGGGGCGGGTTTGCGCTGGGCGGGCTGATTGTTCCGCTGATCCAGATCATCATGTTCGGCATGGGCGCCAGCCTGAGCGTCGACGACTTCGCTCGCGCGCTCAAGATGCCGCGCGCGGTGCTGATCGGCATGGCGCTCCAGTTCACGGTGATGCCGGTGCTCGGTTGGGCGCTCGCGCGGGCGTTCGGTTTCGAGTCCGAGGTGGCGGCCGGGGTCGTTTTGATCGGCGCTTGCTCGGGCGGAGTCGCATCGAACGTGATGGTGTTTCTCGCGCGCGGCAACGTAGCGCTCTCGGTCACGATGACGTCCTGTTCGACGCTGGCCGCGCCGTTGATGACGCCGCTGGCGATGCGCGTCCTCGCCGGCGAGTTTATCGAGATCAATCCGTGGAAGATGATGCTCGACATCGTCAACATGGTCATCATTCCGGTGGGCGGCGGACTGATCGCCAACAAGATCCTGGACCGCAAGCGTCCGATGGGCGAGTTCGTCAAACTGATCGTTCCGATGACGTTGTTGATCGCCGGAGGCGTGGCGGCGGTGACGGCGGGCGGACGGATGATCACCGGCGACCCCGTTGCGCCGGGACTGGCTCAAGCGGCGCTGATCTTGGCCGCGGTGACGGTCGGCGTCGGCCTGCTGTTCAACCAGTTCCTGGCCGGCCGTCGTGATCTGTTCGACCAGGTTCTGCCGGTGATTTCGATGGCGGGGATCTGCTTCATCCTGGCGATCATCGCCGCGGGATCGCGCGAGGAGCTGATCGCGATGGGGGCGCTGCTGCTGATCGCGGGATTCATCCACAACACCGCCGGGTACTTGCTGGGTTACTTCCTCTCGGGCGCCGTCGGCCTCAAGGAGAGCGACCGGCGGACGGTTGCGTTTGAGGTCGGCATGCAGAACGGCGGCATGGGCGTCGGATTGGCCAAGTCGGCGCTCAACTCGAGTGCGGCGGCTCTGGCGCCGGCCATTTTCGGTACGTGGATGAATGTCACCGGCTCGACGTTGGCCGGGTGGTGGCGCGAGCGGCCGCCTCGGGACGAATAGCGAGCTCGATCGCGCGGCAAAGCTGCGAAGCTAGTGCTCATGCGGGCCGAGCATGAAGCCTGGATGCGGCGTGCGTTGGAGCTGGCGGACGAGGCCGAGGTGCGCGGCGAGGTCCCGGTCGGCGCCGTCGTCGTCCGTGACGGTCGGGCGATCGGCGAAGGCTACAACCGTCCGATCGCGACCAAGGATCCGACCGCGCACGCCGAGATCGTTGCGATGCGCGCCGCCGCTGAAGCGACCGGATCGCCGCGCTTGGACGGAGCGACGTTGTACGTGACGATGGAGCCGTGCGCGATGTGCGCCGGAGCGATCGTCACTGCTCGGGTGGAGCGTTTGGTTTTCGGTACGCGCGACCTGCGCTTCGGCGGCGTCCGCAGCAAATTTCGGATCGCTGATTCGGAGCTGTTGAATCACCGCGCGGAAGTGGTCGAGGGCGTCTTGGCGCCCGAGTGCGTGGCGCGGTTGAAGAGGTTCTTTGAGGCGCGACGCTAGTTTGGGCTAGGGGCGTCCGTATTTGAGGACTTGCGCTGAGTGTGAACCTATTCGCCAGTCGAAGCGGTAGTCGAGCGTCCATTGGAACGACTGACCGAAGAGGGTTTTGCCGAGGACGCGGTTTCGGAAAAGCGTGATCTGATACTCCGGCTTAAGGCTTAGGCTTTGGTAGATCGGGATTGTCGGCCCGATCGACAGGGTTTCAAGGAAGCGGGTATCGGCGGCGTTGTCGCGTCCTAGGGCGCGTCGGTGGAACCACTGAAATCGTTGCTCAACGACGAGTTGACGTAGGACCCAGCTCTCGGGAAGAGTCAGGCGCAAGTTCCCATCGAAGAAGTATCCCGTCTCGGAGAGAGTCTCGCGCGAAAAAGCAGGTCTCGCATCTGGTGCGGCCCGCTTGAGGACGAAGTTACGGCGCAGGCACGCATCAACGACTTGAATCTCGCCCTCAACTTCCTGCGTCGGAAGGCACGGTGCGCCTACAGAGATCACGTCTTTTCCGACCAAGGAGAACGTTCGCGGCCGGGTTACCCATCCGCGAAAGTGACCCGCCTCCAGCCAGCTTTGGCGTCCGTCCCAGCGTACGCCGACTTTGGGCAGGTTCCGAATAGTGCGAGGCAACCTTGCGTCTAGGCTGAGTGTGCCTTCGCGAGGAACGTCATGTTCGGACGCCTCCCCCTCAGGGACAGGGGGGAGGGTGGGTGTTTCGGTCTCAGCGGCCAGATCGAAGGTCAAGTTTCGGCGGGGTGATTTTGCTTGCGTGCTCAGGTCGAAGGAGGCTATCCACTGTATGCTTCCGGTTCTCCGGTTCACGCCTGCAAAAGGTCGACGAAACCCGAACTCGAGGCTGGCGACATTGGCGCCCAAGTTGGTGATAAAGCGGTCTTCGCCGGAGCCATCGAATTCCGGAATAGCTTCATCTCTGAGTGTTCTCTGTTCGCTAAACCCGACCTCGGAGCGGATGAAGGAGCGTGAGCGTGCGTGGATACGCCGAAATTCCACCTGAACCGCCGGCGCTAGCATCCAACTAGGCCGACGAGTCACGGCCGGAGCAGCGACCCCCGGAAACCTGTTACTCAGTTCATTCTGCTCCCGCGCTCCGTTTGCATAGGTCGCGAATGCGAATTCGCCTTTGTCAATGATCAACTGGCTATAGGGGCGGAAGTGACTCAGGCGTTCCTCAGACGATTCGAAATCGGGGAATCGATCGTAGCTTTCGCGAAGTGCTTGTAGAGCTTGGGCGGGAACGTCCGCCGCCGGTCCGGGGGGCGGGGGGCTCAGGCTAGAGAGATGAAAATGGTCAACTGGCGGCCGACGGGACGGGGGTAGGGGCTGGCCGGAGGCACTGGCCGGTCGGCATAGCCCTGATGTGATTGTCGGACTCTCCTCCTGTGCGAGCCTGCAGACTTCGAAGTGAATCTGATCCGAGAATCGGAGCAATCCCTCACTCCGGGCTAGACGGCGACCCGGCGGGACTGCGGCCTTCTGTAGTTGTGGATAACCCGTATCGCCGAAGGCCAAGAAGTCTGTGAGTGCAACTGAGTAGAGAGTCTTGTCCTCCAGAGGTCGGCCGTTGACGAACCACTGCTTCAGTCCTTCCGGCTCACGAGAGAGACCGAGGTAGACGAGGTGTCGGTCCGACTCCGCTTGATACTCATAGGGATTCTGCTGGGCTAGTGCGATCCGTTGGGACTCCGCTAGGGCCTGCTTGAGGGCCGCTCCGGTGATTGTGCGGCGAACGATGAAATCACCCTTCCAGAAAATACGCTCCAGCATCGATTCGAACTTCTCATGCGAATAGTAAGCGCCGCTAGGAGCCCGGGAGATCTCGGTCTCGTAGCCATCTTCAAAGAAGTCGCGGTCTTGCATGATCGCGACGTCGGTCTTGAGTGCCTGGCGGGCGCTATGTAGAGCCAGTACCTGGAGATGCCGGCTCGTTGGCTGCCCACTATCGGCCGAGGCCCCCGGCAGTCGGGTCATCAAGTTGGCCCAAGCCGAAGACAGCAGTTTCTCAAACGACTCAGTGGCCTCAGAGCCTCCGGTCCGGTCCCACGAAGATTCGTCGCATGCTTCGCACGCGCGACGTTGCGAGCGAATTCGAACTTCCGGCGCGCTCGCCTGCCCGACGAGATCTGCCACGTGAATCTGAGCCTGAGGGGCGTGGTCGTCCTCGCCTGGTCGCTTGTTCAGCTCTCCCGGAGTAAGCACCGGTGTTGGATGCTCGGACGGGAAGATGATATTGGAGTCGGAGCTATACTGCGCGTCGGCCTGGGACAGGACGACTGCTATCGGTATGCCGCGTTCATCGAGGCCGCGCGCCAGTAGGAGAGCCGCTGGGGGAGTCATCTGGGCCATGACCACAAAGCGAGTATCCGAGTCGCAATCGCCCAACCGAAGGCAAAACTCCACTACTTGAATGATGCTACTGATCGGATCCATCGTTTCGACCTGCGTGAGGGTGTTCTTGTCTACCGGTCTTTTCTGAGTGAGATCTCCGCCCGCTTTCAGTCGGACCCAGGACGATCTCAGATCGCCGATCTGCTTTTCCATTCCGAGCGCTACCACGCCCAATACAGCTGTTGTTCGGGTCGGGCCTTGATGAACTAAGTACGGCCGGCGATTGGAAATTGAGAATGGGGGCGCCTCCAGTAGTGGCGCTTCGACGTGAAATACCCTGCAGAACGGTTTCGTCGCCCCTGCTCTGTCGACGCAGACCGCGTACGATTCTCCCGCGTTGAGAGTCTGTCCCCCCGGAATGTAAAAGTTTACCTCCGAGGACCCCGAAGCGTCGTCAAGCGTCTTCCGCTCGGCGATGAATACCTGTCGTTTTGGCTGATCTATGGTCAACTCGGCAGCACAATTCGCGACTTGATCCAGTTTCGATCCCAGTGCGTAGATTCGGGCGCTCGTCCGATCAATCTTCCATGTGCCGCCCTTTCGGGCGTTCTCCAGGCGAAACTCACGCATCCAAGGAGTCACATGCTTGGGCAGCTTCCACGAGAGCGGATTCACCTTGATTGGCTCATCCTCGCTATCGTGATCCACTGTCCAATAGTTGCGCCTCTTCTGACGGAATCGCTCGTGCAGCACCGGAACAGGCTCAAGATCGGTAGTTCGAACGACGAGGTTGGTTCCGAGCATGCGAACGCCCTTGGTTTCCAGGTAACGGGCGATCTCCCGAAGTCGTTCCGGACCGTAGAAAAAGTCGTGCTTTCCCGGAACAAGTGCGTCATATTGGGCGTTGACGAAGAAGTCGGCGACATTGTCACCGTCGATCTCCGTTTGGATGTCATGAATGAGCCGACTGAGCAGGCTCAGCGCAGCGCCGTGATGAGAGTCCTTGGGATCGGAGACGCGTCGGCGGAGGTCCTCAACGTCCCGCCATCCTTTCTCGATTCCGTCGTAGCGCAACTCGTCTTTGGGGATGTAGCGAAGACGCTTCTTGGCCTGATCGTCCTCTTCCTCAATGACCATTACTCGCGACAAATAGTTCATCGCGAAGTTGTCGCCCATCCCTAACGTGAGCGTATTTGTCGACCCGGGGCGATTCGATGTGAGCAGGAGGCGCAGTGCTTGAGCCGAGGGGCTGGGATCGAACGCACTTGAATCGGTATCGCGCGGGCTTGGATTGGGACAAGGGCGATATAGAGCCAACGCGTTGGCTGAGAAGTCGCACATTCGTTGCTCGTCCCGGGCTCGGGGATAACCGAAGAGATCGCCAGTGTAGAGAATTCTGAGATCTTCAGAAGAGAACGCTGGGACAACGGAGAAAATGGTAATGAGGATGGGGGAGAGTTTCATAGAATGGACAATATTTATAACGCAATTGCGAGCCGTTTCCGTCAGTCGATTGTAAATTGTGCCTTCTCGTGCCGTGACCAAGTCGTGAAGGCGTCGCTCGTCTTGCTTATTGCGTTCGGGGGCTTTGGCTGCGCGCCCGATTCGACCTCGGAGTCGCAGGCTGCGTCGGAGGCGACTCGACCGAACGTCCTGTTCATCCTGACCGACCAGTGGCGCGGGGATGCGCTTGGGGCGGACGGAAATTCGTTCGTCTATACCCCGAACCTCGATCTGTTGGCGGCGGAGGGAGTCCGCTTCGCCGCGGCCTATGCGCCGCAGTCCGTCTGCACGCCGTCGCGGGCGTCGCTGCTGACCGGCGTCTATCCGACGACGCATCGGCTGGACGATAACGCCTACGGGATCGAGTCGGTGTTCGCGCTGCCCGAGTACTCGCTGCGGCCGAACTTGCCCGAACTGTTGCGCGGAGCCGGCTACCATTCCGGCTATATCGGCAAGTGGCACCTAGGCGACGGCGATCCGGGGTTGTTTGACTACTGGGCCGGTTACAATTCGCAGCTTCCGCACTGGCTAGGCGAGAAGTACGCTTCGGACTATCGCCCGGAAGTCGAAACGGAGAAGGCGTTGGCTTTCCTCGACGAACACAAGGAGGGGCGACCGGACGAGCCGTTCTTTCTAGAGATCTCTTACTACCCGCCGCACACGCCCTATCAAGCGCCTGAGGAGTTCCATGCGTTCTACGAGGGCATGGACTTAGAGCACATGGAGTACTACGCCGCATGCAGCGCGCTCGACGCGTACATCGGCCGAATGCTCGACAAGCTTCGGGAACTCGGGTGGGAGGAGCACACACTGGTGGTCTTTACCTCGGATCACGGAGAGACGTTTCGCAAGCGTCCGTTGAGCAACAACAAGCGCGTCGGATACGAGGAGAGCGCGCGCGTTCCGATGCTGCTGCGCTGGCCGGGGGGATTGCCCGCCGGCGTCGTCTACGAGGGCGGCGTATCGACCATCGACCTGATGCCGACGATCCTTGAAGCGGCCGGGATCGACCTTCCCGAGCGCTTGGAGGGCTTGTCGCGCATCGCTGAGATCCGCGCCGGCGACTTTGGCTGGAAGGCGCCGGTCTTCGTGCAGAATCGGACGCAGCCCGGCGTCGAGCTGGGGCCGCACAACGAGCGCATGGTCCGGCTGGGCGATTGGAAGTTGATCTTGCGCAGGATGAATCGCCCCAAGGTTCCTCGCCGAGACGAGCTCTTCAATCTGGCCGCCGATCCCCTCGAAGAAGACAATGTCATCGCGGCGCCGGAGAACCAGGCGAAGGTCGCCGAACTCGCCAAGGCGTTGCTCGACTGGGGCAGGAAGATCGACGACCCGGTGGCGGTTCAGCTTGGATTGCGCTACGCCGGAGAGCGCTAGGTGTGGCTACAAATGGACTCTACGAACGTAGTCGGTATTCGAGCCGCCAATGCCGCTCTCTTCGTCGAGGGCAATCTCGACGCCGTAAGCGAATACTTCACCGAGGACTACCGGACGCACCTGACGGTAGGCGAACAGCGGGGCGGACGAAAGAACGTCCGCCAGTACGTCGAGCTGGTGCGGCGCGCCTTTCCCTCCCTGCGGGTGGAGGTGGAGGTTCTCGTTGAGAGCGGCGACCGGGTTGCTTGGCAACGAACCTCCCGAGGGATTCATGAGGTAGCCTTCCTGGGTTTCCCTGCGAGCGGGAAGGAGATTGTCTGGCGCGACATGATCGTCAGCCGGATGGAGGGCGGTCTGATCGCGGAAGAGTGGCTGGTGACGGACCTGGCGGAGAGGCTGTTGGCCTCCCGGAAGCGCTAGAGGTTGTGCCCGATCATGATGCGGTGGCCGTCCGGAGTGCGGACGCCGAACTCGCGCATCTTCCAAGGCTTGTCGGCGATGGGACTCGTCACTTCCGCGCCGGCCGCATTGCAGCGCGCTAGGAACGAGTCGGCGTCGTCCACGTTGAGATAGGCGAAATACTGGTGGTCGCCGAGGTTCTGCATCGGCGCCGCGTCGGGGCATTCGCCCAACATCATCACGCAGTCGTCGAGCTGCATGAAGCGCCAGTTGCCGTCGTTGAAGACCTCGCGGAAGCCCAGCGCTTGCGCGAAAAAATCGCCGGTGACTTCGATGCTCTGGACGGCTAGAACGTGGCGGTTGTGGTTGATCTTCATCGGCTCTCGATCAACGTCGTTCCATGCCGAGCCGGATGATGCACGCGTCGCCAAGGCGGAACTGGGAGCCTCGTTTGATCGGGACTTTTTGGCCCGGCTGTAGTTGGCGATTGTTGAGGAAGGTCCCGTTGGTGGAGCCGAGGTCGATCAGAAAATACTTGGCGCCGCGGCGATGCACTTCGCAGTGAAAACGCGAAATCATTCGGGTCGGGTCGGGGACGACGAAGTCGTTCTTGCCCTGGTCGTCCTCCGGCACGGCGCCGATGCGCACGAGGTCGCCGTCGAAGGGGAGCTTGGTTCCGCGATCGGGGCCGTTGGCGATTTCGAGGTACGGATCCTTTTGCCGGACGCGGATGACGAAGAAGATCAACGCGCCCAGGACGACCGTCACCGCGACGGAGATGAGCAGCCAACGCAGGCGCGTCTGCTGTTCGCGGCGGTCGCGGATCATGCGGTCGAGTTGGTTGATCTCGGGATCCGTGGGAGCGATCTCGCGCGCGATTTCGATCTCGCGCGCGGCGGTCTCTAGATCGTCGGCGACGAAGGCCGCTTCAGCGGCTTGGAACGCGCGGCGCTTCTCGCGTTCCTGGCCGAGCGACTCCTGCACGGCTTGCTGCTCGGCGGCGGCGTTGGCTTCATCCTCGGCTTGCTGCTCTTCGAGTTTTTGGAGCGCGTCGCGGCGGCCGTTGTAGGCGACTTGGTTGGTGGGATCGATGAGCAGGATCTTGGTGTAGATCTCGGCCTGCTCTTCCGGGTCGTCGGTCGACAGAGCCTCGCCCATCAACTCCTGGACTTCCGCTCTCTTGGCCTCGTTTGCCGCCTGCTTGGGCGTTTGCGGAAGTGAGTTGACGCGCCCCGCTCCCGGCACGTTGCCGGGCACGCGCACCTTGGGCAGCGACTGCGCCGAAGCGACGGCGGCGAGAGCGAGGCAGAGGCTCAGGCGAAAAAGCATCGAGCGGCGTATCTAGTCGGCGGCGGCGCCTGCGATCTCATCGTCTGACGTTTCCACGCCGAAGGTCAACGATCCGACGGTTTCGGGCGGCGCTTGCTCCTCGCCTTCGGCCGCGGGCTCCGACGGGATCTCCTCTTCCTCGTAGCCGATGACGAGCGTCTGGCCCGCGACGACCTCGTCGCCGATGATGATCGAGGCGAGCGGCGACTCGATCAAGCGCTGGATGGTGCGCTTGACGGGACGGGCGCCGTAGGCCGGATCGTAGGACTCCTTGGCCAGAAAGTCCATCGCCTCGGGCGTGACCTTGAGGGTGATTTCGCGGTCGTCGAGCAGCTTCTGTCCGAGCTTGCGGAGTTGGATGTCGACGATCTGCTTGAGTTGCTCTTCGCCCAACGACTCGAAGCAGATCACCTTGCCGAGACGGTTGTAGATTTCGGGGCGCAAGGTGTCCTTGACCACCTGCTCGATGATTTCCTTGCGCTTCTCGACGTCTTCGGTCTGATCGATTGCTTCGCGCACGCCGAGGTTCGAGGTGAACAGGACGACTGTGTTCGAGAAGTCGCAAAAACGGCCCTTGGCGTCGCTCAAGCGGCCTTCGTCGAGCACGCCGAGCAGCAGATCCATGACGCGCGGGTGGCCTTTTTCGATCTCGTCGAACAAGACGATCGAGTAAGGGTTGCGGCGGACGCTCTCGGTGAGGAAGCCGCCTTCGTCGGAGCCGACGAGGCCGGCGCGCGAGCCGATCAGTCCGGCTACGGCCGACTGGTCTTGGTACTCGCCCATGTCGACGCGGATGAGCGCGTCTTCGTCGTCGAACAGCGCTTCGGCGAGCGTCTTGGCGAGTTCGGTCTTGCCGACGCCGGTCGGGCCGACGAACAGGAACGACGTCGGGCGTCGATCGGTTTGCAAGTCCGCCCGCATGCGGCGAGCGGCCTCGGAGACGTGGAAAACTGGATCTTCTTGTCCGAAAACGCGAGCCCCGAGGCGATCTTCCAGATTCAGCAGACGCTCCTTTTCGGATTCGAGCATGCGGTCGAGCGGGATGCCGACGCGCTCGGCGATCACTTGCGCGACGTGCGACGGATCGACTTGGCTCGGCACGAGGTCGGAGAGGTCGCCGGCTTCAGCGGCTTGCGCTTCGACTTCGGCGAGCATCTTTTCGAGCGGCTCGATGGTGCGGAAACGGATCTCGGCGACCTTGGCGACGTCGCCCGTGGCCTCGGCGGCCTTGAGCGCTTCGTTGTGTTCGTCGAGCGCCTTCTTGGTCTCGGCGACTTTGTCGTTGCCCTCCTTGGTCGCTTCCCAACGGGCGAGCAGCTCGGTGACGCGCGGTTCGAGTTCGGCGACGTCCGCTTCGAGCTGCGCGACGGCCTTCTTCTCGGCGTCGGTGGCGGCGACGGCGCTGAGCGCTTCGAGTTCGGCCTTCTTGCGAATGAGCAGGCGCTCTTGCTCGTCGATCTCGTTGGGCTTCGACTCCTGCTGCATACGGATGCGCGCGGTGGCCTCGTCGATGACGTCGATCGCTTTGTCGGGCAGGAAGCGCGTCCGCATGTAGCGGCGAGTGAGCTTGATGGTATGCGTGAGCGCATCTTCGGTGATGCGGACGCCGTGGTGCGCCTCGTACTTGGCGCGGACGCCGCGCAGGATGACCATCATCGAGTCGTCGTCCGGCTCGTCGACGACGACGACTTCAAAGCGGCGGGCGAGCGCGCCGTCCTTTTCGATCGACTCGCGGTACTCGTCGTAGGTGGTCGCGCCGATGCACTTGAGTTCGCCTCGGGCGAGCGCGGGCTTGAGGATGTTGGCGGCGTCCATGCCTCCGGCGTTGCCGCCGGCGCCGACTAACGTGTGCAGTTCGTCGAGGAAGAGGATGATCTCGCCCTCGCGGCGCTTGACCTCTTCGACGACGGCTTTGATGCGCTCTTCGAACTCGCCGCGGTACTTGGCGCCCGCGACCATCGAAGTGATGTCGAGCTCGATGACCTTGCAGCCCTTGAGCGATTCGGGCACGTCTCCGGCGGCGACGCGTTGGGCGATGCCTTCGGCGACGGCCGTCTTGCCGACGCCGGGGTCGCCGACGAGAACGGGGTTCGATTTAGTCTTGCGCAGCAGCGTCTGGATGCAACGGCGGACCTCGTTGTCGCGGCCGACGACGGGCATGAGCTTGCCTTCGAGCGCGGCCTTGGTGAGGTCGCGGCCGAAGCGTTCGAGGACCTTTCCTCCAGAGGCCTTACCGCCTCCGCCGCTGTTGCCGGAAGCGCCCAATGCTTCGCCGGCTTGCTCGCGTTTCTCGACCGCTTCCTTGACGGATTTCTCGGTGACGCCGGAGCGCCGCAAGGTCTCTTGCAGTCCCTCTTCAGAAAATTCGACGGCGGCGAGGACGAAGTCGACAGGCTCGGCCTGTTCGGCGCCGCGCTCGTCCATCTTGGCGAAAGACTTCTCGATCAGCTCGCGAAGCTCCTTCGATGCGACGGCCCGCTTACCGGGCGCGACGGCGCCCTGGCCGCGCACCTTGTTGAGCCGCTCGGCCATCTCATCGAGCAGCGGCGCGCAGTTCACGCCCGCGTTCTGAAGCAAGGCGGCGGTCGGGCTCTCGTCGTCGAGCAGGACGTAGAGCATGTGGAAGGGCGTGATCAGCGCCTGCTTGCGCTCCTCGGCCAGGACGCGCGCGCGCTCCAGTCCGTCGGAGAGGTCGTGGGAGATCTTGTCGAGGTCGAAGGCCATGATGCTTACCTATTGCGGACTATTCGAGACGGCGTCGACGACGCGGCGGAGGAGGCGCGTCCGGCTTTTCGGGTTGACCGCCGGACTGCTCCCACGGGGCCGGGGGAGCGCCGGAAGGCGACTGCGGAGGCGACTGCGGCGCCGGTTCCTCTACCCGCGTGAATCGTGACGGCGCCACTCGGCTCGAACGCTCGCGCGTGACGGCGGGTTGCTCCGCCGGTTGCTGCTCAAAGCGAGACGGCGGCGGAGGCGGAGGCGGGGCCGAGGTCTGTCCGCCGCCCGAGTAGAAGCGGTGGCGCGTAAACAGCAGGGCCGCGCGGATCGGTTGATCCTTGGGCACGCTGACGCGCAGATCGGTGATCGTCGGTACGTCGGGCGCCTCGAAGTCGAACTCGAAGTTGCGCTGGCGTTCCGAGGCCGCTTCGCAGGTCAGGTGGATCGGTTCGCGGCGGAACCCGGCGCCTTCGTTGAGGCGGATCTCGGCGGGGACTTTGTGGCCTTTCTCGAAGACGGCGTTGTCTTCGCCGGTGAGAATGAGCCGGTAACGGTCGCGGCCTTCGAGGCGCAGGTTGGCGAAGTGGATCGTCAGCTCATTCTCGAAGCCTTGTAGGCGCGAGTGCTTGGCGGCGATCTTGTAGAGCGTTTTTCCGCCGCGGTCGAAGATGAAGTTCATCGCCTCGAGCGTTGGGCTGATGCGGAAGTCGACGTACTTGCCTTCCAGCGCGAGTTCGAGGCGGTCGAGGGCGGTGAGGCGGGCGTCGGCTTGGCGGATCTCGACGCCGAGGTCGTCGTGGATCTGCCATTTGCGGCGGATCTCGAGCAGCTTCTTCTGCGATTCGAGCAGCGCGACCAGGTCCGTCTCGCCCGTCTCGATCAACTGCGAGTAGTACTGCTCGACCGGCGCCGAGAGGTCCATGTAGACGGCGGCGGTGTGGAAGAATCGGCGCAGGGCGGCGAAGAAGTTCTCGGTCGGCTGGGTCGCGTCGAGCATCTGGTAGAGCGCGTCCTGGAGGGCGGTGGTCATGCGCCCGACGAAGTGCATCGTCTCGATGTCCATCTCCGTCTCGATGCCGCGTTCGCGGAACAGGCCCAGGTACTCCTGCATCGCTCGGTAGAGGCTCGAATAGCGGTTGAACAGCGATTCGGCGTGCTCGACCAGCCCGCGCCAACCGGCGGCCATCTCGCTGTGGGCGACCAGCGAGGCGCATGGAGGGATGTAGGCCGCGTCGCGCTCGTACTGCGTTCCGACCGAAGCTCGGCGGACGCGGATGACGGGCAGCGAGTAAGGCACGTCGTCGGGGCGCGCCTCTAAGGCGAGTCCGTACCCGGGCCGCCGCACCGACTGCATCTGCGGATTGGCCTCGTCGGCCGGGCCATCGACGGCGTCCTTCTCCTGCGGGTAGGCGACGACGTAGACGACGGCTTCGGTGACGCCTTCGAGTTCGGCTTTCGGAAACGATTTGCGTAGCGGATAGGCCGGGTCGATATCCACCAGGACGCCGCCGGGGGTGACGCCGCGGCACTGCGTGACGGCGATCTTGAGCGACTCTTCGTCTTCATCGATCGAGACGACCGGGTCGTGTTTGACGGCGCCGCGTTCGGCTTCGGCCAGCCGCGGGCCGCCGCCGACCAGGCCGAAGGACGACGAACCGTAGCGCAACATCCACAGCAGCGCCGAATCGTAGTAGCGTTCCTGGCGCAGGAAGTGGTCCGGCGTGAGCAGCATGCCGTGCTGCCAGTTGACCGATTCGAGTTTGATGTCTTCCGGATCCATGATTCGTTTTCTATGCGGCCGCCGCCGAGCCGAGGTGCGAGTTGAGGCCGAGTCGCGCGTTCTCTTCCGCGAAGCCCAAACGCGGGGCGCGCGTCGGATCTTCGACGACCCAGTCGAGCGTCCAACGGCGATGACACGACGTCGCGAGCTGCAAAGTTTGGTCGACCAGTTTTCGGTTGTCTAGATGGTAGTCGCTGTGGACTGCGAGCGGAACCGGGCCGACGCGCACGAGGACTTCGCCGAGCTCTTCGACGCGATCGCCGACGACGGAATCGACGCCCAGGCGCGAAGCGACCGCGCCCAGCAGCGAGCGATCCTCATGCGCGATCGGCCGGGAACTCGGCCGCGTGCGCAACGACTCAAGCGGAACCCCGAGCAAGAGCGAGAGCGCCAGTCGGACGCCTTCCTCCTTCCCGGCCAGCGCTTGGAGGTTCGGCAGCAACAGCGCCAGGTGGTACCAGTGGCTCGGATCCCACTCTTCGGGGTCGAGGCCGAACAGGCGAATCCAGCGTGCGCAGGCTTTTGGGTCTTCGCGGCGGATGTTGAACAGGCGCGCGCCTTGCCGGACCCAGTGGACGGCCTTCTCAATCGGGTCGTCGAGCGGGCGGAGGATGTCGTCGGTTCCGGCTTCGGCCTCGTCGCCCTTGTGCCACATCGCCACGGGCAGGCGCTCGAAGAAGCCGAGCCCAGCGACGCGCAGGCGGACGCGCGAGGCGCGGTCGATCTCCGTTCCCGGCGCCGGGTGCTGCCAGGTCACCCACCGGTCGGGCGCGCCGAGCCCGGCCATCTCGATGTTGATGCGTTCCGCGCCTACGCCGAGATCGTCCAGTACTTCCATCGCCGAATCGACGGTGTGATGAAAGCCGTGGAAGCTCTGGGCCAGCCGAGGCATGCGCAGCGTACTCATGGCGCGACCAACTCCAGAGACATGTGCGTGCCGTAGAGCATGCGCTGTTCGAGGAAGCGTTCCAGCTCTTCGCGTAGGACGCGCATCTCCTCGGCGGGATCGACGAAGGCGTCCGGGTCGACGGTGCAGCGTACGTGCTGAACGCGATCGAGGGCGCCGCTGGGACCGCGTTCGAGGGCGAGCGAAGTTTCGACTTGACCGATCCGAGGATCGAAGGAACGCGCCAGAGCGGACATGTCCGCCTCGCTAACGATGCGATCGCGCGACAGCAGCGCTCCGGCGAAACGACGCTGGGCCGAGTCGAAGCTTTCGGCGTCCGAGCCGCCGGCGGCCGAAGCCGGATTCATCACGCGTACGCTCGGGGCCGAACCGCGCTTGAGGAAGCTCTGGATCTTGCCCGGGCCGACGCGGTTGCCGGCCGATCCGGCCGTCAGCCACATGCGCAGATTGGCGTACTCTTCGCGCGTCCCGTCGGGGCGCTGGGCCGGGTCGAGGCGGATGCGTCCGTTGTGAATCGAGTAGCGTCCGCGGCCCGGTTCGTCCGACGGCGCGAACTGCGGCAGGTAGGACTTCTCGCTTTCGCCGAACACCGACAGCGGCGCGACCAGCAAGCGGGCCGCCCCGGCCTCGCGGCTCACCGGGATCGACGTGCCGTGCTCGGCGAAGCGGATGGTCTCGTTGAAGCACTCCGCATTCGAGGCCGAGACGGCGTGCATCGAGACGTTCGAGACGGCTTCGTGTAGCGCCGGGACCTCCATCGGCATGGAGATCCGCAGCCAGGCGCGCGGCTTCTCCAAGAAGGCCGGACCGGCCGGAAACAGCTTCTTCAACGCGCCCGACATCGCTCGCGGCGCATTGCACCGGCCGCGGCGATCTTCGGGGATCGAGGGCAGCAGGACCGTGCGTCCGGCGTAGTAGCCGTCGGGCAGGTCGGGGTTTTCGGCGGCGGCCGCATCGTCCCGGGCCTCTGCTTCGCCCCCCGACAACCAGCGCAGTCGGCTGACGCCTCCGTTGCCGCGCCGCGGACGCAGGACGCCGCGAGCCGTCAGCAAGCCTTCGTCGTTGACGATCGACCAGGTCTCGTGACGCAGCGCGCGCTGGACGCGCTCGGCTTCCGGGCTCAGGTCAAAAAAGAATCCGTGCCCCGAAAGATGTTGCTCGGGCAAGTGCTCGACGGCCAGGTAGACGGCCGGGTAGGGACCGAGCGCGACGCGGACCGGATCTGTCGACGGACGCAACGAGGCGGTCTCGTCGGGCAGATCGACGCCGGAGATCAGCCTCAGCTCGCCGTTCTGGTAGGCGAAGGCCGCCGCGATGCGCGCGTCGGAGACCGCGACGGGTGCGTCGGTCGTGAAGGTGAGGCGCTCGCCGGTCTCGGCTTCGCCGGTCAGCTCGGTGCCGGCTTCAATCCATGCTGAAGAGCCGGAAGTCGGCGAAAAACGAACGATGGTTTGCGCGGCGCGCGGTCGACGACGTCCGACGCCTAGCCCTTCGATCAGCTCGTCTAGAAGGCCGAGGCGGATGCGGTCGGTTTCCGAGTAGAGATCCTGAAGCTGCGTGGCGAACGTCCGGAAGAGGACGCGCACCAACGGGTCCGAAGCGTCGAAGGATTCGTCGCGCTCGCGGATGCGGTCGCGAAACTCCTGGCGCAGTTTCGAGTCGATGGCGACGGCGCTGGGGATCTCGTAGGCCATGACTTAGAGCGAGAGGCGCATCGGCGCCGCTTCGTCGGTGCGTTGGATGGAGACGGAGTAGGAGGCGGTCTCGGCGCCGGGCAGCGAGTCTTTGTCGATCGAGACGACCTTCCAGTCGTCGATGCCGAGGTCTTCGAGCGCGCGATTGATCTCCAAGACGGCGACGCGCGTGTTTCCCGAGCGCGAATCGGGACCGTCGAGCAGGTTGCGCAGACCGAAGTGCTTGGAGCCTTTCCACGAACCGTGCGGCGTCTGGCCCATCAGCCGGAGAAGCTGCACGACGGCGTCGGTCTTGCCGGTCCGCGACAAGAACGCGCCGTCGAGCTTCAAGGGGAATGCCAAGTTCGCCATGGTCGAAGAGGTTCCAGAGCCGGGGCCGGAAACGATGCGACGGCCGCGAACGGTATGGAGCGTTCGCGGCCGAGCGGAGTCCGGTTTTCCCGAAAGGGAGGCCTGCTAGTTGGCCATCGCGATTTCGCCGAACTGCGACTGGTTCATCGCCGGGGTCAGCTCCATGTAGAGCATGTTGTTGACGGTGGCGAGCGAGCTGGTGGAGACGCCGCCGGTTTGGGCGCCGGTCTCCGGCAGCGGGTTCTTCGTCTCGAAGACGTTGATCCAGCCGTTGAAGTTGTAGACGCAGACGGCGTCTTCATGCGTGTCGTCTTGCCAGAACTCGACCTTCATCGGCTTGATCTTGTCGTTGGTGACGACCTTGGCGAGTTCGAAGAAGGCGTTGAGCTTGGAGTAGGGGCAGTTTTCCGTGTCGTGCAGGTCGATCCAGACGGAGATCGAGGTGGTCAGCGAGCCCATCACGGGCATCTGCGCTTGATCCTTGAGCGTCGCGAAGGCGACGGAGGCCGAGATGGCTTCGACGGACTCTCCGTCGATGGTCACGGTCGCGCGGTAGGGGTTTGCCATGGTTCAGTTTCTCCTTGTTTAGGCTTTGTCTTTCAGGACTTTAGGACTCTTTGACTCGTTGTCTGTCGTCCTCACTTGGGTAAGCGTCAGAGGTTGCGGAAGGCCCTCAAAAAAGTTCAGTTTCCGATGGTGAATTGGAAGTGATGCGGATGATCGTCGCTCAGCAAGGGCGCGAACTCCATGTGCAGCCAGTTGTTGTCGGAACCGCCTCGGCCCGCGCTGTGCAACGCGATGTCTTGGGGGACGACGTTGGTCACGCGAAAGCGATTCATCCAGCAATTGGCGGTGTAGGAACACATCACGTTGTCGGGAGACTCGTCCGCGAAAAAGCGGATCTGCACCTCCAACGGATGGCCGTGTTCGATCGTGTGCGCCATCTCAAACAAGATCTGGATGATGCTGAAGGACAGGCGTTCGAGCGGCGTCCAGCATTCGATGCGTCCGCGAAAGGAGCCCATCTGGGGGATGCCTTCGTCGTCGTGGGGGGCCGACATGTCGAACGTTCCCGTGTAGGAATTGAAGTCGACTTCGCTGCCGGCCTCGTTGTCGGTGATTCTCAGCGCGCAGCGGTAGGGGGAGGTGCTCATCGTCTACTTCTTACCTCCTAGCCAGGAGCCGATCTTGGAGAGCACGCTCTTCGGTTCCGGCGCCGCTTGCAGGACGGGCTCGGCCGGAGGGGGCGCAGGCGGTTCCGGCGTGGCGGCTTGCGGCGTGACGGTTTCCGGCGTCGCGGTTTCGGGCGCCGGCTTGCGTGCGACCGAGGCCAGCTTCTCCCTCTTCGCTTCGGCCGCTTTAGCGTGCGCGCCGGACTTCACGTCGTCAACATGTTTCTGGAGGTAGTCCGGCAGTTGTCCAGCCGGCGCGAGCGTCGATGCCGGAGCGTCGCCGACGGGCTTGGCTTCCCGGCCGGCGATCTCAAACTGAGCACCGCCGCGCACCCGCATGCCGACCTGAGCCGTCGGCTTTCCGGTCGGACGCGGACGAGCCGAAGGTCGCGCGGCGCGCTCGCCCATGCGCAACGTCCCGCCGGAACGGACGCCCTTTTCGCCGGGGTCGCTCTCCTCCCAACCCTCGCTCTTCTCGACGCGCCGCTCCTCCTCGGAAGCCTTTGCGCCAGGGTTGTGCCGAAACTGATCTCGCCAGTGCTTCGCCATGGGCGCTCCCGGCGGAGACGGAGGTCTCAAGCAACCTCCGCCTCCACTCAAGCGTTAGTTCTTGGACTCTCCGGTCGGCTCGAAGTCCGGCGTGTCGATCTTCAGAACGAAGGTCTCGCCCGGACCGGTCGGCATCACGTTCATGTTGATGTCGCAGATGCCCTGCATGCGCTTGTTCGAATCTTTGTCGACGAACAAGTCGTAGCCGAGGATCGTTCCTTCGCGGACCTGCTCGTCGAGCAACCGGCGCAGCGGCTTCTCGATCTGCTCGTCCATGAAGTTGCGGGTCAGCGTCTGACCGGCCACCTGCAAGAGGTAGTGACGGCAGCAGCGTTCGAGGTAGCGCAGGATGCGGTACGAGGTGAAGAACTTCAGCACGCCGTACGGATCTTCGGCCTGGGTACGGCAACCGAAGAAGCACAGGTGGTTATCGGCGTCGCGGATGATCGGGATGAGCTGGCGCTCCATCGAGAGGTGCTCCATCTCGGAGATCAGCGGCTCGACGCGGCACTTCTCCGCGCCGGAGATCTGACCGAAACGCGACCCGACCGGACCTTGTGCGATGCCCGCGCCGTCGTCCGCGCGCGCCACCGCTCCGGCGAAGACCAACGACGGCGGTCCCCACAGACCGTCCGTCACCTCGCCCTTCTTGTCCTTCTCAAACCAGTGCGACTGGCGCAGTTGCAGGTAGCCGGCGAGCACGACGTCGGCCGCCGCGCGGTCTTCCGGCCGCTTCATGAACTCGTACTTGCCGCCCGGAAGGAACTGACGCTCGATGTTCTTGAACGACGTCTCGTCGTCGAGGTCCGTCATCAGCAACATGCCGTAAGCGTTGGCGATGTCCTCGAATTTTTCGCGCACCGACTGCTTGATCGAGCCCGGAATGACCAGGTTGCAGATATCGTCGCGGAAGTTGAAGTTGTCGTTGCGATTGCGGACGAAGTTCTCGACCGAGGCCACGCCCATCGCGAAGACGTCTTCCATCTTCGAAGCGTCGCCGTTGAAGATGAACAGCTCGACCGGCTTGCGCACCTTGCCGTCGGGGACCTTCGAGTTCTCAAAGAACAGCATCAGCTCGCGATAGCTGCGCTCGATCGGGCGGATCTCGTCGAAGACGGCGGCGAGCAGTTGATCGCGCATCGCCTCGGCTTCGTCGATCTGAGCCTGGATCTTTTCGACCGTCTGCTTGAAGTCGTCCTCTTCGCTGAGCAGCGCCTCGAAGTCGGTGAGCTGCGTGAGGAACTCGTTCGCCGACTGCGGCGTGAAGATGCTGGCGACGTCGTTTCCGGTATCGACGAACCCGGGGTGCAGGTCGGCGAAGATGTCTTGGAGGACGGCTTTGGCGGGGCTGTCGCCCAGAATCTCTTCCGTGGTTTTGGTTTCTACGGCTTCGGCCATGTTCGTATCCTCCGCTTACTTGTCGGCCACTTTGCCGAGCTCGGACTTGAGCCGTCCGAGCGCTTCCACGATCTCTTTGCGCTGGGCGGGGTTGCTCCAGGCGCGACGCACGGCCGGCAGACGCCAACGGTCCTTGAGTCGATACATCAGGTCGATCTTGTCTTTGAGGTCGGCGATGTCGTTGCGCAGGACTTCCACCTGCTCGTCGCCGTACTCGTCGGTCGTGCGGATCTCCTGCCGCTTCTGCAGATTCTCGGGCGTGAAGTCCTGCACGCTCTTGAACTTGAAGTTGGCCTTGAACTCGGTCTCTTCCTTTCCGGCGTATCCGGTGAAGTCGAGCTTGGGCTGGAATTTCTCGAAAGCGTCCTTGACCGATTCGACGTAGGTCGGCGCTTCGTCTTCGGCTTGGAGTTCGCTGTCGACGCGATCCAGCGTCATCGGCATCATGGCGGCGGCGGTCGAGGTGGGCACCTTGCGTACCGCCGGCGTGATTCCTTTTCGTATGACTTTGACTAACGGCATGGGTGATGTTCCTCGCTCGTTCCTTGCTCCCTACAAACTCTTACCGATTCCTTGGGTCGCGCGATAAACGCGTCTCCGTTCCCGGTCCGCCGCCGGCTCGCGGCGCCACGACAGTTCGATCCGATGCTCCTCGCGCGCCACCGCCGCGGTTTCCGCCCGCCGGTGCGAACCCCGGCGGCGCGTCCCCGCGGACGCCGCCGCTGACGAGCCGCGTCTGGTCCGGCGAAGTCCAGCGGCCGCGACTGGCGACTACCGGGGCGTTCCCCAGATACTGTTCCGGCCAGACGAGGCGCGGAACCCAGAACCACAACGCCAACAGCAGAGCGCCCAATCCGATAAAGACGAGCACCGGCCGCAGGGTCGACATCCAGCCGCCCGATTCGGCGGCCCCCGGAGCGACCATGACCGCTTTCAACTCGGCCGGACCGCAGCCGCCTTCAAAGACCGGCGTTCCCATCTGCGGAGTCGACCAGACGGTCTCCTCGCTTTCGAGATCCTGTCCGCTAGGCAGCCGCAGCAACATCCGCGCGCGAATGTTCTTGCCCGCCAACGAAGCCCGGTCGGCCCACGGCGACAAGAACGTCACATGCAAACGGTTGAGCAGCAACTCGCGCGCGAAACTGAATACGCGCGCCAGACTCGCTTCATCCGACACTAAATAGAACCGCGACGAAATCCGCTCCATCGCCTCACGGTCGATCGATTGGGTATTGCCGAGGCCGATTCCGACGACTTCCGCCGCCGTCGCGGCGATGCGTTCGGCCACCCGGGGAAGACCCTCGTCGCCTAGCAGGCCGGGGTCGTCGTTCGAGCCGACGTCGTTCTTGCCGTCGGTGAGAACCATCAAGACTTGCTCGGAGGTCGGGTCGGCCCGGGTCTCCAAGACCGTCAACGCGGCGTCCACGGCCGAGTAGAGCGCGGTGTTGTTGCGCACCTGCGGATCAGGCAGCGCTCGGATCTGGGCGGCAGCTTCGTCGGCCGTCCGCGCGAACTGGGCCGCGCGGATCGTCGAGACGACGCCGTGGCTCTCGAACGGCACGACGGCGACCTGGTCGCTGCCTTCCTCGAACCCGTCGAGAAAGCGCATCGCCGCCGACTTCGCGGCTTCGTAGCGCGTCTGGCCGCTGGGCATCCGTTGCAGCATCGAGCCCGACGCGTCGATCAGCAGCACCGCCGTCCGCGTGCGCTTCTGCGAATCGTCGGCGCCGGCCGCGGCGTAAAACGGAGTGATGCTCAACCCGTCGGCCTGGACGGTGATCTCCTCCGCCAATCGTTCGGCCGGGGGCAGCGCCACGCCGACCGGCTCTCCGTCCGGACCGACGATGTTGGCGCGAATGCCGAAGGCCGGCGTGTTCGACGCCGGGGAGCAATCGAGCAGCCGGATCTTCTCAGAGAACTCGATCCGTGCTTGCGCAAACAGAACGCTTGCCGCGAGCATGCCCGCAAGCCCGACCCGTCCCGTTACTGCCGCCGCTGACTTCAAGACTGTTGTTTCTTCGTGATGAATTTGAGCGCCGTGCGCCCGACCAGAATGTCGTCGTTGTCGCGCAGCTCGTGCGTCGATTCGACCGTCGTGTTGCGCACGCGCAGCACGTAGCGCGCAAGCCCGGAAGAGCCGCCCGCGTCTGGATGCCTCGCAATGTAGAAGCGACGATCCTTCGCGAAAAGCGTCGCGTGCCTGGCGGCGATCGCCGCGTCGGGGATGAAGATCTGGACTTCAGGCCGATAGCTCGTATGGGCCAGGTCCTGCGACTGGCTGCCGATGACGTAGCTGTCGCCGTCGGCGATCTCCCACTCCTTCTGCGTATGGCCAAACTTGCTCTGCGCCCGCGCGTCGCCGGATGAGATGAACCGCAGCGCTCCGTCGCGCAGAAGGATCGGCGCCAGCGTGATGCCGAAGCAGATGCCGACGCCGGTCAGCACAAAACTCAGGGCGGGGGAGAGGTCGGGAATCTGGCTGCCGAGCAACGAGAAGACGAGGCCGCCCATCGCGCCGCCCAACAGCCCTCCGGCGAAGGCGTGCACCGCCCGCATCCGGTTGACCGTGATCCAGCGCAGCCCGACGCCCAATCCGATCAGCGACCCGGCGAGCATCCAAGCGACTACGCGGGTCAGAACCGGGGCCGATTCGCCCAACGCCGAGGTGATCGGGATCTGCACCGCGCCCGCCAGCGCGCCCGCAACCATGCCGATCAAGGCGCCCGAGATGATCCAGCGAGGCATCGATACGCCGCCGGACCAGCGGTCGGTAAAGGCCACCGTCAGCCCGCCGATGAAGCCGCCTAGCACGGTGGCGGCGATCAGATCCGGGGTCCAACTCGGACCCACCGAGCGCACCAATGCGAGGATGAGCGTGACCGTGGCCCACGAGAAGAGCCCGGCCATGCCGCCGACCAGCGACATGTAATACAGCGTCTGATAAAGGCTCATCGAGGGGAGAGACTGGAGCCGAGTATAGCCCCGTCGCGCGAAACCTGTAAAGGTTGAGAACGTTCCGGGTCAAACCTCAAAAAATACGTAGACATTCGGCTCGACCAGGCCGAGTTGCTACGATCCGTCGCAGTGCCTGACCGCGCGCATCTCGTTGAGACGAATCGGCTGGAGCGAACGCATCTCGCTCCGGCGGCGATGGGGAAACTGACCGTCGCCGTCGTCGGCGTGGGCGCCCTCGGAGACGCTCTCGTCCGCCTGCTCGGCCTGGCCGGCGCTGGCCGCGTCCTGCTCGTCGATCCGGACCTCGCCGAGCCGTCCAATCTCACCCGCTCGCTCTTCCTGCGGCGCCCCGACTCGCTAGGCCGAAACAAGGCCGAGGCGGTCGCCGAGTCCGCCCGCGCTCTCTTCCCCGAGACGGTCTTCGAGGCCTATCCGGTCGAAATCGCCGACCTCGGCCTGCAACATCTCGCCGCGTGCGACCTGCTGTTCGGCTGCCTCGACAGCGAATCGGCTCGCCTCGAACTCGCCTACCTAGCCTCCCGCATCGATCGGCCGGTCGCCGACGCCGGATTGGCTTCGCCCGGCGCCGGGTACGGCCGCGTGAGCGTCTTTCCGTCGCGGCGGACGGCCTGTTTCGGCTGCGGCCTGCGCCACTCGCGCCGCGCGGAGCTGTTGCAGACCTTTGACGCCGCGCCGCGCGGCTGCACGAGCGAGACGGACGATCCGATCCGCTCGTCGACGCCGACCCAGGCGGCCCTGATCTCCGCCTTGCAACTCGATCTCGGGATGACCCTCCGTCATGCGGATGAGGCGAGCGCCACCGAGATCGGGGCCGGCGGCGCGCGGTCTCGACACGCTCTGCCCCGAGCCGAACTGTGTCCTTTCCACGCGGACCCCGGGCCGTTGATCGCGCCCCCTTCCGATGACGCGACGTTCGCCGAAATCATGGAGGCCGCCGGAGCGCAAGAGATCCAACTCGACTTCCCGATCGCCCTGGAAGCTCGATGCGAGAGCTGCGACGGCCCGGCGCCGACCCCCGCGCGTGCGGCCCGCGTCGCCAAGACGCCCTGCGCAACCTGCGGCCAGAAATCCGTTCGCGCCGTCCGCGTCCTGCGTACCCTCGACGCCCGACACGCCGACCTCCGTCCCGCCGATCTCGGCCTTCCCGCGCGACATCTCTATACTGGGATCGCCCGCTGAAGCGCCCCTTTTCGACTGTGAGTTCCCGCAACCTCGTACTGCTGTTCTCGGCCTGGTTTCTGCTGACGGTCGTCCAGTTGCTGACGGCGCTGGTCTCCCCGTGGGCGGCGATCGGCGGAGGCGTGCTGGTCGCGATTCTGCTGCCGCTCTTCCTGCGATTCTTTTCGGTCGAGCTCGATAACCTGTGGGGCGCTCCGTTGGTCGCCCTGCTCGCGAGCGCGGCCGGAGTCTTGGCCGCGGCGATCGCCAACAGCGGTCCTGATTCGGTCTATCTGGCCTTCGCGCCGTCGGCCGCCATGCTGGTCACCGCGGCCTGGGCCGTGATGAATGGCGGCGGACGCCGCTGCGGTTTGTGCGATCGCGGGCTCAAGGGCGTCGCGTTTGAATGTCCTCGCTGCGGCCTCTCGGTAGGCGAGCAATGCTGCTGGGTTCACCAGCGTCTGCGTTGCCGCCTGTGCGAGCAAAATCAAGTTCCGGTCTTCCCCGCGGACAAGCGCTGGTGGGACCAGAACTTCGGCCCCCGCGTCCAGCAGGGCCAGTGCCAAGTCACCTTGGAGACCGCCGATCAGGTCGACCTGCGCGGTTGTCCCCGCTGTGCTCGCCTTCAGAGCGTAGAGGCTTGGGATCTCTCGAACGGCGAGTGCGCGCGCTGCAACTGGGTCGTCGAGGATATCCCCGATCGGCTTCGGCCCTACGTCGCCGGCTGAGTAGCCGAAGGCGACGACTCGACCGCCAAACGGATCGCGCGATCCAACTCTTGCGGTGAATAGGGCTTGGCGAGTACGCTCTCCGCTTCGCCGCCCCGGAGCGACTCCAACCCCCCTGTGATCAGAACCACGGGCAGGTCGGGCCGCAGCGATTGCAGACGCTCACGCAGCGCACGACCGTCCATCCGCGGCATCACGATATCTGAGACAACCACGTCGAAGCCTTCCGGCGCCTCTTGGAAGCGCAGCCAGGCGTCCTCCGGCCCGAAGGCCGACGCGACGCGATACCCCATCGAACTCAACATCTCCGCCGTCACCGAGACGACGGCCGAGTCGTCGTCCACGAGCAATACGCGCAGCGGGCCGCTGTCGCCTGGATTGGTCTCGGACGAGTCGGTCGCGCCGGCCCGGTTTGAATCGCGGGATTCCCGAGAGGGGAGGTAGACGGAAAAGACGGCGCCCGTTTCCGGGCCCGGGTGAACGTCGATCTTGCCGCCTGCCTGCCGGACGATGCCATGCACGACCGAGAGCCCGAGCCCGGTTCCCACGCCGGGCGCTTTTGTGGTGAAGAAGGGGTCGAAGATGTGTTCGCGAACTCCCGGATCGATCCCCGGCCCCGTATCGCTGACCGTCAGCTTCACGCACGGGCTTCCGCCCTTCTCGACAAACTCTGACGCATCGAGTTCCGACCTTTCCAGGCGGACGAAGACCTGCCCGCTCGCATCCCCGATCGCTTGCACGGCGTTGTGGAAGAGGTTGATGACGATCTGCTGGAACTGCGTCCGCCCCATCCGAACCGTTCCCACCTGCTCATCGATCTCCGTCTCGACCTGGATGAGATTGGGCGTAGACGCCGCGCACAATTCCAACGCTCGCTTGGTCTCCAGGCCAGCCTCGACGTCTTCGGCCCGGGCGCGTGACTTGCGTGCGAACGCAAGCAATTCTTCCACGATGTCGGCCGCCCGCTCTGACGCGGCCGAAGCTTGCTGGAGATGCAGATCGGCCCTGGATCGCGGTTCGACGCCGTCGCGGGCGAGAATCGTCCGAGACAAGATGATCGTCAGCAGGTTGTTGAACTCGTGGGCCATGCCGCCGGCCATGACTCCCAGCGCATGCAACTTCTGATCTTCCATCGCCCGTTCTGCGAGCTTTAGCCGTTCGAGTTCGAGCGACGCTCTCACCGCGGCGAGTCGCAACTCCGGTAGAACTGCTTCGGCCTCCCGGAGCGGCGTGTCCTTCATGATCGCCAGGTGTCCGATCACCTGTCCGGCGGAACCGACCAGAGGCAACCCCAGATAGCTCTCGGGGGCCATCGCTTGCAGCGTTGCGTTGTCGGGGAACTCCTCAAGCACGCGCTCGGGGAACCAGCGAGTCTCGCCGACGAGGACCTGTTCGCAGGGTCCGCCCGTCGCGCAAAAGTCGACGTTCGGGGCGATCCCCCCTCGCGCCCAAAAGGCGAGCGTACGGGCCTGCGCTCGGTCCGCCGACGCGCATTCTGCGACGAAGACGTACTCAGCGCCCATGGAAGCCGCCAGGGCGGAGGTCAATTGTCGGAAATACTCGTCCCCCACGGCGACTTCGGTTGAAGTCAACGCTTCGGCGAGAATAGCCGCACTATCGTTCTGCATCGGACCGCGCCGGCACTGCCTTCCCGGCAACGCGAGATCTGTGAGTGTATCTGTCGTCACATAAGCCGGACAACCCAAAAATCGCCCGACCCCTCTGATACACTCGGCCCGAGGCCACCCCGCCGATGCCGAAATACCAGATGTACTTCGACACCATCAACGGCGAACCGCGCTACAACGTGGACGTCGACGACGACGAAACGATCGACGACGTCCTGGACGAGATCCTCTACGACCTCCGCGAGCGCGGCGACGTATTGCAGGGGGAGGGCGAACCGCAGGTCGTCTGGAACGGTTCCGCCCTTGACTTCAATCAGCCCCTGCCGAGCCAAGGCGTCCGCCCGAACGACGTTCTACGCGTCTCGACCGTAGCCGTCAATGGCTGATCCGAGCGATGGCTGATCCGAGCGATGGCTGACCTGCGCGCTCGACGCATCGAGCGTGAACGCGAATGGCTCGCAAGACTCGTCCAAGACAATCCGGAGACTCTCTCGGAACTGGCGTGTGATCGAGACGAGTTCCGGCTCCGGTTGCGGATCGCCGAACGGGACCACCAAGCGCGCATCGTCTTCCCGCGATTCTTTCCGTCCGTGCCGCTCGAAGCTTACCTCGCCGAGCCGATCCCCCACCCGAACGTCGACCCCAACAACGGCTTCGTCTGCTTGTGGACCAAGCTCAGCGTCAGACACACGGCGGTGGAAGCGGTCCGACGCCTGCGTCTGATCCTGGCTTGGCGCATCTTCAACCTGGAAGCCGATCACGTCATGCAGCTCGACCAAGCCGAACGCGCTCGCCGAGGCGACTACCAGCAGATCGAGTCGGCGCCGCTACGACTCCCGGAAGAGCTCCTACTGGAAGCCGCCGCCCAGGCTCCGCGCCCGCGCCGGACCCGCCTAACCGAGCCCGGCTAACGACAGACGAAGTTCGAAGCGTCGTCGATCGAGCCCGTCCCGTCGTACTGCGCCGTCAGCGGATAGCGGCACAGCGGCCGACTCCGTACGACCGCCCCGGACTCGTCGCGCACCGCGGCGTCCAGCGTCTCCGGCGCCTCGCCCTGTTCCACCCAGCGCCGCAGCGCTTCGAACGGTTCGCTCAGCTGCGGCCCGTCGCCTCCGCGACAGTGGGCGACGCCGGGCGCTAGGAAGAAGCGCAAGAACTCGCCCGTCGCGTCGCGCCCGCCCATCGCCTCTTCCACGCGCTGGTAGTAGTCGATCGAGCCCTGCGGATAGATCAACGCGTCCGCCCATCCGTGCCACAGCAGAAGCTTGCCGCCCCCGTCTCGGAACGCCGACAGGTCCGCTCGATCGGTACCGAGAACATCCCGGTACTGCTCCATCGACTGCTCCCAGTACTGCTCGTACGAATCGCGGTCCAGCGTCGTCCAATCCCACTCGCGGTCTTGGTTCAGAAAGTAGCGGAACCACTGCAGACTGATGCGGAACGGCTCGACCTTGGGAGGTTCGCCTTCGGTGCGGCTCAGCCCGCGGAACGAAGCGCCGTAGGGCAGCCCGTACCAGAGCCGCCGACCGTCGGCTCGTTTCGGTCCGTCCCAGATCTCGGCGATCACCTCGGCGTCCGCTCGCGTGAGCGGATCACACTCCTCCGGCTTGAGCTTTGCCAGGGCCTCGACGTCGACCGTGCACGAGGTCGGGTCTTGCACCAACCCGTCGTCGAGGCCGTCCCGGGCGTCGCAGGCCTCCACGCTGAACCGACGGGCCGCCTCAAACTGGCACGCCGAGACCACGTGGCCTCGCTCGCGCATGACGAGCGGTCCCCACATTTGCGCGGCGTGCAGTTGCGACCAGTTGATCGCCGGACATCCCGACAAGATCCCGTCGTAATCGCCGGGAAAACGCTGCGCCTCCGACAGCCCCTGGCGTCCTCCCGTCGAGCATCCGTTGAAGTACGAGTAGCGCGGCGGTCGTCCATAGTAGGCCTCGACCAGCGCCTTCCCGACCACCGTCATCTCGTGGATGCCTAGGTAGGCGTTGTCGCGAATCGCCTGCCAGCGGAGGCGATTCTCTTCATCGAGCGCGAACTCGCCCGAATTGCCTTCATGCCCGGTATCGGTCGCCCCGGCCGCATAGCCTTCTTCGACCGCGCTCCGCACGCTCCTCAGGCTTCCGCCCGAAAACCCGCCGCCGCCCCGCCCTTGGAAGCGTTCGTTCCAGCCCGAGACCGGCAGCCCGATCCAGATCTCGATTCGGCTCTCCGCTCCCGGCCGTCGCGCGACGACGGTCGCCAGGCAAACGCCGGCGCCGTCCTTGCCGCCGGCCTCGATCGCGGCAGCCTCGACCGTCGCATGATTCAACGAAACGTCAGTCAAGCTCGCACAAGAACGAACCGGCTCTTGCCCGAACGCCGCTCCCGCGACCATCCACAACAACGCTCCAGCCCGGAACCACAGACGCATATCGGCCACAGTCTACCCCGCTTTTTCCGCACGCTGGGGCGTCACCGCTTCCGCAGCTTGAACGCCGCCGAATACGGACGGTACCGGCAACTCGCCAGCTTCTTCGCGGTCGGCGCTAAATGAAACCGATCCTCCGTTACCCGCGGCTCTTCAAATTCCTCCACGTCAAAACCAGCGCCGCGAAACGCTTTCCAATAGTCCGATAGCGGCCGATGGAACCAGATGAACTCTTCCTTGAAGTGATGCCAAGGCGGATCGACGCGGCGCGTCCGTTCAAAGTAGGAATGGTCCCAGCGGTAGCTGATCTTCGGCAGCTCTCCATGGATCGTCCCCGCGGCGCCGGGAAAGCAGGGATGCGAAAACACCAGCGCCGCGACTCCGCCCGGCCTCAGCACCCGATAGAACGCCGCCACCGACTCTTCCAGCTCCGGCGTATCCATCAACACGTAGTTCGAGGCGATCCGGTCGCAGCTCCCGTCCTCCACCGTTCTGAGCGAGCCGCAAGAATCCGTCCGAAAGTCGATCTCCGGATAGTGTTCCCTGGCGATCTCGATCATCTTCTCCGAAAAATCGACCCCGATTACGTCCGCGCCTTTGGCCGCCAACTGGTTCGACAGATAGCCTGTTCCGCAACCGGCGTCGAGCACCGTGAAGCCGCCGACGTCGCCCAAGAAGCTCCACAGCACGGGATCGGAGTTCAGCCGACGGTTCGGGTCGCCCTCGTCGCCCACCTGAATCCGCCAGTCTGCCGCAACGGAATCCCAGAACTCGCGCGTCGCGGCGATCTCTTTCTTGTTCATCCCTCCGCCAACGTATCAGTCCGCGGGCCGCTCTAGCTGAGGTCGAACTGCCGCAACTTGTCATAGAGCAGCCGCCGGCTGATCCCTAGCCGCCCGGCCGCCTCCGTCCGGTTCCCGTTCGCCTCGGCCAGCGCCCGTTCGATCAGCCGTTTCTCCAGTCCGCGCACCGCCGCGTGAAACCCGACCTCCAGCGGAATCGCGTCGAACGGGTCCGCTCCCGACTCCATCTCCGGCGCCGACAGATGCTCCGGAGCGATCGGCGCGCCCCGTGCGAGGATCGCCGCTCGTTCCAGCACGTGCTCCAACTCCCGCACGTTCCCCGGCCAACGTCGAGCCCGCAGCGTCGTTAGCGCCTCTTCTGTCAGCGACGGCGCCGCCGTCTCGAGCCGCTCCGCGATTCGGCGCAGCAGCGCCTCGGCCAACTCGGGCAGGTCCTCCGTCCGCTCCCTCAACGCGGGCAGCGCGATGGTCACCACGTTCAGCCGGTAGTACAAGTCCTCTCGAAAACGACGCTCCTGCACGGCTTGCTCCAGGTCGACGTGTGTGGCGGCGATCACCCGGACGTCGAGCCGAACGCTTCGCTCCGAGCCCAGCCGCTCGATCGTACGCTCCTGCAACGCCCGCAGCAGACGCACTTGCGTCTCCGGCGCCAGGTCGCCCACCTCGTCGAGAAACAGCGTCCCGCCCTGCGCCGCCTCGAACCGTCCGATGCGCCTCTGCGCCGCTCCAGTAAATGCGCCCTTCTCGTGCCCGAACAGTTCGCTCTCGATCAATCCGGCCGGAATCGCGCCGCAGTTCACCGCGATAAAGCGACCGCTCGCGCGCTTGCTGTGACGATGGATTTCCCGCGCCACGAGCTCCTTCCCCGATCCCGATTCGCCCCGAATCAGTACCGTCGAATCCGTCGGCGCCGCCCGCCCGATCATCTTGTAGACCGGCTGCATCGCCGGCCCCGAGCCGATCAAGCCATGCTCAGTCTCGACCTCGTCGCGCCGGTAGGATTCGAGCTGTCGCGCGCGCTTGCGCGATTCGAGCGCTCGCCCGATCTGCAACAACAACTCGTCGAACCGCAGCGGCTTCGGAAGATAGTCATAGGCGCCCAGCTTCATCGCCTCGATCGCGATGGACGAGGCGCCGTAGGCCGTCATCACCAACACGGCGGGCGCGTCTTCGCGTCCCTCGAGCAGGCGCAGCAGGCTCAAGCCGTCCAACTCCGGCATGCGGATGTCGAGCACCGCGACGTCGTAGGTCGCCCCACCCTCAAGCGCGCTGCGCGCCTCGGCGCCGTCGGCCGCCGCCGTCACCTCGTACCCTTCGTCTTCGAGCAAGTCCGTCAACGCCAGCCTGGCGCGCTCGTCGTCTTCGGCGATCAGAATACGCGTCGCTTCCTTCAATTCTTCCCCCCGTCCGCCGTCGGGAGCGTCGCCCGAAACGTCGTTCTGCCCGGCTCGCCCTCGACGCTCAACTCGCCTCCGTGCCGCCGCACGATCTCGCGCGAAACCGACAGCCCCAACCCCGAGCCTGTGTCCTTCGTCGTGAAGTAGGGATCGAAGATCTTTTCTTTGACCTTCGGATCGACGCCCGGACCGTGATCCGTCACGTCGATCTCAATCCGGCCGTCGCCGTTGCGCGTCGACACTTCAACCGTTGCGCCGTCAGGGGACGCCTCCACGGCGTTCAGCAGCAGATTGAGCAGCACCTGCTCGATCTGCGACCCGTCCATCACCACCTCGCTCTCGCCCGCGCCCTCCAACTCGACTGCGATCTTGACGCTCTTGCGGGCGGCCCGCTCCTCGGCCATCGTCGCTGCTCGTTCGATCGCGCGCCGTGGACTCTGGCGCCGACGCTCCTCCGCCCCCGGCTTCCCGAACGCCAACAGCTTCGTCAAAATCTCGTCCAACCGATCGACTTCAGCCACCGCGGCCTCCACCGGCGCCGTGTCCGTCTCTTGCTTGCGCAGTCGCCGCGCCAATAGCTCCAGAGTCAGGCGCAGCGAGTTGAGCGGGTTGCGAATCTCGTGTGCCACGCCGCCCACGACACGGCCTAGAGCGGCCAACTTCTCCTGCTGCCGCACGTGCTCTTCCAGCGCGTCGCGCGCGCCCGCCATCTTGTTGATCGCTTCCGCGACGGCGCCCAAGTCGCCCGAAACCGCGGGCAGCCGATGCGATAGATCCGATTCCAGCCGTTCCAACCCGTGATGAAGGTCCTCGACTCCTCGCCGTAGCTGATAGGAGATCGACAGCAGCGCCCCGAAGCCCAACAGCGCCGAGAGCGCCAGACCGCCTAGCAGCCACGTCCGCTCCGACGGCGCCGCGTCCACGTCGCGCAACCGCCGAAGCGCCCACGCTCGCACGGCGCCCTCGGCGCTCACCGCGGCCACCAGAATCTCCTCGCCGTCCTGCGAGCGCAAGGGGCCCTCGGACTGCGCACCCACGAGCAGACTTCGTTCGGCTTCCGTCAGGTCCGGCAACGCGAACCCGCCGGCCGAGCCCGCCGCGCCTACCACCCGCCCTTGGGAGAGAAACCCGCCTCGCAGCCCGTCGTACGATCGCAGCACCGTCGCCGAAAGCGCCCGCAGCGACAAGTCCTGCGCCTCCCACGGCAGCGCCTCCAGGCCCTCTTCTTCCCGGAATGACGAGCGATCCTCATAGGCCCGCGCCAGCTCCGCCGCCGCCGTCACGCACTGTTGCTCCGCGTCGGAGACGATTCGTTCCTCCACCCCCACGACGACGTCGCGAACCAGAATGGCCGTCAATGCCAGCAGCGACAGCGCCGCCACCCCCGTGACGGCCAGTTGCGCTCGCAGCGTGTTTAGGCCGGACATCTAGAGCTTGGGCGGCGTCGGGATGCGCACGACCGCTTGCGCCAGGCTCTCGATCCCGGCCACCACCTCGCGCGCCGCCTCGCCGAGGTCGCGCGCCTTGGCGTACTCCTCCTGTTCGTAGGCCGCCCGGGCGCTCTGGTAGAGCCGCCGTCCGGCTCGGATGTACGCCTTGGCGTGCGCGTCGCCGCTCTGGCGTGCGAAGTGCTCCCCTTGGATCAGGTCGAAGTAGGTGGCCTCCAGTTCCCGCGCAGCCCGCTCCCGCGTGTCGCTGCGAGCGGGGCCGTCTTCCATCGCATCTTGGATCTGATCGCTGGCGTCTAGGAAGTCGTCCGCCGCCGCCAACAGCCGACCGAAGAGGTAACGATCGTCGGCCGTCTTGCGCGCTCGGTTCAACAACTCGGCGATCCGCTCGTGCAGGAACTCTCGCTCGTCGGTCTTGATCGAATTCGTCGCGTTCCGGTTCAATCGGGAGGAAAGTTGGTCGAGCTCCTTGAGCTGCTCCGCCCGCCGCTTCTTGTCGTCGGCGCGGCCCGGCGCCGCGACCAACAGCGTCAGTACGAGAGCCAAGAGAACGCGCATCAGAAACTCCACCGTAGCCCCGCCTGCAGCCGCCGCGCCGATCCCGCCGCCGTCGCGCGCCCGAACAGCGGCGAACTCATGTTGCCGACGAACCCGCGACGATTGACGGTATTCAAGATGTTAAACGCATCGAGCGTCAACGACAGACGCGTCGGCTCGTCGCCGCCGAGGGCGGGCGCGGCGAACGTCCTTGAGAGGCGCACGTCGAGTTCCCGGCTCGCTGCTCCGCGCTCCGTATTGCGCCCGACCCCGACCGGCCGATCGCCGGTCAGCCCGTCCCCGTTGTCGTCGAGTCCGGTCGTCAACGTGTACGGCGTCGCCGAGTCCGCTTCGAAGATGACGCCCATCTGGAACCGCTCCCGTACGTTGACCGATCCGATCAGGTCCAGCCGATGTCGACGATCGAACCCGGCCGGTCCCCACTCCCGGCTCAAGTCGCGACTGTCGGCGGGCAGGTCGTCGTCGCCCGCGCGGTCGCTCATCGCGCGGCCCCAACTGTAGCGCGCCGTCCCTTGGAGGAACTTCGCCAACCGTCCCCGCACCTGGGTGTTGACGCCGTAGCGCTCGGATCGCGCGGAGGATTCGAGCCTGCGATGGATGCCGACGCTCCCGTCCGGCCGGACCGCCGACCCGGGAAGCGGTGCGTTCAAGTCGCGCGAGCGCAGCAGCCCGACGCCGACTGAACTCGTCCAGTTCGCCGTCCACACCAGTCGCTTGGTCAGGCGTCGCTCGACGCTCGTGCTGTACTGCGCGACGTACGGCGTCGCCAGACGCGGCGCCCAGGTCACCAGATTCGGCGGAACCGCGCCGCTCGCCTCAGGCTGCGCGTCCGGCTGCGGATAGCTCGGGTTGCGAACCAGCAGGTCCAGGACCCGTACCCCGTTGAACCGCAGCCGATCCTCGTAAGCGTCCTCGTCGATGTTGTCGTAGAAGATCCCGCCGCCCACCCGAATCGTCGTCCGTCGCTCCTCGCCCAGCCCGATCGCAAACGAAGCCCGCGGTGCGAAGTTGTCCGGGTCGGCCGCGTAGTTCTGGCGGTCGTAGCGCAGTCCGAGCGCCAGCGTCGAGCGGTCGTTTAGGCGGATGTTGTCCTGTACGAACCCCGCCACGGCGACGTTCCAGAACGCCAGGGTCGGGTCGCCCGCGCGGAACGAGTAGGAGAGCGGACGCCCCGCCTCGAAGTCTTCCAACGTGGCGAAGCGGAACGTCCCCCCGAAGTTGTTGCGGTCCGTGAAGCGCGTCCGCTCGAAATCGCGCAGCAGCACGCCCGTCCGGATCATGTGCCGGCCCTTCTCGTGCGAAAAGATCGCCGAGCTCTCGCCGTAGAGCTCCTCCTGGCGGCTGTCCCGTTGCGCGCCGCCCGCGCTGAACGCTCCGCCCACGATCACTCTCTCCCCGTCGTTCAGACTCCAGTCGCGCACCGTCTCGCGCCCGACGCGCCCCGACCAGCTCAGCAAACTCGTCGGCCCGAACACCCGCCGATAGCGCCAGTAGATCTTGTTCTCGAAATCCTCTCCGTCCGAGCCAGTCTCCGGCAGAGCGAAGCCGCCGACGCCGTTGTTGCGCTCCGTCCGATGTTCGAACTCGTAGCGCAACGAGAACGCATTCTCATAGTTCGGATGGAAGTCCCAGCGCGCCGACGCCTCCGTCTCGACGTCCGGCGCCAACACCGCGTCGCGCCGAACGCCTGTCGGCGTCGTCGCGAAGACGGTCTTCGCTTCCCGGTCGCGATCGTGCTCGCCGCTCAGGACAAACGAGTGCCGTCCGCCCGCGCCGATCGGCCCGACCAGGTTGCCCTCGATCCCGAACCGTCGCTGATCCGGCCGCACGTCGGCGAAAGCGTTGCGCGCATCCAGCACGTGGTTCCGCATCCGTAGGTTCAGTTGCCCATGGAGGCTCTCGGCGCCCTTCTTGGTGATCACCTCGATGCGCGCGTTTCCCGGGCGCGAGAACTCAGCCGAGTACGGATCCTTGTTGATCCGAATCTCCTGGATCGCTGACGGCGAAACGCCCAGCTCGCCCGTCTCCATTCCGTCGACCACCAATCCGCCGCCGCTCCCGCCGAAGCCGCCGCCGTCGAGCATCCCGCCGACCGCGGCCAGCAGATCGCCGTCGAGCGCCGGCAGCAGTTGCAGCTCTTCGCGCGTGATCTCGACTCGATCGGCGTTGCTCGCCGGATCAGTTGTATCGGTCGCCGGATCGGCCGCGCTCACCTCGACCGTCGTCGTCTGCGCCGCCAACGCCGGCACGCACGAAACGTCCTCGACCGGCGCGGTCACCGACAGCGCGATCGAGCACGGCTCAAAGTCTTCCGCCACAACGCTCAGCAGGTAGTCGCCCGGCGCCGCCGCAACCAGCACAAACCGGCCGCCTCCGTCCGTCGTCGCCCGGACCGGAGCACCCACGCCAGAGAGCTCGACCAGCGCCCCGCCGATCGCCGCCCCGCTCGGATCGGCTACCGTCCCGGCAACGCTCAGGGGCGCATCCTCGGCAGCAACGATCGCCGCCGCCAGCAGCAGCGCAACGCAACATCGAAAGAATCTCATCACGCCCTAGCCAAGGCATTCCGCGCGCCAAATAGCACTGCGCTGAAAACAAATCGCTTAACGAGCTGCGCGCACTCGCTCCACGCCCGCATCCCGTACGTCGAACGTCCGCTTTCTTTACACCGATTCGGTTGTCCTCCTTGTGCAAGCGAGCGGTTGCCAATATATTTAGGTATTCGATATATATTGGAAAGCGACAGATTGTCATGAGCAAACCTGCCTCTCTCATCCAAGGCGCCCTCGGACTCTTGATCCTGAAGATTCTCGCGCTCGAACCGCGTACCGGTTGGAGCATCTCGAAGCGGCTTCGGCAGATGTCGAACGAAGAGCTTAGCGTCAGCCACGGCTCGCTCTATCCGGCCCTCCACAAGCTCGAACACGAAGGCTGGATACGAGGCAAATGGAGCCGACCCGACTCGGGCCGTCCGACCAAGACCTACTCCCTCACCGCCGCTGGACGGCGTCAGCTTGAGCGCAGGCAGGAAGAGTGGACGCGCCTCTCGTCGGCGATCAACGGCATCCTCGAGTCCGCCTAGGAGGCGTCCATGCGTTCGCTGCGTCGCATCTTCCTGCTGCTCCGCGCGGTCTTCCAACGCCGTCGCGTGGAGCGAGAGCTGGACGCCGAGTTGGCCGCTCACCTCGAAGCCGAGACCGCCGAGCTGATCGCGGCTGGTTTGTCCCCGGAGCAGGCCCGACGCCAAGCGCGCGCGACCATGGGCTCGCTCCCGACGATCAGCGACCAGTGTCGCGACGCCCGCGGAACCGCCGGCTGGGACAGTCTTCGGCAAGACGTCCGCTTCGGCGCTCGCGTGCTGCGGCGAAGTCCGACCTTCGCCGCGGTCTCCGTCCTGGTCGCCGCGATCGGTACGGGATCCGCCGTAGCCGGTTTCAGCCTGGTCGATCAGGTTCTGTTTCGTCCGCTGCCCTATCCCCAGCCCGAGCGTCTGGTGCAGATTGACGGCGTGGGCGGGATGCGAGGGCCGTTCGAGACGCTGCGAAGCAACGCTCGTCTCGCCCGCTACGCGGCGCATCAAGGACTCACCGCGTTCACCGCCGCCGCCGACCCATGGCCCGAGCGGATCGAGGGCAGCGTGGTCTCGGCGAACTTCTTTCAAGTACTAGGCGCCGCGCCGATCCTGGGCCGGACCTTCGACGAGGGGGAGGACCGCCGCGGCGCCCCGCGCGTCGCAGTCCTGAGCCACCGCTTCTGGACGGAGCGGTTCGTCGCCGATCCCGGCGTCCTGGGCCAGGGCCTCACGCTCGACGAGCACGACTATAAGATCGTCGGCGTCATGCCTCCCGGATTCGATTTCCCCGCCCGCGAAGCTCGGCTCTGGATCCCGATGCAACTCGATCCGGAAGACCAGGGAGCGTACTGGGGCGCGAGCGGCCTCTGGGTGTTCGCGCGCGTCGTCGACGGCGTGGGCCTCGCCCAAGCGGAGGCGGAGTTGCGGACGTGGATACCGCAAATCCGCGATATGTTCCCGTGGCGGATGCCCGACCGCTGGGGCGCCGGCGCGCAAATGGTCGACCTCAAAGAGGCCTTGACCGGCGACGCCCGGGCGAGCCTGTTGCTGCTCTTCGGCGTAGTCGTGTTGGTCTGGATGGCGGCCGTCGTCAACGTCGGCAGCCTCGTCGTCGGCCACGCTACGTCCCGTACCCGCGAGTTCGCTTTGCGCTCTTCGCTGGGCGCCTCGCGGACAAGGTTGTGGCGACAGCTGCTGACCGAGTCGGCCTTGCTGGCCGGCTTGGGAGGAATCCTGGGCCTGGCGGTCGCGGCGGGCGAACTACTTGTTCTCAAGCGGCTGCTGCCTTCCGACGTGCCGCGACTCTTGGAGGCGTCGCTCGACGTGCGAGCCGTGGCGGCGGCGTTCCTGGCGACCGTCCTCACGGCGACCTTCCTGGCGGCGGCTTCGACGGGACGCGGACGCGGCGCCGCGGCTGCGGCCGACCGCTCGACGCCCCCCCGCGGAGCACGTCGAACCAACGGCGCTTTGGTCACGCTGGAGGCCGCCTTCGCCGTGGTCTTGCTGGTCGGCGCCGGACTGCTCCTGCGAAGCCTTTGGGAAGTGTTGCAAGTTGATGCCGGCTTCCGCGTCGAATCAGTCGTGACGGCGGATCTACACCCCGACCAAGCCGGTGCGACGTCGCCCGAAGCAGGACAGGCGTTGTTCGACCGTGTTCGCGAGCAGGTGCGCGGGCTGCCCGGCGTGGAAGCGGTCGCCGCAGTCTATCCGCGCCCGCTCAGCGAGGAGGTCGCGGCCGTGACCGTGGCTTTGGAAGATCACCCGCGCCCCGCCAAGGACCCGCAACTGGTGTTCTGGAGCTCGGCCGCAACCGAGGGCCTCTTTGAAGCGTTGGAAGTTCCCATTCTACACGGACGCTCCATCACCGAGGCCGACGTGGCCGAGAGTCCCCCGGTCGCCTGGGTGACTCGGGCGACCGCCGAACGTTTCTGGCCCGGTGAGAGTCCGATCGGCCGACGCCTCCGGCCGGTGTGGGAGAAGGAATGGCGCACCGTCGTCGGCGTCGTGGGCGATCTCAAGAACTACAAAATCACCGGCCCGCCGGACTGGGTCGATGGAGAGATCTTCCTGCCCCTTCCGCAAGCCGTGTCCCAGCCCAAGTCGCTCGCTCTGGTTTTCCGTGTCGCCGGCCCCGTAGGCGGGCTTGCTTCGGAACTCCGGGACCAGGCGGAAGCCGTCTGTCCAGGGTGTGCCGTAAGCCGCTTCGAGACGATGGAGCGCGTAACGGCCAGGGCGTCGAAGGCGCCGCGCTCTTTGGCCTGGCTGGTGGCCGGGTTCGCCGGCGTGGCTCTGTTGCTCGCTTGCGCGGGCGTCTTCGGCGTCGTAGCGCAGTCGCTCGAGGTACGCTCGCGGGAACTCGGCGTCCGGGTCGCCCTGGGAGCCAGCCGGATGCGAGTCGCATGGCTGCTTCTGCTCCCGAGCTTGCGGCAGACCCTCGTCGGCGCCCTAATCGGACTCTTCGCCGCGTGGGCTCTGTCCGGCTCCATCCGCTCGCTGCTCTTCGGCATTGCGCCGACCGATCCGATCGGCTTCCTGGCGGCTCCGGCGGCGCTCTGCCTAGCCACCGCGATCGGTTGTGCGGCCCCGATTCTCCGAGCGATCCGGACGGATCCAGCCCAGACTTTGCGCGAGACCTAGCGGTGATTCGCCGAAGGTTCCAGAGCAAAAGTACGAGGGGTACTAAAGAACGGCGTACTGTCGGGACCGGCCTAAGGCGGGCCCCCGTAAAACCGCTAAGGCGATCACCTTAGGTCGCTCCTTTTCGGCTAGAGGGCGTCTGTTCGGCGCAACCAGTCTAAAAAGCAAAATCCGGCGCGTCGCGCCGGATCATCAATCCAAATAACTTCTTTAGAATGTGGTAGGCCCGAGCGGACTCGAACCGCTGACCTCTACCATGTCAAGGTAGCGCTCTAACCAGCTGAGCTACGGGCCTGTTTCTTCGATCCTAGCACGTCGCGCGAGGTCGTGTCGACAATGGGCGAAAGACTTCAGAATCAGGGGTTTTCCTAAGCTTTTCCCTTCATTGACGTGGTACTAGTGGAACTCTACAATGGCGTTAGTTTCCGGCGGAATACCCGTCGCCCGACCCCCGAAACGACCATGGCCCAGCGCACTTCCACGACCGCGGCAGCAGCCTCCGAAGCCCCAGCCGCGCAGTCCAAAAAAATCAAGATCGCGGTCGCCGACGATCACACGATCTTTCGTGACGGTCTTCGCCGCCTGCTCGGACTTGAGCCCGATTTCGAGATTGTTGCCGAAGCTCAAGATGGTACGGAAGTACCGGACATCTTGCGCGACAAAGAGCCCGATATCCTCTTGCTCGATCTCAAAATGCCCGGCCTCGACGGTCTTGGCGTGCTCCAGCGCATCCAAAATCAGAAATTCAAGACCAAAATCATCGTCTTGACCGCCTCGGACGACGAAGGCGAGTACGTGCAGGCGATGAAGTACGGCACCTGCGGCATCGTCTTAAAGCAGACCGCTACCGATCTGCTCATCAAGAGCATCCGCAAGGTCTACAGCGGCGAGATCTGGCTCGACGCCAAGACCACCGCCGCCGTGATGCGCCAATTCGCCTCCCCGAGCGAGCCGAACCCGCGCGAGCGCGACAAACCGCGGCTCTCGAACCGCGAGCGAGAGATCGTAGCCCTCGTCGCCCAAGGCTTCAAGAACAAAGAGATCGCCGAGCGGATGTTCATCTCTGAGCAGACGGTCAAGAACCATCTACACAACATCTTCGACAAGCTGGGCGTCAGCGATCGCCTGGAGTTGGCGCTCTACGCCATCCACCGCAACATTCGGCCCCTTTAGGCGGCGGTTTCTAGACAGTTTCTCCACGCTGGTAGACTGGCGTAGAGGTCTAGAGAAGCTCCATGTATCCCGAATACTTCATCGCTCCGATGCGCGAGGAACTCACCCGCCACGGCGTGGAAGAGGCGCGCACCCCTGAAGACGTCGATCGCCTGCTTTCGTCCGGAGACGAGACGGTCTTGATGGTCGTCAATTCGGTTTGCGGCTGCGCTGCCGGCAAGGCGCGTCCGGGCATCGTGCAGTCTCTGCAAGACGAGGTCAAGCCCGACAAGGTCGCCACCGTGTTCGCCGGCGGCGACGTCGAAGCGACCGGCCACCTGCGCCAGATTCTCTCCGACTACCCGCCCTCGTCGCCCTCGGTGGCCCTGTTCAAAGGCGGCAAGCCGGTCTACTTCATGCCCCGCTCGTCGATCGAGGGCTCCGACGCGCTGACCATCTCCGAGAACCTGAAGCAGGCCTACCGCGAGCACTGCGCCTAGTCGGCTTCGGGCGGTGCCGGGTCCTCGCTCCGTTCCATGATCAACTTGCGATGAGGGAACGGGATCTCGACCCCTTCCTCGTCGAATCGCCTCTTGAGCCGCCGGTTGAACTCCCGGCCGATGGCCCACTGCTGCCCAGGTAGCACTCGGACGCGACCCTTGACCACGATCGCCGATTCGGCGAAACGATCCAGGCCAAAGATCTCCGCCTCCGCTAGGATCCGAGGCGCGAACTCATCGTCTTCGCGCATCGACTCGACCGTTTCGCGGATCAGCTCCACGACTCGGTCGGAGTCTTCCTTGTAGGCGACGCCCACGTCGAAGACGTAGCAAGAGAAGTCGCGCGTGCGATTGGCGAGCGTCGTGATGCCGCCGTTCGGAAAGACGTGGACCGTGCCTTCGAGGTCGCGCAAGACGGTCGTGCGCAGATTGATCTGTTCGACGAGACCGCCTTGGCCGTTGATGACCGCGACGTCGCCGACGCGGATCTGATTTTCGAGCAGGATGAAGAATCCGCCGAAGAAGTCACGGACGAGGTTCTGGGCGCCGAAACCGATCGCCAGACCGGCGACGCCCGCGCCGGCCAACAGCGGCCCGATGTCGAAGCCGACCTCCGCCAACGCCATCACCGACGCCGCCGACCAGACTAGAATGCCGGCGGTCCGTCGGCTAACGTTGGCGAGCGTGGCCGTGCGCTTCTCGCGCTCGGTGGCCGCGACCGAGCCCGGCGTCTCTTCTTCTCCGGTGAAGAGCACCCGGACCACTCGTTCGAGCGCCCCGCCCAACAGCCGCGACGTGATGGCTGCGACGATCAGGATGACCAGGAAGCGGAGCGCTTTCGCGCCCGCCTCCAGCACCCAAGGGGCGATGGCGTCCTCAAAGTGAGCCGCCGAGAGCAGTTCCGATAGCGAGAAGTCGCCCATGCGCGTCCGTCCCTGTCGCTAGCCTTTCTTCTCGGCCAGCGCGCGTAGATTCTCCGTGTACGGCGCGCGGGCGACGCCGTTCTCGGTGATGATCGCCGTGACGTACTTGTTCGGCGTGACGTCGAAAGCCGGATTCATGACTTGGGTACCTTCGGGAGCGATGGCCGCCCCGTGGACGTGCGTCACCTCGTCGGCCGCGCGCTCTTCGATCGGGATCTGGTCGCCTGAAGTCAGCGAGTAGTCGATCGTCGAGATCGGCGCGGCGACGTAGAAGGGAATGCCGTTCTCCTTGGCCAAGACCGCGACCGAGTACGTGCCGATCTTGTTGGCGACGTCTCCGTTGCCCGCGATGCGATCTGCGCCGACGACGACGGCCTGGACCTTGCCGGCCTTCATGGTGTGTCCGGCCATGTTGTCGGTCAGCAGGGTGACGGGGATGTCGTCCTGCTGCAGTTCCCAGACGGTCAGGCGGGAGCCCTGCATGAAGGGTCGGGTCTCGTTGGCGAGGACGGCGACCGGCTTGCCCGATTCAATCGCGCCGCGGATCACGCCTAGCGCCGTGCCGTAGCCGCCGGTGGCGAGGGCGCCGGCATTGCAGTGGGTCATGACGTTGCCCGAATCAGGCAGCAGCGCCGCGCCGTGGCGGCCGATCGCCTTGTTGATCTCGATGTCCTCGCGCAGCACCTCTTCGCCTTCGGCGATCAGGCGAGCGCGCAGCTCGTCGATCGAGACGCCTTTGGCGCGCTCGGCGTCGTAGAGTTTGCGCATGCGGTCGATCGCCCAGAACAGGTTGACCGCCGTCGGGCGCGTGCCGGCGAGCGTGTCGCAGATCGTCTTGAACTCGGCGTCGAGGTTGTTCTCGTCGGCGTGCAGAACGCCGACCGCGACGCCCATCGCCGCGGCACAGCCGATGGCCGGGGCGCCTCGGATGACCATCGTGCGGATGGCGTCGGCGACCTGTTCATAGTCGGTGCAGACGACGTACTCTTGCTTGGCGGGGAGGATGCGCTGGTCGATCATGACGACCGCGTTGTCTTTCCATTCGATTGTGGGAACCATACTTTCTAGATCTCTTCGTCTTCTTCTGCTAAACGGTCAGGCGGAAGGTGGCTTCCATCTGTTCGAGTTTTTCGATCATCTCTTCGTCGACGAACCAGAGTCCCAGGAACAGCGTCCCGTTGTAGGTCGCGTGCGCAATGGTCGAGGGAATCGTCGATCCGGTCGTGAGCCGCATCCAGCCGAACGTGGCGCCGACTAGAAATAGGATCAACAAGATCTGCCAGTGATTTCCGTACTGCTGCGCGTGCAGAACCGAAAAAACTGCAGCTGTGCCGCCGACGGCGACGAGTCCGCCGTGCTTCCGTTCGAGTACCGGAAACAGAAATCCGCGGAAGACCAACTCCTCGACCGGCGGGGCGATCAGGACGCCGAAGACGCCCATGGCGAGCATCGCCTCGCGCGTCTCCAGCAGCGCCTCGAAGGGCAGCGGCTCTTCGGGCATCGGGATGATGTTCGACACGATTCCGGCCATGAAAGCCAGCGCTATACCGGCGGAAAAAAACAGCGTCCACGGGGGCCGAAACCTCCGCCAGCCGAGCCCTTCCAGCAGGTCCCATCCGTGACGCACGACGACCACGACTCGGATCGCTCCGAAAATCAACGCCCACCACAGCGCTTGCATGAATAGGGCCGCCGCGAGCGCGGTCGGTCCTTCAGTCAACGAAACCTTCGAGCCGGTGACGAGCTTATACGCCTGCGCTGCGCCGTTGGCGAGCAGCGTGAGGACCAGCAACGAGACGATCGCCAAAAGCGTGACCGCGCCGAGTTCCGCGTAGCCCCAATAGGACGGGCCCAACTCGCGCGGCTGATCGATTCCGTCCAGCGACTGCGGCGACAGACTCAAGACTCTGAGGATAGCTCGGTCGGCCTAAGCCGAGAGCACCTTGGCCAGCTCGCGGCCGGTGAAGCTGGCTTTGACCTTCGCCACGTCCTCGGGCGTTCCTGCGGCGATGACTTCGCCGCCGCCGTCGCCGCCTTCGGGGCCAAGGTCGATCAGCCAATCGGCCGACTTGATGACGTCGAGGTTGTGCTCGATGATGATGACGGTGTTGCCGAGGTCGGTGAGCGCTTGGAGGACTTCGAGCAGTTTGCGGACGTCGTCGAAGTGGAGACCGGTGGTCGGCTCGTCGAGTAGGTAGACGGTCTGGCCGGTCTGGCGCTTGCTGAGTTCGCGGGCGAGCTTGACTCGCTGGGCTTCGCCGCCCGAGAGCGTCGTCGACGACTGGCCTAGGTGGACGTAGCCGAGGCCGACGTCGACCAGCGTCTTGAGTTTCGAGTAGACCTGCGGCAGCTTCTCGAACAGCGGCAGCGCGTCTTCAATGGTCGATTCGAGTACGTCGGCGATCGAGTGGTCCTTGTACTTCACCTGCAAGGTTTCGCGGTTGTAGCGGCGGCCGCGGCAGACGTCGCAGGTGACGAAGACGTCGGGCAGGAAGTTCATTTCGATGCGACGGTTGCCGTCGCCGGAGCAGGCTTCGCAGCGGCCGCCTTTGACGTTGAAGCTGAAGCGGCCGGGCTTGTAGCCGCGGGCGCGCGCTTCGGGCAGCATGGAGAAGAACTGGCGCAGCGGCGTGAAGACGCCTGAGTATGTCGCCGGGTTCGAGCGCGGGGTGCGGCCGATGGCCGACTGGTCGATGCGCACGATCTTGTCGACGTGTTTGAGGCCGTCGATCTTCTTGTGTTTGCCGGGCGTCGTTTGGGAGCGGTAGATCTTCTTCATCAACGCCGGATAGAGGATCTCGTTGACGAGGGTGGATTTTCCCGAACCCGAAACGCCGGTTACGACGGTGAGGGTTTCGAGCGGGAAGGCGGCGTCGATTTCTTTGAGGTTGTGGTGTTCGGCGCCGCGGACGGTGATCTTCTTGCGGCTCGGTTTGCGGCGCTTCTCGGGGACGGGGATCGCTTTGGCGCCGCTGAGGTATTGGCCGGTGAGCGAGCGCTTGGCCTTTTCGATCTGCTTGGGCGTGCCTTCGGCGACGAGTTCGCCGCCGAGGCGTCCGGCGCCGGGGCCGAGATCGAGGACGTGGTCGGCGCGCTCGATCGTTTCCTGGTCGTGCTCGACGACGAGGATCGTGTTGCCGAGGTCGCGCAGGTGGGTGAGCGATTCGAGCAGGCGCTGGTTGTCGCGGGCGTGGAGTCCGATGGAGGGTTCGTCGAGGACGTAGAGGACGCCGCGGAGTTGGGTTCCGATCTGCGTCGCTAGGCGGACGCGCTGGGCTTCGCCGCCGGAGAGCGTGGCGGCCGAGCGGTCGAGGCTGAGGTAGTCCAGGCCGACCGAGGCCAGGAAGCGCAGGCGCGTCTTGACCTCGTCGAGGATGCGGCCGGCGACTTGCCGTTCGCGCGTATCGAGTTGGGCGCTCTCGGTTGCGACGAGGGCGCGGCCGATGGGCAGCGAGGCGAGTTGGGAGATGGAGCGGCCTTCAAACTCGACGGCCAAGCTTTCGGGTTTGAGACGATCGCCGTTGCAGGCGGTGCAGGTCATGGGCGAGAGGTACTTCATCGCCCACTCGCGGTGCTTCTCGTCGAGGTAGTCGTCGAGCCAGGAGCGCAGCAGCTTGATGAGGCCGGGGTAGTCGCGCTTGCCGCCGCGAAGGAGGTATTCGAGATCGACGTCGGAGAGTTCGCTGACTTTGGCGTGGATGGAGATGCCGCGTTTGTCGGCGGCGCGGCGTACTTTCGAATCGATCGACGAGTAGGAGAGCGTTTGAGCGATCGCTCCGTCCCAGAGCGGTTTGTTGACGTCGACGATGAATTTGCCGGGATCGAAATCCCACAGGCCGCCGAGGCCGTTGCACTCGGGGCAGGCGCCGAAGCGGCTGTTGAAGGAGAACGATCGGGGCTCAAATTCGGGTACGGAGGCGCCGCAGGAGACGCAGGCGAGGCGTTCGGAGTAGAGCTGGTCGGCGCCGTCTTCAGGCACGACGGTGACGAGGCCGTCGGCGAGAGCGAGCGCGGTCTTGACGGAAGCGAGCAGGCGTTTCTCGGCGCCTTCGCGGACTTGGACGCGGTCGATGACGACTTCGATGGTGTGGTTGTGGTGGCGTTGCAGGCGGATGGGTTCGTCGAGGGAACGCATCTCGCCGTCGATGCGGGCGCGGAGGAATCCTTTTTCGGAAAACTGCTCGAGTTCGCGTTGGTAGATGCCTTTGCGGCCGCGGATGGCGGGGGCGAGGATCATGACCTTCTCGCCCGAGGAGGTTCGCAGGATGCGTTCGGCGATCTGGTCGGCGGTTTGGCGTTCGATGCGCGTGCCGCACTTGGAGCAATGCGGTTTGCCGATGGAGGAGTAGAGCAGCCGGAGGTAGTCGTAGATTTCGGTGATGGTGCCGACGGTGGAGCGCGGGCTGCGGCTGGTGGTCTTTTGCTCGATGGAGAGGGCGGGGCTGAGGCCGTCGATGGAGTCGACGTCGGGGCGCTCCATCTGGTCGAGGAACTGGCGGGCGTAAGGGGAAAGGGTTTCGACGTAGCGGCGTTGGCCTTCGGCGTAGATGGTGTCGAAGGCGAGCGAGGATTTGCCGGAGCCGCTGAGGCCGGTGACGACGGTCAGGGTGTTGCGGGGGATTTCGAGGTGGAGGTCGCGGAGGTTATGCTGCCTCGCGCCGCGGACCGTGATCCGATCGAGCATCTTGTATCACGATAGCGAGTTGAGGTTTTAGGGGGGCAGGGTGTCGGGGAGTGCGGGGTCGATGTTGAAGGAGAGATGGTTGATGGGAGCCTAGGCCCGATAGGTAGGTATCTGACTAGATGGTCGAAGGGGAGATGCTTCACCGGTTGCAACAAGCGCAGCCTCACGGCTGCGGCACAGTTGTTCGTCGGCACGCGGTTGTTGAGTAGGCGAGTGTGGTTGGTTTTTTGCAGCCCAGCGGGGCGGCGGCGCCGTTGTGCGTAGACCGTCGGTTGTGGAGGCGGCGAGTGCCGCGAGTTTCTTCTCAGGCCGTTTCTATTGCGGCGTTGCCGCAGGGGGTTGTTGCTGGAGGACGAACCTGGCGTAGGGGATCTGGTCGCGGTTGACGACGACGACCTCTTCGGCTTCGCCCGTGCCCTCTTTGGCCACTTTGATCTGGTAGGTGCCCGCGGCTAGGGGGACCTTAGCGTTGGTCTTTTGGGCGATCTTTTGGCCGTCGATGAAGATGTCCGCTCCGGGGGGAATGCTGGTGATCAGGACCTGGACGCGGGCGTCTTCGAGTTGGATGTTGTAGACCTCGCTGGAGCGATCGCCGAGGACTAGGCTGCGGGCGGCCGGGCGGTAGCCGTCGAGGCGCGCGGTGACCGCGCGTTTGCCCGCCGGGAGGTCGGTGATGCGGCAGGGCGAGGTGCAGGTCCAGTTGGAACGTCCGTCGACCTGGATCTGGGCGCCGGGCGGCGTGGTGCGGAAGTAGACCGAGACGGTCGCAGGTTCGCGCTTCTTGGGCGTGCGCGGGGCGATGGTTTTCGGGGGCTCGGCCTTGGGGGGATCGGGCTTGGGGGGCTCGGGTTTCGCGGCTTCCGGCTTTGGGTTTTCGGCGGCGGTCTCGACGGCCTTCTCCGGTTGAGTCGGTTCGGGTTCCGGTTTGGCGTCCGCGGGCGGAGGGGTGTTGCGGACGACCTCGGGGCGCTCTTCTTCGGTGACGACGGCGGTCTGTTGTTCGGGCTCGGCGGGTGTCGGCGTTGGCGAGGCTTCGGACGTCTCTTCGACCGCCCCTTCGAGCGGCGTCGGGTCGGGGTTTTCTAGCGGGTCGTCCGAGAGGGGCGGGGCGGTCGTGCCGCCGCTTAGGCCGAACGCGGCTCGGATCGCTCCGGCCGGATCGCGCCGCGCCTCCGGGCTGAGGGCGAAGAAGGCGCTGACGCCCAGGACCACGATGATGGCGGCGGCTAGGGCGATGAGGCGGCCGTAGCTGCGCTCGTCGGGGTCGGCGGGCGGGGCGGCGGCTAGTCCGCCGAAACTGGGCGCCGGCTCGTCGAGTTTCTTAGCGCCGAGCGGCGGCAGCTTCTGCGACTCGCTGGGGCCGGGAGACGACGGCGGAACAGGCGGCGGCTTGACGTCGTAGCTCGTTTCAGCCGTCGCGTCGAAGACTTCCGTGGCGGCGGAGGTCTCGTCGGCGGAAGCGGGCGTCGGATCGGCGGGCGCCTTCACGGCCGGGATCAGCGTAGTCGCATCGCCGGCGCCGTTTTGGGAGACGATGGCTTGGGCGAATCCGTCGGCGAAGACTTGGCAGCTTTCGAAGCGAGCGTCGGCGGCTTTCGACAGCGACTTGAGGATGACGGCGTCGAGCGCGGGCGAGATCCACGGGCACAGGGCGGCCGGGGTCTCGGGCTGCGAGCTGACGATTTTGAAGATGACCGAGGTGACGCTTTCCGAGGCGAACGGCTTGCGGCCGGTGACCATCTCATAGGCGATGACGCCGAGCGAGAACTGGTCCGAGCGGCCGTCGATCGCTTCGCCCTTGACCTGCTCGGGCGACATGTAGGAGGGCGTGCCCATGACGGCGCCGGTTTGGGTGAGATTGGACGAGCCGGCGCGGGCGATGCCGAAGTCCATGATCTTGACGGCGCCGCCGGAGGTGAGCATCAAGTTGGCGGGCTTGACGTCGCGGTGGACGATGCCGCGCTCGTGGGCGTAGTCGAGAGCGGCGGCGGTTTGCTTGAGCACGTCGGCGGCGAAGACGTGATCGTCGACGCGGCCTTGCTTGATGACGACGTCGAGGGTGCGGCCCTCGACGAACTCCATGGCGATGTAGGCGAGGCCGTCTTCCTGGTCGACGTCGTAGATGGTGACGATGCCGGGGTGGGAGAGTTTGCCGGCGGAGCGGGCTTCGCGGAAGAGGCGTTCGCGGAGTTGCTCGATCTCGGATTCGTCGGCCTGATCGGCGAGCTTGATGGTCTTGATGGCGACTTCGCGATCGATTTTGGGATCGCGGGCGTGATAGACCACGCCCATGGCGCCGCGGCCCAGCTCGCGTAGGATCTCGTAGCGGCCGATGCGCTCCATCATTGAGGGGCGGGGAAGGTCCTCCGGCCCGTGTGGTTACTCTATCACGGCGTTTTTCCGCCGACCGTTAGGGCCGAGGGTACTAATGCGCGGTCGGACGGCGGACGATTAACCCGGATGTGAGCCTGGTCCGCCGGTCGAACGAGGGAGCCTCCGCATGCGCGGCGCCGCGGGTGCTGCACGTCTTTGGCGGGCTGGGCGTCGGCGGGGCCGAGGTGTGGCTGGCCGGGGCGCTTGAGCGCGGCGGGCTGGACGCCGCGACTCGCCACGACTTCTGCCTGCTGAGCCCGACGGAAGGGCCTTATGCGGAGATTCTGCGGCGGCGCGGGCACCGGATCGTAGCCGTTCCGGCGGGGCCGATTTGGAGCTTTCCCGGACGCTTTCGGCGGTTTTTGCGCGACCGGCGCTATGACGCGGTGCACTCGCACGTACTGCTGTTCAGCGGCGTGATTTTGGCGATCGCGGCGGCGGCCGGAATCCCGGTACGCGTCGCGCATGCTCACAACGATTCCGACGGCCGCTCCGAGACCGTGTTGCGGCGCGGGTACCGGGCGCTGATGCGAGCGCTGATCGCAGTGGCGGCAACGCGCGTGGTCGGGTGTACGCGGCGTGCGGCGGAGGCGATCGGAGGGACGCGGGAACAGATTCGCGTGCTGCCCTACGGAGTGGACTTGGCCGCGGCTGCGAACGGTTCGCGCGAGGAACGGTTGGCCGAACTGGGGCTTCCCGCCGACGCGCGGGTTTGGGGGCATCTGGGTCGGCTGACGCGTCAGAAGAATCAGCGCTTCCTGCTGGAGGTTTTTGTCGCGGCGTACCATCGCGATCCTCGTCTCTATCTGCTGATTGCGGGAGACGGCGAGCTGCGCGGGCCGCTTGAAGCGTACGCGCGCGGGCTGGGCGTGGCGGATCGAGTGCGCTTCCTCGGGTTGCGCGACGATGCGCGGTCGCTGTTGGCGAGCGTGTTCGACGTGCTGCTGATGCCGTCGTTCCATGAGGGGCTGCCGGTGTCGTTGCTGGAGGCGCAGGCGGCCGGGCTGCCTTGCTTGATCTCGGACCGCGTCAATCCGGAGACGGTCGTGCTGCACGAGTCGGTCCAGGCGCTGGCGCTGGGCGCCGGGTTCACGGCCTGGGCCGACGCCGGGTTGAAGCTTCTGGAGAAACCTCGTATCGATCCGGTCGTCGCGGCGCAGAGTCTGCGGCGGGCGGGGTTCGACGCGGCCGAGTCTTGGGACCGGCTTTCGACCGTCTACGCCGAGGACGAATCGGCTGCGGCGGCTTCGTTGGGCGATGCGGCGGAGGCGGCTCGATGACTCGCGCTAGCCAGGACCGAATGCAGGGGCGCGCGGCGCTAAGTTCGTTGTGGAGCAGTCTGCTGGTGCACGGCGCGCTGCTCTCGATCGTCTGGTCGGCGGATGACGATCGGTTGGCGGCGGGGATGGCGACGTTGTCGTTCCTGTTTGTGGCGGCGGATGCGCGGGTGCGGCTGCGCTTGAGCCCGCTCTCGCCGGCGATGGTCTACCTGTATGTGCTGGGCTGCTTTCACCTTGGGTTGGCGGCGCCGTGGTTCTTGGGCGTGGCGTCGGACCCGTTGCCGAGCTGGTTTGTGCAGGAGAAGCTCTCCCCGGCCTTGCTGCTGGTGATGGGAGCGCTGGGCAGCTTTCACGCGGGGCTGGCTTGGTCGGTGTGGCGCAGTCCGGAGCGGCCGTCGGTTTCCGAGCGGCCGTATCACAACCAGGTGATGTACGCGGTCGGGCTGGCGGTGATCGCCGTGGGCGTGGTGTCGCTTGGGATCGGGTTGCGGTCGTTGGGGCTCGATCGGGTGAGCGACGCGAGCTACTTCGACATCTATCGGCTGACGCATACGTACGATCCGCGATTCTTTACGACGAGCTTGCAGGTGGCGCCGATGGGGCTCTACCTGGCGGCGGCTTCGGCGCCGATGCATCGGCTGCGCTGGGTGTACGGGCTGGGCGGACTGTGGATTCTGGGGATTCTGCTGCTCGGTTTCCGCGGCTATGCGCTGGTGCCGGCGGCGACGACGGCGGCGGTCCTCTATAAGCGCGGCCTGCGTCCGCCGCGTTGGAGTTACCTAGCGGGCGGACTGGCGCTGCTGATGCTTGTGCCGGCGATCAAGACGGCGCGCGACGGTCGCTTGGCGGACCGCGGGTTGGAAGACTTTCTGTTGCCTGAGCATCCGTTTGCGGCGCTTGAGGAAGTCGGCGGCAGCCTGCGTCCTCTAGTCCACACGCTGACGCTGATGGAGAACGAGGATCTGCGCTGGGGCAAGACCTACGCCCAGGCCGTTTCGATGGTCGTGCCGAACGTCAGCTCGGAGTGGGCCGGCGCGCAATACGTGCCGGTGGAGGACCTGCCTCCCAGCCACTGGGTGACGCGGCTGGCCTCGCCCTGGCACTACCAGAACTACGGCGGACTCGGCTTTTCGGCCGTCGCCGAACCGTACATGAACTTCGGCCCCTTGGGCGTCGGAGTGATCTTTTTTGCGCTGGCCGCGGCGTTGATCTGGGCGGATCGCCTGGACGCCGCGCGGCCGCTGCATATCGCGATGTGGGCGATGGCGCTCGGTCCGCTGCTGTGGACGACGCGCAATACGTCCGGTGTTTTCTTCCGCCCCGCGTTGTGGGGCGTGATCGTCGTTTTTGCGGCTTGGCAGCTGTCGCGTCTGATCGCTCAGACGCGCAGTCTGCAATCGGCCGCACGAGTTTCAAGGAACCCTATCGATGGCTCAACGCATCTCACTCGTCTCGCCTGATCTGGCGCCGCTCGAAGAGCTGACGCCGCGGCTGTTGGCCGCGCTGTCGAGCGGTCAGTTGACCAACGCTCGCGAGGTCGAGGCCTTTGAAAACGAGGCGGCTGAACGCCTCAACGCGCCGCACGTGGTCGCCGTCTCCAGTTGCACTTCCGGACTGATGCTGGTCGAGCGTTGTCTGGGGATTCGCGGTGAAGTGATCACTCCGAGCTTCACGTTTTTCGGGGGCGCGCACGGTCTGCTGTGGAACGGACTGAAGCCGGTGCTGGCGGACTGCGATCCGGAGACTTTCCAGATCGATCCCATCAGCGTCAAGCGTCTGGTGACGCCTTCCACCGGGGCGATTCTTGCGACGCACATCTTTGGCTGCCCGGCGCCGGTGGACGAACTGGAGGAGATCGCGGAGAGGAAGCGGATTCCGTTGATCTTCGATGCGGCGCACGGGCTGGGCGCGCACTGGCGCGGGAGGGATATCTCGGCGCGTGGAGACGCGTCGGTCTACAGCCTCTCGCCGACGAAGCAGATTACGACGGGCGAAGGCGGGCTGATCGCGACGAAGCATGGAGAGCTGGCGCAGATGCTGCGGCAGGCTCGCAACTACGGCAAAGGCGCCGCCTACGACTGCGACGTGCTGGGGTTGAATGCGCGCATGACCGAGGTGCAAGCGGTGATCGGTCGGGCGGCGTTGCCGCGGTTGGCGGAAGCGGTGCGGCGGCGCAACGAGATCGCTGAGCAGTATCAGTCGCAGTTGCTGGGGACGCCCGGAGTGCGCTTCCAGCGGATTCCTTCCGAGGCGTATTCGAGCCGGAAGGATTTCGCGATCTTGATGGAAGACGGATTGAGCCGGAATCGGCTGATGGACGAGCTGGAGGATTCGGGGGTCGAGACGCGGGCGTATTTTGATCCGCCGTTGCATCGGCAGCGCCTCTATCGGCGCTTCCACCAGCCGGACGTGGAGCCGTTGCACGCGACGGATCGGGTGAGCGGGCACATTGTTTGTCTGCCGATCCATACGGCGCTGACGGACGCGGACGTGCGTCGGGTTGCGAGCGAGATTCGGCGGTTCGCCGAGGCCTACCACCCGGCGGCGGAGTTGGCGGGTCAGGCCCAGCCTCCGGCTTGGTCTCCGGTGGCGGCGACGCCGGGCGACTAGCCGGGGCGCGAGGTTCGGGCGGGCGTGGTGACTGGGGTACTGGGACGCAGGTTTACCGGCGGCGCCGTTGGTACCAAATTGCGAAATGTCATGGGACTGACATTTTTCGTCTGTAAGTTGTTGATTGTTCGTTGGGCGATGTCAGTGATTTGCACGAAAATGTCAGGTTTTGACAGGGTTTTGACATTTTTTCTGGCGTAAGTCCTTTGGAATCAACAAAAGTACTTCGGTTTTCAGAAATTTCAATTTATGTAAGCGTTTTCATAGCATCTAAGCTTTTTGTTTCTAGTCATTTGGGCCCATCGGAAAAATGTCATGGTACTGACATGGGTTTTCGGGGGTCGGGTAGGACTGGTTGGCTAGGACTTTGTTTGGCTGTTCGGTCATCGAGGCACAACTCTGTTTTTAGGGTAGCTGAGGCGTCCAAATCGGTCGGTCGGGTGCGGCTGGTTTGTAGCCTGAGGGCGGTTCGATCGGTTGAATCGCTCTGAGGCAGTTCGGCGGGCTCGGCGTCGGGTGGACGCCTGGTTCGGCGAACGCGGGCAGGAACCATTCCCTTTCCAAGCGCGTTGCTGGAACGCCTATCTGCGGGGCGAGGACGCGCTCGTGCACGCGGCTACGGGCACGGGGAAGACGCTGGCCGTCGGACTGGGGCCGATGATCGAGGCGCTGGCCGAAGCCGCCCCCAATCGCGGGCGCGGGGCCGCGAAGACGCGCGTGCTGTGGATTACTCCGTTGCGGGCGCTCGCGGCGGATACGGAGCAGGCGTTGCGGGCGCCGGTGGAGGCGCTCGGGCTCGACTGGACGATCGAGACGAGAACCGGGGACACGCCGGATTCGATGCGGCGGAAGCAGTCGCGTCGGCTGCCGACCGTCCTGGTGACGACGCCCGAGAGTCTGTCGTTGCTGCTGACGCGTGCGGACGTTCGCGAACAGCTCGCGGACCTGCGCGCGTTGGTGGTTGACGAGTGGCATGAGCTGCTGGGCGGCAAGCGCGGCGTGCTGGTGGAACTCGCCGCCGCTCGGTTGCGAACGTGGACGCCCAAGCTGCGGACCTGGGGGCTGTCGGCGACGCTCGGCAATCTGGATCAGGCGTTGGAGGCGCTGGTCGGTTTGAGGGAACGGAAGGGGCGGCTGATTCGCGGCGGACTTAAGAAGAACTACCTGATCCAGTCGGTCACGCCGCCGGAGATCGAGCGGTTCCCGTGGGCCGGACATCTCGGCTTGAAGCTCCTGCCGAGCGTGGTGGAAGCGGTCGAGCGCGCCGGCACGTCGCTGCTGTTCACCAATACGCGGTCACAGGCCGAGGCCTGGTACCGGGCGCTGCTGGAGGCGAAGCCGGAGTGGGCGGGCGAGCTGGCGCTGCACCACGGATCGATCGATCAAAACGCCCGGCGCTGGGTCGAGCGCGGGTTGCGGGCGGGCGAGTTGCGGGCGGTGGTTTCGACGTCGAGTCTCGATCTGGGCGTCGACTTTTCGCCGGTCGATCAGGTGTTGCAGATCGGCAGTCCGAAGGGCGTGGCGCGGCTTGTGCAGCGGGCCGGGCGCAGCGGTCATTCGCCGGGACGGCCGAGCTCGGTGACCTGCGTTCCGACGCACGCGTTTGAGTTGGTGGAAGCGGCGGCGGCGCGCGATGCGTTTCGCGCCGGAAGGATCGAGAGTCGCGAGCCGGTGCGGAATCCGATCGACGTACTGGTGCAGCACCTGGTGACCGCCTCGATCAGCGACGGGTTCGAGGCGGAAGCGTTGAAGCGGGAGGTGCGCTCGACGTACGCGTTCCGCGACCTATCGGAGGAGGATTGGGAGTGGGCGCTGCGGTTCGCGGCCGAGGGCGGCGTGCTCAACGCCTATCCCGAGTACCGGCGCCTGGAAGAGCGCGACGGCTGCTACCGCCCGGTCGATGATCGCGTAGTCAAGCGGCATCGGCTTTCGATCGGCGTGATCGTCGGGGACGCGTCGCTCGCGGTCCAGTATCTGAAGGGCGGGCGGCTGGGCTCGATCGAGGAGCACTTCATCTCCCGCCTGAATCCCGGGGACCGGTTTGCGTTTGCGGGCAAGACGCTGGAGCTGGTGCGGGTGCGGGACATGACGGCCTGGGTCCGACGCGCGCCGGAAAAGGGCGGCCCGGTTCCGCGCTGGATGGGCGGCAAGATGCCGCTGAGCAACGAACTGGCCGAGGCGGTTCGCGGGAAGCTCGAAGAGGCTCGGCGGGGCGTCTATCGCGGCGCCGAGATGCGCGCCGTGCGTCCGATTCTGGAGTTGCAGCAGGAGCGTTCGGCGATTCCGGCGCCGGACGAGTTGCTGATCGAATCGGTCCGGACGCGCGAGGGATTCCACCTGTTTCTGTTCCCGTTCGCTGGGCGGCTGGTGCATGAAGGGCTGGCGCCGTTGTTGGCGTTCCGGATGGCGCGGCTGGCGCCGACCTCGTTCAGCTTCTCGGTCAACGACTACGGGATCGAGCTGCTTTCGCCGACTGCGGCGCCGCTTGAAGACGCTCTCGGGCAGGGGGTGTTTTCGACGGAACGGCTCGCGGACGACGTGCTGGCTTCGATGAACTCTTCGGAGATGGCGAGGCGGCAGTTTCGGGAGATCGCTCGGGTGGCGGGCCTGGTCTTCCAGGGGTATCCCGGCAAGGGCAAGACCGCGCGGCAATTGCAGGCTTCGAGCGGGCTGCTGTTCGACGTATTCGCGCGGCATGATCCCGAGAATCTGCTCTACCGCCAGGCGGCGCACGAGCTGTTGGAACGGGAACTCGATCTAGCTCGGTTGACGGACACGCTGCGGCGGATTGAGGCAGGGCGGGTGCTCGTGAGGCCGGTGGAGAAGCCGACGCCGTTGGCGTTTCCGTTGCTGGTCGACCGGCTGCGCGCGCGGCTGAGTTCAGAGAAGCTTTCCGAGCGCGTCAAGCGGATGCAAGTGCAGTTTGAGAAGGCCGGATGACGCGGATTGAGATCGCGGGCGAGACGGTCGAGTTGCGGGCCGAGCGAGCGCTCTATTGGCCGCGCGAAGAGACGTTGTTCATCGCCGATACGCACTGGGGCAAGGCGGCGACGTTTCGGGCGATGGGTGCGCCGGTCCCGCGCGGGACGACGACGGACGATCTGGCGCGGTTGGGGCGCGCGTTGGACGAGACCGGCGCTCGACGGCTGATCGTGTTGGGCGATCTGCTCCATGCGCGCGCCGGACGCAGCGTGGAGACGCTGCACGCGATTGGACGGTGGTTCGAGGAGCGGCCGAAGCTTGAGCGAATGTTGGTGCGCGGGAATCACGACAAGCACGCGGGCGATCCGCCGCGTGAGTGGGGATTCCGGGTCGTCGACGAACCGACTCTGCTGGAGCCGTTCGTGCTGCGTCATCGTCCGAGCGACGACGCCGACGGGTATGTGCTCGCCGGCCACGTCCACCCGAAGATTCGGTTGACGGGCCCCGGAGCGGAGGTCTTGAAGCCGGCTTGCTTCGAGATCGGACCGAGGTCGGCTGTCCTCCCTGCTTTCACCAGCTTCGCCGACGGAGGGCTGATCCGGCCCCGTGCGGAGAACCGGTATTTCGCGGTGGTGGACGACGAGGTGATCGAGGTCGGCTGAGGGTTAGTTGCGTGTTTGGAGGCGGAGTGGAGGTTTCGGAAGCGCGCGCCTGGGGCCAGACACGTGCCGTGTCCCCTACGTTTTGGGCAGCGGGCTCTTGGTTTGCAGATGGCCTTGGGAACCGACTCCATCAGGGGGCGTGAAGAACTCGAATTGGCGGGTCGTGATTTTCCAGGGCTTGCAGGCTGCGGCCAACGAGCGGAACGACGGGCTCTGGCTTCGCAAATCGCCCTTTGCTCGCTCCATCAGGGGCTGTGAAAAGAATGATTGGGCGTGATTGGTGCCGAAATCGACTTTTCGGAAGCGTAATCTCCAGCGTCTCGGCAAGCCGTGACGATGGAGACCACGCGGGAGAAGAGAGGGTCTGTATCGTGTTGAATTCCCAGGGCTTGCGCCCTGGGTAAGCGAAATGTCGCCCTTCGGGCTAAGCAACGGGCTCTCGCTTCGCGAATCGCCTTGGGACCCGGCACTCACGTACCGGGCTCTGACGGATCCGACCGCCGTTGGTTTTTTCACAGCCCCTCATTCACAACCGCGAGGGCCGCAAGAATACAACGACCATCCAATACCCCACGACCGCCGGCGAACGAACAACGGCGCCGCGGGCGTGAGCCCGCGACCACGGTCGCGCGTGAAGCCTCGCCCGCGGCGCTGTTGCCTCGCAGGGGCTGTGAAGAATTTGAACCGGCCGGTCGTGGATGGATCGTCGAGGTCTTCGTAGCTCTTGCGCTTGCGGGATTGGCGAAGGGCGCCGTGCGCTAGACGGGGGTCAAGATAAGTGACGGAAACGGATTTAGGTAACGGGATCTAAGAATCTTTACTTGCGAGGCGATGTCGCAGCGGGCGAGGCTTCACGTGCGACCGTGGTCACGGGCTCACGCCCGCGGCACTGTTATTCGTTCGCAGGCTGTTGTGTGGAATTGGATGGTCGTTGCATTTTTTCACAGCCCCTCACTGTCGCGGCTCTGCTGGGTCCGGGCAAGGTTGGATGGGGCTCTTTGGGCGAGGTTCGGCGAAGCCTGGGTAGGTTGATCGCCGTGGGCGAGGCTTCACGTGCGACCGTGGTCACGAGCTCACGCCCGCGGCGCCGTTGTTCGTTCGCCGGCGGTCGTGAGGTATTGGATGGTCGTTGTATTCTTGCGGCCCTCGGGGTTGTGAAAGAAGTGATTGGGCGTGATTCGGAGGCGAAGTTGACGTTTCGGAAGTGGGATCTCCATCGTCCCGGCAAGCCGCGACAATAGAGACCCCGTAAGAGAAGAGAGGGTTTGTATGGAATTGATTTTCCAGGGCTTGCAGGCTGCGGCCAACGAGCGGAACAACGGGCTCTTGCTTCGCAAATCGCCCTGGGGCGGGGCTGAAGCCCCACTGCGGGCTGAAGCCCGCGCCACAAAGAGGGCTGGTCGCTGTCGTTTGTTTCGCAGCCTACTCGCGGATCATGGCGCGTACGGTTTCGAGGGTGTCGGCTTGCTCCGGCTTCTTGTCGGGGCGCAGGCGGGCGATGCGCGGGAAGCGGACGGCGACGCCGGACTTGTGGCGGGACGATAGGCGGATGTTCTCGAAGGCCAACTCGAAGACTTTTTCGGGTTTGACTCGGCGGACGGGGCCGAACCGTTCGAGCGTGTTGCGGCGGATGAAGCGATCGACTTCGAGGATCTCCTTGTCGGTGAGGCCGGAGTAGGCCTTCGCGAACGGCGTCAGCTCGCCCTCGTGCCAGACGCCGAAGGTGTAGTCGGTGTAGAGACCCGCGCGTCGGCCGTGGCCGCCTTGGGCGTAGAGCATCACGCAGTCGACGGTGTACGGTTCGATCTTCCATTTCCACCATGGGCCGCGTTCGCGTCCGGCGCCGTAGGGCGCGTCGAGGCGTTTGAGCATCAGGCCTTCGACGCCTCTCTCGCGGCTCGCCTGGCGCGCGTCCGCCAAGGCGGTCCAGCTCGGTTCGTCGAGCGTCGGCGAGATCCGCAGGCGGGACTGGTCGCCCAGCGGCGCGAGGATCTGCTCCAGCCGCTCGCGGCGTTCGGACAACGGGCGTTCGCGCAGGTCTTGGCCGTCGGCTTCGAGAAGATCAAACGCGATCAAGGCGGCCGGCGTGTCGGCGAGCAGCTTTTTGCCGACGGTCTTGCGGCCGATGCGCTTTTGCAGGTCGCCGAAGGTGCGTACGCGGCCGTCCTTCCAGACGACGATCTCGCCGTCGAGCACGGTCCCGTCGGGCAGATGCGTCGCGTCGACCAGCAGTTCAGGGAAGCGGTCGGTGATGAGTTCCTCCCCGCGCGACCAGATGTAGGTCTCGCCGTTGCGGCGAATGAGCTGCGCGCGAATGCCGTCCCACTTCCACTCCGCCGACCAGGCGCCTCGCTCGCCCAGCGACTCCGGTTCGGCCTCCAGCGGATGGGCGAGGAAGAATGGGTACGGGCGGCTTGTATCGGCCTCGCCTTCGTCCGGCGCGATCAAGGCGGAGAACGTGGCGGCGTCGGGCTCCCAGGCGCCCATCAGGCGGTGGGCGACCACGGCGGCCGGGAGATCGGCGACCGCCGCCAGCGCACGGACCACCAGCCGTTGCGAGACGCCCACGCGGAAGGCGCCGGTGATGAGCTTGTTCCAGACAAAGCGTTGCCCCTGGTCGAGCCGGCGCCAGTGGTCGAGCATCTGGACGCGCTGAACTTCCTCGGGAAGCTTGCCCAGAGGAAGCAGCCGCTGCTCGACCCAGACGTGCAAGGGCTCGTCCGCGCCCTCCGACGGAGCGGGCAGCAACAGGGCGATCGACTCCGCGAAGTCGCCGACGGCTTCGTAGCACTCGCGAAAGAGCCAGTCGGGAATCTCCGCCGCCTCGCAGGCCCACTCCGCGAGCGACCGGTTCTTGACGAGCCGCTTCGGCTTGCGGCCGGTGAGGAAGTAGACGGCCCAGGCCGCGTCGGCCGGATCAGCCGAGCGGAAGTAGTCCTCCATCGCGCGCAGCTTGCGATTCGTACTGTTGGTGGCGTCGAGCTGCTGGAAGAGATCCGCGAAAGCCTTCATGCGCCGTCGGCCTCCTCGGGGACAGACGCGCTGTCTTGTTCGCCGTCCTGTTCGCTGTCTTGTTCGCCGGCGAAGCGCGTCTCGAGCGGCTCGGCCTCCCAGCCCTGCTCGCGCAGCCAGCGCACGATCGCGCGCGTCGCTCCGTGCGTCGGCAGCACCCGCTCGGCTCCGGTCGCGCGGATCGCTTCCAATAAGTCCGGCCAATCGGCGTGGTCCGACAGAACGAAGCCGCGGTCGACCGCCCGGCGTCGGCGCTTGCCGCGCACCATCATCCAGCCTGAAGCGAAGGCGGTCGAGACGCTGCGAAAACGACGCAGCCAGGGCGTGCCGTTGGCCGAGGGCGGTGCAATGATCAACGCGTTCGACCAATCCGTGCCCTTCGGCGCGTCGACCGGATTCGCGGTCTCGGGCAAGTCCTGTCCGGCGGCTCGATACGCCTCATTGAGTCGCTCGACGGCGCCGTGGCAGTAGACCGGCCCGATCGAGCGGTCGATGCCGGCGAGAATACGCTGGGCCTTGCCGAGAGCGTAGGAGTAGAGCACGCCGGCGCGCCCCGCTTGCTGATTCTCTAGCCGCCACTCGTGGATCTGGGCCAGAACTTCACTCTGCGCGGGCCAGCGGTAGATCGGCAGGCCGAAGGTCGACTCGGTGATGAACGTATGGCAGCGGACCGGCTCAAAGGCCTCGCAGGTCGCATCGGGCGCCACCTTGTAGTCGCCGGAGACGACCCAGACCTCGCCGCGGTGCTCGATGCGGACCTGCGCCGAGCCGAGGATATGACCCGCCGGATGGAGGCTCACTGTCACTCCGTTGACGGTCCGCGTCTCCCCGTAGTCGACGTACTCGGCGGGAACGTCTTCGCCGAGGCGCGTCTCGAGCACCGTCTTCCCGGCGCGCGCGGCCAGATAAGACCGCGAACCGGGCCGTGCGTGATCGGAGTGAGCGTGCGTGACGACGGCGCGCTCGACCGGCTTCCAGGGGTCGATGTAGAGATCCGCCGCCGGACAGTAGAGGCCGGCTTCGGTGGTCTCGATCAACGCCATCGGGCCTCATTATGGCGAAGGGACGCGCCTCGTCCGCTCCGCCCACGCGCGGAATGGTTCATGCTCGGCCCCAAATCGTCCGATATGCCCTGTTGTACGGAGGACCGGCGGCGCGATGGGTATCAACGTGATGATTGTGGACGATTCTTCCGTCATGCGGAAGATCGTCGAGCGAAGCTTGCGACAGGCTTACAAGGACCCGATCGACGAGGTTTACGAAGCCGGAGACGGCGCCGAGGCCATGGAGAAACTCCAAGGCTCTCCGGTCAACGTGATCTTCTCGGACATCAACATGCCGAACGTCAACGGCATCGAATTCCTGAAGAAGCTGAAGGAGAGTTCGCAGTCGGCGCCGGTGATCATGATCACCACCGAGGGCGGCGAGCAGACCGTACTGGAAGCCATCCAACTGGGCGCCAAAGGGTTCATCCGCAAACCGTTCACCCCGGTCCAGATGGAGGCCGCGCTGACCAAGGCGCTGGCCTAAGAGAGGAGACGCGACCTATGGCCGTTGAAGCCGCCGCTGAAATCACTTCCGAGGAACTGGCTCGGATCGTTCAAGACAGCGCCATCCAAGTGTTCGAAATGATGGTCAGTCTTCCCGTCACGGCGACGGCGTGGGAATGCCATGAGGCGCTCAAAGCCTTTGACGGCGTAGTCGGCATGATCACGTTTACAGGCGACTGGATCGGCGCGGGCTTGTTCTGCTGCGACGAGGAGTTGGCCTGCTTGTTCGGCTCAAAGATGCTGATGACGGAGGTCGCCCAGGTCGACGCCGACGTCCTGGACGGCGTGGGCGAACTCTCCAACATGATCTTGGGCAGCGTCAAGGAAGCGCTCGAGAAACGGACCGGGCCGCTCGCCCTCGGCATCCCGGCGGTCGTCTACGGCAAGAACTTCCTTGCGCGTCCGGGCGTCCGCTCCCAGTGGATCGAGACCCGCTTCGCGCATGAAGGCCGCGAGTTCGCGGTCTGGACCTCGATTCAAGCCGTCTAACGGACCGCGACCGTGGCGCCTGGCTGGATCGGGACGCCGCCGACCGTGATTTCGAGCGTGGCGGCCGGGTTCGTGCCGAGCTCTCGCGAGAGGATCGCGTTGATCTGTGTCAGCCCGTTGACCAGGCCGGGCGCGGCCCCCTGGTAGATCACCAGCGCGTCCACCCCGCCCACCCGGACCGTCACCGGCGCCAGGATCTGCGGGAAGGGCTGGCGCAGCGGGACCAACTCGCCGTCCACCCCCGGCGGCTGCGTCTGCCCCGCGCCCGAGAGGAAGATCTGAATCGCCGATCCGGGGGAAGCGCCGTTCTGCGGACCGTTGACCGAAGAGTCTTGGTTGAGCACGGCGGCCTGGCCCGCGCCGCTCTGATCGAGCGTGAACACCGCCGGGCGAACCGGGACCACCGGAATCGTCAGCGGAAGCGACGGGGCCCCGTCCACCTCCACCTGGACGACGACGCTCGATCGGCCGTCGAGGAAGAAAGGCGCGACCGCCGAAATCTGATTGGCCGTCGCGAACAGCATCGGCGCCGGCGCGTCGTTGAACAGGACGCGGGTCGATCCCAGTCGGCGCGGCAACCGGCCCTCCGCGTCCGGCTGGGCGACCACGAGCTCCTCCGGTCCAAACCCGGCGCCGAACAGCGACAAGATCTCTCCCGGCGCCACGCCGCCGCTTGAGAAATCGGCCGAGTGGACGATCGCCTGGGGCGTCAGCCGCGGGCGGAAGAGTTCAAAGACGAATCCGTCGCCGCCTCCGCCGCCGAACAGCCTTTGGGGAGCGCCCGGCGTCAGCGGCCATCCGGGGCCGGACGACTGCTCGACCGTCTGCTCGACCGACTGTTCGGGCGACGAGCCCTCCTCGTGGACGCCGAACGCAGCCGTCACGACGGCCCCGACGTAGACTTCCGCGCCGGTATCGAGCATCGTCACGGCCTGGGCGCGATCCTCCGCCGTCGAGCCGTAGAAGCCCAAATACTCCGTCTCAGCCTGCTGCAGGTTTTCGTCGAAGCAGAACTTGGCGGCCAGAGCTTCCGTTCCTCCGGCGATCTGCCGTTGCGGGAAGGTGTCGCTCAGAGCCAGATCGGCTGAAGCGCTCCGACCGGCCAAGGCGAGACAACGGCCGGAGTAGTCGATGTCGGCGACCTGTTCCGCGGTCAGTCCGCCCACCCAAAAGTGGATCAACTGCTCGTTGAGGAACTGCGTGAAGGCCGTCACCAGGATGCTGCGAGAGCCCGGGTTCTGGCGCGCGCCGCCGGGAGGAGGATCGGGCAAACCGGCGGGCGTCGGCAAGTCTTCGGCGTTGCTCTCGAGCACCGCGATGACGCGGAAGCTCGGGTCGAGATCGATGGGCGGCCCCGTCGATTCGATCTCCAGCCCATGAAGCGATTCCGATCCCACGGCGCCGAAGTAGCTGCGGCCCAGCTGCCGATAGAGAAACGGGAGACCGAACTGTCGGCGCGTCGGCGTAAAGCAGCCCAAGTAGACGTCGGTGTTGCCGCCGGGTTGTTGCTGGAAGCCGTCCGCGGGCAGCCCGTCGGAGGAGGTGCGGATGCCGAGACAAAAAGCGCCCTCGGGGCTGACGGCCGCCCGAGTATCGGAGTCTTCGCGGACGCCGCCGAAGTAGGTCGCGTAGGTCCTCTCAAAGATCTCCGTTCCAGGCGGTCGGCACAGCGCGGTGAACACGCCGTCAGCAGCCCCGGCGCGCTCGCGCTGGGCGGGGAAAACCGTGAGAGGGAAGTCGTCGGAATCGGAGACGCCGACGAGGACCGCGCAGGGCTCGGAAGGTTCGGGAGCGAACGGCGCGAGCAGCCCGTGCTCGGCCACGTCGTCGGCCGTTCCGCCGGCGAGCGTGCCGTACTCGAGTTCGTAGTTGGTGGGATTGCTCTGGCCGACGCGCCCTTCCTCTTGGACGGTGAAGAAGGGAAAGTCGGTCTCGCGGAGGACGACGTAGAAGAGGTCCGCGCCGCCGCGCAGGTCGCGCTGAAGGCCCTCGGTCGTGATCGGGAAATCGGCCGAGCGGGTATCGCCGAAGACGTGCAAATTCCCTTCGTCGTCAATCTCGATGTCGACCGCACGGTCGTCGTCCGCGCCGCCGAGGAAGACGCTGGACTTGATTCGCCAGCCCGGTTCTCCGAACGGCGTGACGCCGCGCTCCAACTGCGTCAGGAACACGTCCAAGCCCCCGCGCGGCGAGTAGGGAAAAGCGTTCGAGGGTTGCGGGAAATCGGGCGAATCCGTGTACCCGGCGATCCACAGCGTACCGTCCGGAGCGGCTTGAACCGCCTGCGGCCGATCGTTCCCCGAGCCGCCGAGATAGCTCGAAAGGCCCACCCGAGGATCGATGACCAGCGGGCGACCGCGATCATAATCCTCGAGGCTGAAGCCGACCGATCCGTCCGCCAGCAGACGGTAGGACGCACCCACCTGCCGTCGTTTGCCCTCGGCGTCGACCTGATACGCGACGGGCTGGCGCAAGGCGTGCCCGTCCGAAATTCGGAGATCGCCGGCGGCGTCGAGGGAGACGGGACGGTCGATCAGCATCCGCACGGCGGAGGCGTCGGCGCCCGGTGAGACGGTGAAGTCGTACTCCAACTCGCCCGCATCGCCGGCGGCGGCAGCCCCTATAGAGGCGGGCGCCGTGTAGTAGTCGAGCCGAACGCCGGGGTAGATCTCCGCAAAGCCGGCCCGCGCACCGCGCGACGCCCCGTGGACCCAGGCGCCGGGATCGCGCCCGCGCAGATAGGAGACCGTGCCCAGCGGCTCGGCGAGCACCGGCGGAACCTGGGAGGCGGCGCCGCGAAAACGAATCTCAAATTGATCCGTGTTCGAGCGGACGCGCAAGAAGTCCGAAGCAAGCGCGGCGGAGAGCCCCGGGCCGCGCGCCAGCAGGGTCGCGTCCGACGGACCTTGGCCGCGGTTGTGCTCAAAAACGAATGACGACGGGAGCGTGTCCGGCCGCGTCTGCTCGACGGTCAGCGCCGGTTCCTGAGCGTCGCGCCCGGCAAATCGAGCGAATACAACCAGCAGGAGGAGGAAGGCGGCGATCCAGACGGAGCCGCGAGGAGCGGTAGGCATGGGTACGACAAGTCACGCCGGGGGCGCAACGCAAGCTGATCAAGATGATACCCTGCCCGACATGGCGTCCGGACGCGTACTGTGCTCCCACCTCATCGACGTCTGGACCCTGGAACAGTCGGGCAAGCCCGTAAAAGGAGTCCTCGAGGAAATGGGCGCCTTGAAAGCGACCTTCTCGACGGAATCGACCTACGCGGTCGGGACGCGAGTCCTGCTTGAGACGGGCGCCGGCGGCCCCGTGATTCAAGCCCAGGTCAAGCGTATCGAGGAGCGCGAGGACGACCGCCTCGTGGAGGTCGACTTCCTCGATGGATACCGCTGGCGGCTGCGCGACTGGACGCCCGATCACGCGTTAGCGATCGGCCCCCGCGGAGAGGCGGCCAAGGCACGCGCTTAGGTGCGGACTCGGTGTGCCGAGTCGCTATGGGCTGAGCAACGGGCTCTTGCTTCGCAAATCGCCCTGGTGCGGGGCTGAAGCCCCGCTGCGGGCTGAAGCCCGCGCCACAAAGAGGGCTGGTTGATTCTTTTACAGTCCCTCAGGGGGCGGAAAAATTCGAATTGGCGGGTCGTGAATGGGTGGTCGAAGTCTTCTTAGCTCTTGCCGTTGCGGGATTGGCAGCGGGCGAGGCTTCACGTGCGACCGTGGTCACGGGCTCACGCCCGCGGCACTGTTGTTCGTTCGCCAGCGGTCGTGGGGAGTAGGATGGTCGTTCGATTTATCACGGCGCCTCACTGTCGCGGCTATGACGGATTTGGCCGCCGTTGATTGTTTCGCAGGCTCTGGCGGCTACAAATCCAAGGTCTGCGGAAAGCCCTCAAACTGGTCTTCCGCCCGCGGCGCCAACGCGTCAAACCCGTGCCGCCACATCTCAAAGGTCGCCGTATTCCTCTCGCGATCCAAGACCACGATGCCGTGCCCCGATCCCTTCAAGTAGGCGATGTCTTCGCGGTCCAAGTCCGGTCCCGGCCGCAAGGTATTGCTGCCGACCTCCGGATTCGCCGCGCCCAAGACCGTCATCCGATTCCCCAGTCCGTCCAGGAACTGTCCGTTCTCCGGCTTCGCCACCGGCCACCAAGCGCGCGGAAATCCGTTCGACGTGCCCGGGACCATGAACCCCAGCGGCCCGTCGTTCCAATCCTCGATGCCGTGACGGACCAGCGATCCGATGTGCTGGTCCCCGTGAACCATCACCACGCCGCGCGCCTGACTTAGGATCGAGAGCGCCCGGTTCCGAGCCGTCTGCGGCCATCCCCCGCAATCGAGGTCGACCACCATCCGCTTCAGGTCGCGCCCCGCGTGCGTCGTCGCCTTGCAGAAGATCGTCTGCGAACAGAAGATCCGGAAGTCGGCCTCGCGCGACTCCTCGACCCAGCGGCGCAGATACTCCTCCTGGCGAGCGCCCAACATCTCGGCGCCGGCGACGTCGGCGATCGTCGGATCCGAGTTCGCCTTCTCCTGCTCCTCGTTGGTCAGCACGTCCCCGGGCCCGGTCTTGAACTTTCGGTCCTCGATGACGACAAAGGAGGCGCCGCCGTAGTTCAACTCGGTGAAGTAAACCTCGATCCCGCTCTCAAGCGGCTCGGGATCAACCGGGTCGGGCAAATGTCCCGCTTGCGTCCGCTGGACCGCGTTCACCCAATCCACCGGCATCAGAAAGCCGCCGCCCTCGAACCACGGCCGAGGCCCGTCCCACGAAGGCAACGCGCGGCCTCCCTGCCCCCAGATGTTCCCCTGGAAAACGTCGTGATCGTCCGGGATCACGATGCTCGGCCGATCGCGCAACAACTCGCGCCACGTCCAGCCGTGCTGCCAGTACTTACGCAGGTAGTCGAGCATCGCCTCTTCGGCCGGCTTGTCGCGGGCGACGCCGAATCCGCCGTGGCTCTCGTAGATCTGATCCCCGGCGAAGAACAGCAGATCCGGGTCCTGGATCTTGACGTTGTGGACCATCGTCTCCTGCGGAAAACACTCGCCGTGGTCGCAGGAGAATACGCCGATCTTGAGCTTCTCCTCGTCGTCCGGGTTGCGCCGCACGACGCCCGTCCAATCGTGGATCTCGCCCTGCCACTGGTACCGCACCCGATAGTCCACGTCGCGGCGGTCGTCCCAATCCTCCACGCGGAACAGCGCCGTCCTCGAGAGCGGATCAATCTCCGCCTCGGCCGCCTGTTCCCACTCGCCGCGGCGCCGAATCTCCAAGACGCTCCTCTGCAAGTCGTCCGGCCCGATCGGCGGAAACAATGCGACCAGCTTCAACGTCTCGCGGCTGAGCGTGTACTGCGACCACAGAATCGGACCGAAGGTGCGCTCTTCGTCGACGTCAATCGCTCCCCCGCTCACTCTCCAGTCGCGGAACCCCCACTCGGAGCCGCTCGTCTCGGCCGCGGGTCGCCCGGGCGACTGGGCCGCCAGCGCCAGGTTGCCGAAGATCTCCCCGCGATCCATCTTCTTGGCCAGCGATTCCGCCCCCGCGTTTAGCCGGATCGCCCCGTTCGCGGCGCATTCGATCTCGATTTGCACCGGCTCGTCCAACGGGATCGCAGCCTCGCTCACCAGATCATCCAGAAACAGCCGGCCGTCGCCGCGCAGCCCCGCCTTCATCGAACCCGCCGGACGGACCAGCGCGTTCTGGTAGCCGTCCAGTTCCCCCTGAATGCCGAACTCGAACCCCGCCCAGGTCTCGGCGAACGAATCGCCTCGCTTGGTCGGCCGCACTGTGACTTCCATCCGGAAATCGCCGCGCGACCCCAGATCGGCCGTGAGCAGATGGAGGTTCCGTCCGGGCCCGGCCTTGGCGATCGCCTCGCCTTCGTCCATCCTCCAGTTCTGCAGCGGATTCGCCCAATACTCGGGCCCGATCCAGATCCGAGAGCCCTCCCAGTTGGACTCAAACAGATAGTCGGCTTGGGCTCGTAGCGCTGGCGTGAGCGCTGTGGCGGCCAGCGCGGACTGAACAAAACGGCGGCGTGGAATCGGGTACGTCACTCTGGCGGTAGCGTAGCATCGCCCAGCAAATCGGGCGCCCTGTTCGATTGGGGGCGTGAAGGAACTTGATTGGGCTTGATTGGATGAGAAGTTGAGGTTTCGGAAGCGGCCCGGCAAGAAAACAGTGAATTTGTGTCAGCGTTGAATTCCCGGGGCTTGGGTCCTGGGGCAACGAAATGACGCCGTGCGGGCTGAGCCTTAACGAGCGAAACAACGGGCTCTTGCTTCGCAAATCGCCCTGGGGCGGGGCTAAAGCCCCACTGCGGGCTAAAGCCCGCGCCACAAAGAGGGCTGGTGGATTTTTTCACAGCCCCTCACTGTCGCGGCTCTGCTGGATCCGACCGCCGTTGATTCTTTCACAGGCACTCAGGGGCTATGGAAGATTCGAACGGGTCGGGTGGGCGTCAAGATGAATGACGGAAATGGATAAGTAACGGAATCTAAGAATTTCTACTTGCGAGGCTATGTCGCAGCGGGCGAGGGTTCACTTACGACCGTGGTCACGGGCTCACGCCCGCGGCACTGTTGTTCGTTGCCCGGCGGTCGTGGTGAGTTGGATGGTCGTTGTTTTTTTGACAGATCTTCGGCGGCGTTAGGAGGTTTGGACGGCGAGTGAGTCGACGGATTCTTCGATTCGGAAGGACTGGTTCGGCTCGACCTTCTCGAATCGCTGCGTCTCGCCGCTGGGCCATTCCACCTCGATCACGTCGATGAGTAGATCCTGTCCGATGCCGAACGTCAGCGTCGATTCGCTCTGGGACGCGTAGCTCGATCCGCTGCGCACCATGCGGGACTGCTTGCCCGAGGCGCTTGTCACCGTCACCTTGGCGCCGAACGCCGACCGATTCGACTCTTTGCCGACCAGATGCAGGCGCACGTAGCTGTTCGCGTTGCCGCCGTCGTTGCGGTAGAGCCGGGCCGCGCCGTTGTTGACGTTGATGACGACGTCAAGGTCGCCGTCGGAGTCGTAGTCCGCGTAGGCCGCGCCGCGCGCCACCAGCGGCGTCGAGAACGCTTCGCCGACTTCCGAGTTCGCCAACAGGAAGCGCCCCGTGCCGTCGTTGCGGAACAGCAGCGGCGCCTGCTCGAAAGTCACCTTCGGCTGTACGGCGTTGATCTCTTCATCCAGGTGGCCGTTGGCCGCGAAGACGTCCAGCGCGCCGTCCAGGTTGTAGTCGAAGAAGAACGCCCCGAACGTCAGCGCGAGCAGGCTCTCTTTGCCGATGTCGCTGGCGGGAGCGTCGTCCAAGAAGAGTCCGCCGCCCTCGTTGTGGAAGAGGTTCAACATCTCGTTGGAGAAGTTGCCGACCAATAGGTGCGGTCGCCCGCTGCCGTCGTAGTCGGCCGCGTCGACGCCCATCGCGCCTCGCGCTTTGCCGTCTTCGGCGAAGGCCACGCCGGCGGTCAAACCGATGTCGGTGAACGTGCCGTCCTGGTTGTTGCGGTAGAGCTTGTTGGGCTGCGTGTCGTTGGCTTGGAAGATGTCGGGCCAGCCGTCGGCGTCGAAGTCGAGAATCGCGATTCCGAGCGCCTTCGATTCCGGGTCGCTGACGCCGGCCGCCTCGCTCACATCCTCAAATCGTCCCTCGCCTAGGTTGCGGTAGAGCTTGGAGGCGACGCCGGTGTACGAGCCTGGCGTGCAGTAGGATTTGGTCGAGCCGTCGAGCGTGCACCAGACGTCGAGTTCGGGGCTCCAGACGACGTAGTTGTCGACGAAGAGATCGAGCAAGCCGTCGCGGTCGTAGTCGAGGAACGCGACGCTCGTGCCGAAGTTCGCGTTGTCGATTCCGGCCGACGCCGTGACGTCGGCGAACGTGCCGTTTCCGGTGTTGCGGTAGAGACGGTCGCCTTCGAGCGCCGTCACGTACAGGTCGGTCAAGCCGTCGTTGTCGTAGTCGCCGGCCGCCGCGCCGATGGCAAAGAGCTCCGTCTCGAGCCCCGAGCCCGCCGTCACGTCGGTGAACGATCCGTCCCCGTTGTTGCGGTAGAGCTTGGAGGTGACCGGCTCGGCCTGGGCCTCCCACGGACGGCTGTTGACGAGCAGCAGGTCGGGGCGGGCGTCGTTGTCGTAGTCGAAAAAGACGACTCCGGAGCCGAGCGTCTCCGGCAGCAGCTTCTGTCCCGAGCGGCCGTTGTGGTGCGAGAAGGCGATCCCGGCGGTCTCGGTGACGTCGGTGAAGACGACGTCGGCGGGCTTGGTCGAAGCGACCGTATGCGTCTCGGTTTCGGGCGCGGGCGTGCAGGCCGCCGCGACCAGCAAGGTCGTCACGAGCAAGGCGGTCGGAAGCGCGCGATTAATCATCACCAAGGGGCGCGGAAACATGTTCGTGGATCGGTTGCCGCTCGTTGTTGTCCTCGGGCGAGGATCGGCGGATGCGGGCGGTCTTGACCTGTGCGGAATCGTCCGCCTTAAAGCGGCGGAAGAGTTTTTCCTCCCGCTCGGCGGCTTCCGTGTCGCCAAGGCCACGGTAGCAGAGCATCCGCGTGTAGTGCATTTGGAGGTCTTCGGGGTCGATCCGCGCGACGCGATCGAGTACCTCCACCGCCTCGGTGAACTTGCGTTGCAGAAACAGGATCCGGCCGATCTCGTTGAGCACGACGCGATCTTTCGGGTACGCGGCAGCCGCCTTCCTCAACCAGACCAGCGCCGAATCGAACTCGCCGGCGGCTTTGTCAATCAGCGCCATGAAGTACTGCGCTCGGGCCAGGTCGGGCCCCAGCTCGAGCGCCTTCTCGACGAACGGACGCGCCGCCTCGGTCTGGCCTTCTTCAATCAACGAACGGCCGATGTTCAGCCAACCGTCGGCGTAGTTCGGCGCCGCTTCCGTCACGCGGGTGAAGGCGTACTCGGCGCCCTTGAGATCGCCCTGGAGGAGGAGGCCGATGCCGTAGTCGTTCCAGCGCTCGGCGTCTTCGGACTGGACCACGGGCGTCCACTCGGTCTGCTGATCGTCTGAGGCCAGCGCGATCTCCGCCGTCGTTTCGGCGAGCAGCGTCACCGGCAAGTCGGGGATGCGGTCCTTGATTTCGCCCGAGACGTTCGCGGGGATGTCCTCGGTGCGGAAGGTGAACGGCCGCCCGTCGAAGCCCTCGCCGACGAGCGACGGATCGTCCGAGGCCGGCTCCCCGGCGTAGGAGAACTCCGTGTAGTAGTGCGAGAACTTGCGGTAGTTCAGCTTCGCCTCGACTTGTAGCGGACCCTCGGCCCATTCGGGGATATCGAGGCGGTAGTGCGCCACATCCGCGGCGCCCGGAGGGATCAGCCGTGCGTAGAGCAAGCTGCGCGTCTGGAAGGCGTTGCGCTTGTTGACGTGATTGCCTTGCTCGTCGATCATCACCGAGCGGTAGAAGTGCGCGCCGGACTCGACCGGGCCGCGGTCGCCGTCGCGTAGTCCGCCGCTCCAGAAGAGGTCGCGACCTTGCGCGTCCTTGACGCGTAGTTCCACCCAGCAGTCGACCGAATCGACTGTGCCGCCGGGGAAGAAGTGACCCACGCCGCGCGTCCGCACGACCACGTCGAGCTTGACCGAGTCGCCTGGACGGAGGACCGGTTTCGCTCGATCGAGCGGCGCCGCCAACTCGCCGACTTCGCGGATTACGACCGGCGCGTTGATGCCGCCCGACTCCTCGCCGACGGCGAAACTGGTCGCCGCCGTGGGCCCGGAATCGGCTCGGCGTACCATCTCCGGCGCGTCGGCGTGACGCTCCAACGGCGACGCGGAAAAGATGTCGATCGAGACGATGTCGGCTCGCAAGAACTCCTCGGTGACGTTGAGTTGCTCTTGGTCTCCCTGCACGTGCGCCAGCGCCGTGTTCGCCGCCGGGAAACGGTGCGAGTGGACCTTGCCGTTGATGTTGCCCGGGTCGTCGGAGGGAACCATCGGCATGTGGCAATCCGCGCACGACTTTGATTCAGGCGGGTAGTAGAACGAGCGTGCGCCGTGACCGGAGACGCCCGAGGCCTGCCAGGAGTCGTACTCGTTGAACCCGCGCAGCCAGCGATAGTTGTTGACCGGAACGTCCAGATGCACCTTGTGGCACGGCGCGCAGAACTCCGCCGTGCGCATGAACGGTTTTAGGAACGCGCGGCGGTGTGCGGCGGGCGCCGTCTCCGTTACGTAGTCGTGCAGGGTGCGCACCAGGAAGTTTTCGCTCGCCGCAACCGAGTGCAGTTCCGGATACTCGATCACAAACCCGCCGTTGCCCATCGTGTCCGGCACGTGGACGATCGAGTGGCACGACATGCAGCCGAGGCCCGCCTGTGCTTCGGGCGTATCGATGATCTCCTCGATGGGCTGTTCGGCGAACTTGCCGCTGAAGAAGATCGCGTGGTCGTGGCAGCCCGCGCACCACTTGGTCGACTCGATGCCGTCGATCTCCTGCATGTACTCGATCGACTTCCGATAGAACTGGTTGTTGAACGACGATAGGTGGTGCGCCGAGGAGTTCCACTGCTCGTAGACGTCGACGTGGCACTCGCCGCACTCCTTGGAGTCCATGAAGAAGTCGGCGGGGATCTCTTTGCCCGTCGTCGTCTGCGAAGCCGAGGGGAAGAAGGGACCCTGAGCTCCGTGCCCTTCGTCTTCCATCGCCAGCGGCGCCGTGGTCGGGTTCACGACGACGTCGGCCGAGCGCGGAAAGTAGTGATCGCGCAGCCAGGCGTAGCCGGGCAAGGCCAGCGACAGAACCAGCGCGCCGGCGAGAGGACCGGCGTAGGCGCGGGCGTGCTTCCGCGCCCACCGAACGACCATTGCGGCGCCCAAGAATCCGAAAAAGCCGTGCAGGACAACGACGAGGAAGTTTGGTCGCGTGGCGCCGATCACGGCCAGCACCAGGCCCAACGATCCGCACAGCGAGAGCACGAAATGGGTCGGCTTGGAGCCGCAGCGCAGTTTGGCGACGACGGGTTCTTTCGAGAACCAGAGGACGGCCAACGCGATCGCGCCGACGCCTAGGTGCAGCAAGACTGAACCGACGTAGAAAAGGTCGGCTTCCGGGAACGCCCAGATCCAGCCGGCGTTGACGACGAGCAGGGAGAAGATGACGGCGAGTCGGCGCGACAGGCTCATTAGCGGCGGTAGAGCGGGCGCGTCAGGCGCAGAGCGGGCCGGGTGCGACTCTCGGCGTCGGACGCGTCATGCGGATACTGCTCCCCCTCAGCATAGGGATAGGCCGACATGTTGTGAAACGGCAGAGGCTCCACGGTGTCGCCGAAAGCGGTATTGGCTTCGTTCTCTTTGGCCCAGCCGTCGACGAACAGGAGGAAGTCACGCTTCCAACCAGGCGGCGGCCCCTCGGCCGGAACCGGGAAGCGCAGCCGAAGCTCGTCTCCCGCACCCATGACGACTAGCCGGTCGTCGTGACCGCCGAGGAGGGCGCGCACGTCGCCGTAGGCGGTGTAGTCGCCCGGCGTCGGATCCCAGTTGGTCGTGTAGCTGACGTCGCCGTAATCGAAGCTTTCCGGTTCGAGCCGTTGCGGGTGGGTGCGGTTCTTTGAGAATCCGCGGAAGCGCAGGTTCGCCGAGGCGGCATCCAAATCGGCGCGTCGCGGCTTGGGCTCGCGGACGCCGTCGGCGGCGAAGATTTCGTCCCAGTAGAGGCACATGTTGGTGGGGATGCGCACCTCGCGGGAGTCGGACAAGAACTTGCCGGAGAGATCGACTACCATCGTGCGCGGGCGTCCGCCGGGCAGGCCTAGATCGTCGATCACGGTTTGCCAGGCGCCCGACGGGTCGCGAACCTGCAAGACGGGCGGCGCGATCGCTTGCCCGGTCTGTGCGCGGCCGACGATCGTCGAAGCGGCCGCCCAGTCCGCCCAACCGGTCAAGAAGAGTTTGGCGTCGCGGCCGTCGAGCCCGGCCAGGTCGAAGGTGATCCAGTGGTCCTCGGCCGTGTTCTCAAACGTCCGGCGGAACTGATCGACCGTCCGGCCGTCTCGAACGCGCAGACGATCGAGCACGTCCTCTCCGCGATGATTGGTCGCCGCCGAGGGGCGGACCTTCTGCTCTTCGCGGACTTCGAAGAGCCGGAACTCGGGGAAGGGCGGGGCCTTGAATTTTTCGTTCGAGTAGATCTCGACGTCTTCCGGGTGATCGAGCACGATCAACCGGACCTGATCGAGGTAGGCGACCTCGCGCAGTTCTTCGGTGATGCGCACGTCGTAGAAGCCGTCGCGGGCGACGAGCTGGTCGTCGCGCAGGAAGACGTACTCGTCGTGGTCGACGGGGAAGAACTGTCCGCCGCCGAGCGAGGCGCCCAGCGGGGCTACGCCGAGGACTTCCGAGATGTACTCGAACGCTTCGCCGTTCCAGGTGTAGATCATCGGGCAGGAGCCTGACAGCCGCGGCTTCTCGTCCCAGGCATGGGCCTGGTCGACGGCGAGCTTGACCTCGTTCTGGATCATGCCGTTGGTCCAGGTGATGCGGACCGTCTCGACGGCGTCCTGCCCGCCGAGGCCGAAGTGCAGCGGGACGCCTTGGTAGAGGCGCTTTTGGTAGTGCGCGCCGGCCTTGACCTCGATGCGCGCTCCGCGGGCGATCTTGGCCGATTTGACGCCGGTGAAGGAGAGATTGACCCAGTGGTTCTCGACCGGCGTCGTGTTGCGTTCGAGAGAGACCTTGCCGTCAGCCGCCAGGGTCAGGAGGTCCGCCTTTCCGTCTCCGTCGAAGTCGGCCGAGGCCGCCGCTTCGATGCCGTCCGCGGTCGGCGCGGCCGTTAGAGCGCCCGTGTTCTGAAGATCCGAGAAGGTCTGTGCCGCCGGGGCCGTCTCCGCCGAAGACAGCAAGCCGCGCTCGTTGCGCAGCCAATGCGTCTCGCCGCCTGAGACCAGCGCCACGTCGAACAGTCCGTCGTTGTCGCGATCGACGACGTGCAGTCGCGCGGGGCCCTCGCCAGGCGTGACGCCTTCGAGCGGTTCGTCGGCGTCGTAGCGCCCCAGCTTGCGATCCTGGTAGACGACGACCGAGTCTTCGTAGGCGACGATCACGTCGTTGCCGTTGTCCTCCCACAGCTCGGCGACGGTCAAGGCCAGACCGCGCTTTCCTTCGGCGAAAGGGAACTCCATCGGCTCGAAACGGATCTCCGACGGCGTCCCGTCTTCGGCCGGCGCCGCGGTGACGTTGCGCAGAGCCAGGTTCGAGCCGCCGACGAGCAGCAGGTCGTAGTCGTTGTCGTGGTCGACGTCGTGGAAGAGGCACGCCTCGAAGTCGCCTTGGGCCAACTCTTCGGGCGCGCCGAAGCCGTCCGCTCCCGCGACGACCAGGCGCGCGTTCTCGCCTGAGGCGACGCATAGGTCCGGAGCGCCGTCGTTGTCGGCGTCCCCGGCGTCCACGCTCCGTATTGCTCCGAGGTCGGCCAGCTCCACGGGCGTCAGTGCACCGGCGTCGTTGCGAAGGACTGTGGTCTCCGCGCCGGAAGCGACGACGGCGTCGACGTCGCGGTCCGCGTCGAGATCGAGCAACACGACCTGCGGTCGATCGCCCGGGCTCAGCGAAGCGACTTCCGACGACTCGAAGGTCGGTTCGGCGACCGTCTCGGCGGGCGACGTCTTCTCGATCGGGTCGTAGAGTTCGGAGAAGTAGCTCCAGTCGACGTCTTCATCGATGCCGGTCTCGTCTTGCAGGCGCTTGATGCGCTGGAACTCTTCCAGCCGCGCGCGGGCGGCGGTGCGGTCTTCGCGGCGCAGCAGGTTGTAGAGCTGGAAGTGCGGTGCGCCGAGGCTCGGGTCGAGTTCGGCTGCTTGCTCGAACTTCGCGCGCGCTTCTTCGTTCCGGTCGAGTTGTTTGTAGAGCTGCCCGAGGTTGTAGTGAACCTTCGCTTCGCCGGGCTCGAGCTCGGCCATTTTTTCGAACTGCTCGATCGCCTTTTCAGTCTCTCCGGCCTTCTTATATTCGATTCCTAAGTTGAAGTAAGTATGCGGAATTGAGGGATCGAGTTGTTGGGCTCGAACGAGTCCGGCGATCCCCTCTTCCAAGGCTCCGGCGCGGAGCTGTGCGAGCGAGTGATTGATGATCTCCCTGGGCGAATCGGGTACGAGCTCGAGAGCCTCGGCGAGCGTCGCGACGGCCTGCTCCGACTCGCCCGGGTTCTCGTAGAAGGCCTTGCCCAGGTTGCGCAATTCCTCCAGGCGCTCGGCGGTTTGCGGGTCGAGCTTCGGTTCGGCGACGCAGCCGAAACCGAGCAGGAGAGCGCAAAAAAACAGGATGGACAGCGGCTGTATCGCCGTGGATCTAGACGAAAGCGCGGACATGGCGTGATTCCTCAATGGTATCGGATCAAGACCCGGGCCGATTTGGTCCGTTCGGACCGCCCGGAAATAGACTAGGAAATACCGCTAGGGTATTGATCCCATTGTGCTTTAGGCGTAGTATCCTTTTAGATTCAAGCAGCGGAGACGACTCCCTGGACGGCCTAACCAAAATCTCGGCGGCGATCATGCTTCTGGCGCCGGTTGTGCTGATGCTCTGGTGGGCGACTCGGCTCATTCGCTGGCGTCTGCACAAACGGTACCGCGTACTGACCGTCTTCCTGCTATGGACGTCCGCGATCACCGTTGTAGCCGTATTCCTGGTGATGACCGACCGGAATGAGGCGTACCGGTCCCTCTATTTCACTTACCGCGCGGCGGAGTGGGTCTTGAGTCTAGCGGTTGTGCTTGAGCTTTTCCGGCTCACTGTCGAGCTGTCGCCCGCGCTGGCCAAGGCAGGGCGTTGGTTCGCCAACGCCGCTACCGGCGCAGCCCTGCTGATCGGCGTAGCCCTTGCGGCAGGGGGGAGCGCGGGCGAGATCGAGAGAGTCCGATGGTTCGTTTATGAGCGCAGTTTCTACACGGCGATCCTTGCTTTGTCGCTTCTAATGCTTGGATTCGCAGCGCTCTTCCGCGTGCGCGAGCGTCGCAACGTGATCGTCCTCGCCTGCGTGCTCGGCTACATGTTCAGCACGTCCGCGGTGCTATGGCTGCTCAGCGATCCCATGAACCTATCCCGAATTTACGACGTGTTGCTTTCGGTCAACATGTTCGTCAGCCTCCTCATCGGGATTCTGCTGGTGAAGCCGGCCGGAGAGGAAATCCCGGAGCAAATCCTCAACGACGGAAGCATTCGCGATTTGGAGCCGGAGATTGTGGCGCAGCTCGAAAGGACCACCCGTCAACTCGCCCAAGATGCGAAGAAGGGCCTTGAAGACCCTCCCTCGGGCGATTAGGTCGCGCTAGTCCGACAGGGACGACCTCTTCAGCGTCGGGCGCTCGTCTTCCTCGGCCTCGTCGGTCTCCGCCTCCCGTCGACGCAGCACCGGCCGATCGTCTCCGCTCTCGCCGTCTTCGGCGCCGGGCTCGACGGTGGCGCTAGGCGGGCTGCGACGGAGCGTCGGACGGTCCGGATCGCCTTGCTCTTCGCGGGTGCGATTGCTCATGCGAGCCAGTCGCTGCTTGATCTGGTCAAACTCGCTCGAGCTCAGCGCGTACTGCGGACGCTCGGGCAGGATTTCGCCCATCGTCTCCTGGATCAGTTTGATGCGCTTGGTCGTCGGCGGGTGCGAACTGAAGGCTTTGGAGACGGCGCTCTGTTTACGCTTCTGCTCCGCCTTCATCCGCTCGAAGAAGGCCACCATCGCGGTCGGGTCGTAGCCGGTCTTGTAGAGGTACTGCAGCCCCAGGAAGTCGGCCTCTTTCTCGTGGTTGCGCGAGAACTTGAGGAAGGTCAGCGGAATCGCCAGGTTCATGCCCTGATAGACGCCGTAGCCCAGCCAGCCGCCCGGCAGGAAGATCGCCGCCGGGATCGAGGCCAGGTTTGCGATCTGGCCTTTCGTCGCTTGCCGGGTTCCGTGACGCGCGGTCACGTGGGCGATCTCATGCGCCATCACGCCGGCGAGTTCCGCTTCGCTCTGGGCGAGACGGATGATGCCGGTGTTGACGTAGAAGTATCCGCCCGGCAGCGCGAAGGCGTTCACCGAGTCGTCGTCGACGACCTTGATCGTGAAGGGCACCTGCGCGTCGGAGTTGCGGACGAGGTTCTGTCCGACGCGATTGACGTATTCGGAGATCACCGGATCGTCGACGATCCGCGCGTTCCGTTCGACCTCCGCCGCGAGCTGGCGGCCGAGCGCGATCTCCTTCTCGATCGAGTAGAAGTTGACTTTGCCGTCGACGTCGCGATCGCCGATCTTGCTCACGTCGTGCTTGTCGTTCTTGGGGTCTTTGGTCTGCCCGACTTCGGACTGCGCCCGAAGCATGCCCGGGCCCGCCGTCGCCAACGCGAAAGCCAGCATGGTCGCCGTTAGGATCATTCGTTTGCGCATACGTTCCACCTCGTCTGTTGTGTGGACGGGAGCGGGCGCTGCGGCGTTTCAATCGTCCCGACGATGCGAGGGATTTGACGCGCTCTTAACAAGTGCGCCAGAACTGCGCCCCGGGGCGGGTTTCGCTAGGCTAAGGGGCATGGCTCTCACCGAATCGACCATGCTCGCGCTCGGAACCGCCGCGCCGGACTTCTCGCTCACCGACGCCGTCAGCGGCGAGGCCCGTTCTTATTCCGACGTCGCGGGCGAGAAAGGCACGCTCGTTATGTTCCTCAGCGCGCACTGTCCGTTCGTCGTCCACATCCAGCAGGCGCTCGGCGCGTTGAGCCGGGAGTACGCCTCGAAACCCGTGGGCTGGGTCGCGATCGGCTCCAACGAAACCGACACGCCGAAGTACGCTAGGGACCGCCCGGAAGGCCTGGCCGCCCAAGCGAAAGACAACGGCTTCGCCTTCCCCTATCTGCTCGACGAGACGCAGGAAGTCGCCAAAGCCTACACCGCCGCCTGCACGCCGGACTTCTTCCTTTTCGACGCCGGCGGCAAGCTCGTCTACCGCGGTCAGTTCGATTCGAGCCGCCCTTCGACGGAGACGCCCGTCAGCGGCGAAGACCTCCGCGCGGCGCTCGATGCGCTGCTTGCCGGGGAGGCGATTCCCGCTGAACAGCGCCCCAGCGTCGGCTGCAACATCAAGTGGCGTCCCGGCGCCGAGCCCGACTACTTCGGTTAGCCTGGTGAGCGATGGCGACACCGATTCTTCTTGTCGGCGGCGGGATGATCGCCCACGACCAGATCCTTCCCACGCTCTACCAGATGCAACGCGAGGGCCGGGTGGGCGACCTCACCGTTTGCGCCCAGCATGCCCGAACCGTGAAGGCGCTGGCGGACGCGCCGACGCTCAAGAACGCTTTTCCTGAGCGATCGTTCCGACCTCTTCCCGATCCGGCGAGCGACTCCGGGGAGCGGCAACCCGACCTTTACAAGCAAGCGCTTGCGGAACTGCCGCCCCGTTCGGTGGTGGTCGTCGCCACGCCCGACCAGACGCACTACTCGATCGTGATGGACGCCTTGCGCGCGGACCAGCACGTTTGCTGCGTGAAGCCGCTCGTTCTCGACGTCGCTCAGTCCATCGAGATTGAGCAGGAAGCCGAGAAGCGCGGCCTGATGGTCGGCGTCGAGTATCACAAGCGCTTCGACCCGCGCAGCCAGATGGCGCGCAACCGCTTCCGTCAGGGCTTGTTCGGCGACCTGAAGCTCGGGACCGCGGTGCTGATGGAGAAGTGGCACTACCGCTCGTCCAACTTCCAAAACTGGTTCCGTTGCGAGGAGACCGACGCCTTCGTTTACATCGGCTGCCACTACGTCGATCTTGTCCACTTCATCACCGGGCTCAAGCCGACCGCGGTGAGCGTCTACGGCGTGAAGGATCGCTTCCCGAACGGCGTCGAAGGCTACCTGTGGACCGACGCTCGCGTGCTGTGGGAGAACGGCGCCTGCTTTAACGTCCAGAACTCGCTCAGCTTCCCCGACGCCGCGCCCGGGCCCAATACCCAGGGCATGACGCTCTACTTCTCGAACGGCGAATCCGGCGCCTGGATCGAACATTCCGACCAGTACCGCGGGCTGAAGTACACCTTTACCGAGAATCCGGGCGGTCCGGGCGCGACGCAGCACGCCGAGTCCAGCCCGGACTACTTCATGTACCAGGACTTCGGCGGACCTGGCCTCGTGCCCTCCGGCTACGGCGTCCGCTCAGTGGACTTTATCGTCAGCCAGGCCCTGCGCATCGAAGAAGAGACGGATACGCTCGAGCAGCGGCAGGCGAAGCTCGCGGAACTGGAACAAGCCGGCATCCTGGCCACGCCGGGCAACAGTCGCTACAACGAACTCGTCTGCCAGGCCGGTCGCAAGTCGATCCTTGCGGGCGGACGGATGGTCGAGATCGATTACGCGTTGCCGGGCGTACGCGAGGCGTAACCCTCCGGTCGCTGCGCTGTGTTACCTTCGCGGCGTGACTTTCACGCTTCGGATTGGATTCGTCGTCGCTCTGCTGTTGGCTTGGATCGCCGCGCCGCCCGCGCAGACGCAGTCCACGCCCGAGATGCGCTGGTGGAAGGGCAACCTCCACACGCACACCATTAACTCCGACGGGGACAGCGCGCCCGACGCGGTCGCTCGCTGGTACAAGGAGCACCGTTACGACTTCCTTGCTCTTACCGATCACAACTACCTGACCGACCCGCAAGGTCTGAATACGGTGTTCGGCGCGAAGGACCGGTTCTTGCTGATTCACGGTGAAGAGGTCACCTCCCGTGCGGGCAAGAAGGCGATTCACGTGAACGCTCTCGGCGTGCGTCAGACTCTGGACCCGGCTTTCAAGGACGGCGTCGTGGCGACCACGCAAGCCAACGTCGATCTGATCCGCAAGGCCGGCGCGCTGCCTTCGCTGAACCACCCGAACTTCGTCTGGTCGTTCACCGTCGACGAGTTCGTCGCGGTCAACGACTTGCCGCTGTTCGAGATCTTCAACGGCCATCCGATGACTAACGACTTTGGCGGGGCGCGCCCGAGTTTGGAAGAGATGTGGGACGCCGTTTTGACCGCCGGTAAGCGTCGCTTCGGGATCGCCGTGGACGACGCGCACGTGTTTAAGAGGATGCGTCCGGAGGATTCCAACCCCGGCCGCGGTTGGGTCCAGGTTCGTGCTCGACAACTGACCGAACCGGCGATCCTGGAGGCCTTGGAGCGAGGCGATTTCTATTCGTCGAACGGCGTCGAGCTGAGCGAGGTCTCGCGCAGCGGCAAGACGCTTCGCGTGGAAGTCGCCGAGAACGGTTTTGCCTCTTATCAGGTCCGGTTTATGGGCCGAGAGGGCAAGGAGCTTGCCCGCATGAGCGGCCCGAAGGCCGAGTACACGCTGCAGGCGGGGGACGGCTACGCTCGCGCCGTGGTCGAGGACTCGAACGGCTTCTTCGCCTGGACTCAGCCTGTGTTCGAGTGAGCATCCCGGACGGCTAGAACGAGATTCCGGCGATGATCTCCAGTTGCGACGAGGCGCCGCGGACGAAGCCTACGTCGAGGACGTTCGAGAACCAGCGGGTGTAGCGCGCCTCCAGGCTGAGCTTGATTCCGAAATCGTCCGTCCCCTCGATGCCGGCGGCGACGACGGCGGCCACGGTCCGGGATCGGGCGAGTTCCGGGACGAACGATTCGGTCGTCCCCACGGGATCGATGACGCCGTCGTCGTCGGCCTCAAAGTCTTCCGGCAAGAGCGTCCGCCGCTCACCGGACTCGCCCGTGACGGTGCGCAGACTGAGGCCGCCCGAAAGGTAGGGGCGGGCTTGCGGACCGGCGCCGAAGTAGCGTTTGACGAGCAGGGGGAGGTCCCAGTAGCGGAGGTCGACCGAGTCGATCTCATTGCGGACGAACTCGGCCGGATCGTCGTCGACGGCGAGCGTATCGATCGCGACGTCGAGTTGGTAGCCCGCTGAACGGGTCAGGAGGTCGACCTCGAAGGCCCAACTCTTGTTGACGTTGAGCTGTAGGGCCGGGCCGATGAAGAAGCGGCCGGCGTTCGAGGCCGCTTCGGTCGAAACGAAGAGGTCGGGAGGTCCGATGACCTCGTCGACGGTCGATTCGGTCACGTCGAGCAGGCTGAAGGCGTTGCCGCCGGCTCGTAGGCCGACGGAGACTCGACGGAAGGCTTCGTCGTCCTGCGCTTGGAGGCTCTGTCCGCCGAGAAGAAGGAGGATCGCTGTGATGTTTCTTACTGAAGGAAGCGTAAAACAGCGCTTTGTCGATGTCTTTTGAATAGGCCCCATACCCGGCCTTTACGCCTGGTAGGAGGGGCTTTGGTTCAGTTCTTCTTTAGTTTGAGGTAAAGGATTTTTTACGAAAATTTTGGAACTTTTTTGGCTAGGAGGCGGCGCTACAGTTTGTCCGAAGACAGTGCGAGGGCGACCAGGAGAGCGCGTTCGGTACCGCGCCAGGAGTCGGTCGTGTCGAACGATTCGGCCGGGGAGTGGGCGCCTTTTCCGGAGCCGCCTCCGCCAATCGTGATCGAGGGGATGCCGAGACTCATACCGACGTTCGCGTCCGTCGAGCCGGAGCGGAGCACGCCGTCGCCGCCGACCTCTTTGGTCGCTTGGACGACGGCTTGGAGCACGGGGGAGTTTTCGGGAGTCTTCCCCGCGGGCCTGAGGCCGACTTGGTCGAGGACCAGTTCGAGTTCACGGTGGTTGTTCCAGCGGTCTTTTTCCTCTTGCAAGGCTTGGCGCGCGGCGGCCAAGAAGGTTTGGTGCAGGTCTTCGAGCAGCGCGGCGTCGGGAGAGCGCATGTCGACCTCGGCGGAGGCCTCGAAGGCGATCGAGTTGATCGAAGTGCCGCCGAAGATGCGGCCGACGCTGAAGGTCGTCCTCGGGCTGGAGGGGACCTGGAATTCGGAGATCTTGGCGATGAGGCGGCCGAGCGCGTGGATGGGATTGGTCATGCCGAACGAGCCGTAGCTGTGGCCGCCGGGACCCTTGAAGGTGACGCGGTAGCGGTAGCTGCCGACGCCGACGTTGGTCGTGCGCAGGCCTTGGCCGTCGATAGAGATGAAGCGATCGATTTTGCCTTTGAGCTCGTCTTCGAAGAGATGCTTGACGCCGCGGAGGTCGCCGAGACCTTCTTCGCCGACGGTGCCGACGAAGACGATCGGTCCGTCGGTTTCGACCTGAGCCTCGTTCAGTGCATCGAGTACGCCGAGCAAGACGGCGAGACCGCGGCTGTCGTCGCCGATGCCGGGAGCTCGCAGGACGGAGCCCTCGCGGCGGACTTTGACGTCGGTTTCGGGCGGAAAGACCGTATCGAGGTGGGCGCTCATGACAAGCAGCGGGCCGTCGTTGCTTCCGGGGCGCGTGCCGATGACGTTGCCCTCGTCGTCGATGCGAACGTCTTGGAGGCCGCGCTCGGAGAGCATTTCCGCGTAGCGTTTGGCGCGAACCTCTTCCTGGAACGGCGGCGCGGGGATCTCGGTCAACTCGATCTGGTACTCGATGACGCGCGGTTCGTTGGCTTGGATGAAGGCGCGCGCCTGACGGACTTTTTCGCCCTCGGGCGGGGCGGCGAGGAGTGTGACGGGAAGTGCGGCGGGAAGCAGGAGAGCCAGGGCCAAACGCATCTATGGAGGATAGCGTCTGTGCGCCAGGGATCCGCCAAAAGGGGGCGGCGGCCCGCGCGCTACACTAACCCTCTCCATGGAAGCCGCCCTACTCGACTACTACCGCGCGCATCGCGAACAACACCTGGAGGGACTTTTTGAGCTGCTGAGGATCCCGTCGGTGAGCGCGCTGCCGGCGCATCGGGACGACGTTCGACGGGCCGCCGAGTATCTGGCGGCGGATCTGACCAAGATGGGCATGGACGGGGTGCGCTTGATCGAAGGCGACGGACATCCGATCGTCTACGGCGAGTCGTTGCATGCGCCGGGCAAGCCGACGCTGGTGCTGTACGGACATTACGACGTGCAGCCGCCCGATCCGCTCGACGAATGGCTGTCGCCGCCGTTTGAGCCGACCGTGCGCGACGCGAACGTTTATGCGCGCGGCGCGGTGGACGACAAGGGGCAGACTTATCTGATCCTCAAGGCGGTGGAGGGATTGAAGGCGGTGCGCGGCGAGCTGCCGATCAACGTCAAGTTCCTGATCGAGGGCGAAGAAGAGACGGACGGCGGCGTGCTGAGCGCGTGGCTGGCCGAGCACGGCTCGGAGCTTGGGGCCGACGCCGCACTGATCTGCGACACGGAGATGTTTGCGCCGGGATTGCCGACGATCACGACCGGATTGCGCGGAATGGTTTACGCCGAGATTGAGGTTCACGGCTCGCGCACGGATCTGCATTCCGGGATGTACGGCGGCGTCGCGCCGAACGCGTTCCAGGGCTTGGCGCAGATTCTCTGCGGGCTCAAAGGGCCGGACGGCCGCGTCTTGATTCCGGGCTTCTACGACGACGTCCGGGAGCCGTCGGCGGCCGAGTTGGAGGCGTGGGCGGAGTTGCCGTTTGACGAAGATCAGTTGCGCGATCACGAGATCGGTTCGTCGAGGCTGGTCGGCGAGCCCGATTATCCGCCGTTGCACCGGATCTGGGCGCGGCCGACGTTTGAGATCCACGGCATGCCCGGAGGTTTTATCGGCGAAGGGGCGAAGACGGTGATCCCGGCCAAGGCGACGGCGAAGGTGAGCATGCGTTTGGTTCCCGACATGGACCCGCAGCGGATCGCCGACGAACTGCGATCGGCGGTCGCGGTGCTGACGCCTGAGGGGATGTCTTCGATCGTGCGCGTGCTGGGGCAGGCGCCGGCGTCGTTGACCTCGACCGATAGCGTGTATATCGAGAAGGCCGCCGAGGCGATGTCTCAGAGCTTCGGCCGACCGACGGTGTACCAACGCAGCGGCGGATCGATTCCGGTGGTCGGCCTGCTGCAAGAGAGCGCGGGGATTCCGAGCGTGATGATGGGCTTCGGATTGCCGGACGACAATCTGCATGCGCCGAACGAGAAGTTCCATCTGCCGAACTTCTACGCGGGGATCGAGACGGTCGGCCGGTACCTGAGTCTGTTGGGCGAGTAGCTGGGCCCGCAAGGAGTTGGGAGAGCAAGTCGTGAAGAGCGTTTGGTTGTCGGCCGTCTTGACCGTCTCTTGTCTTTCGGCGGCCGAGAAGCCGAACATCCTGCTGATCCTCGCCGACGACCTGGGCTACGCGGAGCTCTCGTGCCAAGGCGCGCGGGATCTGCCGACGCCGTTCATCGACTCGATCGCCGAGAACGGCGTGCGGTTCACGTCGGGGTACGTTTCGGCGCCGGTCTGTTGTCCGTCGCGCGCGGGCTTGATGACGGGGCGCTACCAGACGCGGTTCGGCCACGAGCTGAATGCGATCGGGGTGCAGAACCTGGACGAGCATGTGGGGTTGCCGCTTGAGGAGACGACGCTGGCGGAGCGGCTACGACGCGAGGGCTACCGGACGGCGCTGGTCGGCAAGTGGCACCTGGGGGCGCATGCGACGCGGCATCCGCTGTCGCGGGGCTTTGACGAGTTTTTCGGCTTCTTGAACGAGGGGCGCTACTACGTTCCGCTGCCTTACCTGGGCGTGACGACTTGGCTACGGATCGCGCGCAACCCGCGCACGCCGGGCGGGCCGCCGCTGCGCTTCGGGAGCTTGTACTTCTCCGACCAGATGGGCAACGGGATGGACGAGCCGACTTACGACCGCGCGAACCCGGTGATGCGCGGCCGCGAGCCGATCGTCGAACACGAGTACCTGACGGATGCTCTGGCGCGCGAGGCGGTCGACTTTATCGACCGGGACGACGAGCGGCCGTTCTTCCTCTACCTGGCCTTCAACGCTCCGCACAGTCCGCTGCAGGCCAAGGATCAGACGATGCGGCGGTTCGCGCATATCGAGGACGTGCAACGGCGGATCTTCGTCTCGATGGTCGCCGACATGGACGACGCCGTGGGCCGTGTGTTGCGCAAGCTTCGCGAGCGCGGCGAAGAAAAAGACACGTTGGTCTTTTTTTTGAGCGACAACGGCGGGCCGACGCGGGAGCTGACGTCGTCGAACCGGCCGCTTCGGGAAGGGAAGGGGCGGGTCTATGAGGGCGGGCTGCGGGTTCCGTTTCTGGCGCAGTGGAAAGGCACGCTGCCTGAAGGCCGGATCGACGCGCGACCGGTGACGGCGCTGGACATGTTTCCGACGGCGGTTCGGGCTGCCGGGGGCGCGGTTGACGATTCTATCGACGGAGTCGATCTGACGCCGTATCTGAAGGGAGACAAGTTGGACCGGCCGCACCAGACCCTGTACTGGCGGTACGGTTCTAGAATCGCTCTTCGTCACGGCGACTGGAAGCTGGTCGGGCGGTACGAAGCGGGCGTCGGAAGCAAGGAGCTGGAGCTGTTCTCGCTGGCTTCAGACCTAGGCGAGACCGAGGACATCTCCTCAAGGGCGCCGGACGTTTTTGAAGAGTTGCGCCAGCTTCTGGAGATGTACGACCAGGAGATGATTCGTCCGCTCTGGGGTCCAGACCCCAGGTCGCGGTCCACCCGGGACAACGTTCCACTGGAATTGGCGAAACCGTGATTTAGTGGAAAAAGGTACACATTCCCTGGTGGTCGCTTGCCACTCCAGGCTGTAGATATGCTACGCTCGTCGAATCCGGTTGGCCAGGCCCGAACGGCTGATCCTACAGCAGTTGAAGCGCCTTGGAGGAGGACAGAATCGGGTCGCATGACCAGACTACCCGAGTCTGGATTATGTGCGTATGAAGTCTCTGGCACGTAGTTGATATCGGGTCTTAACCCCCTGAGGCCGAAATCAGGGGAATCCCTCATATACGCCGAGCCTGGAGGTTGTATACGCTCAACCTGAGAGTACTGGTACGTACTTCCTATTCGCCCAAAGGAAGGAGAGCTGCCCTAGTACTAGTACTTTTTCTGTCGATAACTGTATCGGGGTTCACATCGACGTGTTAAAAAACAAAGCTCTCTGGACACAAATCAAAACGATCACTACTGCTCTGTTGCTTACTGGCGCGATTTTCGCCCAGGAGCCGACAGATCTTTTTTCGCCGGTTGAAGCCGGCAAAGGGCCCGCGACGGCCCAGGCGACGACCACGGAGCCGGGCGTGCTCCGTACTCGATTGGTCACGCTGGACTTACCACAGCTTCAGCCGCACGCGGAGTCGGTCGGGGAAGCGGTTCGCTTCAACCTGTTCGACGACGTGACGGCGGAGCTCGAGTTGGCTCGGGCGACGCGTCCTACGTTGGGCGGCCTGCACTGGTTTGGCCGGGAGACCGGCGGAACGGTGGAGCGGGCGGTGCTCAGCATCGTTGAGGGGCGCACGAGCGGCAGTCTGACTGTCGGGTCGCGCTTCTTCCGCATTGAGCATGTGGCCGGACCGATTCACCGAATCGAGGAACTCAGTAGCGAACGGGAAGCGTTCGGCGCGGATGCGGTCGTTCCCCCGGGGGCGGCGGTCACCGAGCCGCTGGCGAAGCAGCTTGTGAAGCAGGCGGCCGAGCAGCCTCCGACGGCGAATATGACTTCGTCGCACGTGATCGACATCTTGATTTGCTACACGCCCGCGGGCAAAGCGCGCGCGGGCGGCAAGACTCAGATCGAAGACCGCGCCAGTTTGGCGATCGCCGAGGCGAACTCGTCCTTGCAGAACAGCGGCGTGACTGGGGTTCAGTGGAATCTGGTGGCGACCGTTGAAGTCAGCCCGTCGGCTCCGGGCGATTCGTCCGCGCCTTCCGAGGCGGCGAACGTCACCTATTTGAACTACCTGACCTACGACATGGACCACGTCCACGCTCTGCGCGACCAATACGGCGCGGACATCGTGTCCTTGTGGATCAACAACGCGTCCTCCGGCACGATCGGCATCGGCTGGATCATGCCGGACTTGGCGGTCCAATACTCGTGGTACGACTTTTCTCCCTTCGGATACAACATCGTCGAGACGCACTTTGCGCGCGGCCCGCAGTACACGTTCGCGCATGAAGTGGGCCACAACCTGGGCAGCGCGCACAATCGCGCGGCTGCCCAGAACGCCGGCGCGTTCGACTTTTCGTACGGATTCCAGCAGCCGGGCGAGTTTTACACGTTGATGTCGTACTCAGGCGGTTGCGGCGGCTGTACGCCGGTCAACGCCTGGTCGAATCCGAACGTCAACATCAACGGGAAGCCGACAGGCGCGACGGGCGCCAACTCGGCGGACAACGCGCGCAGCTTGAGGGAGACGGCCCCGCTTGCCGAGAGCTTCCGTGACTCGGTCAGCACGCCTCCGCCTCCGCCGCCTCCGCCGAACGGAGTCCCGACGGCGAACCCGCAATCGGTAACGACGCCGTACGAGACGTCCAAGAGCATCACGCTGAGCGGTTCGGACCCCGACGGAGACCCGCTCACTTATTCGATCGTGAGTCAGCCTTCCAAGGGCTCGCTGTCCGGTTCGGGACGCAATCGCACGTACCATCCGAACAACGGCGTCTCCGGCTCCGACAGTTTCGTATTCCGCGTCAGCGACGGCAACGGCGGCACGGACGACGCGACGGTCTCGATTACGGTTCAAGCTCCGGCGCCTCCGCCGGCGGTCTTGGTCTCCGAAGTCGTGGTGGTCAACGGCGTCAGCGATCAAAGCTGGACGACGGTTTCGCTGTCGAACCAGTATGAGTCGCCCGTGGTCGTTTGCACTGCGGCCTACGAAAGGACGGCTTCTCCCGCGGTTCCTCGCGTTCGCAATGCGGCCGGCTCCAGCTTCCAAGTGCGGCTGAGTTCGCCGGGCGCCGCCGGCGTCTCGGCTCCTGTGCATTGTCTGATCGTGAACGAAGGCGTTTATACCTTCGCCGAGAACGGCATCAAGCTGGAGGCGGTCCGTTATAACTCGACGGCCACCGACCACGACGCCTCGTGGAGCGGTCAGGCGCGGTCGTACCAGCAGAGCTACTCGAACCCGGTCGTGCTCGGCCAGGTGATGAGCTACAACGACTCGCGCTTCTCGGTTTTCTGGGCGCGGGGCGCGTCGGCGACGGCTCCGCCGAGTTCGTCGACCTTGCGGCTTGGCAAACACGTCGCTGAAGATTCGGCGACCTCGCGGTCAGGCGAGACCGTGGGCTACGTCGTAGTGGAATCGGGCGCCGGCTCGTTGGGCTCGATCAGCTATCAGGCAGGAGTCGGGGCCGACAGCGTTTTCGGCATCGTCGACAGTCCTCCCTATACCTACAGCTTGAGTTCGATCAACGACGTGGAAGCCGTAGTCGCGTCGAGCGCCGGCATGGACGGCGTCAACGGCGGGTGGCCGGTCATCTACGGGGCCAACGGCGCCTCCGGATCGAACCTCCGTTTTGCCATCGACGAAGACGTGATCGGCGATCCCGAGCGCAACCATACGAGCGAACAGGTCGCTTACATGGCGTTCGGATCGGCGACGCCGGTCGGGGAAGAGAATAATCCGCCGACGGCGAACGCTCAATCGGTGACGACGGCGTACCAAACGGCTAAGGCGATCACGCTGACGGCTTCGGACCCGGACGGCGATCCTCTCGGGTACCAGCTCACGTCGTCGCCGAGCCACGGCTCACTGAGCGGCGCTGCGCCGAACATCACGTACACGCCGAACGCCGGCTACTCCGGTCCGGACAGCTTCACGTTCCAGGTCAACGACGGCCGCGGCGGCGTGGATTCGGCGACGGTTTCCATCACTGTCCAGTCGGGGGGCGGCGGCGGAGGCAACAATCCTCCCATCGCAAACCCCGGTTCGGCGACGGTACAGTACGAAACGAACAAGTGGATCCGGCTGGACGCTTCGGATCCGGACGGCGACCCGCTGACGTACCGGCTGGTGGACTGGCCGGACCACGGCGGGATCACGGGAACGGCTCCGAACCATTTGTTCTGGCCGGAGAAGGGCTACTCGGGTCCTGACCGGTTGGTCTATGAGGTGGACGACGGCCGAGGCGGCACCGCGCAAGCCGAGTTCACGTTCAACATTCTGCCTCCGGCCGGCGGGGCCGTCCACATCGAGCGGCACACCGTCGTTGCCGGATCGAGTTGGAAGACGATTCAGTTCAACGCGCCGTTCGACTCGCCGGTCGCCGTTTGTACGGCCCAGTATTCGGATACGAACGCGTCTGCGATGATTCGGACGAACAACGTTTCCTCGAACTCCATGAGGGTTCGTGTTCACCGGGTCAGTTCGAGCGGGTCCGGTACGGCTCAGGCGCACTGTCTTGTCGCCGAAGAAGGCGTCTATACCCAGGCGCAGCACGGCATCAAGATGGAGGCGGTCAAGTTCGTCTCGACGGTGACCGATCGTTCAGGCTCCTGGACCGGGCAGGTTCGCTCCTATCAGCAGAACTACTCGAATCCAGTTGTCGTTGGTCAGGTGATGACGAGTCTGAGCCTGGACTATACGGCCTTCTGGGCGGGCGGATCGTCGGCTGCGAGTGCGCCTTCTTCCAGCGTGTTGCGGGTGGGCAAGCACGTTGGCGAGGATTCGCGCACCTGGCGTCCGAACGAAACCATCGGATACATCGTCATGGAATCCGGGGCCGGAACGGTCGCGGGGATCAACTACGCGGCAGGCGTTGGAGGGACGACGGTACGCGGTCTGGATGATTCGCCGCCGTACTCCTACTCGCTGCCGAATTCGAACCCGACCAGGGCCGTGGCTAGTTCGGCGGGCATGATCGGCGGAGACGGCGGTTTCCCCGTGATTCTCGATCCGGGCGTCTCCGGCGGCTCGATCCGGCTTGCGATTGCGGAGGACCAACTCGGAGATTCCGAGCGGATCCACACCGCTGAACGGGTCGCTTACATCGCGTTCGACTAGTCCCTACGCTCAGGCAGGACGCCTGCAGTCTTCGCGCCCGGTTGAGTCTTGGCTCAACCGGGCGTTTTCCTTTGGGGGCCGACGTTTACTCGACCTGCAAGAGGACGGGCCGACTGGACGCTCCGGCTTGGGTCACGGTCAACCGGGCCGCCCCGGAGGGGGCTAGTTGCGGTACGCGGGCGTTGATTTGGTAGAGGCCGACCAATCCCGGGGTGAGCCCGGAGAAGAACAGCTCGGCGGAGGCTCCGCCTATGTCGACCGTCGGCAGCGCGACTGTGCGAGCGAACGGTTCAGCGGAAGGGGCGGGGAAGCCGGCGGGGGGCGGGTTGTCGACGGCTCCTAGACCCGTCAGAAAGATCGTGATCACTTCGCCCTTCAAGGCCGGATTGTCGGCTGAGATGACGGTGTTGTCGGCCGAGCGCACGACCGCCGCTTCGCCCGACGGCGGCAGCGTGAAGACTCCCGGCTGCGCTTCTTGCAGCGGAACCGCTACCGGCGCGTTCGCCGAGCCGTTAGTGGTTACGACTAGGTCGGTCGTCGTCGCCGTTTGCGCCGGCGCGTTGCGGTAGGGGAGCAGCAGGTTGATTTGCGCCTGCCCGTTGCTGCGCACGACCGCAAACAGCGGCGCCGCGACTCCGTCCGCCGCGACGGACGTGCCGCCCAAGGAGGCTGCAAGCGGAAGGACGTCTGAGACTGCCGTCACGTCCGGGGCCAAAGGGTCCCGCAGGAAGATGCTCACGATCGAGCCTGCCGTGACGCCGCCGCCCTCGAAGCTGGCCGCGTTGACGACTCCGGCCGCCGAGAAGGTCGGGACCGGCGCCGCGGCCGCGAACACGCGACGAATCCGGTCGCCGCCCGACTCGATGATCAGCAGGTCTCCGGACGGGCTGATCTCGACGCCGAACGGGCCGTTTACGCCGGCGTTGGTCGCCGGACCGCCGTCGCCCGAGGTTCCCGCGATGCCCGTGCCCGCCGCCGTCGAGATGCTTCCGTCCGGCCGCAGGACGCGAATGCGGTTGTTGCCGATGTCGGCGAAGTAGATCGTACCTGCCGCGTCGACGGCGAGTCCGCCGGGCGACCGGATCATGGCCGCGCCGGCCGGACCGCCGTCGCCGGAAAACCCTTCGGCCCCGGTCCCGGTCAACGTGGTGACCGTGCCGTTGCGGTCGATCCTGCGAATGCGGAAATTGAGCTGGTCGGAGACGATCAGATTTCCCGCGCCGTCGAGCGCCAACGCCGTCGGATGTCGGAACTGCGCCGAGGTCGCCGGGCCGCCGTCCCCGGCGAAACCGCCGAGCGCGGCGCCCGGCGGCCCGGAGCCTGCGATGGTGGTGATGATCCCGGCTTGGTCGATCCTGCGAATGCGGTGGTTGCATTGGTCGGCGACGAGCAGGTTCTCAAAGACGTCGAAGACGATCCGCGTCGGGCAAGCCAGCTGGGCCCGCGACGCTTGTCCGCCGTCTCCTGAGAAACCTCGCACGCCGGTTCCGGCGAACGTTCGGATGATTCCGGTGGGATCGATCCGGCGAATCCGGTCGCTTGCCGCCTCGGCGACATAGATGTTCCCGCGAGAGTCGACGGCTACGTCGGTCGGCTCGTGGATCCCCGCCTGCGTGGCCGGTCGGCCGTCGCCCGAAAAGGCCGCCGCGCCGGTACCCGCGATCGTCTCGACGAAGCCGTCCGGCCTCACTCTGCGCACGCGATGGTTGCCTTGATCGGCGATCAGGTACCCGCCGTTCGGTTCAAACGCCAACTGGACCGGGTTATTGAACTGGGCGTCGAGCGCCTGCCCGCTGTCTCCATCGAAGCCGCGGGCGCCGCTGCCCGCGATGGTCTCGATCGTTCCCGGGACCTGTGCCGAGACGCTGGCGCCGAGCAAGAGGACCATGGAAAAGACAAGCAGTCGTCGCATCACGGCGACAGTATACGCCCGCCGATCGGCCGCAGCGCGAGATCTTGCGCCGCGCCTTGCACGTCGCCTTGCGCGCCCCCGCTTCGGGGCGAGTGTCAGGGCGCCGGTCTAAGCGATTCGGGGCGCCTCCCGTCTGATATCGTTTGTAATCGGTCGTGCACGTCGTTAGCGAAGATCATGCCGTCAATCGGGGCGGCGGAGAACGGCTGCAGTACTTTGGCTTCACGGCCTTGGTCGGGCTGCTGCTGCTGCTGAATTTCCTGGGGATCTGGGATACGTTTCTGGGCGTCGATACGGCGCTGTTCCTGACGCTGATCGCCGGCTACAAGACGTTCTATCGGGCGATCGCGGATCTGCTCGAAGGGAAGATTTCGGCTGACTTGGCGATCGTGATCGCCGCGTTCGCCGCCACGCTGGTCGGCGAGTATTGGGCCGCCGCCGAGGCGATGTTCATCATGCTCGTCGGCGAAGGGCTCGAGGCCTGGGCCGCCGGGCGAACGGAGGCGGCGATCCACCGCTTCGTCGATCAGCTTCCGCACCACGCCGTCGTCGAGCGGGACGGCGAAGAGGTGGAAGTGCATGTGGAGGATTTGGTTCCCGACGACGTGGTGGTGGTTCGGGCGGGAGAGCGGATCGCGGCCGACGGCGTGGTGATCGAAGGCGCTTCGAGCGTCGACGAGAGTCCGATTACCGGCGAGTCGGCGCCGCGCGACAAGCAGTCGGGCGACGACGTCTTCTCGGGCACGATCAACGGGCACGGGCGGCTGCGCGTGCGGGTGGTGAACGCGGCTGAAGACTCCACTCTGGCGCGGCTGATCCAGATGGTCGAGGACGCGCACGATCGGCAGGCGCCGGTGGTTCGTCAGGCGGACCGGTATGCGCGCTACTTCTTGCCGGCCATTCTGATCTTGGCCGGGCTGACTTGGTACTTCAGCCCCGAGGACGGGGTGATGCGGGCGGTCACGGTGCTGATTGTGGCCTGCCCGTGCGCGCTGATCTTGGCGACTCCGGCGGCGATGGTGGCGGGCATCGGCGGCTTGGCTCGGCGGGGCATCTTGGTGCGCGGCGGGACGTCGTTGCAGACCGGCGCCGAGATCGACACGGTCGTTTTCGACAAGACCGGCACGCTGACCTCGGGCGAGTTTCGGATTCTGAAGATCCTTGCCGCCGAGGGCGCGACGGAAGAGGAGACGCTGGCGTTGGCGGCGGCGGCGGAGGCTGGTTCGGACCATCCGCTGGCGAGGATCATCGTCGAGTCGGCGCGAGAGCGGGGGATCGATTTTTCGGGCGCGAAGGATGCGCGCATTCTTCCGGGAAGGGGCGCGGAGGCTCGGCTGGAACAGGGCGTGGTGCGGGCGGGGAACGCGCAACTGCTCGCCGATCACGGCGTCGAGGGCGTGCAGCCGCTGATCGAGGAAGCGGATCGGTTTGGGGCGACGCCGGTGTTGACGGCGCTCGACGATCGTCTGGTCGGCGCGATACTTCTGCGAGACACGCTGCGGGAGGGCGTGGCCGAGGCGATCCACGAGCTCGAGCATTCGGGGATCGACAACATCATTCTGCTGACCGGCGATCGGCGGAAGGCGGCGGATGCGATGGCGCGCGAGGCGGGCGTGCTGCACGTAGAGGCCGAGCTGCTGCCTGAGCAGAAGCTCGACCGGATTCGTCAGCTCCAGCTCCAAGGACGGAAGGTCGCGATGGTGGGCGACGGCGTGAACGACGCGCCCGCGCTGGCGGCGGCCGACGTGGGCGTGGCGATCGCCGGGTCCGGGGCCGACATCGCCGCCGAGGCCGCGGACGTGGTCGACCTGAACCGCGGCGTATCGAAGCTGCCGCGGCTGTTCGACGTTTCGCGCAAGACGGTGGGCGTGGTTTGGCAGAACATCATCCTGTTTGCCGGACTGGTGAACGCGGTCTCGGTTTACTACGCCTCGACCGGCGTTTTGGGGCCGGTGCAAGGCGCGTTGGTGCATCAGGTCTCGTCGATCTTCGTGATGCTGAACTCGGTGCGCTTGTTGCGTATCGAGGCGCCGAAGGGACACGTCTCGCGGCTGCGGCGAGGCTGGAACGCGCTTGGGCTGGGGCCGCTTTGGGGGCGTTTGGTTCACGGGCTGTCGCATATCGATCCGGCGGCCGGGTTCTCGTGGTTGTGGCGGCGGCGGCGCGAGTTGATGCGTCCGGCGGCGATCGTGCTCGGTCTGTGGTGGGCTTCGAGCGCGCTGTTCGTGCTCGGCCCGCAGGAGAGAGGGGTGGTCGAGCGTTTCGGTCGGCGGACGGAGGCGCTGCGCGAGCCGGGTTTGAACTTCAAGCTGCCGTGGCCGGCTGACCGGTTGACGCGGATCGAGGGAGCGCGAGTGCGCGCGGTGGAGATCGGCTTCCGCACGAGCGCCGAGGGCACGTTCAACGAGCCGCCGGTGTACGAGTGGAACGTGCAGCACCGGGGCGGACGGTTGGAGGCACGCGAAGAGGAGTCGCTGATGCTCTCGGGCGATCAGAACATGATCGAGCTGTCGGCGGTGATCCACTATCGGCTGGCGAGGCCGGACGAGTACCTGTTTCGGCAACTGGATCCCGAGCGTACGATCCGGGTGGCGGCGGAGTCGTCGTTGCGGTCGGTGGTGAACCAGACGGCGCTCGATCCGATGCTGACGACGGGCCGGGCAGAGCTGGAGTCGCGCGTGAAGGACGAGCTTTCGGATCGGCTGACGCGCTATGAGACGGGCGCTGAAGTGCTTTCGGTGCGCGTCCAGGACGTGCATCCGTCGGTGGAAGTCGTCGACGCGTTTAGGGACGTGGCGGGCGCGCAGGAAGAGAAGGTACGGATGATCAACGAAGCCGAGGGGTACCGGAACGAGCAGACGGCGCTGGCTCGGGGGCAGGCCGAAGCGCGGTTGGCGGACTCGCTCGGGTATCGCGTGGGCCGCACGCAGCGCGCCGACGGGGACGCCGCTCGCTTCCGACTGTTGGAGGCCGAGCAGCGACGCAATCCGGGCGTGACGAACAGGCGGCTCTATCTGGAGGCGATGGACGAGGTCTTGCCGGGACGCAAGAAGCTGATTCTTGATTCCGGGGCGGGCGGCAAGCGGACGCTCTACTCGCTCGAAGACGGCGTCCTGCTGCCGGGGCTAGGCGCCGCGATGCAACCGGCGCCGCCGCCGGCTTTCGATCCGGAAGGCGAGCGCTAGGAGACTGTACGATGCACGATCACAGCGGACACTCTCATCATCATCATCATCACGATCACTCGCATGACCATGACCATGACCACGGACATGGACATAGTCACGCGCACGGCCATGATCACGGTCCGCCTGAGCCGTTTGATTGGGGCGGATTCTTTCGGCGGAATCGGAACGTGTGGCTGGCGTTGCTTGCGGCGGCGTTGCTGTGGCGGACGTTCTATACGGTGACCGAGACCGAGTTTGTGCTGGTGACGCGCTTTGGGCGGCCGGTCTCGACGGCGACGGAAGCGGGACTGCACTTTAAGTGGCCGTTTGATTCGCTGACCGTGTTTGACCGGCGGTTGCGCGTCTATGATCCGGCCGGTTCGGAGTTTTTGACGCGGGACAAGAAGAACCTGTTGATCGACAGCTACATCTTGTGGCGCATCGATGATCCGCAGACGTTTCTGGAGACCGTTGGCGACGCTGAGGCCGCGAACATGCGGGTGCACGACATTGCGCTCTCCGGGCTGGCGGCGGAGCTTGGGCGTCACGATTTGGAAGAGTTGATCTCGCCCGAGCCGGACGCGGTGCGCTCGCGTGAGATGCTCGATCGCTTGACCGAGGCGACCGGCGCCCGCTCGCTGGCCGAGTACGGGATCGAGGTGGTGGACGTACGCATCAAGCGGTTGAATCTTCCGGAGCAGAACAAGCAGAGCGTCTACGCGCGGATGCGGGCGGAGCGTGAGCGGATCGCACGGCAGTATCGGGCCGAGGGCGAGGAGCAGGCGCTGGCGATCCGAGCCGAGGCGGACCGGGCGCGCGAGGAGATCCTTTCGGCCGCCTACAAGGAAGCGGAGAAGACGAAGGGCGAGGGCGACGCGGAGGCGGCGAGGATCTACGGCGAGGCGTACTCGCGGAATCAGGAACTCTATCGGCTGACGCGTACGCTTGAGACCTACAAGAAGACGCTGGACGACGATACGACCGTGATCCTGAACTCCGATTCGGAACTGCTGCGCGTGCTGACGCGAGGCCGCTAACGGTTGGACTTTCGCTGCTGATGAATCTTCGAATCCAGTCAAAGTCCGAGCCGGAGACGCCTTTGCCGCCGACGGCCGAGACGCCTGCTCCGGCGTGGGACCGCCGACGTATCGGGCTGGTCGTGTTGGGGGTGTGGCTGCTGACCGGGCTCTACATCGTTCGGGCCGACGAGCAGGCCGTCACGACGGTCTTTGGAGCGGTGGCGAACGAGCGTGCGACTCCGGGCGTGCACTACAACGCGCCCTGGCCGTTGGGGTCGGTCTACAAGTTGAAGGTGCGGCAGACGCAGCGCGCGGTGGTCGGCGGGGAGTTGGCCGATGCGGCTTTGGGGCAAGCGGACCCGTTGCTGGCGCAGTTCTTGACCGGGGACCAGAACATCATCCACGTGCGGGCGATCGTGCAGTATTCGATTGCGACGCCGGTCGAGTACTTGTTTACGAGCCAGTCGCCGGGGCCGGTGGTGCGCGACGCGGTGACGGCTGAGCTGGCTCGCCAGATCGGATCGCGGACGGTCGACGAAGCGTTGACGACGGAGAAGACGGCGATCCAGACGGTGGTGCGCGAGCGTGCGCAGGCGCTGATCGACCAGTATGAGATCGGGGTGGTGATCGCTTCAGTGAACATCGAATCGGCTTCGGCGCCTCCGGAGGCGGCGGACGCTTTTCGCGACGTGGCCGGGGCTCGGGCGGATGCGGCTCGGATCGTGAATGAGGCCGAGGGGTACGCGAACGACGTCGTCCCGCGCGCTCGCGGCGAGGCGCGCCGCTTGACCGAAGAAGCCGGCGGATACCGGGCGCGAAAGATCGACGAAGCGACCGGCGACGCGGCGCGGTTCTCCGCGTTGGCCGCCGAGTATCGGCGCAATCCCGAGGTGACGCGCAATCGGCTCTACCTGGAGGCGATGGACGAGGTGCTGCCGCGTTTGAACAAGACGGTGGTGGACGATGCGGGCAATCTCGACCTGACGATCGTACGGCGCAAGTCCGACGCGGAAAGCCGATGACGAAGGAGGTTCGGGCGAAGATCATCACGGCCGCTCTCGGCGTCGGGCTGGTCGGTTTCGTGATCGGTCAGAAGGGGGGCTGGAGTCCTGGGTCGGCGGAGCCGGGCGGGTCGCTGCTTTCGGCGGTGCAGCCGGAGCAGGACGAGCCTCGGGACGTGATCTATCGGATGATGGACGCGGCCAAGGAAGGCGACGTCGCGAGCTACCTCGACTGCTTCCAAGGGGAGACGGCTCGGCGGATCGCGCAAAGCCGCGACGAGATGGGCGAGGCGGAGTTCGGCGAGTACTTGTCGCGCCGGCACGCCGAGCTCAAAGGTTTCGCCATCTATGAAGCCGAGCCGGGGGTCGGGGATTCCGAAAGCGTGACCATAGAGTACGTCTATCAAGACCGAAAGGAAGCCCAGGTTTTCCATCTGGTTCAATCGGGCGACGAATGGACCATTGACCGGATGGAAACGGCCGAGCGGATGGAAGTTGCGGTGCCGTACGGAACGCCGGTCTATTGAGACGCACGGCTCCCCGCTACGATTTATCGCAGCTTGAAGACGTCGATTCTCGGGCTGTTTTCGCCCCAATCGTCTTTTTTCCGAATGCGCTGGACGGGACCAAGCAGGGAAACGTTTTCGCTCCGCCGATGGTAGGCCGGACTCGCAGGTCCGTCGCAATCCGCGCCGGAGGCGAAAGAATAGGTCTCGACTATTTGGCGGAAGCTTTCTTGGCGCGCTTCTTCTTGGCCGCCTTCTTCCTGCCGGCCGCGTCCTTCTTGGCGGCTTTCTTGACCGCCTTGGCCGCATGACGGACCGCGGGGGTATCTTGCTCTAGAACGCCCGCGCGCAGTTGCTGGAGGGCCTTCGGGGGCCTTCCACGACGGCGACCGACCTGTAGCGTCTCCAGAGCGATAATCAGGCCGTCGATCCGCTCCAGTTCCTTGCGCAGTTCGTTGATGATTGCAATGATGTCCATCTCAGCGTCCCGTGGCCCGTTGCTACGTGCAATTACAGCGACATTCAGACCAGACTTAAGGGCGTAATCCCCTAGGGGCGAGGCGTGAGCGCCGCAACTCTACCTGGTAGCCTGACGGCCTTGACCTCGGTTATGTTACCAGCTTTTTATGCCGTCAAAGGGCGAAATCATACGCAAACAATGCGAAATTGCATAGATCGGCTACTCCGGCTGAGACAATCCCGACACTGGAGGGCCTAGGAGGGGGTTCCACCTCGCCGGACCGCCTCCTGGAAGGCGTACCTCGTATCCCGAATCGAATTTCGGGTCCTCGCGATAGTAGTCCGTCGAGACGAAGTGCGCGCCGGAAGCGAAGGCCGCATCTCGTTTGGACGTGTCGCCCGAACGCGCCTCGGTCGTGTTCGCATCGGCTCGGGTTCGCACGATGTATCCGGCGCGTACGAGCTTTTGGATGTAGTGGAAGTCGGCTAGGGGATTGTTGACGATTCGGAAGGCGGCTTCCGGACGACCTTCGCGCGCGTTGACGAACATGACGCGGCCGACGAGCGAGGGATGGCCGAGGACGTAGGTTTCGAGCTTGGGGCCGTCTTGGTCGAGGACGAAGAGGAAACGGCCGCGCACGTCGCCGAGCTTGGGCCAGGCGTGCGCCAAGACGGCGGCTTCGAGGGTAGGGAAGTCGCCGCGAACGTCGTCGGGCGTGAGCAGTCTTTCCGCGGGGAGGACGGCGCGGATCTCGGCGTCCCAGGCGTCGAAGGCGGCGCGGTCGAACGGCAGCGGGCGTACGAATCCTTCGCGCTCGACGCCGCTGTCTTTGGCGTTCATGGTGACGACGACCGGCACGTGGCGCGGGTTTTGCTTGGACCAGGCGAGCAGTTCCTCGAGCGCTTGGCGGAAGGTGAGGACGTTGGTGCGGAAGTCGATGTCGGGCACGTGCAGGACCTTGAGTCCGGGCTTGCGCATGACGCCCTCGGGGTCGAACGGTTCGCCGGCGGGGAGTCCGGCTTGGGCGACCAGCTTGGGCCCCATCGGGTCGGCGTAGAGTCCGCCTTCGGGGTCGTGCACGACGTCGATTTCGAGTTTGCGCAGGCCTAGGTCGAGCTGTTCGGTCAGCGTGACGTGCGCGTATTCGAGCGACTGGAAGCGGCCGGGGGCTTCTTGGTCGAGCAGCTTGTAGAGCGACGGGCTGATGGCCTGCTTATAAGAGTTGTGGCTGCCGAGGGCTTGGATCTGGTTGAGTCGGAAGTCGTCCGCCGTGGGCTGCGCGGCCAGGGGCGCGACGGAGCAGAGGGCCAGGAGGGCTGCGATGCGCATGGCCGCAGGGTCCCACACTCGGGCGCCTGTTCGATTACCGCCCGAGATGACGGTCGGCGAAATCGAGGTAGTTCTTCCAGTCTTCGAGCGTGACGTCGTGCTTGCCGGAGCGGATGTGATAGCCGACGTCGGTCTGGACGGGCTTACCGACGGGCGGGTGCTCGTCCGACGGGAGCGGTTGCTTGCCGAGCAGCTCATAGGCCGGTCCTGCGTGGACCAACGAGAGGAACTCGCCGCGCGGATCGGCCCACTGATCTTCGACGGCGGAGGCGACGTAGAGCGGACGAGGGGCGACGAGCGCGAGCAGCATGTGTTGATCGACGGGCAGGGCGGACTCGTTGTCGTTGTAGTCGACGAACTTCTCGACGAACCAGTGCGGAAAGCTGGTGTTGATGCGCTTGACGGTTTCGCCGAAGGCGCGGCGGCTGAGTGCGGCGCCTCCGCAGCCGGAGTCGTTGGAGATGACCATGGCGAAACGCTCGTCTTGGGCGCCGGCCCACAAGGACGTCTTGCCGAGTCTGGAGTGGCCGAAGACGGCGATGCGTTCGCCGTCGACTTGGGCGTCGGTCTCTAGGTAGTCGAGCGCACGGCTCAGGCCCCAGGACCAGGCGCCGATCGAACTCCATTCGCGGTCGTGGGGGTCGCGGAAGAGGGCGTGTACGCCGTTCTTGAATCCGTCGTCGAAGTCGGGGTCGATGTCGCCGTAGTAGATGGTGGCCAGGCCGTAGCCGCGGGCGATGATCTCTTCGACGGGCCAACGCTTGGTCGACGCTCCCCGCGAGGACGTGAGCGCGCGGTTGTCGGTCACGCCGGTCTGCTCGCTGTTGCGGACCCAGGAATCGGTGACCCGGATGGCGGGGTCGGCTTGGGTGGTGTGGTTGCCGTGGAAGTTGAGGCCCAGGAACGCGGGTACGGGGCCGTCGGCGTCGGCCGGGGTGTAGAGCAGAAGGTCCATGGAGCGCCCGCTCTCGGGGCCGAAGAAGATGCGGACTTGCTTGCGGTGCGCTTTGCCGTCGAGCGCCTTGCGGTCTTGCTCGAAGACGCGCGCGGTGGTGGTGAGGTTGACGCGCGGCGTGCGGCCGTAGACGTGCTGCTCGAAGAGGCGGAGGATTTCCGGGCGGCGGACTTCGCGCCACTGCTCGGGCGACGCGGCGCCGGCTAGCAGGTCGGGGAGCTCGTAGGCCGGGACCTTCGATTCGTCGTAGTTGAATCCCTCGGGTTGGGCGGCGAGCGTCGCGGCGAGCACGAGCGCCGAGAGGAGCAGGCGATGCATGCGCGGCAGGATATCAGGCTCGGAGTTTGGTCGCCGTGGTCTCCTCGAAGAAGCGGCAGAGGTTTCGCCAGCCGGGCGCGCCTTCTCGGTAGCGTCGGAAGTCCTTCTCCGGGCGCGACGTCGGCTCTTCTCCGAGCGCAGCCGTCAGGACGCCCATCAGCGGGAAGAAGGTCTCGGCCGTGCCCTCTTGCAGGTGATGGTCGAAGAGCCGGTCGGCGGCCTCGTTGATCCAATCGATGGTCGGGCTGCCTGCGCGCCGCTTCTCCCACAGCGTGAGGTAGCGCTCGTAGAGGATCCACGGCGTCCAGACGATGCCGTGTCGTCCGGCGACGTTGGTTTCGTCGAGAGACTGGAAATGGGTGGGGAAACCGTCGCTGGCCATCCTCTCTCGCTGATCTCGATCGCAGCCGCGGACGTCGCGGTAGGGGTAGCGTTTGGTGATGGTGCGCCGATGGATCTTCACGGCGCGGATGGGCCGCATGGCGTGTGTATCGAAGAGGTTCTTTCCGTGGATTGCGACGTTTGGAGGCTCTGCTTCGACGGCGTTGAAGAGCCTTCGCGCGGCGTCGGGATCGAGCTCGACGTCTTCATCGACTTGGATGTAGTAGTCGGTCTCGCAGGAGTCGAGCATCGCTTGGTAGGCGGCGCTGATGGGGGCGGCGTTGCGAATGACGGTTACCCGTAGGCGAACGTCCTGGTTGCGCACGGCATCTAGCGCCTGCTCAAAGCCCGCGCCTCCGATTGTGGCCATATGGACCGAGACGCGATTCGAGAGATCGGGCAGTCCGTCTTCGGGAGGTCGGTTGAATAAGGACTCCATGGCGCCCGCGCTGGGCGTCGGAGGCTGGAGCGCCGTTTCAGGCGGTTTCACGGCCTCCTGATAGTAGGCGTGCAGGCTTGCGGAGTCTGGCACGCCTCCGGCGCCGCTCGCCCGTCGCAGCGCATCGGCGACCGGTTGCATGACGGCGAAGAACGTCTCTTTCGATCCGATTTTTAGGTGCTGCTCGAACAGTGACCTGTCTGTGACTGAAACCAAGTTTCTACGTTACACGCAGGTTGCTGACGCCGAGGGGGAGGTCGAAACAGGTCAGGGCGCCTTGGGCTTGGCGCGTCCAGGTCCCGGGCGTGAGCGCTCGTTCGCTTGCGACCTCGCGTAAGGGCTTGCCGTCGAGCGAGATCGGGCCGCCGGCACGCTCGAGCTCCAACGTGAAGCCGGGGCAGGCGAAGGGGGCGTGGAAACGGACGTTTGCGTCGGTTTTCACGATGCGCGTCAGCTCCTTCGCCGCCCAGTAGCGCGAGATTTCAGAGAGTTTCATCCAGATGAGGTGGTCGTATTTGGCGTGGAGGCGGCGGACGACCTCCTTGAAAATTTGCAGGCCGACTTTGCGGCCGTTCCAGTAGATGCCGGTCCAGTGGCAGACGATGATCGCCGGTTCTCCGCGTTCTATCACGTCGACCATGCGCCCGGCCGAGAGGTCGGCGGTGATGAAACGTTCGAGGTGTCCGTCGTCGGCGTTGTCCCAGCCGCCGGTCCAATCGCCGGTGCAGCCGATGATGGAGACGACGCAGCGAGGATCGTCGCCGTCAAGGTCGGAGGCGTATTCGACGCGCGGGGCGACGCTCTGTTCGCCGCGGTCGTAGAGGTGGCGGAAGTAGTGCGGGATCTCGGTTTGGTAGACGTCGCGGCAGGCTTCGCCGGTCGCCTGGGAGAGCTCGGGAAGGACTTTGGTTCCGAATCCGCCGGGCGTGGTGAGGCCTTCGCAGGGCAGGTCGACGTTGTGGAGGATTTGGAGCGCGTAGCGGAAGTATTCGGCGAGTTCGTCGACGGATTTGCCGACGGACCAGCCCCAGTTTTCCATCCAGTCTTCGCCGATTTGCGGGAAGGGATGGCCGGTGCGCACGTCGACGGCGCGGGTGTGGGTGACCATCTCCGGATGGATGTCCCAACCCTCGGTGACGCGCTCGCGGACGAGCTTGAGCGAGGCGCGGAGGTCGGTCTGCGACCAGCCGGGGATGCCGCGATCCATGCGGCCGACGCAGGCGGGGAAGGGCACGACGGAGTACTTGCCCTTGACGCCGTTTTCACCCGCCCAGTCGATGAATTCGCGGACGAAGTCGTCGGGGATCTCGTCGGGCCAGCTCTTCCAATCGTGGAAGTAGCGCTTGCCCTGCATGGCGGCGTGGAACTGCGGCACGGCGAACTTGTTGAGGTTCACCAGGCAGGTGGAGTCGTCGATGATAATTGAGAGCGGGACGCGGGCGCGCGGGTTGAGGACTTCGACGCCGGCGGCTTGCTTGGGGCGGTCGCCTGGGTTCTGTGCGAGGGCCGGAGTGGCGGCGGCTAGGGCGGCGGCGGAGAGGAAGTCGCGTCGGGTCACGCCGCCAGCATACACCGGCGTCGGGAGGCGAAGGTCCTGGGATGGGCGGGCTTTGGTAGTCGGCCTGGGCTTTGGTAGTCGGCTGGGGACAGATGGGATGAGACGGCTGGTTCGCCTTGGCAGCGTAGTAAGCTGCTTGGCGCACTCAGGAAAGGTGCAAAGGAGAACCAGCCATGAAGAAGAATACCAGTGCGTTGCGGAAACGAACAGCGAAAGCGAAGAGGATTCGGGCGC
>JGI12316J15310_10000026_pt32 | contig 120590 bp, 110 predicted proteins | sample MarCyaLeptolynsp_FD_15310 | JGI IMG/M metagenome (IMG submission 15310) | reverse complement strand
CAGGGGGCGATCAGCCACGAGCATCTGGATTACTACCTCGACGAATTCGTATTCCGCTTCAACCGCCGCAGCTCACGCAGCCGCGGGAAGCTGTTCTACCGCCTTGTCCAGCAGGCCGTCGCGGCCGAGCCCACGCCGTACCGCTCGATCGTGGCCGATTGGGACGCCGAACCGGACTAACGCCGACCACAAGATGTTGGGGCTACCTGAGTCAAGTGGATACCCCACTAGGGCGGTTTTCAGTATTGAGCCGTGCCTCGGCTTTCGTTGTCAGAAAGGCGGGCTACGCCAGTACTCACGTTCTGATCGAGGACCCCATCAATGTTGAGGTCATATTCGAAAAGCAGGACATTCGCCCTCAGCCGCCGGCCTGCTCACCTCAAGCGGAATGCTCCAGTCTGGGCAGCCTGTGCTTTGAGTTGCCGGAGGGCATAGAGAAGAGCGAGAACATTCAAGACAGTGACTACACCGCCGTTTGGTACCTCCAATCGGGCAGTGAGCCTCGATCGCCAGGGATTCTGCACGGAACAGGGCCGAACTGGAGTTTTGGGTTGCCTTCCGACTGCGATGTTTGGCGATCCGTGCAGTATGCGGAGACCGTCTACTCCGCGCCTGGTCCGCCAGACCCCGAAGGGATTCTCTTCATCAGAGACGCGCGGGGTGTCGCGCACGACGGCAAAGAGTGGAGATACGTGGGGACCTTCGGCGAGTCGGCTTCCTACAGCAGAGCGGACTCCGAAACGGCGCGCTTGCCGGATCGAGTCCTCGATAGCGTCTGTTTGATCTCGCGCTGATCGTTCCTCTACAGCCCCGCCCGCAAGTACGCGATCACGTCGGCCAGGTCCTGGCGGCTCATGTCCTTCTCCATCCCCTCGGGCATGAGCGACACCGCCGAGGCGCGCATCTCCTCGATCTCGTCACGCCGCACCGAAACATCGTTGTACTCGCCGCGCAGCGTCACCGACTCGGCGGACTCGCCGGCGAGCAGGCCGTCGAGGATCTGGCCGTCCTTGGTGACGATGATGTAGTTGGTGTAGTTGGACTGGATCTCGAAATTGGGGTCCAGGATGTGCGCCAGCAGCTCCTCCTGGGTCTTGTTGTTCACGCCGGAGAGGTCCGGGCCGATGCGGCCGCGCTCGGCCTGGCTCAGGTGGCACTTGGCGCAGTTTTCCTCGAAGACCTGCTTGCCGGTTTCGACGCTGGCCGTGAGCTTGAGGGCGTCCTTGTGCTCCTCGACCACGGCGGCGCGGTCGCTGGTCGCCGTGCCGAATAGGGCTGCCGCCCGGTCGCGCACCGTCTGCTGCGGGTGCTCGGTCAGGCGGATGCGGGCCACGGGGTCGACCGCGGCGGCGGCGATGTCTTCCTGCTCCACCGCGTCGAGCATCTTCGTCACCCATCCCTCGCGCCGGATCAGCGCGTCGACGGCGCGGGTGCGGGCGGCGGGCCCGTAGCCGCTCCAGCCGGCCAGCAGCAGATCAGCGGCCTCGGGCTGGTTGAACGAGGAAGCCGTCTCGATCGCTGCGGAGTGCAGCTCCGGCGCGGCCGGCGATTCGAGGATCGTCTTCAGAGCCGGCGCAGCCTCGGCCCACGCCGCGCCCTTGAGGAACTTCACGGCCCGCACCCGCCGCTCGACGTCGATGTCGTCGCTGGCGGCGGCGCGCCGGGCGTCGGCCATCATGGAGGGGAGGGCGAAGTATTGTGCTGCTTCGAGCGTCGCCTGGCGCACGGCTTCGGAGTCGTCTCCCATCCAGCGCGTGAACAGCCCTTCAGCGCCGGGGACGTTCAGCCGGCGCTCGCCCGAGAGCTCGAGCCCGCGCCCCAGCCCTTGGATCACGGCCGCTTTCCACTCCGCCGGACGCAGCCGCGGGCTGCCGCCCAGCGCTTGCAGCATCAGCCCCAACTCGTCGCCGCGAGGCGATGCGCCGATCTGCGCCGCCAATTCAGCGATGAACTCCCGGCGGCCTTCGGCGTCGTCGCCGTCGGCAAAAAAGTCGCGGTGGCTCGACAGCAGCCGGCTGAAGACGCTCCACGGGCGGTCGTTGGTCGAGGTCAGCAGCGCCGCCCGGAACCACGGATCGGCCGCGTTGTCGGCGGCCATTGCGGCGACGGTTTTTTGCGAGCCGTCGATTTCGCCTAGCGTCAGCGCCACTTGCAGGCGGACCTTCGGGTCTTCGTCGTTCTGCAGAGCGACCACCGCGCCGCTCAACTCGCCCAGGAATTTCTCGGCCAGCCGGACGGCGTGCCGCCGCACCGGCGCCTCTTCGGCGGCGAGCGCGGCCTTCACGTCGTCGGCCGTCAGCGCGCCGATGCCTTCGAGCGTCCACAGCGCGTGCAGCCGGGCTTCCGGCATCGCGCTTTCGAGCGCCATCGCGCGCAAAGCGTCGGCGGCGGAGGCGTCCTGCCGCTCCAGCAGCAGGCGCTGAGCGGTGCGCCGGTGCCAGCCGTTGCGGTGCTCCAGCAGCTTCACCAGTTCCGCGGTGGAAGCGCTGCCGAGTGAAACCTTCAGGTCGCGCTGGACCGCCGGATTTTCGGGACGGATGCGCCAGATGCGCCCGCGATCCGTGCCGCGGTAGAAGTCGAGCTGCAAGCGCTCCTGGATCGCCATCGGGATCGAGGCCGGCTCCTCGATGTACTCGCGGTAGAAATCCATGAGGTAGAGGTTGCCGTCGGGCGCGTTGGCCATGTTGACCGGACGGTGCCAGACGTCGGTGGAGGCCATGAACTCCTTGTCGGTCGGCCGGGGCTCGGAGCGGTAGGTCGCGCCTTTGTCGAAAAGCAGCTCCCGGTGCAGCAGCCCGCCGTTGGCGTCGGCGATGAAGATGTTGCCGTAGAAGTCGTCGCCAAAGGCGTCGCCCAGGTAGACCGTGGCGCCGGTGGCGGCGGTGAAGTGGCCGCCGACGAGCTCTACCCGGCCCGGGCGGGTCTCGTCATAGCGCTCCTGGCGTACTTCGGTGCGCTCCACACGCCACTGCTGCGGCTGGGTGAGCGGGTAGACCACGCTGTTTGACGGATCATCTTCGGGCACGTAGTGCAGCAGCGAAGACGGCGAAAAATAGGCGTTGCGCAGCACGTAGCGCGCCGGCAGCACCGCGTGGCGCAGGTGCACCGTATTCTGCGACATGAAGCGGTCGCCCCACTGGTTGAACGTCATGCCGAACTGGGTCGGGCCGGCGGCCGGAGCGAACTCGCCCGTCTCGGGGTGGAAGCGAAAATCGAAGCCGCGCACGAAGACTTTTTTGTACTGCGGGAATTTCGGGGAAGTGATTTCGCCGGAGCGGCCGTTGTTGGCAGCGTAGATCCAGTTGTCGAGCCCAAAACGCAGATTGGTGATGCGGGCTTCGGGCGAAACGTCGGTCTCAAAGCCGGTGTACCAGACCTCACGCGTATCGGCCACGTGGTCGCCGTTGGTGTCCTTCAGGTAGAGGATGTCCGGGGCGGAGGTCACGAAAATGCCGCCCTTCCAGGGGAAGACGCTGGTGGCTTGCAGCAGTTGGTCGGCGAAAATCGTCGCCTTGTCGATCTCGCCGTCGCCGTCGGTATCTTCGAGGTAGCGGATGCGGCTCAGCGGCTTCTGACCCTCTTTGGGGTCGAAGGGGTAGTCGAGCATTTCGGCGACATACAAGCCGCCGTTCTCGTCGAAACACAGCTCCACCGGGTCGGCGATGTGGGGCTCGGCTGCAAACAACTCGGCGCGGAAGCCGTCGACGACCTGGAAGGTTTCCACTGCCGCCTGCGGCTCGGTCGGATCGGTGTCGTAGGGGCCCTTTTCGGGTTCGCTCGAACCACAACCGAGTGTGCAAAGAAGGAGGACGGCGGAAATGCGCTTCACTCCGCCATTGTAGCGTTGGGGGCCGGCGTTGCTCGGTCAGCTCAGCCAGCGGATGAGCAGGATCGACGGGGCGATGGCCGCCGCCGGCGGATCGATGTGGGTGTCGCCGCCGATGAGCAGCAGCCGCGCTGCGAGTTCTCCCAAAAACGCGCCGACGACGCCCGCGACGGCTCCGGCGAGCAGGCTGTTGAACGCCAGCGCGGCGGCCGCAGCCGGCAGCGCGATGTGGTGGGTGACCGGCATTTTTGCGCCGGTATAGAGAAACAGCAGAGACGCTGCGGCGACGCCGAACCCGACGAGTCCGCCGCCGTTTTCGCCCAGTCGGATGGCGGCCCACGCCGACGGCAGCCCGGCGCCCAAGCCGATGACGATCAACTGGTCGGGCCGACGTTGCCAAGCCAGCCACTTGTCGTCTCCCTTTGCGAATCGGGCGGCAAACAGCCCGCTTTGGCCGAATGCAACTCGCGCAATGACCGCTGTGACGACCACCGTCAGCGCGATGGTGTCGGTCCAGTCGCGCCAGCCCAGCGCTCCCCAGCCCGCCTCGATCAGCGCGCCGAGCGAGCCGAACAGCCCGCCGACGAGCAGCACGTCGGCCCGCTCCAGCCCGGTCAACGATAAAGAGACGTCGCGTCCGGAGGGCAGCAGACCCCGGCGCGCGGCGTAGGCCGTGGCCGCCACGCCGCCTCCGAAGGCGATATGCGGGCCGAGGAACGGTCCGAAGGCGACGTGATCGAGCAAGCCCGAACCCCCGCCGGACGCCTGGGCCGCCACGCCCGCCAGCACGGCGAAGCCGCAGAAGATGAAGGCAGGCAGCGTACCGACCGCGGCGCCGAAAACGCCGCCGCCGAACGCAACGGCCAGCAGCAGCGGATCGATCTCGAACATCGGCTTTTCTTACGAGCTCAACGGCAGGAAGTACTGCGTGCCGTGGACCGGCCGGCTCAGCTCTTGCAGCAGCTCTTCGAGATCGCTGCGGTTTTGGACGAAGTCCACCTTCGTGGTGTCCACCACAAGCACGTCGGCGGCCTTGTAGTGCGCAAAAAAGTGATCGTAGGCGCGTACGGCTTCTTGCAGGTATCTGCTGGAAATCTTCGACTCCGCCGGAATGGCCTTGCGCGCGATCCGCTCGCGCAGCACCTCCGGCGTCGCCTTGAGGTAGATCACCAGATCCGGCGTCGGCACGCTCTGCTTGAAGTGCTGGTAGTAGAGGTCGTAAACCGAGACCTCTTCGTCGGTGAGGTTCAGGTAGGCGAACAGCTTGTCTTTTTCAAACAGGTAGTCGGCGACGAGCGGCGAATGGGACGACGCCATGGCGGACTCGCTGAGCTGGCGGTAGCGCTCGAGCAGGAACCACATCTGGGCGCGAAACCCGGCGCCGGCGGCGCCCTTGTAGAAATCCTCGAGAAAGGGGTTGCGCTCGGTATCGAGCAGGGTGCGGGCGTGGATGCGTTCGGCGAGCGCTTTCGCCAGGCTGGACTTGCCCACTCGCAGCGGGCCTTCTATCGCAATGTATCGGGCGGCGGTCACGGCTTCTGTTTTCGCTTCTCCCAGTGTCTCAATAGTTGAGACCGAACTGCCCGCCACGGGGGGGCTGAATCTTGAAGTGCTCGAAAGCGAGCAGCGTGCCGACGCGGCCACGCGGGGTGCGATCGAGGAAGCCGAGCTGCATCAGATACGGCTCGTAGACTTCTTCAATCGTCGTCGAATCCTCGCCAACGCTGGCGGCGATCGTGTTGAGTCCGACCGGACCGCCGCCGTACTTGCCGAGGATGGTCGACATCAGCTTGCGGTCCACCTCATCGAGGCCGTGCGGATCCACTTCGAGCAGATCGAGGGCCGTCTTGGCGATCTCGATATCCACCCGACCGTCGGCGCGCACCTGCGAATAGTCTCGCACGCGCCGCAACAGGCGATTGGCGATGCGCGGGGTGCCGCGGCTGCGGCGCGCGATCTCTTTCGACCCGGCGTCGTCGATCTCCACGTCGAGCAGCCCGGCCGAGCGGTAGACGATGCGCTGCAGATCGGCGACATCGTACGGGTTCAGGCGCAGCGTGAGTCCGAAGCGGCCGCGCAGCGGGGCGCTGATGAGTCCGGCGCGGGTGGTGGCGCCGATGGCGGTGAAGCCGGGCAGCGGAATCGAGTGCGTCCGCGCGCCGGGACCGGCGCCGATCAGCACGTCCACCCGAAAATCCTCGAGCGCGGAGTACAGCATCTCCTCCACGTCGGGCAGCAGGCGGTGGATCTCGTCGATGAAGAAGACCTGCCGGGTTTGCATCGCCGTCAGCGCGCCGGTGAGGTCGAGCTTTTTCTGCAGCACCGGGCCGGAGGTGTAGTCGATCGGCGCCGCCATCTCCTGGGCGATGATGGCCGCCAGGGTCGTTTTACCCAGCCCCGGCGGGCCGTAGAGCAGCACGTGGTCGAGCGCTTCGCCCCGTTGCGTAGCCGCCTGGATGGCGATCGAGAGGATTTCTTTGAGCTTGGGCTGACCGATGAAGTCTTGGAGGGACTTGGGGCGCAGCGACAGGTCGTACTGCCCGTCATCGTCCACCGGTCCCGGCGCAATCATGCGGTCATCGGACATAAGGGACTAGCTGCGCACCAACTCCATGGCCATGCGGAACAGCGGCTCAAACTCGGCCGGAGCGCCCCGCTGCCGCGCCTGATCGACGGCTTTGTCGGCCGCCGCCCGGGTGCAGCCGAGGTTGACCAAGGCCGAAGCCACCTCCTGGTCCACGGCGGCGCCGGGCGTGCCGGCCGGCCGCTCCGGCGCTTCGATCGCGCCCATCTTCTCGCGTAACTCCAGGATAATCCTTTCGCCTGTCTTTCGCCCAATGCCGGGGATTTTTTGTAGCCGCGCGCCATCGCCTGAGCGGATCGCATCGAGCAACTCCGGCGCCGGCAGGCCGGAGAGAATCGTCATCGCCAGCCGCGGTCCGACGCCGTTGACGGTGATCAGCATCTCAAACAGCTTGCGGTCGACATCGGAGAGGAAGCCGAACAGCGCCAGCGCGTCCTCACGCACGTGGGTGTAGGTAAACAGGTGCACTTCCTTGCCCAGGTCGGGCAGTTTGGGGAAGGCGGAGATCGGAATCGCCACCGCATAGCCGACCCCGCCGACGTCGACGACGGCTTGATCGGTCTGCTTTTCCAGAAGCGTTCCTCGGAGACGGGAAATCATGGCGTGGAAGAGGGTATTCTAGCGCGATGCGCCGCCGCACCCCGTCTATGCGAAACTCGATTTCGATGTCACTGCAGCTTTCCCGCCGCGCTTTTCTGGGGACCGCCGCCGCGCTGGCGGGGTGCGGAGGTCCGGGCCCGACCGCCTCCGAGGCGCCGCCGCCCGCCCAGCCGGCCCTGGGCCGCGACCGCGTCTGCTTCATCACCGACGAGGTTTCGAGCGACCTCGAGGAAGCGATCGCCTTCGCCAAGGAGTTCGACGTCAAGCTCGTCGAAATCCGCAACCTGTGGGATCAGTACGGGATTTTGCAGGACGTGGAAACGATCAAGAAGGCGCGCCGGATGCTCGACGACGCCGGCTTGCGCTGCGCGGCGCTGTCGACGCCCCTGCTCAAGTGCATCGCGCCCGGCTTCGAGCCGATCGAGCGGGTGGAGTTCGACATCTCCATGGCCGCCAAGACTTTTCCGATCCCGAACGAGGAGCAGTTCGATCGTTCGGCGGAATTTCTGGAGCGCTCGGTGGAGGCGGCCGCGATCCTGGGCTGCGACATCATCCGCTGCTTCTCGTTCTGGCGGACGGCGGACCCCGCTTTGGCCTATCCGCTGCTGCTGGAGAAACTCGAGGAGATTGCGCCCATCGCCCAGAAAGCCGGCATGCGGCTGGCGATGGAGAACGAGCACGCCTGCAACGTCGCCGACTGCGGCGAGGCGATGGCCGTGCTGCCCCAGGCGCCGGCCAACGTGGGCCTGCTGTGGGACGTCTTGAACGGCGTCTCCACCGGCGAGCAGCCCTATCCCGACGGCTACGCCAAGCTCGACAAGGAGCGCATCTTCCACGTGCAGCTCAAGGACGCCGACATCTCGCAAGGCGTCGAGCGCTTCGTCTACACGCCGGTCGGCGAGGGCGCCATGCCCTACACCGAGATCTTCAAGGCGCTGGCCGCCGACGGCTACCCGGGCGTGGTCTCGATGGAGACGCACTTCCGCGTCGACGGCTCGCTGCTGGAGGCCAGCCGCCGGTCGATGCGCGGCGTGTTGGCCGCGATCGACGCGCAGGCAGGCTAGAGGCGGCTGTTGGAAGTCCTCCCGTATAGCCCCCGGCGGGCGCCGACCTCCTGGCCAAGTAGCTCGGATGTAGAAACTCCAAGCTCCCCGGAACGTTCAGGCCGCGCGCTTGCGGCGCTGCTTCGGCGCCAGATCGCCGATCGATTCCACCACGCGGGTCGGCGCGAACGGATACAGCGCCAGCTCCTCGCGCCGGGTCGAGCCGGTCAGCACCAGCACCGATTGGAAGCCCAGGTCGGTGGCGCCGCGGATGTCGGTGTCCATCGTGTCGCCGATCATCGTGACTTCGTCGGTGCGCAGGCCGATGGTCTTGCGCGCCAAGCGCATCATGAACGGGTTCGGCTTGCCCACGTGGTAGGCGGTGCGTCCGGTGGCGGACTCGAGCAGTGCGACCATCGCGCCGCAGCCGGGCCGCGGGCCGGTATCGGTGGGGCACCAGGTGTCGGCGTTGGTCGAGATCAGGTGCGCCCCGCCGGCGATGAGCCGATGCGCCTTCTCCATGACTTCGAAGTTCATCGTGCGGCCTTCGCCGACGATCACGTAGTCGGCGTGGTCGCTCGAGATCGAGTAGTTCACCTGGTTCAGCGCGTTGAGCAGTCCGCCTTCGCCGATGACGAACGCGGCGCCGTTGGGCTTCTGCTGCGAGACGAACTCGGCCGTCGCCAGCGCCGAGGTGTAGACGTGCTCGTTGGAGGTCTCGATGCCGAACTTGCGCAGCTTGGCGACCACGTCGAGCTGCGTGTAGGCGGAATTGTTGGTCAGGAACAGGTACGGGATGCCCTGCTCGTCGAGATGGGCGATGAAGTCGGCGGCGCCGGGAATGGCCTCGGCGCCCCGGTAGATCACGCCGTCCATGTCAATCAAGAATCCTTGGTTCATATGCAATGTCCTCCTTGGAAGTAGACTTCTTCGGTTCATGCACTCGGTCGGATCGAACTGAAAACACTGAACCCGAACCGCAAACTGCGCGGCGTGAGGCGAATCAGAATCGGGTGGAAGAAAGCGGGGAACGATCCCGCAGCGACGAGAGCTTTGAAGACTTAGTGGGTCCGCATGACGGCGGACAGGCTGGAGCGAGACCAAGCAGCCGGCCGGCTGCGCTCATCGGAGAGCTGTTTGAATCGCCTCACACTGCGAGCATATCATACACCCACAAAATAGTGGTGGTTGATTGCTTTCTGGTTACGGCGCCGCCCGGAGTTTGTAAACTAGAAGTTCCATGTACCGCCACATCTTCCTCGCTTTGTTCTTGCTGCTGCCCGGCGTCGCCGCCGCGGACGAACTTCTCGACAAGGCGCGCGGCTCGTTCAAGCCGGTGCCGGTCACTCCGCCGGTGCTCGAAGGCAATCCGGCCACTCCGGAAAAACTCGAGTTGGGCAAGATGCTCTTCTTCGATCCGCGCCTGTCGTCGAGCTGGTTGATCAGCTGCAACACCTGCCACAACGTGGGTCTGGGCGGCGTGGATCTGCTCGAGACCTCCATTGGCCACGGCTGGGCGCAGGGTCCGCGCAACAGCCCGACGGTGCTCAACGCAGTCTTCAACTTGGCGCAGTTCTGGGACGGCCGCGCGAAGGACTTGCAGGAGCAGGCCAAGGGCCCGATCCAGGCGGCGGTGGAGATGAACTCGACGCCGGAGCGCACGGTCGCCACGCTGAAGAGCATCCCTGAGTACGTAGAGCGCTTCGAGAAGTCGTTTCCGGGGCAGTCGTCGCCGGTGACCTTTGACAACATGGCCAGCGCGATCGAAGTCTTCGAGGCCACGCTGGTGACGCCGTGGTCGCCCTTCGACCGCTATCTGAACGGCGATGAGGGCGCTCTGGACGCGCACCAGAAAAAGGGCCTCGAGCTGTTTCTGAGCAAGGGTTGCGTGAGCTGCCACAGCGGCGTGAACGTGGGCGGCACCGGGTACTTCCCGTTCGGCGTTGTCGAAAAACCCGGCTCCGAGGTGCTGCCTCCGGCCGACAAGGGCCGCTTCGAGGTGACTCGCACGGCGTCGGACGAGTACAAGTTCAAGTCGCCGTCGTTGCGCAATATCGACCTGACCGCTCCGTACTTCCACTCCGGCAAGGTGTGGGACCTCAAGCAGGCGGTTGCCATCATGGGAACTTCGCAGCTGGGCGCGGAGCTGTCCGACGACGAGTCTGACGCGATCGTCGCCTTCCTGCTCACCCTCACCGGCGAGCAGCCGAAGGTGGAGTACCCGGTGCTGCCTCCGCACACCGCTCAGACCCCGCGGCCGACCCCGGAAGGGATGCGCGGAAGCCACTGAGCGAACTGTCGCAGGCTCGATTCGTACCCGGTATGCTGGGGAGGCTTCGGCCTCGGCGCCATGATTCTGACTCTGACCCTGAACCCGGCTGTGGACGTCTCTCTGATGACGGACCGGATCATCTACGATGACCGGTCCTACATCACCTCAGAGAGCTACCAGCCCGGCGGCAAAGGCGTCAACGTCGCGCGGACGCTGAAGGCCTATGGGGCCGACGTGGCCGCGATCTCGACCTATGGCGGCGAGACCGGCCGCCGCTTCGTGCAACTGCTGGCGCAGGTCGGCGTCGAGACGACGCTGATCGAGGTGCGCGGCGAGACCCGCCGCAACGTAGCCGTGATCGACGAAGAGGGGTTGACCCTCAAGCTCGACCAACGCGGCGCCCCGCTCAGCCCGGAGGAACTCGAGAAAGTCGAGGCCGCCCTGCGCGAGCGTCTGCCGTCGGCGAGTTGGCTCACGCTCAACGGCAGCACCCCGCCCGGGGCGCCGCCGGACGTCTACCCCCGGCTCATCGAGCTGGCTCGAGAGCATGGCGTGCAGACGCTGCTCGACACCAGCGGCCCGGCGCTGCCGGCGGGTTTGGCGGCCCGTCCCACCTTGGCCAAACCGAACCGTCCCGAAGCCGAGCGGCTGCTGGGGCGCGCTCTGTTCGGCGACAAGGAGGCGTTGGCCGGCGCCGAGGAGATCCGCGCGATGGGGGCCGAGCAAGTGATTCTCTCGCAAGGCGGCTTGGGCGCGATCGCCGTCTGGGAGGGCGGACGCCTCAAAGCCGTGCCGCCGAGCGTGCAGACCGGCAGTCCCATCGGGGCCGGCGATGTGCTGGGCGCGACAGTCGTGTGGAAGCTCAGCGAGGGCGAACCGTTCGAAGAGGCGTTTTTGTGGGGCGTGGCCGCCGCGACGGTCGCCGCCAGCCGGCCGGGATTGGGCGCCGGCGACCCCAAGGAAGTGGCGGCGATGCGCCAACGCATCCACGTCCGCGAAATCTAGGCTTCCGTCGCGGGCTGGTTGCGGCACACTGTAGGCATGCAGACCCCTTGGGGCGAGATCGCCCTCGAAGACGCCCACGCCCACCTGTTCTCGCACCGCTTTTTCGAAGCCCTGCGCCTGCAGCAGCCTGACCCGGCGGCCGATGTCGAAACTCTGGTCGGCGGCCTCGGCTGGGACGCCCCTCCGGCGGACAACCAGGCGCTGGCGCGGCGCTGGGTCGAAGAACTCGACGCCCACGGCGTCTCCCGCACCGTGCTGATGGCCTCCATCCCCGGCGACGAGCAGAGCGCCGCGGACGTGGTGCGCGCCTTCCCCGAGCGCTTCTACGGCTACTTCATGCTCAACCCGCTGGCGCCCGACGCCGTTGAGCGGACCCGGCGGGCCTTCGAGGAGTTGGGGCTGCAAGGGCTGTGCCTGTTTCCGGCGATGCAGGGTTTTTCGGTCCAGGACGAGCGCGTGCAGCCGCTGCTCGAGCTGGCGGCGGCGCCGGGCAGGGTCGTCTTTGTGCATTGCGGGGTGCTGTCGGTGGGCGTGCGCAAGAAGCTGGGGCTGCCTTCTCCGTTCGATATGAGCCACTCGAACCCGATCGACCTGCACCGCGTGGCGCTTCGCAACCCGGGCGTGAACTTTGTGGTTCCGCACTTTGGGGCCGGCTACTTCCGCGAGGCGCTGATGCTGGGCGACCTGTGCCCGAACGTCTATCTGGACACTTCCTCGAGCAACGGCTGGCGGAAATACCTCACGCCGGAGCCGTCGATGGACACGGTGTTTCGGCAAGCGCTGGCGGTGTATGGGCCCGAGCGGCTGCTGTTTGGCAGCGACTCGTCGTTCTTCCCGCGCGGCTGGAACCAGGCCGTGTTTGACGCGCAGGCGGCGTCGCTGGCCGAGATCGGCGCGACGCCGGAGACGGCGCAGGCGATCTTCGGCGGGAGCCTGGCGCGTCTGCTGGGACGGTAGCCGTTGCGGCGCCCGCCTGCAGATGGACGCGCGCGCTACAAAGACATCCAGGCCAGTGTCAACGACAACACGATCATCGCCGCCACCGTCACATAGGCGATGGCGTTGTACAACGGCGTATTCGTCCACTCGCCCATCAGATCCTCGCGGTTGATCAGCGTCGCGGTGAAGATCAGGATCACCGGCAGCAGCACGCCGTTGAGCACCTGCGAGAGCAGGATCATCCGAACCAGCGGAAACCCCGGGATCAGCGTAATCCCCGCGCCGATCACGATCAGCAGCGTATACATCCAGTAAAACGTCGGCGCCTCGTCAAAGCGCTTGTTGACGCCCGACTCGAACCCCAGTCCCTCACAGACGGTATAGGCCGTTGACAGCGGCAGGATGCTGGCCGCAAACAGCGACGCCGACAGCAACCCGCCCGCGAACAGGTAGTAGGCGTACTCGCCCAGCGGCCGCAGCGCCAACGCCGCCTCGGCAGCGTCGGAGATCGAGTGCGGTTCCTGCTCCCAAATGGCCGCTGCACTAGCGACGATGATAAAGAAGGCGATCAGCGACATCATCACCGAGCCGATCACCACCTCGATTCGCGACTGTTTGTACTGCCGTGCATCGACCCCCTTTTCCACGATGGCCGCTTGCAGGTAAAACTGCATCCACGGCGCCCCGGTGGTTCCCACCAAGCCCACCAGAATGGCGATGTAGCCGAGGTCGTCCATGATCACCGGCGTCACTGTGGCCTTGAGCGCTCGGTTCCAATCCGGCTGCACCATCACGGCGGAGACGAAGTACGCCGCGTAGAAACTACTGGCGATCAGAAAGACCTTTTCCACACCGTCGTAGGTGCCCTTCACCACCAGCAGCCACACCAGAATCGCCCCGATCGGAACCGAAACCCACCGGGGCGTCGAGAACAGCTCCATCGAGCTGGCGATCCCGGCAAAATTCGCCGCCACGTTCGCCAGATTGACGATCAGCAGCGCCGCCATCACCAGAAATGTCGTGCGCAGGCCGAACTCCTCGCGGATCAGGTCCGACAGGCCCTTGCCGGTGACAGCGCCCATGCGCAGGCACATCTCCTGCGCCACGATCAGCGAAATCGAGATCGGGATCAGCGTCCACAACGTGGCGTAGCCGTACGCAGCCCCGGCTTCGGAGTAGGTGAAGATGCCGCCGGCGTCGTTGTCGACCATGGCGGTGATGAAGCCCGGGCCCAGGACCGCCAGAAATAGCCCGACCCGCCGTCGTTTGTCCTTGAGCCAGTCCATGGAGTCCAACGGTCCTTTTTAGCGCTTCGGCTTGAGATAGGCGATCACGTCGTCGGCGGTGATCACGCCATAGAGCACGCCGGTCTCGTCGACGACGGGCAAGGCGAAGCAGTTGTATTTATCGAATAGCTCGACCACGCGTTCGCTGTCGGCGAGGATGTCGATCCGGGCCGTCTCGCGAAACGCCAGCGGACGCAGCGGCTGATCGGGGCTCTCGAGCAGCAGTCTGCCGATGGGCGCGGAGGCGATCAGCCGCTCCTCGTCGTCGATCAGGAAGACGTGGGTGATGGTCTTGACCAGGTAGTCGTTCTCACGCAGCCCGGCCAACGCGTCGGCCACCGTGGCGTCTTGCGGCACGGCCAGAAAGGAGTTGGTCATCATGCCGCCGGCGGTGTCTTCGTCGTACTCGAGCAGCTCGCCGACGTCGGCCTGGGTCTCCTCCTCCATCTCGCCGAAGATCTCTTCCGACTCCTCTTCGTTGAGCGCGTTCAAGATGTCGGCCGCGGCGTCGGGCTCCATCTCGTCGAGAATGTCGGCGGCGGTCTCCTTGTCGAGGTTGTGCAGGACGCTGATCTGGATTTTCTGGTCGACTTCCTCGAGCGCCTCGGCGGCGAAGGCTTTGTCCAGGGTCTCGAACAGGGCGCTGCGCTCGGCCGGCCCGAGCTCCTCGATGATGTCGGCCACATCGGCCGGGTGCATCTGGCCGATGCGGTCGTGGGAGATACGCAGCTTCAGGCGCCGCCGGCTGTCGGGCTCGACGATGTTGCAGTACTCCCAGGGAATCGAGTTCGGCGCGATCCGCTCGCCGAGGGCGCGGATGGTGCGATAGGGCAGCAGGCCCTCGGTCAGCCGCCGGAAAGCGCCTTGCAGGCCGACGCCGACCTCGTGGACCCACAGCTCGTCGCGGTTGGGGAGCTTTTCGATCCGAAGCGCGACGTCGTTGACGCGCACGACTTTACGGCCGTTGACATCGACGATCTGCTGGTCGAGCAGATCGCGGTCGAGCAGCAGGTGCGACTCGTCGGGATGGTAGGGGGCGAAGCGGTCGTCGGTGAGGACGATACCTTGCGGGGTGATGGTCTTGACCTGATCGAACCGGACCTGGAAACGCGTGCGCCCGTCACCGAACAGAAAGCGAGACACACGTCGAGCATGCTCGCGGGGTGCGAGTGCGGCTTCGCGAACCCGGCCGAGACGATCTCCGGCGGGTCCGGTCAGGCGCATGCCGGTAAGTTCGGTCAAGTAGACCAAACGTTCGGAGTCTACGCGGGCTACTGCCATCGCGGCGCTCTAAATCCTGCTGCGGACTTCCTGGGTCGTCGAGCATCGACGTATCTGCCAACGGAGTTCCTTGACTCCGTCGCCCTTCAGTGTGCAACAGCGACGCGGGGCCGAACAAGGGCGGGCTTGCCAACAACATGGCGAAAAGAAACTTAACCGTATATCCAGTAATATGGGTATATGGGCAAGACAACCGTGGAGCTGCCGGACGACTTGCTTCTTGCGGCCAAGAAGCGCGCCCTGGACGAACGCACGACGCTCAGGAGCCTGCTGGAGCGCAGTCTTCGCCGGGAACTCGGAACGCCGGTCGGTTCTCGTGCGGCGCCTGCTATTGAGTGGATTGTGGCCGAGGGCGGACTGCCGCTTGGAATGAATGTGGCGGACCGTGAGGAGATGCATGATTTCCTCCGGGCGGACCCATGATCGCGCTCGACACCAACCTTCTCATTTACGCCCATCGGTCAGCGACGGCCGAGCATTTGGCCGCCCGGGCGGCTATTGAGAGTGCTTCGCTGGACGCAGCCGGATGAGGAATCCCAGCGCCCGTGGTGAGCGAGTTCTGGAGCGTTGTGACGCACCCGACCTCGGTCGGCGGGCCCTCGACGCCACAACAGGCAGCGGGGTTTTTGCGAGCGTTGGTTGCAGCCGGAGCGCAGATCCTGGATCCGCAACCGGGGTTCGGCGTACGGCTGACAGCACTGGCCGAACAGCTCGGTTTGCAGGGACCCAGGATCTTCGACCTGCAAATCGGGTTGATCGCTCTCGAAGCCGGCGCGCACGTAGTCTGGACGCACGACCCCGGATTTCTAGCCCCGCCCGGCCTCAACATCCACGATCCCTTGGCGGGGGCCTAGCTTTCAGTCGGCTCGCAACGTCCGGTAACCGCTGCCGGCAAGGAGTTGCCGGTCGGCGGTCACTAGGACAAGGTCAAAGGCGCGCGCGGAAGCGGCGAGCAAGAGATCCGCAGGATCACCGTGCGCCGTCTTGACGGCAAGTCCGGCCAGGACTGCATCGCGTGTAAGAGGAGCTTCCCGATACGGCAGCTCCCCCTCGGCCCACTCCAGCCACTCCTCCAAGGGTCTGCTGAGCTGGACCCTGTTCTTGGAAACCAGCATACTCAGCTCCCAGATGCTGATGGGAGAGAGCCACAACTCGTTCTCCAGGTCTTGGATGGCTGCAAGGGCGTCGGCGCCTAGCCGATCGGACGCACTCAGAGACCACAGCCAAACATGGGTATCGAGTAGAAGCCTCAATCCCTGAGCACATCCCAATCTTGCGGATCGGTCGTCGGTCCGACGATGTCTCCCAAAATCTTCATGGTCCCCGCCATGGTCCCTAATCGCCGCCCCACCTGCGACGGCGCGGGCGGCGGCTCGATCGTGGCCACAGGCTTGCCGAAGCGCGTCACCACTACAGGCTTACCCGTCTTCCGCACCTGTTCGAGCACGGCTAAACACGTGGCCTTGAACTTGGAGATCGCAATCTGTTCCACGCTGCGGATCATACCATGGTCAACGACCATGGTCAGGTTGGCACTCAGTCCATCAGCGCCCGGGCGATCTGTTCCGCGCTGGCGCCGGCCTGCCGGGTCGCTTCGCGCAAGTGCTCCAGATTCGGCTCGTAGGCCAGCAGCGCGCGGCTCGGCAGGCTCGGCTGAATCTCGAACGCTTCGGCATGCGCCGGAATCAGAAACCCGTCGCCGGGGCGATACGGTTCGCCGGCCAGCGTCCCCTCGCCGGCCAGCATGATCAGGATCTGGAAGTGCAGCGGGTTCGGCTCGAACTGGAACGCGCCGTCCCAACTCAGCAGCTCGCTGGCGAAGTACGGACAGCCGGCCAGCAGCTCGCGGGTGACGTGGTCGTGGTGCAGCTCGATTCTCGGCGGCGGTCCGGGCCAGGGGTCGTCGAGCATCACCGCGGCGGCCTCGTGCACGTGCAACGCACGCGGTTTGCCGTCCGGGCCGGGCCGCCCGAAGTCAAAAAAGCGGTAGGTGAGGTCGGAGTTCTGCTGGATCTCGCAGATCGTCAGGCCCTTGCCCATGGTGTGCAGCAGCCCCGGCGGCACGAAGACGACATCGCCGGTCCGGACCGGTTCCCACTTCAGGTACTCTTCGATCTCGCCGGAGCGAGCGGCTTCGATCAGCCGCTCCTGCGGCAGCTTTTCGGTCAAGCCGAGCGCCACGGCGGCGCCCGGCTCGGCGTCGACGATGTACCACATCTCGGTCTTGCCGGGTCCGCCCTCGTTCTCGAGCGCGTAGGCGTCGGAGGGGTGCACCTGCACCGACAGCACGTCGCCCACGAACAGCAGTTTCGTCAGGACCGGAAAGTACGGCCGGGCGGCCTCATGGGGGTCGGTCTGATTGGCCGAGCGGCGGACCAGGTCGCGCGGGGTGTGCGCATCGCCCAGCAGGTATGGTCCCAGCTCCCGCATCACATCGAGCAGCGAGCGCCCGGCGAGCGGCCCGTTGTCGATGACGGCTTCCTCGAAGGTATACCAAGCCTCGCCGACGGGCGCCTGGTCGGCGGCGCGGTCGGCAAAAAAGGGGCTCAGCTTGCGCGAGCCCCAGATCTTCTCTTTCAGCGCCGGCCGCAGCCGCAGCGGATAGAGGGGATTCATGGGTCCGGCTTAGATGCGGTTGAACTTCTTGATCGCCTCGGTCAGCGACTTCAACTGCAGGATCATCGGCACCATCTTGCCTTCGCGATCGTCGATCTCGCGGCTGACTTCGAGAATCTTCTTGGCGTGGGCCTGCGGCACGACCACCACGCCGTCCTCATCGCCCACCAGGATGTCGCCCGGGGTGACGCGCACGCCGGCGCAGGTGACGGGCTTGTTCTTGAGCACGCTGACGCGGCGGCCGACGGCCGTCGCCGGGGTGATGCTGCGGGCGTATACCGGTACGCCCAAGCGCCGGATCTCCGGCAGATCGCGCGCGCCGCCGTCAAGCACCATGCCGCCCATCTCGCGCGCCTTCGCGGCGGTCATCATCAGGCCGCCGATGGCGGCGACGTTCAGGCCGTCTTCGATCACGATCACGCCGATTTCGCCGGGATTCGCGCCGTCGATCATCTCCACTGAATGGCTGACCGCGTTGCCGGCTTCGGAGGTTCCGACCTCGAGCCGGGCGGTCACCGCGCGGCCGGAGATGCGGCCGGGGATCACCGGGCGCATGTCGTAGTTCATGAAGCCGGCCTTGCCGACCACGGTGTCGACGGCGTCGGCGACCGAAGCGATGGCAACGGTCTTGAAACCCTCCACCAGCGGGTCGTCGGACTGCGCCGTCGCCGGCGCTCCTCCCATCAGCCATACGGCGCCGGCGAGGGCGCCAAGCAGGGTCGTCGTCAGAAGCTTGCGTCGCTGCATAGCTACCAGCTTAACGCCTGCTCGCGCTCGCGGGGAGCCTCGGTCCGGCGTCCCGCTGAGGTTTGTGAAAAAATGGGCGCAGGCCCCGATCGCCCATGGACCTTCAAGCCGGACAGCTCGTCGATGACCGCTATGAAGTCCTGCGCCTGGCCGGAAGCGGCGAATGGCATCGCCTCTATGAGGTGGTCGATCGCTCCAGCGGCGAACGCTTCGGCCTGAAGATCCTCGACCAGGCGGCGGCGCGCAACGCCAAGCGTCGGGAGGACTTCCTCCGCCAGATCCAGGTCGCGCGCAAGCTCGAACACCGCAACCTGTTGGCCGTCGTCGGTCAGGGCGAGCACCAAGGTTCGCCGTATCTGCTCACCGAGCACGCGCCCGGCGAATCGCTGGCGGCGCTGCTCGAGCGCCAAGACCGCATCGGCTCGCAGGAGCTGATGCCGATCGCGGCGGCGTTGTGCTCGGCGCTGTCGTTCCTGCACGAGCAGGGGATCATCCATCGCGATATCCGACCCGACGCCCTGGTGCTGGGCGCCGACGGCCGCTGGAAGCTGCGCGATTTCGAGATGGCGCGCGACGTGGGCGTACAGCAGACGATCGCGCTGCCCGGCGGCGCTCCGCCCTATCGGTCCCCCGAGCAGCTGCTGGGCCGCGCCCTCGACGCCCGCTCGGACATCTATTCCGCCGGCGCGGTGATGTTTCATGCGCTCACCGGCAGCCGGCCGCTCGAGGGCGTGGACGTCATCTCGCGCTTCATGCAGCCGCCGCCGAAAGTGCGCGCGCCGGCCGAGGATTGCCCCCAGGAGTTGGCCGCGGCCATTGAGCGCTGCCTGGAGGCCGAGGCGGGCCAACGGTTCGGCAGCGTTCAAGAGTTGGCCCAAGCGTTAGGCGGCGTCCCCGGGTGGGGCGCGCAGCAGGGTGTGGCGCCCGCCGAGCCCGAGCCCGCACTCGAACCGGCGCCCGAGGCGCTGCCGGACTCCGCGGAACCCGAGCCGGAACCCGAGCCGGAACCCGAACCGGAACCCGAGCCGGAGCGGGGGACGGAGCCAATTCGCGAACCGGAGCCGGAACCCGTCGTCGAAGAACCGGCGCCGCCGCCCGCTGAGAAGGCTGCGGCGTCCAAGCCGCCGCCCGCGCCCCAGCGAAAGCGCCGCCGCCTGGCTGCATCGATCGGCGCCGAGCCGGGCCGCACCACCCAGGTTGTCGCCACGCTGCAGCAGATCCTGCTCCGGCTACAGGCGATGCGCGAGCAAGACCTCTACCATGCGCCTCTGTCGCCGGACGCCATCTGGATCTCCGACAAGGACTCCGCGATCGAGATCGACGCCGTGCCGCCGCCCGAGCCGGGACAGACGGTCGCCATCCGTCAGCCCAAGTACCACGCGCCCGAATGGCTGCTCGAAGCTCCCCGCAAGGGCCCGGAGATCGAGCGCGCCGACGTCTACGCGCTCGGCTTCATCGCCTACGAGTGGCTGGCCGGACGCGACGGTTTCCAGCAGGTCTTTCCGCACGATGACTCGGCGCAGCCGATGATGGCGTGGATGCGTTGGCAGAGCGACGCCTCGGCCGTCGCGCCGCCGCTGGGCGAGAACCGCAGCTGGGTTCCCAACGCGCTATCGGACCTCGTGGGAAGGATGATCGCGAAAAACCCCGCCGAGGCGATCGTCGCCTACCGCGAGGCCGCCGAGGCGCTTGCCAAGGTTTTGGCGCAGGTGGAGGACACACGGCACGTGACGGCTGCGCCGCCAAAGCCGGCGTCCGGGCTGAAGGGCGAGAGCGGCCGGCCGTTGTGGGGAAAGGTTGCGGCGGCCATTGCCGCGGTTGCGGCAGCGGTCGCTGCTTGGTGGTTTTTGGCGGGGACGCTGCCCGCCAGCTGAAACTGGGAGGCTCCAGGGTCCCGTGGGAGCCGCCTCCGTTTAGCGGGTAGCTATTTCGCCAACCGCAGCGCTTCGGTCGCAGCGATCCAGAGATTGACGATGCCGAGCCCCGAGATCGCGCCGCGGGTGTAGAAATTCAGCCAGACGCGGTTCCACTCCGGCGCCAGACTGAAGAAGAAGTTGTTGTCCCACAGCAGCGACCAGGGCAGCAGCAGCAGGATCAGCCCGACCTCGACGCAGAACAGGATGACGATGATACGGATCACGCGGCTGGCGCCCGAGGGTGCGCCGGACTGCTCCGAGGCTGGGTGGTCCGCCGCCGACACTAGTGCGCTCCCGCCTGGGCGAACAGCGCCATCTGCGGATCGGTCGCAACGGGCGTGAGGCGGCAGCCGCGCGCAACCAGCTGCACCGGAGCGAAGCTGAGCCGATGCGCCGGAGTCGGCCCGAGCCGGTCCAGTGCGGCGAGATGGTCGGGAGTCCCGTAACCCTTGTTCTGCGCCAACCCGTAGCCCCGGTAAGCCTCGTCCCAAACTTGCATCCAACGGTCGCGCTCCACTTTGGCGAGAATCGACGCCGCGGCGATCGAGCGACAGCGTGCGTCGCCCTGGATCAGCGACCGTTGCTCGATCGGAAGCTCCAGGCGCATCGCGTCCACCAGCAAGTAGTCGGGCTCCACGGAAAGTTGTGCGACTGCGCGTTGCATGGCCAATCGGGCGGCTTGGTAGATGTTAACGCGGTCGATCCATGCCGCGTCGACTCCGGCGATCGCCCAGCCCAGCGCTCGGTCTCGAATCCGCGCCGCCAGCGTTTCCCGCACGGCGTGGTCGAGCAGCTTCGAATCCGCCAAACCCTGGATCGGGCTGGCGGGGTCGAGCACGACCGCCGCCGCAACGACGGGGCCGAACAGGCAGCCGCGCCCGACTTCATCCACGCCGGCGACAACACGAAAGCCGGCCGAGCGGGCTTCCCGCTCGAACCGGCTGCTGGGCCGCGCCGAGGGCGCGAGCTTTCCGACGGCTTTCCGGCGTCGAACCATCCAACTAGGCTCGGCGGTCGCGTTCCTTCAGGCGAGCCGCCTTGCCGCGCAACTGGCGCAGATAGTAAAGCTTGGCGCGGCGCACCTTGTGGCTGCGCACGACTTCGAGCTTCGCCACCACGGGCGAATGCACCGGAAAGATGCGCTCCACGCCGATGCTGCCGAAGCTGATCTTGCGCACCGTAATGGTTTCGGAGACGCCGGTGTTGTTGCGCGCGATCAGGATCCCTTCGAAGATCTGGATGCGCTCTTTGTCGCCTTCCCGAATCCGAACGTGGACCTTGACCTGGTCTCCCGGCTCCATCGCGGGCAGCTCTTCGCGCCGCTCGCCCTGGCTGATCTTCTCGAGGATTGCATTCTGCATCGCTTGTTCTCCGCTCTGTCGGCCGGGCCGGGCGTCATTCGCCCCCGTCCGTCGGTTTCTTGTTCCCTAAACCAATCTCGTTCAACAACTCACGGTCTTCCCGGCTCAGCGGCGCCCGCTCGAGCAGGTCGGGCCTGTTTTCGGCCGTCTTGCGCAACGCCTCTCGTCGACGCCAGCGCCGGATCCGCTCATGATCTCCGCTGAGCAACTCCTCGGGAACCGCCCAGCCTCGAAACTCCGCCGGCCGCGTGTAGTGCGGACAATCCAGCACGCCCACGCCGCCTTCGCTGTCGGGCGCGAACGACTCGTTGTCGTGCGACGCCTCGTTGCCCAAAACTCCCGGCAGCCACCGCGCCACCGCGTCCACCACGATTCCGGCGGCCCATTCGCCGCCGCTGAGGACGAAGTCTCCCACCGAGAGCTCTTCGTCGACCAGCTGCTCGGTCACACGCTCGTCAACGCCTTCGTAGCGGCCGCAGATGAGCGTCAACGCATCATAACCCGCCAGCCGCTTCGCCGCCGCCTGGTCGAACAACCGACCTTGCGCGGATAGCAATACCGTTCGCCTCGATCTGTCCGGCTCCTCCGATGCGATGCTCTCGAGCGCCAGACAAAGCGGCTCGACCATCAGCACCATGCCCTCTTCGCCGCCGAACGGCCGGTCATCCACGCTGCGGTGCCGGTCAGAAGTGAAATCGCGCAGGTCGTGCGTAGCGATTTCGAGCAATCCCTTCTTCTTGGCCCGCGCCACGACTCCATACTCGAAGGGGCTGTCGAAGAACGCGGGAAATATCGTCACCAGATCGAACCGCATTCTTCCCCAATCCGCTCGAGGTCAACTCGCTAATCGTTGAGCTCCTCCAAACCTTCCGGCAACTCCGCCTCGATCCGCTTCGCCTCCACATCCACGCTCACGCAGATCTCGTCGACGAACGGGATCAGAATCTCGCGGCCCTTGCCGTGCACTTCGAGCAGAATCGACCCGCCCGGCTCCTGGATCGCCTCGACCCGTCCCAGCTCACGTCCCGTCCCGGCTTCGACCACAACACACCCGATCAGGTCGATGTAGTAGTGCTCGCCTTCCTCAGGCTCTCCGAGCTCGGCGTAGGGGACGCACAACTCCGAGCCCCGCATTCTCTCGGCGTCGGAGATCGACTCGACGCCCTCGAGTTTCAAGATCAAGCGGCCGTTGTGATCCCAAGCCCGTTCGAGCTTCGCCGTCTCGATCGTGCCATCCGGCCGGCGCAACGCGTACTCGGCGCCGTCAACGAAGCGGTCGTGATCCTCACAAAGATCCTGCGCCGCTACTTCGCCTTTGTTGCCGCGCGGCTTGGTGATCCGCGCCAGCGCGACGAGTTCGTCCGGGCTCAAGGCTCGACGATGTCCAGCGCGTAGCGGCGATTGCTCTTGGCGCCGAGCGCCGCGAGCACCGTCCGAATCGACTTCGCCGTCCGCCCTTTCTTACCGATCACCTTGCCCAGATCGCCTTCGGCCACCGAGAGCTTCACCAGGCTGCGATGTTCGGACGACATCGTCGCGGCGACGCCGTCGGGCTCGTCGACGAGCGCCTTGGCGATTATTTCCACCAACTCGATTGCAGGATCCGTCGCTTCCGCCATCCGCTCCTCCTCGCCTCACCGGGAGACCCTTCGAGACGCTTTCTAGGCCTCGGCCGGCTTCTCTTCCGCAGCGGGAGCTTCGCCTTCGGCGGCGGCTTCCGCGGCCGGAGCGGCTTCGGCTTCCGCCGACGCTTCCGCAGCGGCGGGCTCAGCGGCCTTGGGCTCCGGACGCGGCTTCGGCTCGGCGGCCGCGGCGGCGGCCTGCATCGCCTTCTTCTTGGGCTCGCTCAGCGTCGGGCCCTTCTCGTCGAAAACCTTCACCAGCCGCTTGACGGTGTCGCTCGGCTGCGCTCCCACGCCCAGCCAGTAGTCAATCCGGTCGCGTTCGAGATTCAGCGAGATCGGGCTCGGACGCGGGTCATAGAATCCCACGATTTCGAGCGTCTTGCTGTCCCGCGCACGGCGTTTGTCGGTCACCACGACGCGGTACGTGGGCTTCTTTTTGGCGCCGGTGCGCGTCAGCCGAATGGCCACCATAGTTCGTCTCTCCTTCCAAGTCTCGAATCCAAACACTCCGAAGCCGCCGCGCAGTTTTTGATCTCGGCGACTGGCTCCGCGGACGCGCCCCCAAGGGTCACCGCCCGAACAAATTCGGCAAACCCTGCGGATCGTAGGCCACGGGCGTTCGCGCCCCGCCCCGTCCGAGCTTGCCCTTGCCTTTCCCTTTGCGTTTGAGGCCGCCCTTTTTCAGGCCGCCCGTCATCATCCGCATCATCTTGCGGGCTTCCCGATACTGCTTGAGCAGTTGGTTGACTTCCTGCACCGAGCAGCCGCAGCCGCCGGCGATGCGACGCCGCCGGCTGCCGTTGATGATTTCGTGGTTGCGGCGCTCCTTGGCCGTCATCGAGCTGATGATCGCCTCCACCCGCCCCATCTCCTTGGGGTCGAGCTGCGCGCCCTGCAATTCCTTGAACGGGCCGACGTTGGGCAACATGCCCAGCAGCGATTCGAGCGAGCCGAGCTTTTTGAGCGACTTGAGCTGCTTCAAGAAATCCTCGAGCGTGAACTCGTTCTCGAGGATCTTCTCCTGCATCTCGAGCGCGTCTTTCTTGTCGATCGTCTCCTCGACCTTCTCGATCAGCGACAACACGTCGCCCATGCCGAGAATGCGCGAGACGATGCGCTCGGGATAAAACAGCTCGAACTGGTCAGGCTTTTCGCCGACGCCGACAAACTTCAGCGGCCGGCCGATCACCTGCCGGATCGACAACGCCGCGCCGCCGCGCGCGTCGCCGTCCATCTTGGTCAAGATGACGCCGCTGATGCCCAGCCGCTCATGGAAGGCCTGGGCGCTCTTGACCGCATCCTGACCGGTCATCGCGTCGGCGACGAACAAGATTTCGGTCGGGTTGAGTTCGCGCTTGAGCTCTTCGAGCTCTTCCATCAACGCGTCGTCGAGATGCAGGCGGCCCGCGGTATCGACGAGCACCACGTCGCGACCGGTCTGCACCGCTTCGCGCCGCGCGCCGCGGGCGAGCTCGAGCGGACGATTCTCGCCCTCTTCGCCTACATAGATCGGGGCGTTGATCTGCTCGGCGACCACGCGCAACTGTTCGCGCGCCGCCGGGCGATAGACGTCGACCGAAACCAGCTGCGGGCGGTGCCCGTTGTTGGCCAGCCAGCGCGCCAGCTTGCCGCTGGAGGTCGTTTTGCCCGAACCCTGCAGGCCGACGATCATGTAGACCGACGGCGGGGTGTTCGCAAAGCGCAGCTTTGACTCGGTGGAGCCGAGGATGCGGACCAGCTCGTCCTTGACGATCTTGACGACCTGCTCGGTCGGCGAGAACGCGGTGAGGACTTCTTGCCCCAGCGCTTTGGTGCGGATGTTCTCGATCAGCTGCTTGACGACTTTGAAGTTGACGTCGGCTTCGAGCAAAGCGCGACGGATCTCCTTCAAGGCGTCTTGAACATTCGCCTCGGTCAGCTTTCCTTCGCCGCGCAGGTCTTTGAAGACGCGCTGCAGCTTCTCTGACAGATTTTCGAACATCAGCTTTTCAAGCGGGTTAAGGGCGCTCCCTACGACCTGAGTCGAATCGCCTGCCGGTCGAGGCGATCGGGCGCAAGAAGGCTCAAGATCCCGCCGGGATCTTTTGCTTATTGTAGAGGCGTCGCTGGGGAAGCGTCAATGAGGAGTCATGCGGCCGTCGCTCCGGCGCTACACCGCCACGGCTTCGCGCGGCCCCTCGGCCAGCGAATAGCAGTCCGGATCGCTCATGATCTTGCGCACCAGCGCGATGTGCATCGCATGGCCGGCGCGCTCGGCGACGATGCGGCCCAACAGCGGCCGGCCGATCATCGCCAGATCGCCGAGCAGATCGAGAGCCTTATGCCGACAGCACTCGTCGGTGAAGCGCAGACCGCCCTCGTTGAGCGGACCGTCGGGGCCAAAGCAGATCGCGTTGTCGAGCGTCGCGCCCCGAATCAGCCCCATCGAACGCAACTGCTCGAGGTCCTGCTCAAAGCCGAACGTTCGCGCCGCGGCGATCTCGCGGGCGTAGACCTCCGGCGTCATCACGCCTTCCCAGCGCTGCGCGCCGACGGTGGGGTGCTGGAAGTAGGTCTCGCACACCAGTTCCAGGCGGTCGGACGGCTCAATCGCCACGCGCTTGGCGCCGTCGCGGACCTCCACCGTCTTCTTGACGGCGAGATATCGCCGCGGACGCTTCTGCTCGCGCCGGCCGGCGGCTTCGATGATTTCGACGAACGGCCGGCCGCTGCCGTCCAGGATCGGCACCTCGAGGTTGTCGATCTCAATGCGCGCGTTGTCGATGCCCAGCGCGTAGAGCACGCTGAGCAAGTGCTCGGTGGTCGACAGCAAGACGCCCTGCCGCATCAGGCTGGTCGCGTAGCTGACCTTGGCCACATGCTTCCAGTTCGCGCGCAGTTGGAAACCGTTCAGGTCCGAACGCAGGAACACGATGCCGGAACCGGCCGGGCCGGGCCCGATGCGCATCGACGCCTTCGCGCCGCTGTGCAAGCCCACGCCCGTCACCGCAACGGTGGAGTTGACGGTCGCTTCAAAAAACGGAATAGTAGCCGAATCCATGCTCACCCGAAACAGCATTCTCGCAAGCGCGATGCCGTTCTGTAACGTCTTGAGGATAAACGATGTGGGCCGAAAATACCGTGGCTGATGAGACACACCTTGCGAGAAGCCGCGTGGCGAAACGGCTACAACTTGGCCGCATTGCGACCTAACGCTCGGCGAAGGTGTCGGCCGCGGTGATCAGCGCTCTCTGCTTCTCGAGGCGAACCTCTTCGAGGTTGTGAGACAGAGGAGTGGGGCTGCCGAGCGCAAAGCCTTCCATGCGCGGAGCGACGAAGGCGTTGACGAGCCAGTCCAGCAGCGGGCCGCTCATATCGCGGCCGTCGACCAGGAAGGAGTCGATGTCGACCCGCGCCATGCCGCGGACCCCGATGTAGCGTACGCGCGCTTCAAACTTGCGCTCGCCGCGCAGCATCATCATCAGCAGCCGTCCGGGCGAATCCCCTTCGGCCGAAAGCCTCGAGAAATCCGCATAGCCGGTGACCACGCCGATCTCCGGCTCAAAACGCACGGCCAGGTCGCGCACCCCGTCGGGCAGCTCGGCGGCGTAGTTGTAGCGCAGGTAGGAGTTGATCTCGTCCTCGCTGAGCTCCATGGTCTCGCCGGGGCCGAGCTCGTCCTCCATGAGGCGGTCGAGCTTGGCTTCGGCCGTCGCGCCGGCTTCGGGCGACAACGCCGCCGCCCAGGGCGCGGCCCACATCAGGAGGAAGGGAATCAACAGTCTTTTCATGGCGGCCTTGGTTGGACGTGTCCCGCCACATTGTACGTTTCGCCGAAGTCGCCCGGCTATCGGATGTCGGGCCCTGCTATCGGATTTCGGGATTGAGTTCGCGCAACGCCTGCCGCGCGGCGCGCTGTTCGGCTTCCTTTTTGGTCTGGCCGTCGCCGGCAAACCGCAGATCCTCGCCGACGGCGACCTCGACCAGGAAGGTGCGGGCGTGGGGCGGACCGTGCTCGGCGAGCACGCGGTAGACCGGCGGCGACTGCTGACGGGCCTGCAGCAGCTCCTGCAGGGTAGACTTGGCGTTGTCGACGGCGAGATTGTCGGCTGCAGCGGAGACGCGTTCGGGCGTGAGGAACAGCCGGCCGACCAGCTCGCCCGCCGCCGCGGCTCCGCCGTCGAGATAGACCGCGGCGATGATGGCCTCGACCGCGTCGGCCAGGATGCTGCGTTTGGAGCGGCCGCCGTTGCGCTCCTCGGTCGGGCTGAGTTCGATCGAAGAGCCCAGCTCGAGCGCTGAAGCAACTTCGAACAGACCCTCCGCGCTCACCAGCCGCGCCTTGATCTTCGTCAGCCGGCCTTCGGCGACGTCAGGGTAGAGGTTCAGCAGCCCTTCGCTGACGAGCAGGCCCAGCACCGCATCGCCCAGAAACTCCAGCCGCTCGTTGTTGCGCGCCGCCTGCGTCGATGCGCCCTCGGCGCCTTCGCGCCCGGTGGAGCGGTGGCGCAGCGCAGTCTGCAGCAGGGCCGGATTGCGGAACTGATAGCCCAGGCGCTGTTCGAGCTTGGTCATCCGTGAAGCCTCTTTTGGCGGCCCAACGAGCCAGGGGCGGCCTGGAGGCCGCCCCTGCGCTGTTCGTTGCAACCGCGAGCGGCTGTTTAATTCATCGCTTCGATCTTTTCTTTGAGCACATCGGCGGCGTTCGTGCCGTTGCCCATCGGCAGGCCGCCGGCGGCGATCGATTTGTTGATCGCGTCGAGCGCTTCGGCCTTCTTGCCGTCCTTCTGGTAAGCCTCGGCCATGAAGTAGAACACCGAGGGATCCTGCTGGGCGGCGACTTCGAGCGACTGCTGGAAGTAGCCGACGGCGTCGTCGGTGTTGCCGCGCTTGGACTCGACCAAACCGAGCGCCTTGTTGGCGGTGGCCATGAAGTCCTTCTTCGCCATCAGCCACTGCTCTTCGGGGATCTGCTCGGGGTTCGGGTTTGACTTCACCGGAATGACCTTGAGGGCCTGCTTGGCGTAATCCTCAGCCTGGTTGAGCTTCTCTTCCTTGTCGAGGTCGAACTCCTGGGTCCGCATCGGGATGACTTCGGCCAGGGTGAGCAGCGCGCCGACTTCGGTCGGGTCGTGGCTCAGGGTCTCTTGACCAAAAACCATCAGCCGCTCGTAGTCGTTGAGCTGCTGGGCGGCGATCATCATCTGCAGATTCGTCCAGGCTTTGAACTCGGTGTCTTTGAAATCTTTCAGCAGCGCCTGGCCGGCCTCGATCTTCGCATTCGGGTCAGCCGCGTTCTGCACAGCGATCAACGCGTTGATCTCCTCCTGGGATTGGGGCTGCGGTCCTTGGGCGGCCGCCACGCCGGCGGCGAGGCTTGCGAGGACGAGGCTGAGCAACAGTTTCTTCATCTGATTCGGATCTCCTGGATGGTCAGGGCGCGACCAACGCTTATAGTAACGGACTCGATCGTTCGACGTGACGCCGGCCGCCAGGTTACGGCTTGGGTTTTTCGTCCGGCTCTTCTTCGGGCTCATCGTCCGGCCTCTCGAACGGCGCCTGGATGCCTTGTTTGGCCAGCGCGCGGGTCCGCTCGGCCGGATCGCCCGAATCGAGCGCCAGCCGGTAGTTCTTCACCGCCTCTTCGCGGTTGCCGATGATGTCGGCGATGCGCCCGAGATAGACATACGACATCGCCCGCAAATGCGGGTCCTCGGCCAACTCCGCTGCGCGGGCGAAATGCTCGCGCGCCAGATCCGGATCGGCTTCGAGAATGGCCACCCGCGCCAGCCCGTAGCTGCCTTGCGCGTGGCTGCCGCCGGCCTTCTCGATCGCACCCATGAAGCTCTTGCGCGCTTCGTCGAGCATGTCCTGGGTCATCAGGAACTCGCCGCGCTCGAGCATCTTGTCGACTTCGCTGACTTTCGGCGGCGCCGGGGCGCTGCGGGTCGGCTTCACCGGCGCCTCGACGAACTTGGTCTCCTGCAGCCGCGCCGCTTCGCGCTTCAAGTCCACGCCGCGCAATAGCTCAGGGTAGTAGCGGTTGATGTCTTCGCCGGACTTCTCGAAATCGGCGAGCTTCTCATAGAAATGCGGCGTGAGCACGTAGCCCTCGCGCAGCGCCTGGTTGACCGCTTCGATCTTCTCCGCTTCCGGCGCGCGTCGCAGCTGTTGCTGCACCGCCTTGGCCAGGCATTGCGTGGCGAGCAGTTCGAAATCGGACTTGTAGGCCTCATCGAGCGCCGGGGCGAACATCGCAAAGCGCGACAGCACCTCCACGCGGCTGACTTCTTCGCGGTAGCGGATCGACAGCCGGTCGAGCAGGTGCACCAGAAACGCGTGCTGGATCTCGTCGAGCGGGATCTCGGCGTTGGGGTGCGCCACCAGCTGCACCTCGCCGCCGTAGAGCCGCGTATTGATGGCGCCGGGTGCGCTCATCAGGTCGATCCAGACCTTGAAGCCCTGGTACTCGCGCGACTGTGCGGAAATGCGCAAGTAGCCGGCGGTGCGAAATAGCATCGGCGCCAGCGCGTCCTGGTAGCGCAGCATCTCCTGCTCGTAGGCCGGCTGCGCCTGCTGCCAGATGTTTTCGATGTCGGCCTCGTGGTAGAACTGCTCGAGCACGCGCGAGAAGCCCCGCAGCCGACGCACTTCCGGCGGCAGGTCGGTCGGCAGCTCGGCGAGCAGAGCAAACGTCGGCGGGGGCTCGCAGGTCAGCGCGAACGAGACCCACTGCGACAGGTTCGCGTCCGAGTCATTCTGCTTGAGCTCCTGGTAGGCGTTTTCAAGCAGCTTGCGGCTCTCGCCGTCGAAGTTCTCGAGATGCTTTCGCACCGCCTGACGGACTTGCGAGTCGCCGCGCGCGCCGACGCCGTCGTCGTAGCCGGCCACGTTGATCGCCGTCATCACGGTGAACATGCGGATGTCGGCATCGAGCTGATCGCCCTCGGCCGCCTGGAGGCAAGAGGCGGCCAGCAGCAACCCGATCCCAAAAACTCGAACCATCAACGGCTCAGTTTAGAGGATCGGCGGCGTAGGCTGAAGGGTATGTGTGAGAAGGACGGGCGCGGCCCGCTCCTTTCCGCGCCGCGCCCCTCAGGGTGCGGGCGGGCTGACAGAGGGCGATGAAAGCCAAGTCGATCCGCAAGACCAACGCCCTGCGCGCGCTCGACGCCCGCTCCATCCCCTATCGCGTGGCGTTGTATGACAGCGGCGGCGCGGCTGTCGACGCCGTCACCGTCGCCGAAAAAGTCGGCATGCCGCCCGAACAGGTCTTCAAGACGCTCATCGCGGTGGGCTCGGCGACCGGGCCGGCGGCGTTCGTGATTCCGGGCGACTGCGAGCTCGATCTGCGCAAGGCCGCCGCGGCTTCGGGCAACAAGAAGGTGGAGATGCTGCCGGTACGCGAACTCAAGGCGCTGACCGGCTACGAGCGCGGCGGCTGCTCGCCGATCGGCATGGCGCGCGAGCTGCCGACCTTCATTGACGAGACCTGCGAGCTTTTTGACGAAATCGCCGTCAGCGCGGGCGTGATCGGCTTGCAGATGGTGCTGGCGCCGGCGGACTTGTTAGCGGCTTCCGGCGCCCGGACCAGCGATCTGGTGTAGGCGCGGACGTCTCGCTAGAACGAGACGTCCCACTGGGCGCGCAGGCCGAGGGCCGAGCGTCGCAGTCCGCTGTTTTCGCGCAAGGCGTAGCGGCCCACATCGACGGTCAGCTTGTCGTCGTGGCCTTTGAAGAACCAGTTCACCGCCAGGCCGGTCTCGTGCATCACGTCGCCGCTGCGGCTCTGGTCCGGGTCAACGAAGGCGACGCGCGCGGCCAGCTCGAGCTGCTTGGGGACCTTGCTGAAGACCTCGTGGAAGAAGTAGCCGGTCTGCAGATAGCTGCCGCGCAGGCGCGTGCGCCGCTGCGAGAGCTGGTCAAACACCCGCTTCCGGTGCCACTCGTGCTGCACCGACAGGCCGCGATATTTGAACGCAGTCTCCTCGAGCTGCTGCCGGATCGAGTACTGTCCCGGCGCGCCGGCGGCGAAGCCGTCGAGCTGTCCGCCGCCGCTCGAGGAAAAACGCGTATAGCTGCTGCGGTTCCCCGCCGTGGCGACCGCGAAGCTCAGCCGCGGCTTGTCGAGCCGCTCGAGGTCGCTTTGCGAGAATCCCACGCCGCCGCCCAGCGGATTCCACTGGTAGCGCAGAATCCACAAAGGCGAACCATCCGGCGCGTCGGCCGGAACCCGCCGATCGCGAAACACCCCACGCCCTTGCCCGGTGAACACGCCCGCGTAGCCCGAGTTTCGCGATTCGCCGGGGTGGGAGAGGTTAAGTTGTTTGTTTGCAGCGCAGGCCTCGAAAAGGTCGGCACTACAGGGATTCGGATTCGAGGTTGTGGATGCGGGGTGGAGGCTGGCTTGGCAGGCGCAGGTTGAGTTGGCTGAGCAGCAGCTCGACATCGGCGTCGGGCTCGGTGTAGCGGCTCAGCAGGATCTCGCGGCCGTCGGTGGTGGGCAGGTGCACGTCGATCATCATGATCGTCGAGAGCTTCTCCAGAATTGCTCTCGCCGTCAGGCCGCCGGCGTGGCGGCGCGCCAGGTTCGTCAGCGTCGCGTGCAGGCAGTAGGCCAGGAAGCTGACGAAAACGTGCGCTTCGATGCGCTGGTCAAGCTGGTGATACACCGGCCGGATGGCGAGATCGCTCTTGAGCTCCTTGAAGGCCTGCTCGATGCGCGTCAGCAGCAGATAGTTCTCCCACACCAGCTCAGGCGAGGCCGTCTGCATGTTCGAACGCAGCAGATAGCGGCCTTCGCGGCGGATCGCTTGGCGGAGCTTGCCGCGGTCGAGCTGGTAGCTGAAGGTGGCCGGCGTGACCGCTTCGCCGGAGTCCGGCAGGCGCAACCGGACCAGGCGCCAGGCGCGTCCGGCTTCCTTTTTAGCCGCCCCCAGCGCCAGCAGCAAGGCGTCGCGCGAGAGCTGCTTGCGGGCGCGCAACTCGCCCAGCCGCGCCCACAGCCGCTTGAGCTTGCGCCGCCGCATGCCGCGCTCTTTCGCCACCCGGTCCTTGCTTTCGACCAAGATATAAAGTTCGCCGTCGCCGGCGAGCAGCTTCACCGCCACCGTTTCGCGCGCTTGCACCCAAGGTTTGTCCAACAACTGCCGCTCGAGCTTGCCCAGCCGTCCTTTCGGCGTGCCCACCAGATAGTCGATGCCCCGCGCGCGCATCTTCTCCAGCGTGCGCTCGGTGGGAATGCCGCGGTCCATCAGCCACGTCCGGCGCGCCCGGCCCCAACGGCGCTCGACGCGGTCAAGAAACTCCTCCAGCGTCGACGCCTCGTGGGTGTTGCCGGCATAGACTTCATACCCCACCGGCAGCCCGTCCGGCGTCACCACCAGCGCCACCACCACCTGCGTGCAGTCGGGACGATGATCGCGGCTGTAGCCGAAGCGCCGCTTGCTGTGCGGATCTTTGGGCGGATCGCTCTCGAAATAGGTGCTCGTCAAGTCGTAGAGCAGCACCTCGCATTGCGCCTCGAACAGCTCGCCCCAGCGCTGCCGCAAATGCACGAACAACGCTTCGCGATGCGCCGTGAGCAGGTCCAGGCAACGGTACAGCTTGTCCTTGGCCGCCAGCGCGAAGTCCTCGCCGAGCAGATCGCCCAAGGCGCTCGAGTGATACCACTGGCGGTGCAGCCGCCATTCGCTGCCCGGGTCGATCAGGCGGTAGGCGACCAGCGCGGCGAGCACGCTCGCCCAACGCGTCCCCTTGCGGCTTTCGGGCAAACGGCTTTGCCAGAATTGATCCAAGCCCAGCAAGCTCCACAGCTCCAGCGCCAGCCAGCAGGCCCCGAACTGCCGCGGCCGCCGCAGCCGCAGAGCCGCCACGCGCACGCGCACCGCTTCGCACTCCAGCGGCGGCAGTTGCTCGCGGTCGTCGGCAAACAACGCCAGTTGCCCGCTGCGTCCGCGCTGCTCGTCGAGCGTCTCGATGGTGCGCACCCAGCCGGCGCGTTGGGAGTCGTTGAGTTCGCCCAGATGCAGCAACTGGCGTTGCACCACGCGCCCGCCGCGCACGCGCCGGTTCTCTACGACGCTCCAGTAGCGGTGCTGCTTGCCGTCCTTGCGCCGCGTGCGCGCCCGCAGAAACATGCTTCCAGTTTGCAGCGAGGATTTAGAAAGTAAAGAGGGTAGGTCGGCACTACAGCCGCTTTGCCAACCGTCGCCGTTGGCAACGAAGAGGTTAGCCTCCGAATTCCGCTAAAATTAGCCGTTCTTGCGGTCGAATCGCGAAACCCGCGTAGTACTGGGTGTCGAAAACCGTTCCCTTGCCCAGACGGCCGACCGCCATGGCGCCTTTTTGGCGATCGAGCGTGAACGCGCGGTTGACGATCGAACGCTCGGCGAACTGCTGCTTGCCCGAGGAGTCGATCCGCTCGCGGCTGTAGTCGGCTTTCCACTGCCCGACCCGCAGCTTCAGCCACTCAGGGCCGATGTCGAAGCGCAGGTCGAGCAGGTTCCCCCGCACCAGATCGTGCTCGTACTTGTACTCGATCCAGGACTTGCCCAGATGCCCGTCAGCCTTCAGCCGCGCATGACGGAAGCGCATATCGTTGTCGTTCTCGCGGTCGAAGTGCGAGGGTTTGCGCGGCGCCGAGACGAACGGCGCGGAGAAGCGCAACTGGGAGCGGCCGTTGATCCGTGCGCTGAAAGCGCCGTCCTTCGACCCGACCTCGAGTCCCTTGGAGGTGTAGCGAAACCAGCGCTGCGGGTCCGCCGCCAAGGTCTTGGCGACGCCTTCGGGCGCGTCTTCGGCTTGCTTCGTCCGCTCGACGGCCTCGAGCGGGGCGTCGGGCCGCAGCGCCGCACGGTCTTCCGCCAACGCGACAAAGGGCGCCAAGAATGCTACGCCGAAGAGGCAGGCGTAGACGGCTGAACGGTTCCGTGACACGACTGGGGGTCGGAGAACCGAAACGGCGTCTGGTAACCGTTTGGTAACTCTGTTGTCACAGTAAGAGGCGGCCGGTTAGGGCTGGGTGAACAAACGATGTCAGTTCGATTGCATTTGAGTTAAGGTCCGGTTAAGACGGCAAACGCCCGGGTCAGCCCGGGCGCTCGGTTTCGAGAAAGGCGGATCGGACGCCGGCTCAGGCGTCCTTGCGCTTGTACTGCTCGATGTCGGGCCCGTACTTGCCGGTTGAGGTGCGGCGCAGCAGGGTGCTCAGCTCGGACTCATTGAACGGCTTCTCGTTCTTGATGACGCCCACGTTTTCTTCGAGCTGCTCGATGGTTTCCACGCCGGAGACGATCGTGTGCGGGTTCTGCGCCATCGCATAGCGCAGGCACTCGGGGATCGAGGCGATGTGGTTGGACGAGATGTGGCCGATGGCGTTGGTCTTCATCGCCAGCAGGCCGTAGCCCTCGGCGCGCGCTTTGCGCATCACGTCCTGGAAGGGCAGGTAGTGCGGATCAATCAGATTGACCGGATGCTGGATCGTCTCCCAGCCGTCGTAGCCTGCCAGCAGCGCCTGGTGGACTTGCGGGTCGTGGTGGCCGGTGAAGCCGATGTGGCGCACCTTGCCCTGCTCTTTGGCCTTCACGAACGCTTCGAGCGAGCCGCCGGGCGCGAAAATCTTCTCGACTTCGTCCATGCGCGAGACCTCGTGGCACTGCCACAGGTCCAGGTAGTCAGTCTTCATGCGCTTGAGCGTCTCTTCGAGCTGCTGCATCGCCGCGCCGCCGGTGCGCAGCTGCGCCTTGCTCATCAGCAGGGCCTTCTGGCGCTTGGACGACTCGCTGAACGCGGCGCCGTAGGTGATGTCGCTCTCGCCCTGGTGATACTTGTGGGCCGAGTCGAATAAGTTCACGCCCAGGTCGATGGCGCGGTGGATCAGGCGAACGCCGTTCTCCTCACCGTTCTTGCGCATGTGGAAGCCGCCGAGGCAGAAGTAGGAGACCTCGAGCCCGGTCTTGCCCAAGGTGCGCATCGGCATCGGCGTCTGGGCCGCCAAACGGCGGTAAGCGGCGGCGGAGAGTCCGAGCGCGGCGGTGGAAAGAAATGTTCTGCGTTCCATGATTCCGGCGCTCAGCATAGCAAGCGCGGCGACGGGGCGGGGGCGGAGAGGAGCGAAATCGGCGATTTGTGCGGGCACTCGCGCTCGGGCGCCGATGAGTGTGGGTGAGGAGCTCACATGGATTTGCAACGCACGCCCGATCGGCGCCGACAGGCCCGCCGCCTGTGTTCCGAGCTCGTTGAGGTCACCTTCGATGACCAGCAAGGCCATTCGATCACCACCGTGGCGCTGGTGGAAGACTTGAGCGAAAGCGGACTCTGCGTCTCCAGCAGCCTGCCCATCTCGCCGGGCCGCCTGGTGCGTTTGCGCGCCGAGGGCATGGCCAGCAGCGGCGTGGTGCGCTATTGCGAGCTCGGCGACTACAGCTATCTACTGGGGCTCGAACTCAAGCCGGGCTGGCGCGGCGAGTGGACGCCGCGGCATGAGCTGTCGCTGTCGCAGCTTGACGACGAAGGCGGCGGCGCGTCCAGCTGATCTCGGCCAATTTTCAACCCGAAGCCGCCGATTCGGCCAGCGCGCGCCCGCGGCGCTCGCGCGCCAGATTGACCAGCAGGCGCGCCAGATGGTCCGAATCGTGGCGCACCATCGGACCCGGCGCGGCGAAGTCCAGGTTCAACACGCGCGGCCCCAGCGCCTCGAGCCGTTCTTTGTCAAAGCTCACCGGCTGCGCGTTCTCGCCGGCGTAGCGCTTGAGCACCTTGGGTGCGATGCGGCTCTGGTTCACCAAGATCGCGTCGACGATCCCCGGGTTGGAATGCTCGAAGATGGCCTGCAGGTGGTCGCTGGCGGCGTAGCCCTCGGTCTCGCCCGGCTCCCACATCAGGTTGCAGATGTAGACTTTGTGCGCCTTGGAGGCGTTGAGCGCGTCGCAGACGCCGTCGACGAGCAGGTTCGGGATCACGCTGGTGTACAGCGACCCTGGCCCGAGCGTGATCAGGTCGGCCTGCTCGATCGCCTGCAAGGCTTCCTCGACCGGCTCGCAATGCCGGGGCCGCAGGCTCATCCGGCGAATCCCGTCGCGACTGCCGGTGATGCGGCTCTCCCCGAGCATCGAGCGGCCATTGGACATCACCGCTTCCAGGCGCACGTTGGCCAGCGTGGACGGGAAGATCCGGCCGCGGATCGCCAAGACTTCGCTCGAAAGTTGGATGGCTTGGTGAAAATCGCCGGTGACGTGGGTCAACGCCGTCAGGAACAGATTGCCGAAGCTGTGTCCTTCGAGGCCCTCGCCTTGCTGGAAGCGGTACTGGAACAAGCGCGACAGCAGCGCTTCGTCTTCGGCCAGCGCCACCATGCAGTTGCGGATGTCGCCGGGAGCGAGGATGTCGAAGTCGCGGCGCAGACGGCCCGAGCTGCCGCCGTCGTCGGTGACGGTGACGATGGCGGCGAGGTCGAGCCCGCCGCAGAGCGGATCTTCTTGTTCGAGTGCGGCGGATAGGTCACGCAGGCCCCGCAGCAGCGTCGACAGTCCCGTGCCGCCGCCCAAGGCGACGATGCGGAGGGGCTGTTGGCGGGGGCCGCTGACGCCTGCAGGGCGCGACGCCTCCGGCGCGGCGCCGGAAGCGCGCGAAGGAGCGTCAGGAATCGGGACCGGTTGAGCCATCGCCAGCAAGCAATTCAGCAATCGGCGGAGCGCCGGCCAGAGCGGCCAGATCAGGATCCCGACGCGCGATCAGGCGCTGCTGCGGGTCGATCTCGATCGCATGCCGGAGCTTGTCGAAGCTCGAATCGACGTCATCTTCGAGCGCCGCCACCACCGCCATGGCGTAATGCACATGTGCGGCCGGCTTTTTCGCCAAAGTCAGCGCCTTTTCCAGATGATCCGACGCCTCGCTGAGCCGTCGGTCATTGATCAGCCGAATTGCATAGTTGTAATGATCATCGGCTGTCTTGAGATCAACTGTACCGGAGCCGATCCGCTGGCGGCAAATGCGGGTGTGGACGGTGGCGCGGTGCCGCATCGGGCCGTCCGGCCCCTGCGCGACGGCCTCGAACACCTTCAGGGCTTGGGCGAAGTCGGCCGCCCGGAAAGCCTCCATCGCCTGCTCGAACAGCTCCAGCTGCTGGTCTTCGGTCGTGGGCGCCTCTAGCTTCGCCGAACGGCGGGAGCGAGAAGCCTTCTTCTTGGCGCCGGCAGCCTTGCTCTGCGACTTCTTGCTGCTGTTGCTGGCCTTTGGCACGACTACTTCAAAAACTCCCAGGCCTTCATGCAATCAGGCCCGGCGCTCGGAACGGCATGGTTATAGCAAAGCCGACCCATCGAGGGCAACCCCCGGGCTTTCCACAAGAAATGGCGTGCGTCAAACCTGTTGTTGCGCCGCTCCGTGCGAGGCGATGCGCAAAAAGTCCTCGCGTTCGGTGAATTTCACCCGCGGCCGGCCCTGGCCGCGGCCCGCTTCGACCTCGGCGGCGTCGATCGCCAACCAGTCCTCATAGGTCACAAAGCGCAGCCCCCGGGTCTCGAGCATGCGGTCGACGTCCGCGGGGTCGCGCTGCGGCGCCTGGGGCGCGGCGCCGGCGGTTAGATCCTCCATCATCGAGTCGACCGTCTCGCGCGCGCAGACCTTGTTCGAGCCGATCAGGCCGCTGGGCCCGCGCTTGATCCAGCCGGCCGCGTAGACGCCCGAGATCGGCGAGCCGTCGGCCGGCTCGTAGACCCGTCCGGCGCGATTGGGCAGCACGCCGGCGCGGGCCTCGAACGGCAGCCCGGCGACCGCCTCGCCCTTGTAGCCCACCGAGCGGAAGATCAGCCCGGTCTCGATCTCTTCGATCTCGCCCGTGCCGCGCGGGCGGACGTTGCCGTCCTCGTCCGGCGCCAGACGGTTGCGCTCCATGCGGATCGCGCGCACGCGGCCGTTCTCGTCCCCAAGAATCTCGACCGGCGAGAGCTGGAAGCGCAGGATCAGCTTGCGATGCTTATCCGGTTCGCGGCGGTCGCGCAGGCTCAGCAGCGCTTCGTACTTGCGGCGCAGCTCGCTGTTGACGCCGGCTTCGTCGAGTTCCCGGCGCGAGTATTCGTCGAGCTCGAAGTCGGCGGCCGGAATGCTGGTTTCGGCATCCACCAATTCACCCAGCTCGCGCACTTCCGGCGGCGAAAACTTCGCCTGCACCGGGCCGCGCCGGCCGACGCAATAGACGGTGCGGACCTGGCTCTTGTCGAGCGAATCGAGCGCGTAGTCGGCAATGTCGGTATGCGCGAGTTTGTCGTGGACGCGGCACAGGATGCGGGCGACGTCGGCGGCGACATTGCCGACGCCGATCACCATGGCGGCTTGGGCGTCGAGCTCAAAGGTATCGTGCGCGTGGTCGGGATTGCCGTTGTACCAGGCGACGAACTCGCGCGCCGAATGCACGCCGATGAGATCCTCGCCGGGGATGCCCAGGCGACGGTCCGCCTGCGCGCCGATCGTGAAGACGATCTGGTCATAGTGATCGCGCAGGTCCTCGAGAGTCACGTGTCGGCCGTATTCCACGTTGCCGAAGAAGCGGAACTCGGGCTGGCTGGCCAGCCGGTCATAGAGCTTGGTGACGGCCTTGATCTTGGGATGATCCGGCGCCACGCCCGTTCGAACCAGCCCGAACGGCGTCGGCAGTCGATCGAACATGTCGATCTGAACGGCATGGCCGCGTTCTTGCAGCAGATGCTGGACAGTATAGAAGCCGGCCGGGCCTGCGCCGACGATCGCCACGCGGAGAATCGGGTCGGACATGTGGCTGCGATTGTAAGCCGGGCGGCTGCGGAATGCTAGGGGGCCGGCGCTTTTCGGTCCCGCTCTAGGACTCGGTCCGGAAGTGGCGCCACAGCAGAATGAACGGCCAGAACACGAACAAGAACACCGCCTTGGGCATCTGGATCAGATCGGCCAATAAGCCCTGGCTGCCATGGCCGACGGTGAGCAGGCCGCGGCGCATGACGAAGACGTGAAAAGTGCTCGACAAAGCGGTGAAGCACATCGACGCCAGGATGCTCAAAAACAGCTCCTTGGTGCCGCTGGCCCAGTGCGCCACGAACTCGAGCGCGTGGTTGGCGAACGGCAACAGCAGCAAAGCGCCCATGGTGCCTTGCCAGCGCGGCCGCACCTCGCTCAGCGCCTGCGTCATCGCGCCGTAAAAGCCCGAGGTCAGCGCGCGATAGATGAACTCGGTCCAAAACGCCGCCCAGGCGGCGTCCTGCCCCGACCGCAGATTGACCGCAAAAAAGATCGCGGCGCGCACGATTGAGCTGGTGACGGCGGACTTCCAGTTCCAACGCTGGATGAGCAGGCGATAGGGATGGTGGAACAAGACGTTCCCCACCGCCTGCATCAAGGTCGGTCCTTCTTCCGGGTGTTGAATCGCGGCTGCGCGCTGCATAGGGTTGACGGGGAACAGTGGATGCGGAACCCGGCGACAGGCCGGACAGAGCGGTCGAGGCTCGAACTTCTCAGTTTAGCCCGCCGTGACGGTTTGACGGTCCGGTCTAAAATCGGAGCATGCCCAAAGCCCTCCTATTGCTGCTGTGCCTGTCCGCCGTCGCCCTGCAGGCCCAGGACAAACCGTTGCGCGGTTTCGACCAGGAGGGCTCGGAGGCGCAGCGGCGGCTCGAGGCGAAAATTCTCGCCGTTCCGCAGCCCGAACGCGTCAAGGAAGCCATCCGGATCATGAGCGAGGAGCCGCACCACACCGGCTCGGAAGCCTCGATGCAGGTCGCCGCCTGGGCGCTCGAGCAGTTTCGCGAGATGGGGCTCGACGCCGAATACCACGAGTTCGAGGGCCTGATGCCGGTTCCGCGCGAGCGCAGCCTGGAGATCCTCGAGCCCACGCCCCACACGATGCGGCTGGAAGAGCCGGCGTTGCCCGAAGACAAGGATTCTTCCGACCTGGGCGGGCTGCCCACCTACAACGCCTACTCGCCCGACGGCGACGTCACCGCCCAGGTGGTTTATGTCAACTACGGCATGCCCGACGACTACGCCCGGCTCGAGGAGATGGGCGTGAGCGTGGAGGGCAAGATCTTGCTCGCCCGCTACGGCGGCGGCTGGCGCGGCATCAAGCCGAAACTTGCCGCCGAGAAGGGCGCGGTGGGTTGTCTGATCTTTTCCGACCCGCGCGACGACGGTTTTTTCCAGGGCGACCCGTACCCCGCGGGCCGCTACCGGCCGGAGTGGGGCGTGCAGCGCGGCTCCACCATGGACATGCCGACCTACCCCGGCGATCCGCAGTCGCCCGGCTTTGCCGCTAAGCCCGGCGGACGCAAACTGCCGCTCGACGAAGTGATGACGCTGCCCAAAATCCCGGTGCTGCCGATCGCCTGGGGCGATGCGCAGCCGATCCTGGAGCAGCTTGGCGGCGAGGTCGCCCCGGCCGCCTGGCGCGGCTCGGTTCCGGTCACCTATCACATCGGTCCCGGCCCGGCGAAAGTGCGCCTGCAGCTGGCCTTTGACTGGAATCGCCCGCTGGGCCGCAACGTCATCGCCACGATCCCCGGCTCGGAGTATCCCGACGAGTGGGTGATCTACGGCAACCACCACGACGCCTGGGTCAACGGCGCCGTCGACCCGGTCAGCGGCGCGGCGGCGCTGCTGGAAACCGCGCGCGCCCTCGCCGAAATGGTCAAACAGGGCTGGAAGCCCAAGCGCACCATCATCCTGGCGCTGTGGGACGCCGAGGAGTGGGGCCTGATCGGCTCCACCGAGTGGGGCGAGGAGCACGCCGACGAGCTCAAGAACAAGGCCGTCGTCTACTTCAACACCGACTCGAACAACGAAGGGATCTTGAGCCTCGCCGGCTCGCACACCCTCGAACGCTTCTTGAACGACGTGGCGCGCGACATCCCCGACCCGCGCACCGACAAGAGCCTGTGGGCGGTGATGCAGGAAGACGCGCTCCAAGACGCCAAGGACGAGGAAAAGAAGAAGGAGATCGACTCGCGGCGCGACTTGCGCATCGGCGCGCTCGGCTCGGGCTCGGACTACACCGTCTTCGTCGACCACCTGGCGATCGCGTCAACCAACACGGCTTTCCGCGGCAACCAGTCCGGCGGCGTCTACCACTCCAAGTACGACACTTTCGACTGGTACCAGCGCTTCGGCGACCCGTCGTTCCTCTACGGCAAGGCGATGGCGCAAGTGCACGCCGTGGCCATGGCCCGCATGGCCGACGCGGAGGCGTTGCCGTTCGAGTTCACGAATTTCGCCGATACGATCGGGGTTTATCTGCAGGAGCTGAAGAAACTCGACCCCGACCAGAAGGCCAACCTGGCGCGCATGGAGCCGGCGTTCGAGGCGCTCACCAAGGCCGCCGCAGCCTATGAGACGGCGTACGAGAAAGCCGCTGCAGACGGGCTGAAGGGCGATCCGCGCAAGCTCAACGCCATCCTGCGCAGCTTCGAGCAGGCGCTGGGGCGCCCCGAAGGGCTGCCGGACCGCGAATGGTTCAAACATCACGTCTATGCGCCGGGCTTTTATACCGGCTACGGCGTAAAAACGATCCCCGGCGTGCGCGAAGCGCTCGACCGCGAGGACTTCGAGCTGGCCGGCGAGCAGGCGGCTCGGTTCACGAAGATTCTCGAGCTGGCGACGGAGAAGATCGAGGCGGCCACGGCCGAGGTCAAGAAGCTGTAGGGGTTGGCCTCCGCGGACGAACAGGAATGTCCGGCGCGGTATCCCTACCCGCCGCCTAAAGGCGGGCGGCTCACTCGGTGTTTTCGGTGAGGAGCTGCCAGAGGCGCTCCACGTGTCGCTCCTCGGTCAGCAGGTTCCCAATGGCGATGCGGATGACGTAGCGGCCGTTAATCCGCGTCGGCGACAGAAAGAACTCTCCCGAAGCGTTGACCGCTGCGAGCAGCTTCTCGTTGAGAGCATCGGCCTGCTCGGGCGTGGCGCCTTCGGGCTCGTAGCGTAGGCAGATTAGAGAGAACAGCGTCGGCGCCGTCCGCCGGAAATCCGGATGCGCGTCGACCTTCGCCGCCAGCTCGCGCGTCCAGCGCAGCTGCTCGCGGTAGATCGCGCGATAGCCCTCCAGGCCGAAGTGGCGCATCAGCAGCCAGAGCTTCAGCGCCTTGAAGCGCCGCCCCAGCGGAATCGAGTACTCCATCAAGTTCACCGCGCGCGGATCTTCATCGGTGCGCAGGTAAGCGGGCGTCAGGCTCAGCGCGTGGCGGAACTCCTCGGGCCGGGCGGTAAAAAGCGCCGAGCAACCCATCGGCGCCCACATCCACTTGTGCGGGTTGACCAGGAAGGAGTCAGCTCGCTCCACGCCCCGAAAATGCTCCTGCATCTCCGGCAGCATCGCGCACGGCCCGGCATAGGCGGCGTCGACGTGCAGCCACAGCCCGTACTTCCGGCAGACGTCGGCGATGCGGTCGACCGGGTCGACGCTGGCGACCGAGGTCGTACCGATGGTCGCGCCGACGGCGATCGGCCGCAGCCCGGCGGCCAGATCCCGCTCGATCGCTTCTTCGAGCGCCTCCGGTTTCATCCGAAACGTCTCGTCGGTGGCGATCTTGCGGCAGGCGTCGCGCCCCTGGCCCAGCGCCAGCAGCGTCTTTTCGATCGACATGTGGGCGTGCTCGGAGGCGTACATCACCACCCGGTCGAGGCTGAATTTTCGGCCCGCAGCCTCATCGACGCGCCGAGCCGCCTCGCGCGCGGCGATCACGGCGTGCAGCGACGCCTCCGAGGCGGTTTCGTGCAGGATGCCGAACCAATCCGGCGGCAGCCCGAGCCACTGCCCTAGCCATTTGAGCGAAACCTGCTCGAGCTCGGTGAGCGCCGGCGAAGCCTTCCACAACAGGCCGACGTTGTTCAGCCCCGCCGCCAGCGTCTCCGCCAGCGCGCCGGCCGCCGAACCGCCCGCAGCAAAATAGGCCATGAAGCCCGGATGGCGCCAGGCGACGGTGTGCGGCTCGATCAGGCGCTCGAAATCCGCGAGAATCGCCTTCATCGGCTGGCCTTCGTCCGGCGCCGAGGCCGGCAGTTTGTCGACGAGTTCGCCCGGCTGGACCTCCGGCAGCACGGGACGCGCTTCGAGGCCGTCCTGGTAGTCGGCCAGCCAGTCGATCACCGCGTGGCCGGCGCGCCGAAAATCTTCCGGTGTCATCTTCCTTAGGGTAGAGGCTGCTTGGGGCGGTGTCCCGTCCTTCCGCGCCGCATCCCTTCAGGGTGCGGGCGGCATCGTTGAACCCCCAACCTAAAGGTCGGGGCACGGAAACGCGTTGCGCATCCGGGCCGGGGACTCTACTGGATGTAGCCCAGCGAGCGCAGGCGGTCGCGCGCAGCGTCGTCGAACCCTGCCTGACGGCCCGCCCCCAGCCCCAGGCGGCGGCGCAGCTCGGCGCTTTCGGCGGCGTGTTGGTCGAGCAGGGCGCGGCCTCGGGCGACATCGTCAGGCCGCTCCGCCGCCAGATCGCGCGTCTCGCCCGGGTCGAGCGCCAGGTCATAGAGTTCGGCGCGGTTCCAGACCGGGTCGTCGATCAGCTTGAGGCCATCAAACAACACCGCGCGCTGCTGGCGCTCGCCGATCAAGCCCGTGGCGAAGTGCGGCGTGTGCGAGAGCTCGCAGGGCTCCTCGGCCCAGCGGCAGGCCAGAGAGCGGCCCTGGAAGTCGGCCGAATCGTAGGAGACGCCGGCCAGCTCGAGCACAGTCGGCGCCACGTCGATCGTGCCGACCGGCGCGTCCACTCGCAGTCCCTTCCGCGAGCCCGGCGGCTTGATCAGCAGAGGGACGCGCAGCTGCTCTTCATAGAGCGTCCAGCCATGGGCCGTGCCGCCGTGCTCGAAAAACTCCTCGCCGTGATCGCTGGCGACCACGATCAGCGCCTCGTCAAAGCGTCCGCTACGGCGCAACGCGTCGAGCACCCGGCCGACGCGGTCGTCCACATAGCGCAGCTCGGCCTCGTAGAGCGCGCGCAGCCAGGCCGCGCCGTCGGGGCTCAGCGCCTTTTCGCCGGAGAGAAAGTCGTCGAGCAGCTCCTGCCCTCCCACGCGGCCAATCTCGGGGTGGGGCTCCCCGGGCGGAGAAAACTCTGGTGGGGGCTCATAGGGCGCGTGCGGGTCGTAGAAATGCAGCCACAGAAAATACGGCGAGGCCCCCTGCTCATCGAGCCAGTCCACGGCCTGCTTGGCCAGCTCGTCCGTGGAGGCGTCGAGCCCGACCCACTGCGGCCGCGCCTGGCGCAGCCGCTCGAGCGAGCGCGTCATCGGCAGTTGCGTGAAGGGAAAGAAGCGAAACTCATCGAACCCTTGATCGAAGCGGCCGCGCGCGCCCCAGCTCGACAGAATGTAGTTCGACCCGATCGCCGCGGTCGGGTAACCGGCGTCGCGCAGCCGCTCGGCGAGAAACGGCAGCTCCGGCGCGGCGGTCGTGCCCAGCCACAGGGCGCCGTGAACCCAGGGCGTGGTCCCGCTGAGCATTCCGGCGAAGCCCGGCGCCGTCCACGGTCCCGACGAGCGCGCGTGGCTGAAGACGACGCTCTTGGAAGCCAGAGCCGTCAGCGCAGGTGCGGTTTCCGGGCGCAAAGCGTCGGTGCGCAGGGTGTCGATGGTGAGCAGCAGGATCGGCGGGCCTTCGGCTTCGTGGAACAGCGCTGGCGGAGCGCCGGGCGGCGCTGCATTCGATTTGACGACCTGCACCAGCAGCGCCCCGGCCAACAGCAGCGGCGCCGCCGTCAGCGCCATGAACGACCCTTTGCGTAAACCGCGCCGCGAGCCGAGCGCCTCGCCCGCCAGCCACAGCACCGTTCCCAAAACCGCCCAGCAGCCCAACCAAAAAAACGGCTCGCGCAGCGGCGTGTCGGCCCAGGCCGGCGGCCCCGACGCCTGCACCCAGGCGAAAGCCGTTGCAGCGGCGGCCACGCCAAAGCCGGCGCCGGCGAACGAGCCGAGCGCGCCCAAACCCGCCAGCAGCGCCAGCAACAGCGTCGAGCTGAGCGCCGCCGCTTGCCACGAGACGACGCGGACGCCCTGGACATGCGCAGCCGTCGTCCACTCCGCCAGCACGAGAGCGAGGCTGAAAAGCAGGACCGTCTGGAGCCGTCGAAACCTCAACGAGCCGAGTCTAGCAGCGGGCGTCCGCCGCCTGTGTTAGCTTGGATTCCGTGCACGAGTTGAAGGGGAAGACCGCCGTTGTCACCGGAGCCGCCGCCGGCATCGGCCTCGCCATGGCCGAAGCGTTTTCACGAGAAGGCATGAACCTGGTCCTCGCCGACGTGGACGTCACCAACCTCGAGCAGGCCGCCTTGCGCCTCAGCGCCGCCGGCGGCCAGGCGATCGCGGTCCCCACCGACGTCACCAAGCCCGAAGACCTGGAAAACCTCGCCGCCAAGGCCTACGAGCGTTTCGGATCGGTCGAGTTGCTGTGCAACAACGCCGGCGTGCTTGGCCCGATCCTGCCGTCGTGGCAACAGCCGCTGGAGAACTGGCGCTGGGTTTTTGACATCAACGTGCAGGGCGTGGTCAACGGCATCCACGCCTTCGTGCCGAAAATGCTCGAGCAGGAGGGCGCCAGCTACGTGCTCAACACCGGCTCGATCGCCGGCATGATCACCGGCCCGTTCTTCGCGCCCTACAACGCGAGCAAGCATGCCGTGGTGGCGCTGTCGGAGTGCCTGCACCACGAGCTGCGGGCGGTGGATGCGAAGGTCGAGGTCGGCGTGCTGTGTCCGGGCTGGGTCAATACCGGCCTGGCCAACACCGAGGAGAAGCTGCCCGCCGATCTGGCGGGCGTGAACGCCTCGCAGAAGCAGGCCGAGCTGGTGGCCGAGCGCGACAAGAGCGTCCGCAAGATGGTCGCCGATTCGATCTCGCCGGCCGAGATCGCCGCAATCGTCGTGGAGGCGGTCAAGGAAGGCAAGTTTTACATCTTTCCGCATCCGGAGCGGAAGGCGGATGTGGAAGCGCGGGTGTCGGAGATCATGGCTGAGGCGATCCCGTCGTTTCCGCCGAAGAAACGATGACTGCGGTGCTGATCTCCAACCACCCCAGTGGGCGAAATCCGTTGAGCCCGTGGTCTTTATCGATCAGCCAATACGGATCTTCTCGGTTGGGCCGTGCAGTTGCCCTAACCCTCATGGTTGTGCTCTCCCTTCTGGGATGTTCTCTCAGCTGGTCGGTGCTCGATCGAGCGAAGTCACCGGATAAAGAGTCCGAATTGGTAATCGAGACAAGAGAGCATAAGTTCGAACTCAGGCTGAAGGTCACGGTTCTCCGAAAGGACGAAAGCTTCACGCTTCAGGACAACAACTGGGGATGGTATGTCACAGGAACGCACATTGCCTGGACATCGGACTCGTCTCGAGTGGCGGCAATCGTTTGCCAGACCGATGATCCAACGTTCTTCGGTTTCGATCTCGCGTCCGGCAAAGCCATGGCCGCGGCAGACGCCGGAATTCTGGCGGCGCAACTCGTTGGACGTCGGGCCTACTCGGCGGAGGAGGCTTCGCTCGTCTTCAAACAGATATGCGGGCGGTCCAGATGCGACCAACGCCCCTGTGGTCGTCTGTCTACGGTCAATACGAGTGCGACCGGCAATCGGCGACCTGGAACACCCCTGTGTCGAGCCGGATCAGCTTGGGGAGGAACCGGAGCTTAGCCGCCGGGGGAACCGGAAGAGCGCCCTTCCGTCTGTTGCACTTGCCCGCCTCTAGCGGTGCTTGAGGGTGAGTTCGGCGACGACCTGGCTGTCCGGGCCGCCGCTCTTGGTCACCACATAAGCGGCGTTCTCGGCTTTGGGCGCGGCGGCGTCCGGCGCGGCGTCGCTCATCGAGACTTTCTCGAAAACCAGGTCGCGGGCGCCGGCCATGTGCATCGCCAGCATCACCGGCACGTCCTTCTCCGGGGCGGCGGGGGTCTGCGCCGGCTGCGAAGAGCCTTTGCGCAGCCGCTCGATCGCCTGGTCCAGATCCTGCACCTTGTTGCGCGACAGCATCACGAACACCTTCTCCTCGCCGGCCTGATCGTCGAAGGCGAACCAGCCCCGCGGCGGCACGGTATGGCTGTGGTCGGGCCGTACGCGGTGCGCGCCGCCGGCGATCTCAGCCGAGGGAAACAGCACCCGCCAGCGGCCGCTCGAACCCTTGGCCAGGATGTAGAGGTAGGCCATGTCGGTCGTCTCGAGCTTGATCTTGATGCGTTCGCCGGAGCGGAAGACGGTATCGACATCGACCTCTTCGGCCGAGTATTCCGACGTCTGTCGTAGCAGCGAATAGCGCAGTCCGAGCGGAGCGTCTACCACCGGACGCAGCGTCGGCCGGTCGTCTTCCTCCACGACCGGAGGCGGCGGCGGAATCGGGACCTGTTTCGCCTTCGGCTTGCGGTCGCTTGCCTGCTCGACGGGCGGCTTCGGTTTGGCCGGCTCCTGCGGCTTGGTCGCTTCCGGGTTCTGGCGGTAGAAGCGGTCCTTGGCGGAGCGGAACACGTCCCGCGCGTTCATCTCCCGCTCAGCCGCGGCGGCGAGCCCGACGCCCGCCGCCAACAACGCCAGGATGACCATGTTCAGAGTCTTTGAATTGCGCTTCATCGTTTTTGCCCTTCACCTATCCAGGCGACAAAGGGGGCCGCGCGCCCTCAGCGCTTCGCGCGACGGCGGCGGAATCAAGGGTTCTCCGCCGTACACAGGCCGTGTTGTGTCGGCTTCGAGCTTTGCCTATGCTTGTAGGGAAGCGAGCCGGCCAAGGGGCCCGGACTCGCCGCAACGGAAGCCGCCCGGCGCCCGAGGGACTCTTCCTCGTTCCGCGATCCAAAGTCAGCAGAGTAAAGGGAAGTTGTTGATGACAAGGCTATTGAGCGAATCTGTGCGCCTGGCTGCATGCGCCGTTGTATTGCTGGCGGCGGTCCCGAGCGCGTGGGCGCAGCTCACCGTCTCGCCGTCGACGCTGGTTTTCGGCGAGTCCAACGTCGGCGAGCGTATCACCAAGCAGGTGTTCGTGGTCTCTTCGCTGCCGACGGCGCAGACGGTCTTCGTGGAGAGCAGCAACCAGACCTTCCTGCCCGACCCGGCCTCGATCGTGCCGCAGCCCAACCAGCTGCTGCCCTACAACATCATCTTCCTGCCGCGCGGCGCCGGGCCGGTGTCGAGCGTCATCACGTTCTACCGCCTGGTCAACGGCCAGCGCGAGGTGCTCGCCGTGGTCAACGCCAGCGGCGTCGGCCTGTCGCCGTTTGAGGTGACGCCGCAGGAGATCGATTTTGGGCCGCTGCCGGTGGAATCGCGCAGCGAGTTCCGCACCATCGAGGTGAAGGCGCTCCAGACCGAGGCCGCCAACCTGCTGGTGAACGTCCGCTCGGTCGACCCGGAGTCGTTCGAGGTCACTCCGCGGCAGATCACCATTCCTTCGAACGGCTCGGCCACCGCCATGGTGCGCTTCCGGCCCCGCAAGACCGGCGTGTCGATCTCGACCATTACGTTTTCAACGCCCGGGGTGACGCTTTCGGTGGTGGTGCGCGGCTCGGGCGTCGCCTTCGGCGTCGACCCCGCCGAACTCGTGCTGCCTTCCACGCCGACCGGTTGCGCCTCTTCGGCGCCGCTCACGATTACGCCTTACGATGAGCTCGACTTCCTGATCGGCTCCCAAGGCCCGCCGTTCGTCGTCACGCCGAACTCTCTGGTCGGCAACAGGCCGGCCCAGGTCAACGTCAGCGTCGCCTCGGTCCCGGCCGGCGTCACCGCGGGAACGATCGTGCTCAACGCGCGCGAAGGCGGACAGATCGCGCAACAGCGGTTGATCCCCGTGCAGGTCGCCGGCGTCGGCGTCCAGGCCAGCCCGGAGTCGCTGGACTTCGGCTCGATTCCGCCGGGAGGGCCGCCGCTCGAGCGGACGCTGTCGATCGTCTCGACCTTGCCCGCCACGACCATCGACGTCGGGTTGCAGGTCGCCTCCGACAATCCCGCGTTCGCGCCCACCGTGGACGGCAACGCGATCCACGTGCAGTTCTCGCCGCTGACGCAAGGCCCGGTGAACGGCACGCTGACCGTGAACGTCACGCCGGTCGCCGACCCTAACTGCGGCCGCACGCTGCGCATCCCGGTCTCGGGCACCGGCGGCAATCCTTTGCTGACGCTGACGCCGCCGTCGGTGAGTTTCGGCGAAGTGGGCGTGGGACAGAAGGCGCGTATCTCGGTGGCGCTGACGAACCGCTCGGCGGAAACCTTTGCCGGTACGGTCGGCGTGGACAACAACGCCTTCCTGCTGGCCCGCGCCGACAACCTGCCGAGCCCGCAGAACGTCAACATCGCGCCGGGCCAGACCATCGACTACAACGTCGAGTTTTCGCCCACCCGCCCGGGCTCGTTCCGCGGCGAGGCCACTTTCCTGCTGCAGGCCGCCGCGGGCTCGCGAGAGAACGCCATCCTGACGCTGCCGCTGCAGGGCGCCGGTTCCTCGCTGATGTTCACCTACGAGGCGCTGCAGGGTGTGAGCGACCCAAAGCCGGTGAACTCGGGCGAGCGCATCGAGGCGCCGCCGACTCCCGCCGGCGGCTCGGCGCTGATGGGCCTGCGCATCCGCAATGTCAGCAACGAGCCGGGCGTCATCTCGAGCATCAACATCCTGGGCGCCGGCTTCGAGCTCAGCGGAAGCTACTCGCAGGTAGCCGTCGAGCCGGGCGGAACGTTCGACGCGGCCTTCCGCTTCGTTCCCAGCCGCTCCGGGCGCGCCGAGGCGACCCTGGCGGTGGGCGGAGCGCAATTCCGGCTCACCGGGCTGGGCCTGGTGCGCGGCGCGCAGATCACGGGCCTGCCGGCGGTGGTGAAGCCGGCGGCGCAACTGGACCTGGGGTTGACGCTGCAGGGCCTGGAGCCCAACGGCGTCGACGGCGAACTCGAAGTCACGGTGGAGCCGGCGTCCGGGCTGCCCGCCGACCCTGCGGTGCTGTTTGGAACCGGCTCCAACCGCGCGCCATTCCGGGTGCGCGCCGGATCGGGGGTTCCGAGCTTCCACAACAGTGCCGCGCGCGCCGGGCTGCAGGCGGGTTCGGTAGCGGGGCTGCTGCGGGTGCGGGCGAAGTTCACCTCCGAGGGCGAAGACGTCACGCCGCCCGACGGCGTCGAGGCGACGGCCGCCATCGCGCCCGGACCGCCCGGCATTCTTTCCGCCCGCGCGGAGCAGATCACCGGCTCGGGCTTCACCCTGGTCGTAGCGGGCTACTCGCCGACGCGGCAGGCTTCGGCGGCGGTGATCGAGCTCGAACCGCGCAACGGCGCCCAACTAGCCGAGCCGGTCATCCAGGTCAGCGGCGCGGGCGAGGCCTTTTCGCAGCACTTCGGCGGCGCCCAGCAGTTCGGCGGCTTGTTTGAGCTGCGCGCGACGGTGACGCTCAATGGCTCGTCAGCCGATGTGGCGGCGGCGGTGGTGCGGGTGTCGAACGCGGCGGGCGAGTCGGATTCATTCCGGGTGGCGCTGCGGTGAGCCGCCGGGTTGACCCGGGACTTCGGTCCCGGGCTCGGTTTCGGTTGGGCCGAGAGCGGTCCGAGCCCCCGACGGTAGTCGGGGGTCACCCCCGGGTCAAAACCGGGTGCTCATTGGGTTCCTACCGCAGCGGGTTCTCGTACCAGACCACGTTGTTCGAGTTCTGGCCCGCCACCAGCACATCCAGGTCGCCATCGCCGTCCATGTCGGTCAGTCGGATGTCGTAGGCCGCCTGGTCGCCGCCGAGCACGTGTTTGGTGAAGCCGCCTTTCCCGTCGTTCTCATACCAGGCCGCCTGGTAGGAATCCTTGCCGACGGTGGCGGCGTCGATATCGCCGTCTTCATCGATGTCGCCCAGGGCCAGATCGTGCGGGCCGACCAGGTCCGGGTCGATCTCGTGCATCTGGAAGTTTGATGACGGCCCTTCGAACCACAATACGCCCTGGCCGTGCCCGCGCGTAGCGAACAGATCCATCACGCCGTCGCCGTTGAGGTCGGCCGGCAGGATGTTCGTCGCGCCGACCTGGTTGACCGCGATGGTGCGCTTGAGCCACGGCGTGGAGCCGTCGGCCGGCTGTTTCCACCAGGCGAACCAGTTGCCGCCGGGCGCATCCTTGCCGGCGGCGGCGATGTCGACCACGCCGTCGCCGTCGATGTCTCCGACGCCCATGTAGTGGCTCAGCCCGGGCGCGTCGCGGTCGGCAAAAACATGCCGGTCCCACTCCGCCGCCGTTTTCGGGTTTTTCGGAATCGACCACCAGACGATCGAATTCGGAAACTCGTCTTTCGGCTGCGCGCTGTTGCCGACCAGGTCGAGCCGTCCGTCCGCGTCGATGTCGCCGGTGATCAGCCCGTGCGTGCCGTTGACCTTGTCGTCGACGATCCTCATCGTCCAGTCCTGGGTGGCGCCGTTCTCGGGCTGCTCGAGCCAGAAAACGGGCCCGGGGGAGTAGACCGCGCCGATGTAGTCCATGTCGCCGTCGCCGTCCACGTCAAGGATCTCGGAGTGGATGGTGTCATGCCCTTCGAGCAGCACTTTTTGCTTCCAGTCCGGGGCGATGAGCAGGATGGTTTTGCCGTTGGCGTCGACGATGACGTCGGCGAGGCCGTCGCCGGTGAAGTCGGCCGCAATCGCCGACTGGCAAGGGAAGCCCTCGGCGATGACGTGTTTGGGCCACTCGGCGGCCGGGAGCGCCAGCGGCAACAACAGCAAGATGAGCCTTTGCATCGGGGGTATTCTAGCCGAAAATGTGGCGAGCGCCTGTCACACTTCCTGCGTGCAACGAATCCACCCCCAGCAAACCGCCATGAAATATCTGCCGCTCCTCGCTCTTTTGCTCACCGCATCCCTCGCCGCTACGGAAAACGGCCTGCCCGTCGCCCGCACCGGGGGCTTTGGTGAACAGACCTGCTCGGAGTGCCACCGGCCCGAGCCGCTCAACACCGGCAAGCAGGCGAGCGTGTCGGTCGATGTCGGCCCGTATGTGCCGGACGCCAAGCAGCGCGTGGTGGTGAAGGTGTCGAGCGCGTCGGGCAACCGCTGGGGCTTCCAACTCACCGCGCGTCTGGCGAGCGACAACGCGATGCCGGCCGGCGTTTTCGAAGCGTTCAACCAGTTCGCCGCTGTGCGCTGCACCGACGGCTCGTTCGGCCCCTGTGGCGCGGGCGAAGTCACCTACGTGACGCATACCTCGGTCGGCACCGCGCCCGGCGGCCAGCCCGGCTTCAAGCAGTTCGCCTTTGACTGGACGTCGCCGGACTCCGACGTCGGCGAGGTCGTCTTCGCCGCGGCGGGTTTGGCCGCCGATGGCGACAAGGGCACCAACAGCGATCTCACCGCCACCGCGACGGCCACCTCGAAGCATGCGCCGTCAAACTTGCCAACGATCACCTCCGCCGGCGTGGTCAGCGCTGCGGCTGTACAGCGTCCGGGTCAGCCGATCGCTCCGGGCGAGATCATCTCGGTGTTTGGCAGCGATCTGGCTTCACCCGGCACGGCCGTCGAAGTGGGCGTCGGCGACTTCACTCCCCTGGGCCTGATCCCGACCTCGCTGGCGCGCCTGAGTTTCCTGTTCAAGGTTCCCGGCGATCCGGCTGACTACCTGGGCCGCATGCTCTACGTGAGCGACTCGCAGGCCAACCTGCAGGTCCCTGACCTGCCGGCTTCGGCGACCACCGTAACCGTCCAGCCGATTATCAACCGTGGCGGCGGCGCGAGCCAGATCCTGGGCCCGGCGGTGGAAGTGGCGGTGCAGCCGCGCGCGCCGGGGCTGTTCACGTTCGGTTCGAGCGGCGTCGGTCCGGCGGCTGCGGTCGATTCGGCCACCGGCCGCCTGATCGCCCCCGCCTCAGCGGGCATCGCAGGCGCGACGACCGCCCAGCCGGGCGACGTGATTCTGCTGTTTGGAACCGGCTTCGGCCCGACCACGCCTGCATTTCAGGCCGGACAGCTCGCCGATCAGGCCGCGCCGATCAACGGCGACGTGCAGGTGGAGATCGGCGGGCTGATGGCGGAGGCGCTCTACTCCGGCGCCGCGCCGAATTTTGCCGGGCTGCAGCAGTTCAACGTAAAGATTCCGGATCTGCCGCCGGGCGAGCACGCCGTGATCATCCGCGTCGGGTCGTTTTCCTCACAGACGAGCGTGATTATTCCAGTGGGCTAGGCGGCGAAGCGCGCCGGGTTCATCAAGGTGAGATCGACCTCCGCGCTGCGGCCTTCGAGCAGCAGGTCGGCCATGATCTTGCCCGTTCCCGGCGCCAGCATCACGCCCTTCTTGAAGTGCCCGGCGGCCACGAAGAGATTGTCCCGGCCCGGAGCGCGGCCGATGACGGGGCGCATGTCGGCGCAGTAGGGACGGAAGCCCGACCAGGCGTAGTCAGTCTGCTGCTCCGCCAGTGCGGGGAAGTGGCTGTCGAGTTCCTTGCGGATATCGGCGACTGTGGCCGGGTCCACGCCGCGCTCGAAACCCAGATCGTCTTCCGAGCCGCCGCCGGCGATCGGGCCGGCTTCGAGCTGCCAGTAGTAGTAGCGCTTGCACATCACGGTGTGGCGCAAGCGCTTCGGACCGGTCGGCAGGGCCAGCAGCGTGCCGCGGATGGGCTTGATCGGCGGTTCCCAACCGAACGCAGCCGTCAGCAGCGGGGTCCAGGCGCCGGAGGCCAGCACCACCTGGCCGGCCGCAATCTTCGTCTTGTCGGTGACGACTTCGGCGCCGACGGAGCGCACCTCTTCCCCGCCGCAGATCTTCACGCCGCGCTGCCGCAGCTCCGCCACCAGGCCGGCGGCCAGCTTTCCGGGGTGCACCTGGCCGTCTCGATCGGCGCGGAGAGCCCCGGCTTCGATCGCCAGCTCCGGCTCGATGCGCCGCACCTCAGCCGGCGTAAGCACTTCCCCGTGAAAACCCGCCGCGGCCATCGACTCCACCGCCGCCCGGCCGCGCTCGAGGTCGGCGTCGTCGTAGAGCAGCTGCAGGATGCCTCCGCGGGTGAGGTCGCAGTCGAAACGCGCGGCCCACTCGTCGTAGAGCACGCTGCTCAGGCGGGCGATGCCCGCAATCGGCCCCAGCTCCGGGCTCTGTTGGGCGAACCACAGACCGCCGGCGTTGGCGCCGCTGGCCTCGCCGAGCGGGCCCTTGCGGTCGAGGACGACGACATCCTTGGCGCCGGCTTCCACCAGATAGAACGCCGTGGCGAGGCCGATCAGTCCGGCTCCGACGATCACGATCTCGGCTTTCGAGGGGGTTTCATCCGAGGCCGATAGAGCCTCGCTTTGTTCCGCCGTCAGAGTGCGGAACCAGACGGAGTCTTGCACTCCTTTATCGTATCGCCTGGCTATCGAGCCCGACCACTGCGAGGATCCGCTGGAAGCGCGGCTCGCCGCGTTGGCGGTCGCTTCAACGCGGCGCGGTCGTGGTACGATCCAGCGATGCCGATTCTCGACATCACGCTGCTGACCGGCCGCAGTCACGAAAAGAAGGCCGCCCTGATCCAGGAAGTCACCGATGCCACGGTTCGCGCCCTCGGGGTGCCGCCGGAGAGCGTCCGTGTCCTGCTGCGCGAGATCGAACCCTGCCATTTCGCCGTCGGCGGCGAGCTCAAAGGGCCGCCTCCGGCGAAGTAGAGCGCCCGCGGCCCGGCTGGCGACGCCGTCGCCAGGACAGCTATCATGACTTTCAGCCCGACTGCGGCCCCTTGCGGCCGCCGTGGGACAATTTCGCGAGCTTCCCGCCGCACCCATGGCAAAGTCGAGCCGCCGTCATCTATCGCTGCCGTCCGGAGTCCAGCCGGAAGACGTTCGCGCGCAACTCGAGCGCATTCTCGACGCGCAAACCTTCCAGCGCTCGCAGCGGCTGAGCGACTTTCTGCGCTTCGTCGTCGAAAAGGGGCTGGCTGGCGAACTCGACCAGCTCAAAGAGATGACGATCGCGCTCGACGTTTTCGAACGGCCGAGCGATTTCGATTCCAAGCTCGACCCGATCGTCCGCGTCGAGGCCGGCCGTTTGCGCAGCAAGGTGCGCGAATACTATGACACCGTCGGGGCGGATGATCCGCTCTGGGTGGGGTTGGCCGCACGCGGCTACCGGCCCGTGGTGCGGAAACGCGCCGGAGCGGCGAAGAAGGCCGCCAAGAAGGCCTGGCGACCCGCGCCGGATCCGCTGTCGCTGGCGGTCTTGCCGATCGAGGATCTCTCGGCGGGCGGAGATCTTACGCCGCTCGCGGTAGCGCTGACGGACCGGATCATCCACTCGCTGGCGTTGGACGGGACCTGGGAGGTGGCCGCGCGCACGACGATCCGGCAGTATCGCCAGGAGCCTGACGACGCCCGGGAGATCGGCGCCCAGGTAAATGTGAGTTGGCTGCTGGAAGGATCGCTGCAAAACACCCGGGAGCGCCTGCGGCTGCAGCTGCGGTTGGTGGCCGCGGAGTCGGGTCTGGCGACTTGGGCGGCAACGTTCGAGGCGTCGGCGGATCCGGCCGCCGACGCCCAGGATCTTTTTGCGCGTCAGACCGTCAAGGCCTTGGCCGAGCGCGCCGCCGAGTTCGACGATTAGGCCGCCGCCGCAGCCATCGCGCCCGGCTCGAGCTGGGCCGCCGCTTTGCGCCGCGCCCGCATCGTGCGGACGCGCACCGCCACCGGCGTGAGGTCATGCCGTTCGGCGACCTCCTTGCTCGAGTAACCCTTCACGTAGCGGTCGACGAGCAGTTCGCGCTCGACTCCGCTGCAGACTTCGAGCGCCTTGTCGATCTCGATGCGCGCAGTGGAGACGCCGGAACGGCCTTCCATGTGCAGAGGCAGTTCGGCGGTTTCGCGCCGGCGGCGCAGCAGATTGCGGAACACGTTCAGGGCAATCGTGTTGACCCATTCCACCACGCGGCCGGCGTCGCGAAGCGATTCGCGCCGTTCCCAGCCGCGGGTCCAGGCGGCCTGCGCGACCTCCTCGGCTTTCGCGGGCTTGATGCCGCGAGAGAGAAGGAAGCGCCAAGTGGACTGGAATCCACGACGATATGCCTCGGCAAAGGCGCTTCGGGAAAGGGGTTTGGTCGGTTTTTGTTCAGAGCTTTGTTTCACTGTTCCAACGATACCCAGCGAAAGCCTTGAGCAAAAGTAAGTTACCGTTACGCGGTCCAGTAACCTGTGGCCAGCCCGATGGCGATTCCGGCGGCTCCGGCCGCCGCCGGAGAGACGACGAAGACGCCGAGGGCTCGCATCCGGTTCAGCGGTCCCGGCCAGAAGGCTACGGCCGCCTGCGCAAACACGGTGAACGCCAGCGCGCCGCCGGCGGCGGTGGTGTTGACGCACCAGGGGCAGTGCGGCGGATGCGGGTTGTGGATGTTGCACTCCATCGCCGCGCCGGCCCACAGGAACGTGCAGCCGCACTGGTAGAGGAAATCGCAGTAGTTGATGAAGAACAGGCCAGTGAAGGCGATCGCCGCGACGAATAGCCCGACCTTGGCCAGTGTGCGTCCCGCCCTCATTGCAGTCCCCTCAACCTCGCTTGATATAATCGCAGACTTCCTCTCTACAGCTCATGTCTACGCCTTTTCGACTCGATCAACGCCGCGTCATGGTCACCGGCGGCGCCAGCGGCATCGGTGAAGCCACCGTGCGCGTGCTCGCCGCGGCCGGCGCCGAAACCGTCATCGCCGACCTCAACCTCGAAGCCGGCCGGAAACTCGCCGAGGAGATCGGCGGCGGCGCCACCGCCGTCCAGATGGATGTGGCCGACCCGGATTCGGTCGCGAAAGCCTTCGCCTCGCTCGACCGTCTCGACGGGCTGGTCAACAACGCCGGCATCGGTCATGTCGGCTCGATCGAGGAGTGCGATTACGAGGACTGGACCCGGCTGATGCGGGTGAACGTCGACGGCGTGTTCCTGGTGACCAAGGCGGCGTTGCCGCTGCTGTTCGCCGCCGAAGAGGGCGCGATCGTCAACATCGGCTCGGTCGCCGGCCTGGTCGGCATCAAGCGCCGCTTCGCCTATTGCGCCACCAAGGGCGCGGTGGTGATGATCTCCCGGCAGTTGGCGGCCGAATACGCCGGCAAGCTACGGGTGAACTGCATTTGCCCCGGAACGGTCGACACTCCCTTCGTGGAGGCTTACCTCGAGAAGTACCACAAGCACGAAAAGGCTGAGGTGCGGCAGCAGTTGAACGCCCGCCAGCCCGTGGGCCGACTGGGCCGTCCGGACGAGATCGCTTACATGGCGCTGTATCTGCTGTCGAAGGAAGCCGCCTTCGTGCACGGCTCGGTGCAGACCATCGACGGCGGCTGGACGGCGATCTAGCCGCCGGCCAGCCGGCGCACGTTTGATCCCCACGCGCCTATGGGGTCGGCGGCTCGGCCGGCGTCGGCGCGGGCTCGGCCGGTTGCGCCAACTCCTGCTGCAAGCGCTCCGCTTCGGCCTTCTTCGACGCCAGCGTCGTCTCGTCGGCCACTTCCAGGCGCACCGGCTGCTCGATCAGCTGCGGCGCGGCGCCGCCGGTTTGCACCATCAGGTTGTACATGCCCATCGCCGCATCGGCGGGGATGGTGAAGCGGATCGACTCAGCGGTCTGCTCGGCGATCTCGACTTCTACGTCTTTGCCGCCGGCGGTGAGGAAGAGCTTGGTGACGTTGACGGCCTCCAGGCTCTGGCCGCTCACGGTGACCTCGTCGCCGGGCTTGGCCGCGGCGGGCTCGACGGAGACGAGGCGCGGAAAGGCGGCCCAGGCGAGGCTCGCCGTAGCCGCCAACAAGAGGAAACCAGCCAATGGACGCTTCATGGCGCCACCTCCCAGGTTTTTCAGACTGCCTCGATCCTAGGCCCGTAAGGCCCTGATTGCAATGACTTTTTCAGGGCGGGGCTGTTAGCATGCCCAAGGTATGACCCTGATTGGCCGCCATTTCCTGCTTCTACTCGCGCTCGGCTCGGTGTGCATCATCAACGGGCAGCCGCGCCCCGGGCAAGTCTACGCCGCCGACGGCTCCGGCATTTTCGGCTTCAAGGACACCCCTTTGCAGCCATGGTCGGGCTATCACGTCCATGACCCGGACCGGCCGGCGCCGCCCAAGGTCGATCCCGGCGGACCGGGCCGTCCGCCGTCCGACGCCATCGTGCTCTTCGACGGCGCCGACCTGTCGCAATGGCGGGAGTCGCAGTGGAAACTCGGCGACGGCTATGTGGAAGTCACCGAGGGGCCGCTGGTGACCAAGCAGGAGTTCGGCGACTGCCAGTTGCACGTGGAGTGGCGCACGCCCAATCCGCCCGAAGGGGACATCATGAACCGCGGCAACAGCGGCGTGGACCTGATGGGGCTTTTCGAGATCCAGGTCTACGACTCCTCCAAAGTCGACCTCTACCCCGACGGCCAGGCCGGCGCAATCTACGGCCAGACGCCGCCGCTGGTCAACGTCACGCGCGAATCGGGCGAGTGGCAGAGCTACGACATCTTCTTCTTCGCGCCGCGCTTCGAGGGCGACAAGCTCATCGAGAACCCGCGCGTCACCGTGATCCACAACGGCGTGCTGATCCACCACAACCAGGAGATTTTCGGCGGAACGCGCCATCGCCGGCTGCCGCTCGCCATCGAGCCGGGCCGGACGAAAGGGCCGGTCTCCCTGGGCGGCCACCACAACCCGGTGCGCTATCGCAACATCTGGATTCGCCCGTTGTAGCGGCGATTTCACTCGGTAATAAAGCTCCTGAGACTGGGTAAATCTTACAGGCCGGACGCGGTCTTTCCGGATCTGGAGTCGTTGTTAAAACATACAAAAACAAAGGGTTTATGAGAATGGCACGCCTCTTGCTGAAGGCAGTGTCGGAGGCTATCCGACATGAAATCCTTCACTTTACTCAGTTTGGCGACGATTGTAGCGGCGACCGTTTTGGTAGCCGCCGCGGTCGCTCCGCTAGCCGAACCGAGGGTTGAGATCGCTGATCCCGACCAAGGCGCTCCGCAGAGGACGCCGGCATGCGACACGCCGGCGGTCGAGGCGTTCCAGGAGATTCGTCTGCGGGCGCTCGAACTGTCCGAGCTAGCCGGCTCAGCTCCGGCCCCGCTGGAAGACACGCCGCAGGCCCTCCGGCAGGGCGATGAGGCGCTGGCCGAGTTGGGGCGTCGCGCTCGCGTTCTGGACGCGATGATCGGGCAGGCCGCGCAGCCGGGCGCGCCGTTGACGCCAAAGGAGCAGCGGCTGGCGCAAGGCGCCTCGGTGCACACGGCGCGCCTGGTACATTTGGCCGCCCGTCTGCAGGCCGCCTCAGCCGAGCAGGGCGAGTTTGACGCCGCCTACGTGGTGAGCGGGCTCGATGCGATGTCGGTGCAGGGTTGGGAGCTGGCGCAACTGATCTCCGACGCGGCGCTGTGCGATCCGTCGCTGACGTTGACTGAATCCGCTCCGTACCAGGTAGCCCACGCCTGCGACGCGCTGGACCCGGAGTATGAAATGGCCATGCATGGCGCGTGCAGCTACTAAGGGTTGTAGTGCTGACCCCGGTTCACTTCGCGCAACGGAAGCCGATGTTGGGGCTGCGCTCGATTGGCCGCGCGAAGCTGCGGTGCGCACAGGTGAGGAACTTCGCCTCGTCGGCCCACGATCCGCCCCGCAGCACACGGTATTCGCCGTTGGCCGGCCCCTTCGGGTTCTTCACCGGCGCTTGTTCGTAGTAGGTCCGCGCGTAGTAATCGGCGGTCCACTCCCACACGTTGCCAGCCATGTCGCACAACCCAAAACCGTTGGGCTCATACGAGCAAACCTTCGTCGGCCCTTCGACGGAGTCGTAGTGCGCCCTCTCCTTCGAGCAGTCGTCGTCGCCCCAGGGGTATTTTTCCTTCGCACGGCCGCCGCGGCAGGCCTTTTCCCACTCGGCCTCGGTCGGCAGACGCTTGCCCCTCCAGGCGCAGTAGGCGTTGGCCTCCTGCCAGGTGACGTTGGCCACCGGCTGCTCTTCCTTGCCTGCGGGCGGCTCGCCGCCGGGCCAGTAGTAGGGAGCCTCGGCCCCGCCGTCTTCGACGAAGGCCCAATACTCGCGGTTGGTCACCTCGTGTAGATCGAGCTCGAAGGCGTCGAGTTCGATCACTCGCACAGGCCGGTCGTCGCGCAATAGCACGGGGAACCAACGCAGCCCATCGTCGGGCAGGGCGTGGGAGCGCCCCATCTCAAACTTCCCGGCGGGAACTTCCGCCATGCCGGGCGATTGCGCCGGAGCCGGCGCTAGCAGCAGGAGCGCCAGAAGAGCGTTCGATAGAGCCCCCGGCTTCAGCCGGGAACTTGCGGCGCACCCGGCGTCATGAAGACGCACAGTTTGGACGAACAGGAATGTTCGTCCCACCGGGTTGCGAGCCTCAGTAGGGCCGGACATTCCTGTCCGGCGCAGACTGCATTCTCGTCGGAGCCACCGCAGGCCCCCCGCCAACCCGCCGCTACCCATAAATCGACGAAATCTCATCGATCGGGATCGCACCGGGGGCGCCGAGCTTGTCAACGTAGGCGTAGCCGCGGCCCGATGGCGTCGGGCGGATCTCCTTGGTCCAATCCACGCCGAGCGCGGAGTACATGGTGGAGACGACGTTCTCGATGCGCGGCTGCTCCTTGCGATGCCAACCCGTATCCAGGCATTTCTCGCCCGCCGCGTCGCTGGCGCCCAGGATCAGGCCCGGCTTCGCGCCCGCACCGGCGAACAGTGCGGGAAACACCTTGTTGTAGTGGTCGCGGCCGGCCATCGGGTTCAGCGCGCCGGGCGTGCGGCCGAACTCGCTCATCGCCACCACCAGCGTCTCGTCGAGCAGCGTCTTGTCGGGCCGCTCGGCGGTCGACATCGTCGAAAGATCTTCCATCAGCGCCGACATCGCCTGGTCGAACTCGGCGCACAGCTTGTAGTGGTTGGACTTCGCTTCGTGGTCGAAGATCGCCACATGGTGATCCCAGCCCGGATGGCAGATGTGCAGGTAGTGGGCGCCCGCGTCGGCCAGCAACACGTTGCGCGCCAGCACGCAGCCGATGCCGGCGGCGTGGTCGCCGTAGCGCTGCCGATCCTCGTCGGTGATGCGGAACGCCGCCGGCCAGCGTTCGTCGGAGAGGATCTGGTAGGCGGCGTCGTAGAAACTTTCGTAGCCGGCCATCTCACGGCCGCGCGCGTTGACGGCGCCGCGCTGCGCCTCGCGCAGCTTCGTCAGCAGCCGCCAGCGCTCTTCGATCAACTGAAACGCGCCGTCGTCGAGCTTCGAACCCTTGCCGACCAGCTCGGGGTTAATGTCCACCACCGAAAACCGCGGATCAAGAAAGCCGGTGGACAGCGCGCCCGGAAAGGCTTTTTCCAGGTTGAACGACATGTAGACCGGAAACGTATCGGTGGGCCGCCGGCGCGGCTCGAGCTCCATCGCCAGCACGGAACCGATCGCCGGGATCTCGCGTGCGAACGCCAGGTTCAGCGGCCGGCCGGTCTGCACGTAATACTGACCGCGGAAGTGGACCTCCTCATGGCTGAGCAGCGTGCGGTGGATGGCGAACTTTTCGATGTGGTTCTTGAAGTTCGGGAACAGCTTGTTCGAGATCCACAGGTTGTCGTGGATCTTCTCGACGTCGATGTCGGGCGGCGTGCCGGCGTCTTCCTTGTAGTCCCAGGATTCGAGGTGGCTGATGGCGCCGTTGATCTCGTAGAAGATCACGTTGCGGGCCGAATTGCGCGGCTCCGCGCCTTGTTGCTTGGCCCAGCTCGCGGTCGGCATCGCGCCTTCCACGCCGGCGTAGGCCAGCCCGAGGCCGCCGAGTTTGAGCAGGTCGCGGCGCGTGCCGAAGGTTTGGGCGACGGTTTTCATGGTGTTACTCGCTTCCCTTCCGTGCCGCAATCTTTAGATTGCGGGCGTCGCGTCGCGGCTCAGTAGTTGAAGAAAAACTCCACATTGTTGATCAACGCCCACTGCAGATTCTCCGCCCCGCGGGTGCGGTCTCCGGCCAACTCGGCCAGGGCGATCTTCTGCTCTTCATCGGAAGGCTTGCGCGCCAGCGTCGCCAAAAAGATCTCTTCGACAATTTTTTCGTTGTTGTCATAGCTGTCGAGCAGGCGCTGCACGCGGCTGTCGTCGCCGGCTTTGACGCGATCGGCCACCACCGGCGTCTGCATCAGCACCAGCGGCTGCAGCAGCGAGCCGGCCAGCGGCTTGGGCGGATTGCGGCGCGTCGACTGCCCGAAGCTGCGCAGCAGATACTTCAGATCGCCCCCGCCCTGCGGCTGGCTCAGCTTCATCGCCATGCCCACCGAGTCGTCTCCGAACTTGAAGGAGCTGGGCCGGCTGGTGGAGATCACAATCGCGTCATGCAGCTCCTCGGCCGAAAGCATCCGCACGAACTTGCGCGCGAAGTAGTCGCGGTACGACTCCTTCCACTCGCCCGGGAACGACGCCGACAGCTGGTAGGCGCTCGAGTTGCAGATGGTGCGGAACAACTGCTGCAGGCTGAAACCGGAATCGATGAAGTTCTGCGCCAATTCGTTGAGCAGTTCCGGGTGGGTCGGCTGCAGGGCCCAGCCTTCGGGAACGTTTGCAGGGTCCTGGCGGAACAGGTCGAACTCGTCGAACGGTTCGACGATGCCGTAGCCCATCAACTGCTTCCAGAACATGTTGGCGGTGGCGCGCGCGAACTGCGGGTGCGCGGTCAAAATGCGTCCCAGCGCGTCGCGCAGATGCTCGCCCGGCTTCGGCCCCTCGTCGCTCAGGATGAATTTCGGGCCGGTCTCGCCGCCCCAGCGCGGCACGCGCAGCAGGCTCCCGCCCTCGGTGTCATAGCCGGAGCCGCCGTCGTCGATAAAGAACTCGCCGGACTGCGGGTTGGCGTTCTCCCAATACATCAGATAGCGGGTCTTGCCCAGGAACGCCGCCATGCGGTGAAAGTCGTTCCGCTTCAGCGACGTCAGGTGCAGGTTGACCTTTTCGAGGTGCCCGGCGCCGTCGTGGCACGACACGCACGAGACGTTGATCCCCAGAAAGGCCTTGGCGTAGAGCACCGTCAGCTCGTCATGGGTGTCGAGCTGATGCACCATGCCCAGATCGACGCCGTCGTCAGGCTGAGCCTTGCCCTGCACATGCTCGCGGGCGATCACGCTCGAAGCGGCCGCGACGTGGTTGCTCTTCGCCGACGAGGCGATGATGGCGCGCACCCACTCGTCGTAGGGACGGTCGGCGCGCAGGTTTTCTTTGAGCCAGTAGTGGAACAGCTCGCGCCCTCGGCCCATCTTGCCGTTGGCGCGGAACAGGTCCATGTAGTAGTAAGCCCACTTTTCGGCGAAAGCCTCGCGGGCGAGCAGCTCGTCGATCTTCCGGGCGCGCTTGTCCGGGGCAGGATCATCGACGAAGCCGCGAATCTCGTCCGCTGTGGGGATGCGGCCGATCAGATCGAGCGTCACCCGCCGCAGGAATTCGCCGTCGCCGGCCAGCGGCGCGTGCGGCACGCCGTCGCGCTCCATCTTGCCGAAGATCTGCTCATCAACAAAGTTGCGGCGCTCGACCGGTTCGGCGCTTGGCGCAGCAGCGGGAGAGATCCGCTCAGTCAGCGCCGCCGGGTCATCGGCGTTGCGCTCAGGCTGCAGGATGGGCGCATGAATGCGCTGGAACTCTTCGGGAGTCAGCGACTCTTCACGAAGTTGCGGGGGCTGCTGGGCAAGACCAACAGCCGCCAGCGAGAGGAACGCGGCGAGGGTTCGGAGCATCGGGGCAACCGGCCGACGAGTCGGCTGTGGGTATCGTAACCCCAGCGCCCCAGGCTGTCAACGCCGGAAATGGGCTCTAACTGTTTGAAACGAAGGGACTGTCATCCGCCTTACGACTCTTCGAGGGCTTCGATCTCCTCGGGCGCGTAGGAGTCCTCGATGCTCATATTCGGCGTTACCGGTTCGCCCCGAAACTCGACGACCTGGAAGCCATCCCAGGCCGACTCGGCGCCTTCGATGGCTTCGAGCAGGTTGCGGGAGGAGACGTCGCTGGCTTCTTCTTCCTCATACCAGCGGTAGCGCGCGTCGGCGTCGAGGAAGAGTTGCAGCAGCCGTGGCTCGCGAACTTCGTCCTCTTCTTCGGCGCCGACAGGCAGTGCTTCGGCTTCGGCGATGGGGTCGTCGGTGGCGTGAGAGTAGCTCATGATGCGTCGTTCCCGCCGGCTAGACCCATGCGGCCGTGTTGCTCAGGCGACCGAGCTGCGGAGCTTCGATCGTCACGACATCGCCGGGCTTCAGCGCCGCTTCCTGGGTGACGATGATGCCGGTGCCGGTCATCAGAGCGGCCGGCGTGGGCACGGAGTTCGAGCGCAGCATATAGCCGACCAGCTCTTCAAACTTGCGCTTGAGCTGCGAGGTCGAGCAGGAACCGTTGAAGGTGGTCTGATCGCCGCGCGTGATGGTGCAGCTCATCATTAAATCGTAGGGGTCGCCGATTTCGTCGAGCGTCACCAGCACCGGTCCCAGCGCGCAGCACTTGTCAAAGATCTTCGACTGCGGCAGGTAGAGCGCGTTCTCGCGCTCGATGTCCCAGGCCGAGACGTCGTTGCCGAGCGTGACGGCGTGGATCGCGCCCGAGCTGTCGACGATGAGCGTCAGCTCCGGTTCCGGCGCGGTGAACGAGGAGTCCTGGCGGATGCCGATCTCTTTGCCGGGGCCGACGCAGACGCGCGAAGCGCCTTTTTCAAACAGCTCCGGGCGGTGCTCGACGTTGTGCACGTAGCCGTAGATGCCTTCGTCCTGGGTCTCGCCGTCTCGGAATTCGGCCGACGGCGCATAGGTGCAGCCGCACGCCCAGACTTCGGCCGGCAGGATCGGAATCCCCGGCGTCCCGTCCACGACTTCGTCGGAAGCCAGCGACTGGGCTACGTGCGGCAGCGGCTTGCCGGAAGCTTCCGCCTGGATGATCAGGGAGGCCGTCGTCTGATTCGGAATGAGGCGATAGCGATCGCCCTCGACGATCGCGGCGACCAGGCCGCCGTCGGAGGTTTTCAGTTGGGTGAGCTTCATGGTGAGTGAGCAGTCAGCAGTGAGCAGTGAGCGGTACTGTTCACCGCTCACCGTTCACTGCTCACCTTCCCTTTAATACTTCAAATACACCGTCTTGTAGTCGCTATAGAACTCGAGCGCCGCCGGACCCTGTTCCTTCGGTCCGAAGCTGGAGCCCTTGGCGCCGCCGAAGGGCAACTGGTATTCCACGCCCGCGCTGGGCAGGTTGACGGTCACCAGACCGGCCTCGATGCCCTTTACGAACTCGAACACCCGCGAGACGTTCGTCGTCTGCACCGACGCCGACAGGCCGAACTCGGTGTCGTTGGCAATCGCCATCGCGTCGTCGAAGTCCTTGGCCTTGATCAGCACCGCAACGGGGCCGAAAACCTCTTCGCGGGCGATGCGCATGTCGTTGGTGACGTCGGTGATGACGGTCGGCTCGAAGAAGAAGCCCTTCGAGTAGTCGCCGTCGGAGAGCACGTTGCCGCCGCAGGCGATGGTGGCGCCTTCGTCCTTGGCGATTTGGACGTACTTGGCGTCGGTGTCGAGCTGGCCCTTGTCGATGGCGGGTCCGATCTGGACGCCGTCGGCGAGGCCGTCGCCCACCTTCAGCGCCTTGGTCGCGGCGATGAATTTTTCGGCGAACTCATCATAGATCGACTCTTCGACGATGATGCGGCTGGTGGCGGTGCACTTCTGGCCGGTGGAGAACATCGCGGCGTTGAGCGAGTTGGCGACCGCGGAGCCCATGTCGGCGTCGGCGAGCACGACGGTGGGGTTCTTGCCGCCCATCTCGAGCTGGATGCGGATGCGGCGCTTGGAAGCGCGCGCGTGTAGCGCATGGCCGACCTCGCACGAACCGGTGAACGACACCGCCTTGACGTGCTCGTTGTCGACCATCGCGTCGCCGACCTCGCCGCCCGAGCCGGCCAGGAAGTTCACCACGCCCTTGGGGATGCCCGCGTTGTGGCAGGCTTCCACGATGCGCCACGACGACAGCGGGGCCGCCGAAGCGGGCTTCATCAGCACGGTGTTGCCGGCGATGAGCGCCGGAGCGAGTTTCCACGCCGGGATGGCGGAGGGGAAGTTCCACGGATTGATCAGGCTGACCACGCCCAGCGCCTTGCGCTCGGCCCACATGAACACGCCGGGGCGCTCGGAGGGGACCATGTGGCCGCCTGCGCGCGAGCCTTCGCCGGCGAAGTAGCGAAAGATGTTGATCGAACGCATCGTCTCGCCCTTGGCTTCGGGGAAGGTCTTGCCTTCCTCGCGGGTCATTTCGCGGGCGAGCGAATCGAGCTGCTTTTCGAGCAGGTCGGCGACTTTGTACAGCATGTTGCCGCGCGCCGGCGCCGGCATGGACGACCAGCCGGCGAAAGCCGCCTGCGCGGCGTCGGCGGCTGCGGCCACATCCGCCGCGGACGCCTTGGAGAAGATGCCGACGACGTCGTCGGTGTTGGCGGGGTTCCGGTTCTCGCTGGTGCGGTCGGAGGAGACCCACTCGCCATTGATGTAATTGGGGAACTTCGGGGTTTCGCTCATAGAGCGACTAGTATAACGCTGTGAGTTGCGTTCGGTTGGCGGCCCAACCTGCCGGAGTGGGGCCTCGACCGGGGAGACGGTGGGACGTTGGGGCGGACGACAGGCTTCTCGAAGCACATTGTCTGTCTGGCGAATTCCAGGAAGCTCGGCGGCCGTTGCGTCGCCGGCAAAGAGCTTGTCGCCGATGGCTTTGGCGGCTGGATTCGCCCGGTGAGCGGCCGCGAGGGCGGCGCGCTCGATCAGGCGGAGCGTTGCTACGCCAATGGCGCCGAGCCGGCGATCTTCGACATCATCGAGATTCCGCTGCTGGCGCCCGACCCCAGTGCGCACCAGACGGAGAATCACCGCATCGACGCTGCGTCCTACTGGCATCGGCTCGGCGTTTGCAGTTGGGACCAAGTGGATGAACTGGTCGACGAGCCCGATTCGCTGTGGGGCGAAGGCGAATCCACGCAGCTCGGGCAATTCGACCGCCTCGCCGAATATGAGGCCGCCGACTATGGCGCTTCTTTGTGGCTGATCGAGCCCGACAGCGTCACAATGAGGGTGTTGACGTTGCCGGCGTCGCTTGGCGGTCAGAAGCGAATCGTCCGCGCTGCGTTTCAATATCAAGGTTTGCAGTACGACTTCAAAGTCACCGACCCGAAGGCCGAAGTGGAGTATTTTCGCCGGGCCGACGGCGATCACCGCCTCGATGAGGGCGCGCTGTTCTGCGTCAGCCTGACGGAAGCCTTTGTCGACGGGTATTGCTACAAGCTCGTCGCGACCGTGATCACGGAACACTCCGGAGGCTGGGCTAGCTAGTGCCGGTCGTCTATACCATCGGGCATTCGACGCACCCCCTGGACTACTTCGTCGAGTTGCTCCGCCGCCACGACGTGACCGCGGTGGCGGACGTGCGCTCACAGCCCTACAGCCGCTTCAACCCCGACTACAATGCCGAAGCCCTGCAGGCGTACCTGAGCTCGCGCGGCGTCGAGTATGTCTTCTTGGGCAAGGAACTGGGGGCCAGAAGTTCCGACCCGGATTGCTACGTCGACGGCAAGGTGCAGTACGAGCGGATCGCCAAGACCGCACTGTTCCGCTCGGGCCTCGAGCGCGTGACGCAAGGCGCGCAGCGCTACGCGGTGGCTCTGCTTTGCGCCGAGAAGGAGCCGCTGAGCTGCCACCGCACGGTCTTGATCGCTCGACGGCTGGCCGAAGCCGGCGTCGAGGTGCGCCACATCCTCGCCGACGGCGGCCTCGAGCGGCACGAGGATACCGTCAAACGCCTGCTCGAGGAGTTGCGGATGCCCGAAAAGGACCTGTTTCGGTCGTTCGAGGAGATTGTCGAGGACGCCTACCGTCAACAGGAGCGACGCATCGCCTTTGAGATGGAACAATCCGACCCGACGCGGCCGGCCGGAGCCGCCTGGGCATGAAGATCTTCACGATCGGATTCACGAAGAAGTCGGCGGCTGAGTTTTTTGGCATCCTGCGCGACACGCGGATCTCGCGGATCGTGGACGTGCGGCTCAACAACGTCTCGCAACTGGCGGGCTTTGCCAAGCGGGACGACCTGCGCTATTTCACCCGCGAGCTGTGCGGCGCCGACTATGTGCATGCGCCCGAACTCGCGCCGACGAAGCCGATGCTGGACGACTACAAGAAGCACAAGGGCGAATGGGCGGAATATGAGCGCCGATTCCTGGCGCTCATGCGCGAGCGCACGATCGAGGTCAACACGCCGCCGGAGCTGCTCGACGGCGCCTGCCTGCTGTGCAGCGAGGAGAAGCCGCACCACTGCCACCGCCGCCTGGTGGCGGAGTACCTACAGCGGCACTGGGGCGACGTGGAGATCCAGCATCTAGGCTGACCAGCCCTGCCAAGCTGGATGTGGCGTGCGGCGCGCGTGGACGCGCACGCCACATGGAAATTCGACCAAGCGAGGTATAGTAGCGGTCGCGACGCGGCGGGTAACATTCGCCCCCGCCGTGGTCGTCGTTACCTAGCGGACCCCAAACGATATGCCGAACCACGTGGATCGACGCGCCTTCCTCGCCTCTCTCGCCGCCGCCGCCGCGGCCCCTTCCGCCGCCCGGGCCGCCAAGAGCTGGAGCTCGGGCTCGGACTGGCAGTGGGAACACTACGGCGGCGACGCCGGCGGCAGCCGCTACGCGCCGCTGGACCAGATCAACCGCTCGAACGTCAAAAAGCTCAAGGTCGCCTGGGTGCACAAGTGCGGCGACGCGCTCACGCGGCCCGCCACCACTATCGAGTCCACCCCGATCGTCGTCAACGGCGTGCTCTACTTGATCACCCCGATGCTGAAGGTGCGCGCGCTCAACGCCGCCACCGGCGAGGTCAAGTGGGAGTTCGACCCCGAAAGCGGCAAGCGCAGCCGCCGCGCCGTCGGCGTCAGCCGCGCGGTCTGCTATTGGCAGAACGAAGACGGTTCGGAAAAACGCATCTTCTCGCCCGTGCGCGACATGCTCTATTCGATCAACGCCGAAACCGGCGAGCTCGACCCGGATTTCGGCGAAGGCGGCGTGATTGATCTGAAAAAGAACTTCGACCACGACATGGACGAGCTTTCGTTCAAGCTCACCAGCCCGCCGGTGGCCTACAAAGGCTTGATTCTGGTCGGCGGCGGCGGCGGCGAAGGCCCCTACCGCGCCGCGCCCGGCCACATCCGCGGCTACGACGCCCGGACCGGCGAGCGCCGCTGGATCTTCCACACCGTCCCGCGCCCGGGCCAGTACGGCTATGACACCTGGCCCGAGGACGCCTGGAAGCGCGTGGGCGGCACCAACGACTGGTCCGGCATGAGCCTCGACCAGGACCGCGGCTGGCTGTTCGCTTCCACCGGCTCGCCGGCGTTCGACTACTGGGGCGGCGACCGCAAGGGCCAGAACCTGTTTGGCAACTGCGTGCTCGCGCTCGACGCCGAGACCGGAACGCGCCACTGGCACTACCAGGTGGTCCACCACGACGTCTGGGACTACGATCTGCCCGCGCCGCCGGCACTGATCACCGTCCGCCGCAACGGCCGCACCATCGACGCCGTCGCCCAGGTCACCAAGCAGAGTTTTGTGTTCGTGCTCGACCGTCAGACCGGGCAGCCGGTCTATGGCGTGGAGGAGCGGCCCATCAAGCAGTCCCAGGTTCCCGGCGAAGAGCTCTGGCCCACACAGCCGTTTCCGCTCAAGCCGCCGCCGCTGAGCCGCATCGAGCTGACCCGCGACCAGGTCACCGACATCAGCCCCGAGGCGCACAAGAAGTTCACGGAGATGTTCGACAACACCGACGCCGGCATGATTTTCGAGCCGCCGTCCACCCGCGGAACCTTTGTGCATCCGGGCTTCCGCGGCGGCACGCTCTGGGGCGGCTGCAGCTCCGATCCCGAGCGCAACCTGCTGTTCGCCAACTCCGACGAGAACACCAATCGCATCACCCTCACCCCGGGCGAGGAGAACGAGCCGTTCGAATGGAAGCTCTCCGAGCGCGCCAAGCTGCGCGACGACCAGGGCTATCCGTTCGTCAAACCGCCGTGGGGCTACATGACGGCCATCGATCTGGAAACCGGCGACTTCAAGTGGCGCGTGGTCAACGGCGAGTTTCCGGAGTTGACCGCGCAGGGAATCCCCAAGACCGGCACCCTCTCGCACGGCGGCTCGCTGGCGACCAAGGGCGGGCTGGTCTTCATCGGCGCCACGTTCGACCGCAAGTTCCGGGCGTTCGATTCCGACTCGGGCGAGGTGCTGTGGGAACAGCAGCTCGAGGCCGGCGTTTTTGCCTCTCCTTGTACGTATGAGGTGAACGGCAAGCAGTACGTGGTGGTCGCCGCCGGCGGCGGCAAAGGCGATTCGCCCGCGGGCGACGAATACGTCTGCTTCGCACTGGACAGCTAAGATAAGAAGGCCTGTGCAACGAATCGCAACTTTCACAGCCCTTCTGTTGGCCGTCGCCGGCTTGTCCGTGTGGGCGCAGACCGGCTACGTCTCGCCCGACGAGCAGATCCCCGGACCGCCGGTCGAGCAGCCGATCCCGTATTCCCACAAGCACCACGTAGGGACGCTGGGCCTGGAGTGTTCGCACTGCCACAAGCCGGACGCGGACGGCTTTTTGATGGAGTATCCCGACGAGCAGACCTGCATGGCCTGCCACCAGGCGATCAAGGTCGACAGCCCGCACATCCAGAAGCTGACGGAGTTTGCCGCCAAGGGCGAATCGGTGCCGTGGGAGCAGATCTACCGCGTGCCCGACTACGTCTGGTTCGCGCACGCCTCGCACACTGAAGCCGGCGTGGAGTGCTCAGTGTGCCACGGCAATGTGGCCGAGCATGACGTGCTGTTCAAGGCCAAGCCGACCAACATGATCAGCTGCATGGAGTGCCACGCCGAACACAACGCGCCGAACTCGTGCGACTTCTGCCACGATCCGGGCTAGTCTTGCCCTTACTGGGGCGTGCCGGCGGCCATTCTGCGGGCCGTCTCCAGGTTCTGGCGGATGCGTTCGGACTCAGGCTGCCAGGCGGCCGCCTTCTCGAACATCTCGACCGCTTCGCTGAAGCGGCGCTGCTGCAACAACACCGTCCCCAGGTCGTTGGCGGCGATGGCGGCCTCTTCGTTGAGCTTCGGCCCGGGCGCGATCTTCTGCAGCGTCGGCGTGAGTGCGACGAAGGCGCGGACGACGTTCAGGTCCGGCGTCGGCGTCGTAAACGACTGATAGAAAGCGATCTGGGCGTTGAGTAGAAGCGACAAGCCGAGAACCAGCCAGGCCGCCGGCCGCCATTTGCGCCAGCCGTTGGTCACCCCCGCGCACATGCCGGCCCCGAGGAAAGCCAGCAGCATCAGCGTGGGCATGAACTCTTGGGAATAGCGCCGGCTGACCGCGCCGAACATCAACATGGCGAGCACGGTCAGCGCGCCCGCGCCGGCGACGGTGCGCGTCACCGTGCGCAGTTCGCTGGAAGCTCGGCCGCCGGGTTTGAGCGCGGGCCAGGCGCAGACCATGAGCAGCAGCCAGGGTGAAGCGAGCAGCAACGACGAGGACGCCTCGGCGCGGCGCACGTTCTCGACCGGCTCCCAGCCCTTGTGCTCCATGTAGGGGAAGTCGCTCGAAAACTGGATCGGCGCGAAGAAGTAGTGCAGCGTCGATTCGGGAATCCGGGCGGCGGACATCAACGGATAGCCGGGGGTATGCTCCGGCTTGTAGCGGTTGCCGAAGTCGAACGGCCCGCCGAAGCGGGCCGCGTTGAAGCCCATCTGCAAAAAGCCGCACAGCAGAATCGGCAGGGCGAAGGCGCCGATCCTGGCAATCAGGCCCGACCAGTCGAGCTTTCCGCGCAGCCGCTCGAAGGCGATCAGCCCCCCGAAGAAGACGAAGCCGTAGAGCGCGAGAGTGATGCGGGTGATGATGGCGAAGCCGACGCCCAGCCCGCACAGCAGCGCCCATTTGAGGTTCGGCTCCTCGGAGTACTTGAGCCAGGCGCAATAGGAACCCAGCATGCAGGCCACCGCGATGCCGATGGTCTCGTTGTAGACGGTGCCGCGAAACACCGTCAGCGACAACGGCGTGCCCAGCGCGAAGGCGAACAGGAACCAGCCGACGAACGACTCGGCCATGTCGGGGAAGTAGCGCCGCCGCAGCTCGCCCAGGATCCACAAGAAGAACCAGCAGGCGACCAGCCCGGCCAGGATCGCCGCCACGCGGTCCGACAGCCGCAGCCCGATCAGGCGCGGAACCCAGTGGAAGATGGTGGGGAACGGTCCCCAGTTGAAGTGCCACTTGCCCTGGTAGGGCACCATGTCGACCAGGTTGACCTGGTCCGGGGTCATCAACAGATAGAGTTGTCCGGCCTGGAGCGCGTCGATGAACAGGTCGTAGTAACCCATCATCTGCGAAAAATCGAACTGTCCCCACGTGCCGACCACGCAGAAGATGACCGCCAGAATGCCGAGCCACTGCAGCCGGCGGCGGAGCCCGATGACGGGGCCGGCGGGCTTGGACGCCGATGGCGGAGGAGGCGACGACGGTTCGGCGGCGGGCTCGGCGGGACGTCGGGTGCGTTGGCGGCGGCTCATCAGGAGAGTCGGGCGGATGCGGGGCGCGCGGAGGACTTTCTAGAATAGCGAAGAGCAGTCCCGCCGCTCATGTCCTCCACCGCCACCCCTTCAGGCAAGAAAAGCCGCCGCGAGCGCAGCCGCATGCAGGCCGCGCCGCAGCCTGCGCCGAAGCTCTCTCGCTGGACGCCTGAACGGCTGGCCGTCGTCGGCATCTTGTTGTTCGCATTTGCCTTACGTCTCTACCGGCTGATGGCGGACTACCCCATCGTCGGCGACGAGGGCATCTACCTGCGCTGGGCCGAGATCATCGACCACCAGGGGCAGTGGTTCATTTCCCTGCTCGACGGCAAGCAGCCGCTCAGCTACTGGATCTACGCGCTCGAGCGGATGTGGCTGCCCAATGTCGACCCACTATTCAGCGGCCGGATGGTTTCGGTGGCCGCCGGCGTAGCGACCACGTGGGTGATCTGGCGCGTGGGCGTGCGCCTGGGCAGCTCGCTCGCGGGCCTGTTTGGAGCGGGGCTCTACGCCGTTTTCCCGTGGGCGATGATGTACGACCGGCTGATCTACACCGAAGCGCTGGTCAACCTGGCCGGCGCCTTCCTGGTACTGGCCTGCCTATGGGCGTTCGAGCCGGAGAGGCCGACTTGGAGACGCGAAGCCGTCGCCGGCTTGGTTCTCGGGCTGGGATATTTTCTGAAATCGACGGCGCTGCTGTTCGGCGCGATCCCGCTGGTAATCGGGCTGTGGAAGGGCCGCAAGCAGCCGGTGGAGCTGGTAAAACGCTGGGCGCTGATGGGTCTGGTGGCGGCCGTCTTTCCCATCATCTCCTGGGTCGGCAAGCCCGAGGCGCCGATGTTCGAGACCTCCTCGACCGTGCTGCACCAGACGGGTTTTTTCGTTGACCCCGAATTGTTCGTCAAGAACCCGTTCTACCGGGTGGTGATCAACGGGCCGCGCATCGGCGAGTATCTGCCGTATCTGCTGGGCTGGCCGGCGACGGTCGCCGTGGCGCTGTCGGCGGGCTATCTGCTGTGGCGGCGGTCGACGCCGGGAATGGTCTTGCTGGCGATCGGCGCGATCCCGATCACGGTGCAGATCTTCATCCTGACTTTTCTGCCGACGCGCTACTCGTTCCCGCACCTGTGGCCCTGGCTGCTGCTGGTCGGCTTTGCGGCGGCCCAACTACGGCGGGATCTCGAGGGGCGTTTGGAGCCTCCGCGAGCTTTGCGGGCGGCGGCGGCCGCACTGGTGTTGTTGGCGGGCGGGCCGATGCTCGTCCGCAGCTGGGCCGTGCTCAACGATCCCAAGAACAACATCTCGCCGCACGACCAGGGCTATTACTTCGGCACCTATTCGCATGCCGGCTTTGGGGTGCGCGAGGCGATCGACTTTCTGCGCGACGAGGCGCTGCGCAACGGCCCCTTCCTGCTGCTGGTGGACCCGATCTGGAGCGTTCCGGCCGACGCGATCTTCCCGTACCTGAACAAAAAGCACGGCATTCGCGTGCACGAAGCCTGGTGGACGCAGATTTCGGGCGACCACCCGATCATGCCCAACGCCGAGGTGGAGCTGATGCGCTCGCACTACGAGCGCGTGCCCGAGGGCAAGCTCGATTTTCGGACCGAAGGCCGGGTTTTTTATCTGACCGATACGAACTACTACAAGCCCGAAGCCGTGGCGGTGCGCCAGCCGACCGCGCGGATGGTGAAGCGCTACATCAAGCCGGGCGGAGGGCACTCGGTGGATATCTACCGGCTGAAGTAAGGGGTTGGGGACGAACCGTACTTGCCGATGCTGGAAACCGCCACGGGCCGAACGACAGCGCGCTTCCGTGCCCCAACCTTCAGGTTGGGGGTCTTTCGTCGCCCGCACCCTGAAGGGTGCGGCACGGACCGGAGCGGTCGCACGCGATAACCGTCGATCATGAGTCGCCGCCGTAAACCTTCGACCGAATCGACTTCCCAGGGCCTGCCGTCTTGGGCGCCGCTGGCTGCGATCCTCGTGCTGGCGGCCTTCCTGCGCGTCTGGCGGCTGCTTGACTCCTTCCCGATCGTCGGCGATGAGGCGATCTACCTGCGCTGGGCCGAAATCATCGACCACCAGGGCCAGTGGTTCATCTCGCTGCTCGACGGCAAGCAGCCGTTGAGCTACTGGATCTACGCCGTCCAGCGGATCATCGCGCCGGGCGTCGATCCGCTGTGGGCCGGGCGCATGGTTTCCGCCGCGGCGGGCGTGGGGACGACCTGGGCGGTCTACGCCATCGGCCGGCGGCTGGCCGATGAGCGGGCGGGGCTGATCGGCGCCGCGCTGTACGCTGTGTTTCCGTGGGCAGTGATGTATGACCGCCTGATCTACACCGAAGCGCTGGTGAATCTGGCCGGAGCCCTGGCGGTGCTGGTCTCCTTGTGGGCCTTCGAGCCCGAAAAAGCCGGCTGGCGGCGCGCCGCCGCGGTCGGGCTGACGCTGGGGCTGGGCTACATGCTCAAGTCGACGGCGCTGCAGTACGCCTCCGCGCCGGTGCTGATCGGCGCCTGGAGGCTTTGGCCGCGCTTTGGCGAGCTGGCCAAGAACTTGGCGGTCGTGTTCGGCGTGACGGCTTTGTTTCCAGCTTTCTGCGCGCTGGTCACGCCCGAGGCGCCGACGCTCGAGACGCACAGCCTGGTGCTGCACAGCACGAATTTCTTTGTTCGGCCGGATGACTTCTTTAGCAACCCTTTCATCGTGCTGCCGCAGAACATCGGCAAGTTGGCCGAGTACGCCGGGTCGTTTCTGACGTGGCCGGCGACGGCGGCCGTGCTGGCCGGGCTCGTCTACATGGCGGCAAAACGCTCGGCGGCGACGCTGATGCTACTGGCGATCTCCGGCGCGGCGCTGGCGGCGCAGATGACGCTGCTGGTGTTCTTCCCCACGCGCTACCCGTTCCCGCAGACCTGGCCGCTGCTGCTGATCCTGGCTTTTGCACTGGCGGATCTGTCGCGGCGGCTGACGTCGAAGGGACAGCTCGCCGGGCTGGCGGCAGGGGCCGTCGTTCTGGCCGGCGGACCGATGCTGGCGCGCTCGATCGGCGTCATCGTGGATCCGCAGAACGCGATCTGGCCGTCGGACGCGCGCTATTACTTCGGCACGCACGCCCACAACGGCCAGGGGATGCGCGAAGTGCTGGCCGCGCTGCGGAACGAAGCCGCGCAGGGTCCGCTGGTGGTGCTGGTGGACCCGATCTGGGGTTTGCCGGCCGACGGCGTGTTTCCGTTCTTGAACCAGCGCGGGGGCATCACGGTCTACGAAGCCTGGTGGAACACCGATCCGCAGCAGCCGATCCTGCCGCGCGGCGAGGCCGAGGTCGTGCGTTCGCATTACGAGCGCGTGGCGGCCGGCAAGGTGGATTTTCGGAACGTCGGCAAGGTCTTCTATCTGACGGTGACGAACTACCACAGCCGCCAGGAAGTCGCCGCGCGCGAGCCGGGTGCGCGGCTGGCGCTGTCGGTTCCGAAGGGCGACGGCTCGGAGTCGCTGGATCTGTGGCGTTTGCGGTAGGGCCTCACATATGCGGCGCCCGCGTAGCGCGCGCCTCCAGGCGAGCTGCGTAGACCGTCCCGGCCTACGTTCCGGAAGGTCGTCGGGGACCGACGACCCGGCACGCCTGGCGGCGTACGCCACGAGGGGCTACACTCTCAAGCTATGCATCGTCGAGACTGGCTCCGCATCGTCGCGGGGGCCGCCGCCGCGGTTCCGCTGGCGGCTCAATCTCCGCGCTCGATTCGCATCGCCGAGTTGCGCTTCTTCCGCGCGATGGTCGGCCCGCGGGCTTGGCTGATCTTCCAAGTCGAGACCGACAACGGCCTCACCGGCCTGGGCGACGCCACCCACGCCGCCGCCGAGCCAAGACTCTGTCTCGAGATGGCGCGCCAGATGTTCGAGTCCATGCATGGCCGCACGATCTTTGAGGTCGAACGCCTGCGCGCGGTCGCGCTGCCGCTGATCGCCGAGCAGGGCGGGCTGCGCAGCCGCACCCATCGGCCCACCGCCTCCGCGCTGGCCGGCATCGAGCAGTGCTTGTGGGACATCCAGGGCAAGGCGCTCGGCCTGCCTTGTTCGGAGCTGTTTGGCGGGCGCGTGCGCGACGCGGTGCGCAACTACGGCAACATCAACCGCGCCACCCGCGGCGAAGCGCGCACGCCCGAAGGGTTCGCAGCCATGGCCAAGCGCGGCATGGAGTTCGGCTTCGACGCCTTCAAGATGGCCTCGTTCGACCACCTGAAGCGCAACGACCCCGACCACGAAAAGTTCGCGCGCGACACGCAGTTCGGCATCGACTGCATCGCCGCGGTGCGCAAGGCGATCGGTCCGGATCGGGACCTGCTCGTCGACGGCCACAGCCGCTTCGACCGCGAGCAGTCGATCGACGTCGCCAAGCGGCTGGAGCCCTACAACCTGTTCTGGTTCGAAGAAGCCACCCCGGGCATCGAGAATCTGGCGGCCCTCAACGAAGTGGCGAAGATGCCGACCGCAGGGGGCGAATCGCTGTTTGGGGTCGACGACTTTCTGCCTTACATCGCCGGCAAGGCGGTCGACATCGTCATGCCGGACATGAAGTTTTGCGGCGGGATGCTGGAGCTGAAGAAAATCGCCGCGATGGCCGAGGCGGCTGGCATGGCCTGCTCGCCGCACGGCCCGGCGTCGCCCATCGGCAACATGGCGGCGGCGCATGTATGCGCGACGATGCCGAACTTTCAGATTCTGGAGTTCGCCTACGGAGAGGTTCCGTGGCGCAGCGAGTGCGTGACGCCGCACGAGCCGGTCGAGAACGGCATGCTCCAGGTTCTCGACCGGCCCGGCATTGGGTATGAGCTCAACCCGAAGTACTGGGAGCCGTACGCGTAGGCTGAAGCCGGGCGGCTCCGATCAAGCTACGACTCCTTCGGCGGCCCGGACTCGAACACTTTGTTGAGCACGTCGATCGCCTGGTCGATGTGGCGGCGCTCGATGATGTACGGCGGCAGAAAGCGCAGGATGTTGCCGGCGGTGCAGTTCATCAGCAGCCCCGCCTCCTGCGCCGCCGGGACGACCCAGGCGCCGGGAACGCTCAGCTCGAGCCCGACCATCAGGCCGCGGCCGCGCGGGCCGACTACGAAGTCGAACTTCATCGCCAGCTCCTCGAGGCGGCGGCGGAAGTAGACGCCGTGTTCCTTGATCATCGGCAGCAGCTCGTGCATCACGTCGAGGAACTCGAGCGCGGCGCGGCAGGCCAGCGGTCCGCCGCCGAAGGTTGAGCCGTGCATCCCCGGCGAGAGGACCTTCGCGGCCTTCTCGTTGGTCAGGATCACGCCCATCGGCAGGCCGCCGCCGAGCGGCTTGGCGGCGGTGAGTACGTCGGGCAGGATGGTGGCCGGGTTCGGGTCCTCGGGGGTAGGCCGGTTCCAGTGCTGGAAGGTGAAGTAGGCGCCGGTGCGGCCGAGCCCGCACTGGATCTCGTCGAGAATCAGCAGCGCGTCGTGCTTCTTGCACAGCTCGGAAGCCTTTTGCGCGAACTCGCGGCTGACCTGCACAATGCCGCCTTCGCCCAGCAGCGGCTCGAAGAAGACCGCGCAGGTGTTGTCGTTGACGGCCGCTTCGAGCGCGGCGACGTCATCGATGTCGACGAACTTCACGCCCGGCAGCAGCGGCGCGAACGGCTGGGTGTATTTCGGCTGACCGGTGACTGACACGGCGCCCAGGGTGCGGCCGGCGAAGGAATTGTTCAGCGCGACGATCTCGTATTTCGTCTCGCTGATCGCCCGGCCATAGCCCTTGGCGATCTTCAGCGCGCCCTCCACGGCTTCCGTGCCGCTGTTGCAGAAGAACGCCCGGTCCAGGCCGCTCATCTCCGCGAGCTTGGCCGCCAGCGGCCCCTGGTAGCGGTGGTAGTAAAGGTTCGAGCTGTGAATGAGCTGGCCGAGCTGATCCCGCATCGCCTTGAGCAGCCGCGGATGCCCATGGCCCAGCGCATTCACGCCGATGCCGGTGATGAAGTCCAAATATCGCTCGCGATCCGGGCCGTACAGGTAGCAGCCTTTGCCGCGCTCCACCGCAAGGTGATAGCGACCGTAATTCTGCATCACGTGCTGCTTTTCGAGGTCGATGATCTGCTGATCTTCACTGGGCAGATTCAGGGCGGTATTGGACATGATCGATTGGCTCCAGAACAGTGAATCAAAAACGGGCTCATCAGGTGCGCACCGGCTTCAGCGCCGGGGCGCGTCGCGAAACTCGACAGAAGACGGAAGAGTCAGAGGCCGGCGAGACCGGAAGAGCCGGAGGTCAGGCCGCGGGAGGAAAACCGACCGATCCCCGACTCGTGGTTCGGGTTTTTCGGTGCGGCGTTTGTGGAATGGTGAGATACACCGGAATACAACCTGATTCCGTTCATTATACGGTCGGTCCGGCGATCTGGAGGTATTTTTTCTCTTACACCATCACGGTGAACGACGCTTCATCGCGCACCACCGGCCGGTAGAGCGTATCGCGCTCGGCCGGCTCGCGGCCCGCCTCCCGGATCAGCCGCAACAGCTGCTGCCGCGCCAGCGACTGCGAAACCGTCGAACCGGCGTCGTGGTAGATCTTCTCTTCCACCACCGTTCCGTCGAGGTCGTCGGCGCCGAAGCGCTGGGCGACCTGCGCGATCTTCGGCGTCATCATCACCCAGTAGGCCTTGATGTGCGGGAAGTTGTCGAGCAGCAGGCGGGCGACGGCGATGTTTTTCAGATCCTCGAAGCCGCTGGTGGCCGGCAGATGCTGCATGGCCGTGTTCTCGGGGTGAAAGGCCAGCGGAATATAAGTCTGAAAGCCGCCGGTCTCGTCCTGCACCGCGCGCAGCTTGAGCAGATGGTCCACGCGGTCTTCTGCGGTCTCCACGTGGCCGTAGAGCATCGTGGCGTTCGAGCGCAGACCGACCTTGTGCGCCAGCCGAGCCGTCTCGAGCCACTCATCGCCGGTCATCTTGTGGTCGCAGATGATGCGCCGCACACGCTCGGAGAAAATTTCCGCGCCGCCGCCGGGCATGGAGTCGACGCCGGCTTCCTTGAGCCGCAGCAGGCACTCTTCGTTCGAGATTTTCGCGCGCCGGGCCAGGTAGCTGACCTCGACCATCGTGAAGGCCTTCAGGTGGACCTGCGGGAATCGCTGTTTGAGGCCGGCGATCATCTCGCAGAACCAGTCGAGCGAGAGCTCGGGGTGCAGGCCGCCGACGATGTGGAACTCGGAAACAGCTTCGGAATAGCCTTCGCCGGCGCGCTTCCAGACCTCTTCGAACGACATCGTGTAGGCGGCCGGGTTGCGCTTCTGCCGTCCGAAGGCGCACAGCTTGCAGGCGGCCACGCAGACGTTGGTCGGGTTGATGTGGCGGTTGACGTTGAACCAGGTGGTGTTGCCGTTCTTCTGCTCGCGGACGTGGTTGGCAAGCCAGCCGATGCCCAGCAGATCCGAGGAACGGTATAGCGCCACGCCGTCATCGAAGCTCAGCCGTTCGCCGGCGAGCACTTTGTCGGCGACTGCGGCCACACGGGGATCGTCGAAGCTCGGATTCATAGCGGAATTATCATGATACATCTGATCCGGGCCGCCTCCCTCGAGCGGGAGGGCCGTTGCGCCCCGAATCCGCCGGCTTGAACCCGGGCGGCTCCGCCCGCAAGCGCACGCCGCATCGGCCCGAAACAGAACCGCGGACGGTATCCTTCCGGCAGGTAGGCCGTTTGACCCCCTCCCGCGCCTTGAGTATGCTGGAAAGAAGTCCCCCTGCCCGCAAGGGCTTTTCCTAAATGGACGTTTTTGAGCTCACCCGGGCGCTGATCGACATCGACTCGGTCAACCCCAACGAAACAGCTATCGGCGATTGGCTGTACGATTACCTGCGTCCGCTCGCCGACAAGTACGACGGCTCGATCGAGAAGATTGAAGTCGAGCCGGGCCGCAATAACGTCTGGGTGCACTGGGGAACGCCTGAGGTCGTGCTTTCGACCCATATGGATACAGTGCCGCCGTTCATTCCTTCCAAGGAAGACGACGAGTACATCTGGGGGCGCGGGGCGTGCGACACGCACGGCCTGGGCGCGGCCATGATGAAGGCCGCCGAGCAGCTGCTCGAAGAGGGCGTGCGCGATTTCGGCATCCTCTACGTCATCGGCGAGGAAGTCGACGGCCGCGGCGCTCATTTCGCCAACCAGAATCCGCCGGCAGGGGTGAAGTACCTCATCAACGGAGAGCCGACCTCCAACCTGTTGGCGCTGGGCTCGAAGGGAACCCTGCGGATCGTGCTCAAGGCGACCGGCAAGGCCGCCCACTCGGCGTATCCCGAGTTGGGCGATTCGGCGATCGACAAGATCCTCGACAACCTGCAGGCGCTGCGCTCGCTGGAGCTGCCGACGCATCCCGTGCTCGGCGATTGCACCATGAACATCGGCGTGATCCGCGGCGGACGCGCGGGCAACATCGTCGCCGATGAAGCGATGGCGGATGTGGCCATCCGCGTGGTGACCGATCTGGCGGAGACGAAGAAGCTGTTCCTCGATGCGCTCGACGACCGCGTCAGCGTCGAGGTTCTCGCCGAAACGCCCGCGGTGATGATGAAGGCCGTCGAAGGTTTCGAGACAACCATCGTCAAGTACACCACCGACATTCCGAAACTGACGAACTGGGGGCAGCCGTTGCTGCTGGGGCCGGGAACCATCCACGTGGCCCACACGCTCGAAGAGCGCGTGCCCAAAAAAGAGGTCGCCGAAGCGGTGGACCTCTACGCCTCGCTCGTCAAACAGCTGAAAACTACCAAGGACTGAGAACGCTCCGGGCGTCGCCGTATCTGATCGCGCCCGGAGAACGGGAGATCTGCGTATGCCTGAGAGAATCGAAGTCGGAGTGCTGGGCGCCACCGGAATGGTGGGCCAGCAGTTCATCCACCAGCTCGAGAACCACCCCTGGTTCGAGCTCACCTGGCTCGGCGCCAGCGAGCGCTCGGCGGGGAAAACCTACGCCGAAGCCGCCAACTGGGTGCAGGACTACGCCATGCCGGCCGCCATCGCGGGCCGCAAGGTGCAGGACGCCGTCCCGGCCGCCGGCGCGCCGAAGCTGATGTTCTCGGCCATGGACGCTTCGGTGGCGGGCGAGATCGAGCAGGCCTTCGCCCGAGCCGGACACATCGTGGTGTCCAACTCGAAGAACCACCGCATGGATCCCCACACGCCGCTGATGATCCCGGAGATCAACGCGGATCACCTGGGCCTGATTGACAAGCAGCGCGAAGTCCGCGGCTGGAGCGGCGCCATCGTCACCAACCCGAACTGTTCGACCATCGCGCTCACCCTCGGTCTGGCTCCGCTGAAGAAGTTCGGCATCGAGAAGCTCAATGTGGTGACCCTGCAAGCCATCTCCGGCGCGGGCTATCCCGGCCTGCCGTCGATCGACATCGTCGCCAACGTGATCCCCTTCATCGGCGGCGAAGAAGACAAGGTGGAGACCGAACCGTGCAAGATCCTGGGCGATCTGGTCGACGGCGGGATCCGCATGCTCGACACGCGCATCTCGGCGCAATGCAACCGCGTGCAAGTCATTGACGGACATACGGTTTGCGTCTCCATCGAGTTGGCCGAAAAGCCCGGCGTGGAAGCGCTGAAGGAAGCCTTCCGCTCCTTCCGCGGCGTCCCGCAGGAGCTGGGGCTGCCGACCGCGCCGGCCAACCCGGTCGTCTACCTGGAAGAGAACAACCGCCCGCAGCCGCGGCGCGACGCGCTCGCCGGCGGCGGCATGACCGTCTCGGTCGGCCGTGTGCGCGAGTGCCCGCTGCTGGACTACAAGTTCGTCACGCTGGGCCACAACACGATTCGCGGCGCGGCCGGCGCGGCGGTCTTGAACGCCGAGCTGATGCATAGCCGCGGGATGTTGGGTTAAGGAGGCCTCCATGATTGTAATGAAGTTTGGCGGCAGTTCGGTCGAGAGCGCAGAAGCGCTCCAACGAGTCGCCGCCATCGTCGCCTCCTACGCGCGGCGAAATCCGGTCGTCTTTGTGTCCGCATTGGGCAAGACGACCAACCGCCTGCTCGAGATTGCCGATCTGGCCGCAGCCGGCGACCGCGTCGAGGCGCTCGAGAAGATTGCGGCGCTCAGAACGTTCCACTTCGAGCAGGCGCGTCCGGTCTGCCCGGACCGCAAGCTCGACGCCCTGCGCGTCTTCCTGGACGAGCATTTCCAGGAACTCGAGACGCTGGTGCGCGGTCTGGCCGCCGTCGGAGAACTCACGCCGCGCTCGACCGACGCCGTCTCGTCCTTTGGCGAGCGCATGTCGAGCTTCGTGCTGTCGCTTGCGCTCGAGTCGGCCGGGCTCGACGCCGCGCACGTGGACGCCCGCGACGTGCTGATCACCGACGACCGCCACGGCGGGGCGGCGCCGCTGATGGAGATTACCGAGCAGAACATGAAGGCGCAAATCGCGCCTCTGGTCGCTGCGGGCAAGATTCCCGTGATGGGCGGCTTCATCGCCTCCACCCGAAAGGGCGTCACCTCCACGCTCGGGCGCGGCGGCTCCGACTACAGCGCCTCACTGGCGGCGGCTCTGCTCGACGCCGAAGAGGTGCAGATCTGGACCGACGTGGACGGCGTGATGACGTCGGACCCCTCGATCGTCGACGACTCGCACCGCATCCGCGTGATGTCGTTCGCCGAAGCCTCCGAGCTCGCTTACTTTGGCGCTCGGGTGCTGCACCCGAGCACGATGGCTCCGGCGGTGCTCAAAAACATCCCGATCCACGTGCTCAACTCGCACCGCCCGGAGATCGAGGGCACTTTGATCGTCGCCGAGGCGCCGGTCTCGGGCACGGTGGTCAAGTCGATCGCCTACAAAGAGCACATCACCGTCGTCGACATCCGTTCGACGCGCATGTTGATGGCGCACGGCTTTCTGGCGCGGATTTTTGACGTGTTCGAGAAGCACTCCACCTCGGTGGACATGGTGACGACCTCGGAGGTCAGCGTCTCGCTGACGGTCGACCGCACCGAGCGGCTCGATGCGATCGTGGCCGAGCTCAGCGCCGTGGCCGAAGTCGACCGCCGCAACGGGCGCGCGATCGTCTGCGTGGTCGGCGAGGGCATGCGCAAGACGCCGGGCGTTTCCGCTAAGATCTTCTCTGCGCTCGGAGAAATTCCGGTGAGCATGATCTCGCTGGGCGCATCCCGGTTGAACGTCAGCTTCGTGGTCGAGGAGAAAGACCTCGACGAGGCGGTTCGGCGGTTGCATGCGACCTTCTTCGACGAGGTCGACCCGGAGATTTTCGCCTAAGGGAGCCATGCCTGAAGAAACCCTCAAACTCGCGCTCGTCGGCTACGGCCGGATGGGCAAGATGCTGGACCAGCTCGCCCCCGAACACGGCTTCGAGGTCGTCGCGCGGCTGGATGAGCACAACAACGCGGGCGGCGCGGGCCTGACGCCGGAGGGTCTTGGCGGGGCGGACGTGGCGATCGATTTTTCGATCCCGGAGACGGTGGCCGACAACGCGATCCGGCTGGCCGGGCTGGGCGTCGCAACCGTGGTGGGCGCCACCGGCTGGCTCGACCGCATCGACGAAGTCCGCGCAGCGGTGGAAAAGGCCGGCAACGGCTTTGTGCACGGCGCGAATTTTTCGGTCGGCGTGAACGCCTTCTACGGAATCATCGCCGAGGCGGCCAGATTGCTGGCGAAGGCCGAGGACTACGATTCTTTCGCCTGGGAGGCGCATCACAAGAAGAAGGTGGATGCGCCGTCGGGCACGATGCTGCGGCTGCTCGACGTGATGCGCGAGTCCGGCTATGACAGGCCGATCGACGTGGCCACCAACCGCGTGGGCTACATACCGGGAACGCATGAGATCAGCTTCGATTCCGAAGCCGATACGATCCAGTTGCGGCACACCGCCCGCAGCCGGATCGGGTTTGCGCGCGGGGCTCTGCGGGCGGCGCGGTGGATCCACGGCCGGCAGGGCTTTTTTGAGTTTTCGAAGGTTTGGGACCAGACGCTTTGAAGGGAGACGTGATGAAGTTCAAGGGCTGCGGTACAGCGATGGTGACGCCGTTTCAGGCCAACGGCGCGCTCGATGAGGAGACCCTGCGCAAGCTCGTCAAACGTCAGGTCGATGCGGGCATCCACTTCCTGGTTCCCTGCGGCACCACCGGCGAGAGCCCGACGCTGACGCGCAAGGAGCACCTGCGCGTGGTGGAAATCACGGTGGAGACCGTGGAAGGCAAGGTTCCCGTGCTGGCCGGCTGCGGCGGCTACAACACCGCCGCGCTGGTGGAGCTGGCGCAGGATCTGGAGAAGCTGGGCGTCGACGGGATCCTGTCGGTCACGCCGTATTACAACAAGCCGACGCCGGAAGGCCTTTACCAGCACTACCGCGCGATCGCGACGGCTACGAACCTGCCGATCATCCTCTACAACGTGCCCAGCCGGACGGCGCGCAACATCACGCCGGCCGAGCTGTCACGGCTGGCGGTGATCGAGAACGTCGTCGGCGTGAAGGAAGCATCGGGCGACATCGCGCAGATGGCGCGCGTGTGCCGTCAGGCGCCGGAAGAGTTCGCGGTTCTCTCGGGCGACGACGCGGTGACTTTGCCGCTGATGGCGCTGGGCGGCGTGGGCGTCATCTCGGTGGTTTCGAACGAGATTCCGGCCGAGATGTCGCAGCTGTGCGAGTTGGCGCTGAGCGGCGATTTCAAGGGCGCCCAGAAGCTGCAGCGCAAGTACCAGCCGCTGATGGAGGTCAACTTCGTGGAGACCAGCCCCGGGCCGGTCAAGTACGCCATGGCCAAGATGGGCCTGCTCGAGCCGAACTACCGCCTGCCGATGGTGCCGGTGACGCACGAGAGCGCTGAGAAGATCGACGCGGTGCTGGCGGAAGTGCGCTTCGCGTAGGGGGAGCGATGCCGCTGGCGCGGGTGCAGTTTCCGAGATCGGCCTCGACCGAGGAGCAACGCTCCGAGATGGAGGATGTTCTCGGAGGGTTTCTTGGCGCGCTAGCCAGGAACGGTCAATGCGCCTTCGGTTTTCTGACCGCCTATGAGCAGGGCCGATTGACTGGCTATGTTCAATCGGCCGAGGTCGATTCCTACCTCGACGAATACTGCACCAGATTCGCCAACGGCGAGCGGCGGAAACTTGAGGACGGATTGGGCGCCCCCGTCTGGACTACTCTCAGCGACGCCTCGCCTCCCGGGTTCTCATGCGCCGACTGGCGGGAAGCCAGGGCTCTCTACTTGTTCACTGGCGCGTTGTCGCCGGTGAGAACTGTCGGATCGGCGGGCGTGGCGCCCTACTACAAACTCCCGATCCGGGATGAGCATGAGATCGGGAAGATTCAACATTGGGCGAAGGAGGCCGAGCTCCTCGACGACCTCTGGCTCCAGTCGGGTTCGCTGGAGATCGAAGCCTACCGCGAGCTTGCCGAGGTAGGGAGCGGGTTGAACGTTACCGGAAGGAAGATCGCCGGGAAGATCGAACAAGCAACCGGCAAGCCGACCTACTACTACCTCCCACGTCGATACGGGCTGGGGCCGGACAGCCCTCCTGTGCGCTGCCCCGGCTGCGGCGCCGAGCTGGAAGCGACGGGGTTGCAGGACTACCTGGGCCTGCGCTGCACGCCCTGCCGGCTCCTGACCGAGAACCAGCGAGACCTGGATGAACCGGAGCTGGCGGCGATCGGGCTTTGGTCCGGGGCCTAGCCGGTGTCCTTGCCGAGGCGGGCAATCCCGCCTATTCTAATTATTGTGACGGCAATCGGAACCACCCTTTCCGCCGACGGCACAATCACTCTGCCGGATGAAGTTCGAAAGAAGCTGAACCTGCGACCTGGTGATCGCGTCGAGTTCGTCTTCGATTTCCAACGGGGAGTGCGACTTCTGCCGGAGGGACGACCCTTGAATGAGCTCTACGGTATGCTTGGCCGCTCGACTCGCCCGGTCGTATCGGTGGAGGAGATGCACCAAGCTTTGTTGGACCGGGCGGCGGAAGAGGACGAGCGGATCCGGGCGGGTCGAGAAGAATAGCTCTGTGCGATGCGTGGCGTCGACACGAACATCCTCGTGCGTCTGGTCTTGATTGACGACGAACGCCAGCATGCCCTGGCGGTTCAGTTTACGGAACGGCTTCGCGCGCGGAGCGCGCCCATGTTCGTGACGTGCATCGCGCTTTGTGAATTGGTTTGGGCGCTTTCGAGGATCCACCGTCTACCCCGCGATCAGGTATCGGAATCACTCCAGCGGATCGTCGAGTCCAGACTCATCCTTGTCGAGCAGCCGAGCGCTGTCTTGCGCGCTCTCCGATCCTTCGAATCTGGCCCGGCCGACTTCGCCGACTACCTGATCGGCGAGATCTCACTGGCCGCCGGCTGCGACGACGTGGTCACCTTCGACCGCAAGCTCGGCGGCGCCGAAGGCTTCACCTTACTGGGCTAACCAACGAACCGCTCCCCGCACGCGCCGATCCGGCTGCTTGCAGCTTGCCCGTCCGCAAGAAACAGCCGAACCGATTCCGCCCGGAGAGCGGCCGCCCTCTCCGCCGCTACGCCCTGAGGCGGTAGAAGCGGAAGAAGATGTTGTCGATGGGGAGTTCCTCGACGCTCTCGAAACCGGCTTCCCGGGCGTACTCGCGCACTGTGTGCGGCCGGATGCAGGTGCCGGTGCCCTTCTTTGGGTGCTCCATCAGGCCCACCGGCAGGCAGTGCAGCATGCTCCAGCCGTACATCAGCCAGTCCACCTCGCCGCCGTCAGCGCGAAACTCCTCGGAGACGGCTTCGTCGGCAATCAGCACCGTTCCGTCGGGGCCGGCCAGCCGCCGCATCGTCTCGAGCGCGCCCACCGGATTGCCCATGTCGTGCAGGCATTCCAGAGCCAGCACCAGATCGAAACGGCCGTTGAGAGCCGGGTCGCTCGCGTCGGCCAGGTGGACGCGGATGCGGTCTTCCAAACCGTACTCGGCGACGTTGCGGCGGGCGTCTTCCACCGAATCCGCGTCGAGATCGAACGCATCGATCTCCACCTTCGGGAAGGCGTGGGCCATGCCGATCGCCGACCAGCCGCAGCCGCAACCGATGTCGGCCACACGCGGCTGGGCGCTGCCGGTCAGCTTCGCCGCCACGTCCGGCATTTTGGGGATCCATTCCTGGCCGAGCTGGTCGAGGAACATCTTGCGGTTCATGCGGGCCTGGCCTTCGCGCATGTCCGGGCCAAACGCGTCAAGCGGCAGCCCTTCGCCGGAGCGGTAGCACTCCACCAGCTGCGGCAGCGGACGCGTCGCGCCGACGAGCAACTGTCCCAGCGGCGCCATGAACTCGAGGCTTTCCGGGTCGGCGAGGACCGGGCGGTGGGCCTCGGGCAGGCTGTAGCGGCGGCTCTCGGCCGAGGCGCGCTCGTCGTCGACTTCGAGCACCCCGGCCGTGGTCTGCTGCTCGATCCATTCTCGAGCGTAGCGTTCGTTGGTGTGGCTGGCCTCGGCCAACTCGGCGGAGGTGAGCGGGCCGTGCTCGGCCAGCGCTTGGTAGTAGCCCAGGCGGTCGCCCAAGTAGACGCCGAAGATGCGGAAGGCCCCGCCGGCGGATTCGAGCAGCTTCTGCTGGAAGGCCTCGCGGCGAGCGGCGATCTCTTGTTGATGCGACATGTGAGCGGTCATGACTATTGTGACTCCCGGCGGCAGAGCCGGCGGGCGCGCTGTGGATTGGGGGCGCGCCGCACCAGGCTGCTCTCTGCTGGAATTTGCGCGAGAATCTGCGGAAGCCCGACAGATTTTTCTGCGAGAATTGCCGCAATGGCTGACGAACACCCGCAACCGAACCCCGGCGAAGTGACGCAGCTGTTGCGGATGGCGCAGCAGGGCGACGAGCAGGCGCCCGACAAGCTCTACCCGCTCATCTACGCCGAACTGCGCCGCATCGCCCGCCGCCTGCTGCGCGGCGAGCGCGCCGGACATACGCTCGACACCGCCGGACTGGTCAACGAAGCCTACCTCAAGCTCGCCAACCCCAAACAGAATCCGGCCGAGGGCCGCGCCCACTTCCTGCGCATCGCCGCCCGGGCCATGCGCCAGATCCTGGTCGACCACGCCCGCCGCAAAGGCGCCGAGAAACGCGGCGGCGATTGGGCTCGTACATCCATTGAGGAGAAGCAGCTTGGCCAGATGCCGCGCGATGAGGAGATGATCGCGCTCGACGACGCCCTCAATCGCCTGGCCGGCGTGGACGACCGCATGCGCCAGATCGTGGAGTACCGCTTCTTTGCAGGACTGTCGGAGACCGAGATCGCCGAACTGCTCGGCGTGACCACCCGCACCGTACAGCGCGAGTGGGCCAAGGCGCGCGCCTGGCTCCACAAGGAGCTCTACGGCGGCAAGGAATGAGCCAAATCGACTGGGAGAAGGTGTGGAAGATCTTCGACGACGCCTTGGAAGCGCCCGCCGAGAAACGCACCGCCCTGCTCGACGAGGCTTGCGGCGGCGATGCTGAGCTGCGCGCCGAAGTCGAGGGCCTGCTCGCCGGACACGACCTCAGCGGCGGCGTGCTCGACCGCGCCCCGACGGGCAGCCTCGCTGCGCCGACTCCTTTGCCCGGATCCCAGCCGTCGGAGACCACCGTGGGCCCCTACCGCATCGTGCGCGAGATCGGCCGCGGCGGCATGGGCGTGGTTTACCTGGCCGAAGACCCGCGTTCGAGCCGGCAGGCCGCCATCAAACTCATCGCGCCGCACCTGAGCGCCGAACCGCAGGCCCGTAGGCGGCTGCTGGCCGAGGCGCGGGCGGCGTCGCGGCTCGAGCATCCCAACATCTGCGAGATCCTCGAGGTTTCTGAAACCGACGACGGCCGCCTGTTCCTCGCCATGCCGTTCTATGACGGCGAGACGCTGGCGAGCCGCATTCAGCGCGGCGTCGTACCGGTGGAGGAGGCGCTCGCAATCGCCGTGCAGGCCGCCGCCGGCCTCGAGCGCGCACACGCCGCCGGGGTGGTGCATCGCGACATCAAACCCTCGAACCTGCTGCTGGCGCCGGACGGCTCGGTGAAAATCCTGGATTTCGGGGTCGCCAAATCGCAAGGCGCTTCGCTGAGCGACCCGGGAGTGCGCGTGGGCACCCTGGCCTACATGGCGCCCGAGCAGATGCTGGGAGAGACCGTCAGCGCCGCCGCCGATCTGTGGGCGTTGGGCGTGACGCTGTACGAGATGGTGACCGGCCGCAGGCCCTTCCAAGGCGCCTACGAGCCGGCGGTGATGTACGAGATCTTGAACGAGGAGCCGCCGGCGGCGCGCTCGCTCAACCCCGAACTGCCCGCCGGACTCGACCGCTTGCTCGACGCCCTGCTCGAGAAAAACGTCGGCCGCCGGCTGTCTTCGGCAGCCGAGTTGATCACGGAACTGCGAGCGCTCCAGCGCGGCGAGGAGGTGGCGATCGGCCGGCCCGGTCCGCAGCAGGTTCCGCAGATTTTGACTTCGTTTTTTGGCCGCGAGCGCGAGATCGAGCAGCTCGAGCGCATCCTGGGCTCGGCGCGGCTGGCGACGCTGACCGGCCCAGCCGGTTCCGGCAAGACGCGGCTGGCGATCGAAGCCGCGCGCCGCTTCGCCGGCGCTTATCCCAGCGGAGTCTGGTTCGTCTCGCTGGCCCCGGCGCAGGAGCGCGCCCAGGCAGCGGCGCTGGTGGCGCGCGCGCTGGGGGTGGCGCCGGTCCCGGACGCGGACGTCCTCGAGCGGATCGCCGACAAGTTCCGCCATGGCAAGGCGCTGCTCATCCTCGACAACTGCGAGCAGGTGCTCGATTGCGGCGTCGATCTGACGCGCCTGCTCATCGCTTGCGAACAATTGACGGTGCTGACCACCAGCCGGGCGCCGCTGCGCATCTCCGGCGAGCGCGAGCTGGCCGTGCCGCCGTTCGAGCCCCCCGCGCCGGGCGCTTCGCTCGAAGAGATCGAGCGCAACAACGCCGTCGCGCTGTTTCTGGACCGCGCCCGCGCCTTGCAGCCGGGCTTCGCGCTCGACGACTCCAACGCGGCTCACGTGGTGGAGCTGTGCGCCCGCCTGGACGGGCTGCCGCTGGCGATCGAGCTGGCTGCGGCGCGCATCAAGCTGTTCTCGCCCAAGGCGTTGCTGGCGCGGCTGAGCGCCCGCCTGGACCTGCTGTCCGCCAAGGGCCCCGACCGGCCCGACCGTCACCGCACCCTGCGCCGGGCGATCGAGTGGAGTCATGAGCTGCTGGGCCCGGCCGAGCGGACGCTGTTCCGGCGGCTGTCGGTCTTCCGCGGCGGCTGCGATTTGCCGGCGATCGAGCGGGTCTGCTCGGAGGGCGACGGGAGCGGGCTGTTCGACGCGCTCGACGCGTTGTTGCAGCACAACCTGGTGCGGCGCATCGATGACGGCCGGGGCGAGCCGCGCTTCGAAGTGCTCGAGACGATCCGCGACCTGGCCGCCGAGCGGCTGGCCGCCAATGACGAAGCCGCCCGCGTCCGCGCCGCCCACGCCGGCTACTACCTCGAGCGGGCCGAAGCCGACGCCGGCGGACTGGCCGGGCCGGGGCAGGCCGAGACCCTCGACCGCTTCGAGCTGGAGTTGGGCAACCTGCAGGCGGCGCTCGACTGGGCGATCGAGACGGCCAATCCCGAGCACGGGCTGCGGCTGGCGGTGGCGATGTGGCGCTTCTGGCTCGCGCGGGGCCGCATCGAGGAAGGATCGCGGCGGTTCCAGGCGCTGCTGGCGCTGCCGGTCGAGAGCCTCGACCGGCGACTGCTCGCCGAGGCGCTGCATGACCAGGCGACGCTCGAACAGAATCGCGGCCGCAACGCACAGGCGGCTGCGATTCTCGGCCGCTGTCTGCGGATCTGGCGCTCGCTCGGCGACGAGCGCGGCATCGCCAACGCGCTGGCCAACCAGGCCTGGGTCGACTGCGAACTCTGCCGTCTGGACGAGGCCGAAGCGCTTTCGCGCGAGGCGCTGGCGCTGCACCAGAAGCTCGGCGCCCGGCGCGGCGAAGCCGTCGACTGGAACAACCTCGGCTGGGCGGCGGCCTATCGCGGCCGTCCGCGCGAGGCGTTGGAGCGGTTCGACAAGAGCCTCGCTCTGCGCCGCCAGGCCGGCGACCAGCGTGGCGAGGCGTTTGCGCTGGCGAGCATGGCTTGGGCCGAAGGCATGCGCGGCCGCTTCGCACAAGCCCACCGCCTGCTCGACCAGTCCAGCCGCCGGCTGCTGCGCATTGGCGACCGCGTGCTGCTCGGCTTCTCGCTGGTGGGCCGCGCCACCGCGCTGCTCGACGAAGGGCGCCTGGCCGAAGCCCACGAGATCGCCGAGAAGGCGCTGCGCGAATGGGAGCGCGGCGGCAACCGCTCCGGCGAAGCCTGGACTTTGACCCTGCGCGGCGAAATCCAGGTCGAGCGGGGAGAACTCGAAGCCGCCATCGGATTTCTCGAACAAGGCCGCCGCATCTGGATCTCGATCGGCGGGCAGTGGGGAGACGCCGCCGCCGCCGCCGCCCTGGCGCGCGCCTTTGACGCCGCCGGCCGCCGGGCCGAGGCGCGGACGGCGCTGCGTGCGAGCCTTGAGACCCGCCTACGCATCGGCGACCGCCGCGGTCTGGCCGAATGTCTCGAACTCGTCGCGGCCCAGGAGCCCGGGGCCCATCCGGAGCAGACGGCCGAGCTGGTCGCCGTCGCCGCGGCGGCGCGCGCGGCGTTCGAGACGCCCCGGCCCCGGCGCCGCCTGGACGAAAAGATCCCGACAGCCGCCGCGCTCGACATCGACGCCTCCGGCCTCGAGGCGGCGATGGACGAAAAAGCGTTTGCGGCGCTGGCAAGCCTTGGCTGATACAATGGCCCCGCTTGCTTACAGCGGGCGAAGGGAGAAAGAACCGATGGCCTTTTGCAACTCTTGCGGCTCTCAAGTCGACGACGGCGTCAAATTCTGTCCGAAATGCGGGCAAGCGATGGCGGCCGCTTCGGTGGGAGACGCATCCGCGTCCAGTTCCACTTCAGGAGGCTCAGCCAGCGTGACGGCCACGCAGAATGACAACGTCATGGCCGCGCTTGCCTATCTTTTGATCCCCGCCATCATCTTTCTGGTGGTGGAGCCCTACAGCAAGAACCGCTTCATCCGGTTCCACAGCTTCCAATCGCTGTTTTACTGTGTGGCTTCGATCGCGATCCAGATCGTTTTGGGCATCTTGAGTTCGATACTGGCGGTGGTCGGCATCGGCTTCATCATCGGCATGCTGTTGCCGATTGTGAGCCTGGCGCTGTTTGTGGTGTGGATCATCCTGGTCATCAAGGCCTTCCAGGGCCAGACCTACAAGCTGCCGCTGATCGGCGATTGGGCTGAGCAACAGGTCTAGCGGCGACCTTAAGATAGGAGGCGACCACGCGGCGGCCCAGCGCCCGTCGCCGCGAGTGATGCCTTCGACGCCGACAGCCAAAGGAGTCCTCCAACGGCTCCGCCGCTCTTTCGCGGTGGAGCCCGGCGAGGGCCGTCCCACGCTGCTGCTGGGCGCGTTCCTGCTGCTCGGCATGGCGACGGTGATCTGCCTTAAGGCGGTGAGCGATTCACTGTTTCTGAGCGAGTTCGACGCGCGCCGGCTGCCCTACGTCGATCTCGCGGTCACGGTGCTGGTCGGCTTTGTCGTCAACTTCTACCTGCGTTGGACGCGGCGGGCTTCGCTGCCGAAGCTGATCCACGCCACCCAACTGTTCATCGGCGCCAGCCTGCTGCTGTTCTGGGTGCTGCTGCGCATGCACCTCGATGTGGTTCCGGCGCTGTTGTATGTGTGGGTGGGAATCTTTGCGGCGCTGATCCCGAGCCAGGTCTGGTCGCTGGCGGGCTTGGTGTTCACCACCCGCCAGGCCAAGCGGTTGTTCTCGCTGGTGGGCAGCGGCGGCATCTTGGGGGCTGTGCTGGGCGGCAGCTTCGCCGGCGCGGTCGGCCCTTGGATCGGCGCGGAGCAGCTGCTGCCGGCCTGCGTGGGCTTCACCGCAGCGGCCTCGTTCTGCGTCTGGCGCCTGTCGGCGCGCAATCCGGCCGCGGCCCCGGTCGCCGGCCAGGCGCGCGCCTCGGGTCCGCCCATCCTCGAGAGCCTGCGCGAGGTTTGGAGCAACCCCTATTTGCGCACCCTGGCGCTGGCGGTGTTCGCTTCCACCATCGCCGGCACGCTGGTGAAGTTCCAGTACAAGGCGGTGCTGCAGCTCGAGTTCGGGACCGATCGCGACGCGCTGACCTCGTTTTCGGGCTATTTCTACGGCTACATCGCCGTCTTCTCGTTCTTCTTCCACACCCTGTTCACCAGCCGGCTGTTGCGGCGGCTGGGCGTGAGCTGGTGTCTGCTGTTGTTGCCGCTGTCGCTGTTGACGGGCATGACGGCGTTGCTCGTGTCGGCGACGCTGATCAGCGCGATTCTGGCTCGCGGCGGCGACCAGGCGTTTCGGCATTCTATCGACCGCTCGTCGAGCGAGCTGCTGCTGGTGCCGGTGCCGACCGACCTGCGCAACCGCGTGAAGAGCTTCCTCGACATCGCCGTCAGCCGCGGCGCCGACGGCGTGGCCAGCCTGATCCTGGTGGGGCTGCTGGCGCTCACCGACGCCGAGGTGCAGCCGGTGAGCCTCGCCGGCATGGCTTGCGTGGCGGTCTGGATCGGTCTGCTGTGGAGGCTGCGGCGCGAGTACGTCCGTACCCTGCGCACCACCATCGAGCGGCCGAATCTGGGCGCGGAGGAACTGCTGGCGAAGCTCGCCTTCTCCGGTCCGTCCGAGGAACTCGAAGCGAGCCTCCAGAGTTCGGACCGCCGCGATCTGGAGGCCGCCGTCGGCTGGTTGCAGTTCCAGGGGGCGGCCTCGTCGCAGGCGCAACTGGCCGCTTTGCTCCGGCACGAATCGAGCACCATCCGCCGCAAGGCGATGGCGGCGGTGCTCGAACATGGGGTGGAGGGCTGTGAGCGCGAGGCGCTGCTCTATCTGGAGCGCGAGAGCGAGGTCGAGCAGCGCTGGAAGGCGCTCGAATACCTCCAGGCGCACGCTCCCGACGAGCTCGCCGACGAAACTCCGCGACTGCTCGAAGACCCCGGCCCGCTCGGCGCCGCCGTAGCCGCATGGACGCTGAGCCGTCCGGACGCTCCCGACCAGGAAGCCGCCGCGGCGCGATTCCACGCCTTCATGCGCGGGGCCTTGGAATCCAACGACAGCGAGCGCCGCGCCGACGCCGCGCTGCTGCTGGGACGCGCCGGCGAGAAAGGCCTCGAGCCGCGCTGCATCGCGTCGTTCCTACGCGACCCGGCGCCGGCCGTCGTCCGCGCCGCGCTCGACAGCGCCGCTCGGCTGCGTCCGTGGGAGGAGGTCGACCGTCTGATCGAGCTGCTCGAAGACCGCCGCTTTGCTCCGCAGGCCCGGCGCGCGTTGGCGGCTTACGGCGAGGAGATCCTGGACCGCATCTCCGACCCGTTGCGCGACCCCGACGCCGCGCCGGGCCTGCAACGCCAAGCCGCCCACGTCATCGGCTTGATCGGCTCCCGCCAGGCGGCGCGCTACCTGCTGGCCTACCTGCGGCGCTCGCAGCAGGCCGCCCGCCAGGAAGCCCTGCGCGGGCTGACCCGCATGCGCGCCGCCGACCCGGAACTGCACTTCGACAGCTCGGTGGTGCAGCGTCTGGTCGAGGGCGCGCTCGAACGATTCTACGTGCTGGCGGTGCTGCGGGCCGGCGTCGACGCCTCGCGCGGGCCCGGCGCCGCGTTCTTACGGCGATCGCTGTCCGAACGCATGTGGCGCGCCCGCGACGAGGCGCTCGATCTGCTGGGCCTGACCTACCCGGTGCGCGAAATCCGCGACGCCCGCTCGCGGCTGTCCAGCGGTCGGGCCGAGCTGCAATCGAATGCGGTCGAGTTCCTCGACTCCCGGCTGTTGGGCAATCCGCTGCGGCCGGCGCTGCTGCCGACGCTGGAAACCGGGGATGAAGACCTGCTGGTGCGAACCGGCCGCGAGTTGTTCGATCTCGAGCCGCTGCCCTACCCTACAGTGATCAGGCGAGTACTCGACACTCCCGACGTTTGGTTGCGCGCCTGCGCCTGCCATGCAGCGGCCGAGGCCGGCGTGGCGTCGTTGGCGCCGCGCATCGCCGATCTGGAAACCGCCGCGGACCCGATTCTGCGGGAGGAAGCGCTCGTCGCCGTCGAGCGGCTGCGTCCGGCGAGCTGATGGAAACTCTCTCCACCCTGGATCGAGCGATCAAGCTCCAGCGAGTCGAGCTGTTCAGCGAGCTCGAAACCGAGCTGTTGGCGCTGCTCGGGTCGATCGCCGAACAGGTCTCGGTCGAGCCGGGCGACACCATCGTCGAACAAGGCTCCGCGCTCGACGCGCTCAACGTAGTGCTCAGCGGCAGCATCCAGATGTCGCGCGACGGCAAGGCGTTGTTTTCGGTGGGAGAAGGGGACACCATCGGCAACTGGGCCCTGTTCGACCGCCAACCGAGCGTCGTCACCGCCACGGCGCTGGAGCCGAGCTGGCTGCTCCGGATCGACCGCGAGGAGTTCTACGACCTGCTTGCCGATCACAGCGAGATGACGCGGGAGCTGTTTTTCGCTCTCTTCAAGCGAGTACGCTCGCTGTTGGCCTCGGGCATCGCCTCGCAGTCGCCCGGCGGCGACTAGGGGATTTTTCCTTATACTGAGGCACCGTCATGGAATCCGTTCCACAGCGTTCGCTTGCTGAGCTCGAAGAGGAAAATCGACGCCTGCGCCGCGCCGTCGAGGAACTCTCCATCCTCAATGCGATCGGTTCGGCGATCGGCTCCACCATGGACCTCAACGAGGTGGTCGAACTGATCGTCCAGGAGAGTGTGAAGAATCTCAACGTCGAGCAGGCCGCGGTGATGTTGTTGCAACAGGACGAAGACTCCGACCCGTTTCGCACCATGGCGCGCAAAGCGCATTCCGGCGCCGAGGTCGTTCCGTTTCGCTTCGGACAGCAATTGACAGGGTGGATGCTCAAGAACCGCAAGCCGCTGTTAATCAACAACTTGCACGACGACGACCGGTTCCGCACGGTCGCTCCCAGCGACTTCCCCATCCACTCCCTGCTCAGCGTTCCGCTGAGGGCGAAAGGACAGATGGTCGGCCTGCTCAACGTCTTCAACAAGCGCGGCGACACCGGGTTCACCAAGGAAGACCAGCGGCTGCTGTCGATCATCGCTTCGCAGTCGTCGCAGATCGTCGAGAACGCGCGGCTGTACGAGGAGTTGCAACGCCGCTCGAGCGAACTCGAGGACTCGGAGAAGAAGTACCGCGCTCTGATGCAGGGCGCCGCCGAAGCGATCTTGCTCGCCAGCGTCGTCAACCAGCGCATCGTCGAGGTCAACGGCCGCGCCGAAACGATGACCGGCCGGCCGCGCGAGCGCTTGCTCGGCCGCACCCTGAGCCAGGTCCTGCCGGTGGCGGCCTTCGATGAGCCCGAAACCTTCGAGCGCATGAGTGAAGGCGACGACGTCCGCGTCACCTTTCCGCTGGGCGAGGCCGCCGAGAAGCGCTACTACGACTTGAGCGCCACGCTGGTCGCTTATGCCGGCAAGCGCCTGATCCAGGTGATCTGCCTTGACGTCACCGAGCGCGAAAAGCTCGCCGACCACCTGCGCGACCACGCCGAAGAGCTCGAGCGCGAGGTCGAGGCCGCCACGCTCGACCTGCGCGCCTCCCAAGCCAAGTTGGTGCAGCAGGAGAAGATGGCGGCGCTGGGCAAACTCGTCGCCGGCGTGGCGCACGAGATGAATACGCCGATCGGCACCATCAACTCCAACGCCGACACCCTGGCCCGCTCGCTGATGGTGGTGCGCGGCATCGTCAGCGACGAGTCCGCGCCGGAATCCGTGCGCGAGAACAAGCGCCTGCAGCAGGTGCTGGGCCTGCTCGAAGACATTGCCCGCATCAACAAGCTCGCCTGCGAGCGGATCGTCTCCATCGTCGGCTCGCTGCGCAATTTTGCGCGCCTGGACGAAGCCGACCTGCAGATCGCCGACCTGCACGAAGGCCTCGAGAGCACGCTGACGCTGGTGCACCACGAGATCAAGAACCGCGTGGAAGTGATCCGCGAGTACGGCGACATTCCGCCGATCCATTGCCACCCCAACCAGATCAACCAGGTCTTCATGAACCTGCTGGTCAACGCCTCCCAGGCCATTCGCGAGCACGGCGAGATCCGGATTCGAACCTTCCGGGACGGTGATACAGTGAAGGTTCAGATTTCAGACAGCGGCGTCGGCATTCCGCCCGAGCACCTCACGAAAATCTTTGACCCCGGCTTCACCACCAAAGGCGTGGGCGTGGGTACGGGATTGGGCTTGTCGATCTGTTTCAAGATCGCGCAGGACCACGGAGGCGGCATCGACGTGGAAAGCGAAGTCGGACGCGGGTCAACGTTTACAGTCTGGCTTCCCATTCGGGAGAACGAGGAAGAGTAGATGGCGGCGGACGAGAGGACTCCCGTGATTGCAATCGTCGACGACGAAGATATGGTGTTGACGAGCCTGCGCTCGTTCCTGCTGCTCGAGACCGACTATGAGGTGGAGACCTGGAAGTCTCCGCGCCGGGCGCTCGAAGAGCTCGCGAACAAGAACCTGGACCTGATCATCTCCGACTACCTCATGCCCGACATGAACGGCATCGAGTTCCTGCTGGAGGTGAAGAAAATCCACCCGTTCGCGACCCGCATCCTGCTCACCGGCTACGCCGACAAGGAGAACGCCATCAAGGCGATCAACGAGGTCGGCCTGTACCAGTACGTCGAGAAGCCGTGGGACAACGACGACTTGAAGCTCGCCATCCAGAACGGTCTGGAGCGGCGCTTCCTGATGGAGAAGCTCGAGAGCAAGATCCAGGAAGTGCAGCAGGTGCAGCAGAGCCTGCAAGACATCCAGTCGCAGATCATCAAGGCCTTCATGTGATGCGGCGGCGCGCGTTCATCCCAACTGTCGGCGCCGTACTGCTTTCGGCCTGCGGCTCGTCCCCCGAGCCGGTCGAGAAGACCGAGCGCAAAGAGCTGGAAGTCATCGTCTCCGACGTCGCCGTCCCGACGCCGGACAATCCGCGCCACACCGAGGGCGACATCGTGGTTCTGAAGGACGGCCGCCTGCTGCTGGCCTGGTCGGATTTCTACGGCGGCTCGCAAGACCACTCCGAGGGCCACATCTCCGCCGTCACTTCCTCCGACGGAGGCCGCACCTGGAGCGAGCGTTACGCCATCCAGGAGAACATCGGCGAGCAGAACGTGATGTCGACCAGCTTCGTGCGGTCGAATCAGTCCGGAGACATCTTGTTCTTCTTCGGCGTCAAGAACTCACGCAGCGACCTGCACTTCCAGATGCGGCGCTCGAGCGACGAGGGCCGGACGTGGAGCGAGCCGGTGGCGGTGGGCGACGATCCCGGCTACTTCGTGATGAACAACGACCGCGTGCTGCAGCTCGCCGACGGCCGGCTGCTGGCGCCGATGGCCTGGGTCGACGAGGTTTTCAAAGAAGGCTCCGTCTTCCGCACCGTCGTCTACTACTCCGACGACGACGGCCAGACCTGGACGCGCAGCGCGAGCGATCTCGAGGCGCCCAAGCGCGGCGCCATGGAGCCGGGCCTGGTGGAGCTCCGAGACGGCCGCATCCTACAGATCATCCGCACCCAGGTCGGCAAGATCTACCACTCCTATTCCCCCGACCGCGGCGAGACGTGGAGCCCGGCCGAGCCCTGGATCATCGCTTCGCCCGAAGCCCCGGCGACCATCGTGCGGCTGCCCGACGAACGGCTCGCTCTGTTCTACAATCCTGTGTACGTCGAAGGCGGCGACCACGGCGGCCAACGCACGCCGCTGGTCGCGGCGGTGTCGACCGACGAGGGCAAGACGTGGTCCCAACCGCGTGTGATCGAGGACGATCCCGACCGCAGCTTCTCCTACATCAGCGCCACGCCCGACGGCGACCGCCTGCTGATCACCTACTGGACGGGCAAGGACCGGATGTACGGCCTGCGCTTCCGCAGCCTGCCGCTGGACTGGTTCAACGCCGCGCCGTGAAGGTGATTCTGGCGGCTGGGGGCGTGCTGTGGCGGACCGCGCCGGACGGGTCGCGCCGCGTGGCGGTGATTTCGCGCAGCCGCTACCCGGGCGAGCGGTCGCTGCCGAAGGGCAAGCTCGAGAAGGGCGAAAGCTTCGAAGAAGCCGCCGTGCGCGAAATCGCCGAGGAGACCGGCTGCGAAGCCCGCATCGTGGGCTTCGTCGGCTCGGTCGACTACTGGGTGAAGAAGCGCCCGAAGGTCACGGTCTTCTTCGACATGCGGCTGGTCAAAGAGACTCCGTTCAAGCCCAACGCCGAGGTCAACGCTCTCGACTGGGCGGACCCCGAAGAGGCGCTGTCGACGCTGAGCTATGAGCTCGAGCGCAAGATCCTGAGGCGCTGGCTGAAACAAGCAGCCGAGGGGTAGCGACGAACGCGGGCGCAACATGGTGCGCCCACGTCGGTTTAGCGTCTAATTCCGCAACGGCCGGCCGGTCTTGAGGATCGCCTCGATGCGCTGCTGGGTCTTCTCTTCGCCGCACAGGCTCAGGAACGCCTCGCGCTCCAGGCCCAGCAGATATTCCTCCGACACGAAGCCCGGCTCGGTCAGATCGCCGCCGGAGAGGACGTTCGCCAGCTTCTTGCCGATCAGCACATCGTGATCGCTGGCCCACTGGGCCTGCCGCATCATCCACAGCCGTAGCTCGAGCGAAGCCCGCACGCCGCGGCCGCCGACCAGGATCGGCGTCTGCTCAGGCGGCTCATAGCCGGCTGTCGCCAGCCCTTGCGCCACCTTCTTGGCCTCGGCCAGCAGGCGGTCGCGGTTCATGGTGATGCCGTCGGAGGGTTTGAGCAGCCGCAGCTTGCGCGCCTCGGCGGCGCTGTTGCTGACCTGCGCCGTGCCGATCATCTGGAAGGCGTCGCCTGCGGGGCCTTCCAGGTTGTCCTTCGGCTGGAGGCCGGCCGTCAGGCGCCGGATCATCTCGGTGCAGCCGCCGGCGGCGGGGATCAGGCCGACGCCGACCTCCACCAGCCCCATGTAGGTTTCGGCCGCGGCCTGCACGGCGTCGCAGCGCAGCGCGATCTCACAGCCGCCGGCCAGGGTCTGAGAGAAGACCGCACCCACCACCGGCTTGGGCGCCGTGCGGATGCCGGTGATCAGCCGCTGCACCAGCTTGAGCTGGCCGTCGATCTCGTCCCAGCGGCCCTGCAGGCTCAGCCCGAGGATCATCTGCAGGTTGGCGCCGACCGAGAAGTTTTCGCCCTCGTTGCCGATCACCAATGCGTCGAAGTCCGCCGCGGTGCGCTCGAGCGATTTCTCGAGCATCGCGAAGAAGTCGGCGTCGAGCGAATTGGCCTTCGAATGCAGCTCGAGCAGCGCCACGCCGTCGCCCAGATCCCACAGACTGGCGCTCGAGTTGCGCTCGACCGGCTCGGTCGCCAGCCGCACGAGGCTGAGCTCCAGCACGCCTTCGCGGGGCGGAATCGGCTGCTGGCCGTCGGAGGCGAGGTCGAAGTACGTCGGCGTCGCGCCGTCCACGCCGTAGAAACTCTTCGACGGCGAGGCCAGGACCTGCTGGACCAGCGGCGGCAACGGCTTGCCGTCCTGCTCGATGCGCCGAGCGGTCTCCTCGACGCCGAGATCGTTCCACAGCTCGAAAATGCCGCGCTGCCAGTTGAAGCCCGACTTCATCACCGTGTCGAGCGCGACCAGGTCGTCGCAGACTTCCGGGATGCGGTTGGCGGCGTAGAGGAACAGCTCGCTGAGCAGCGCCCACAGGAACTTCGAAGCGCGGCCGTCGGTCGCCAGCGCGGCCTTCACGCGCGGTCCGATCTCAGGGATGCGCTTGACCTCGGCCAGCTCCGGAAAATCCGGCTCCACGCGCTCGCGGTACTGCAGGGACTCGAGGTCGAGCACCAGCCGTCCGCCTGGCGCCTTGCGGTCCTTCTTGTAGAACCCTTGGCCGGCCTTGTCGCCGACGATGCCCTTTTCCACCATCTGGACCAGAAAGTCCGGCGCCTGGTACACCTCGCGGCGCTCGTCTTCGGGGACCAACTCGTAAAGCGTCTTCGCGACGTAGAGGCAGACGTCGATGCCGGTGAAGTCGGCCAGCCGGAAGGTGGCCATGCGCGGGCGGCCGACCAGCGGGCCGGTCAGCGCGTCGACCTCTTCCACGCTCAAGCCCTGCTCGCCCATCACCTTGAGCGTGTGCATCACCGCAAACAGGAAGATGCGATTGGCGATGAAGTTCGGGCGGTCTTTGGCTTCGACGACGACCTTGCCCAGCCGCCGATCGCAGAAGCGCGCGGTGAACTCCGCCACGGCGGCGCTGGTGTCAGGGGTGGGGATCAGCTCGAGCAGCCGCATGTGGCGCGGCGGGTTGAAGAAGTGCGTGCCGAGCCAGTGCGCCCGGAAGTCGGCCGATAGCCCCTCGGCGAGCTTGGCGATCGGCAGCCCCGACGTGTTCGAGCTGACCAGCGAGCCGGGTTGGCGGATGCGGTCGATGCGCTCGAGCAGTTGGCGCTTGACATCGAACCGCTCGACGACGGCTTCGATGATCCACTCGGCGTCGGCGAGCCGCTCGAAGTCGTCTTCGAAATTGCCGACGCGGATGTGTTGGGCGGCTTCGGCGGTGAAGAAAGCCGGCGGTTTGGCCTTGGCGAGGTTTTTCAGCGCCTTGGCGGCCACGGCGTTGCGTTCGGCCGGGGTCGAGCCGGGGCTGGGCAGGTCCAGCAGCAGGCAGTCCACGCCGGCGTTGGCAAGGTGCGCGGCGATCCGCGACCCCATCGTTCCCGCTCCTAAAACCGCCGCTTTCTTCAGCTCTGTTTGCATCTGCGCCACCCTCGATCTCAGGCCAACAGCGAAGACCATAGCATACCGCCGAGCGGGGTCGAGGGGCCAAGACAGCCCCGGCTCCAGTTGTCGGGCGGAGGCGGCGACGACCGGACGGCGCCCCCTGGCCGAAGTCCGGGTTGCTGTGTATGGCTGCTTGCGTGCAAAAGCTAACCCTAACAATTCGAGCGCTTTGAGCCTTGGTCGCGCCCCTGGTACGATCGAGTGACGTCGCACGCCCGCGGCATAGCGCCCCGATCCCGTTTTGGCCGAGTCGCAAATATGAGCTTTCTTCCCCGTTCCCTCTTCGCAACGCTGCTTTTGACCTTCGCCGCCGCACCGAGTTGGGCCGCAGGCCCCGAGCGGTTGTACGTCTTCTACGGCAACAGCGGTTTCGCCGAGGTCCGCAGTCCCGCTGACGGCAGCCTCGTCTCGACCCTCTCGACGCCGAACGGCGCCTTTGGCGCTTATTCCATACCGGGTCGAAACGACGCAGCCGGCGAGTCCAAGGTCTACATCGTCAGCCCGACCCAGGCGACCGTCGTGGACGCTTTGGGCAAGCCGATTTCTACGATTTCGTTCTCTTCGCCGGTGCCGTCAAAGCCCGGCGCGGTGCTGCTGACGCCGGACGGCAGCCGCCTGTTGGCCGCCGGCCGCGACAGCGTCACGCTGATCGATACCGCCGAGGACCGCGTGGTCGCCGTGCTGCGGCCCGGCTTCGCCGTCGGCGGCGTCGGCGTGCGGCGCGACGGCGCCAAGGCCTTCGTCTACGGCGCGACGGCCGCCGCGATCCGCTCAATTGATCTCGAGAGCGGCTCGCTCGAAGAGGGAGTGATCCTGCCGCCTTCGCGCATCGAGTCCTGGGCGAGTTCGCCCGACGGCGCGCGCCACCTTTCGATCTCGGGCGCGGCGCTGTATGATGCGCAGTCGTTCGAGAGTCCCGCCCTGCGCGGCGAGACCGAGGCCGTGCTGCGCTCGCTCGAGCAGTCCAACCCGTGGCTGGCCGGCGCTGCCGGTTCCGCCGCGAAGGCCGTTTCCTCGGCGCCGGCGCCGCAGCTCGATACGAACCTGCTGGTCACCAACTCCGGCCGCTACTTCCTCTACCGCGATGGAGCGCTCGAGACCGGCCGCACCAACCGTTCCGAGCAGTTGCGCAGCGTGCCGGGCTCGGCCGGCGCGATGCTGTGGGCGGTCAGCGCCGACGGCGCGACGGCCTTCACCGCCGGCGACGCAGAGTTGCGCGGCTTCGGCGCGGAGCAGGGCGAGGAGGTCTTCACCGCCGCCCTCACCGCCGAACCCACGGCGCTGGCCATCACCAACCCGGTCGTGCGGCAGAGCGGCACACTCGAGCTGATCTCGCCGAACAACATCGTGGTCGCCGGCGGGACGCGCTTTTCGATCCGCGTCCGGGCCAGCGACGGCGGCCCGCAGGCGAACATCCCGGTCTTCATCAGCAACGCCTTCCCCATCACGCCCGCAGTGGACTGCCTTTCCGGAATCACCAACGGCGCCGGCGAGGCGACGCTGGAATGCCGCATGGGCGAGGTGGCCGAGGCGCGGCAGGTGCAGCTCACCATCAGCGACGCCGCCGGCCGCAGCGCCACGATCTTCAGCCTGAGCGCGGTCGTGCCGACTCAGTTCGAGGGCTTGGCGAAGCTCGATGGCGACGGCGCCCGCGTGCCCGTCGGCGAAAAGTTCAGCTTGAGCGTGCAGGCCAGCCGGAACCGCCTGCCGGCCGCCAACGTCAATTTGACCGTCGCGCTCAGCCCTGACAGTCCCAACCCGTCCGAACGGCTCGCTGACTGTAACTCTCTGGCGAAGACGGGTCCGGACGGCATCGCCGTCATTACGTGCACCACAGCCGTGCTCACGGTTCGCACGACGCTCGAGATCACCGTCACCGACCCTCAGGGCAACGAGGCGATCTTCAGCATCTCGATCGACCCGACCGCGGTGAAGCCGACGGGACTGAGCAAGGTGCGCGGCGACAACCAGGTCGTCGGGCAGGGGCAGGATTTTGAGGTCGAAGTGGCCAGCTTCCGCGACGGCGCTCCCCGTGCGCGCACCACGCTCAACATCGCCTGCAGCCCGGCCAGCCCCCCGAAGGCGATCGAGGTCTGCCCCTCCAACGCCATTACCGACAATGAGGGCCACGCCGTGATCAAGTTCCGCGCGGGCACGGTCGTCTTTGGCGAATCCACCATCGGCACGATTCAGGTTTCCGACTTCGGCGTCGTCCTGCCGGAGCCGTTCCGCATCCGCATCTTCCGCTTCGTCGCCGGCAATGCGACGACCATCGAGCTGGTCTCGCCGGAGTTCACCAGCGGCCCGGTCGGCTCGGAGCTGATCGACTTCTTCAAGGTGAAGGCCGTCAGCGAGGTCGGCGGCATGGGCATTCCCAACGAGACCGTCTACTTCTCCTCCAACGGCCCGGTCACCTTCAATCCGGCGGTGGTCCAGACCAACTCCGAGGGCGAAGCCGCCACCAGCGTGACCTTCGGCTGCAGTCTGCTGCCGTTCCAGGTGGCGGTGGGCCTGAGCGCGGGACAGAACCTGGTGGACTTCGACGTAACCGTGGAGCCCGGCGAGTTCACCAAGATCATCAAGACGCGCGGCGACAACCAGAGCGGCGCTCCGGGTCAGCAGCTCAACGCCAACGCCCTGGTGGGCGTGCTGGCCGACGAGTGCGACAATCCGGTCATCGGCGAGACGGTGAGCTGGCAGGTGCGGCCGGCCTATGCGGCCAGCCTGCGGGCGATCATCAACATCAGCGACGGCTTGGGCCGCGTCTCGGCCCTGGCCACGCTGGGCAACTACGGCGGGCCGCTCAAGGTGGCCGTGGGCAACGGCGAGATTGAGACGGAGTTCGATCTGGCGGTCAACCTGCCGGCGAACGAGCTGCGCGTGGCTTCGGGTAACGGGCAGAGCGTTGCGGCCGGGCAGTCGACTGCGCAGCCGCTGGTCGTCCAGGCGCTGGGAACCACCGGCTTCGGCGTCGGCGGCGTGGGCGTCGAGTGGTCGATCCTGAGCGGCCCGGCGCAGATCGTCACCAGCAGCAGCACGACTGACAACGTCGGCATCGCCTTCGCCCGCGTCCGCGTCACCGGCGCCGGGCTCGAGGCCGAGGGCGTGGAGCAAGGCGCCGGCCCGTTGGTGCGGGTGCAGGCCAGCGCGATGGGCAAGACGGCGGTGTTCACGCTCAACGCCGGGGCCAATACGCCGCAGGCGACGGTCCCGGGCTTCGTCAACGGCGGCAGCTTCAGCTCCGGCTGGACGCCCGGCGGCGCGGGCTCGATTTTCGGCTCGTTGCTGTCGGACAGCGCCGACCCGGTGCTCGCCGACGTGGCGCCGTTCCCGACGAATCTGGCCGGCGTCTCGGTGACCGTCAACGGCACTCCGGCGCCGCTGATCTTCGTCAGCGAAGGCCAGATCAACCTGCAGGTGCCGTTCCAGACGGCGGCCGGCTCGGCGACGGTCGTGATCAACAACAACGGCAAGACCGCCACTATCGAGAACATCCCGGTCAACGCCGTACAGCCGGGCGTGTTCGAGATTACCGTCGAGGGCAAGCGCATCGCCGCCGCCCTCAAGCAGGATTTCTCGGTCATCACGCCGAGCAACCCTGCGATCCCCGGCGAAGCGGTGCAGCTCTACTACACCGGCGGCGGCGTGCTGATGCCGGCGGTGGCGACCAACGCGCCCGGACCCGTTCCGCCCGCGTTCACCGTGGCCGGCGCGACGGTGACCCTCGACGGCGTCGAGCAGCAGAACCTGGGTTCGTTCTACGCGCCCGGGCTGATCACCGCCAACCAGATCAACTTCGTGCTCAACCCCGCCGCCTCCCCAGGCGATCATGAGTTGGTGCTGACGATGGACGGGGTGAACAGCCAGACAGTGATCGTGCCGGTGGGCGCGGCGCCGTAGGGCTTGGGTCTCCACACGATGGACCGCCGGGTTGCTCCGGCGGTCCATCCGTGACCTCTCGGAACTATCGGGAGAAACCGGGAGCGCCGGATTTCACGCCGGCCTCACGGTCGCGGCTCGGTCTCTTCCGGCGTCAGCGCCTGCGTATCGGCCGGAGCTTCCGGCGGCGGCGCGGCATTCCGAAACTCGAGCCCCGGCGGCAGCCCATACGGCTTCTCCCGGTTGAAAACCGTCAGCGTCACGATCCCGATCCGCTCGCCGACCCGCACATAGGTCTGCTGCTGCAGCGCCGTCGCCTCGATCTTCAAGGGCGGGCGGAACAAGATCGAGATCGACTCATCGACCTCGAAATCCGGCCGGATATCCGTCGGCTCGAAAACCACGTCCTGCTCGTAATGGCCGGCCGCGCCCCAGCGCTGGGCGTCGACGTAGCCGGCCAGGGGCAAATCGTCGCGGAGGTCGTCTTCGGTGAAAACAATGTTGTCGCGCGGCTCTTCGCCGGGACGGCGCAGGCCCAAGCCCTCCATCAGCTCCCAGCCGGGCGGGATCTGCTCGAGCGACCAGCCGCCGACGATCAACGAGCCGGCGGCTTCGCCGGACGGCCGCGCCAACTGCACCAGGAAATCCGTATTCCCGGCGCGCAGCCGGTCGCCGTCCTGGAGTTCGACTCCATCGGACAGTTCCCCATTGACCAGTGTGCCGTTGCGGCCGTGGTTTTCGAGCTTGCACTTGTGGCCGTCCCAGTCGAGCACGAAGTGGATGCCGGAGAGGAAGGTGTCTTGGGCGATCACCACGCGCGCGGCCTCATTGCGCCCGAACGAGATGCGCTGAGCGGCGGCGATGGTGAGCTTGCGGCCGACCGACGGCGCTTCGATGATCAACGCCATGCGCTTCTAAACCCTCTCAAACGGCTTGTCCAACCGCGCTTTGACCGGGACCACCAGGCTCTGCTCAGCGGAGACGTACTCCTGCGCGCCGAACCCAGAGGCCAGCTTGAACAGTTTTGGGTTTTTCGGCCGCGGCTGGAAGACCGCTTCCGGACCGGCCGGCTGGAACCCGATCGTCAGCCGCACCGCGCCCACCTCGCCTTCACGCCACTCCGATTTCGCATGCGCCGGAAAGTACTCGCTGCGCTCGGTCAACGGCAGCGGCAGCGAGAAGCGCACCGTGCGCGCGTCGCCCGGGTCGAGCCGAACCGCGGCGGGCAGCACGATCGTATCGATGTCGACGTCTTTGGGCAGGGGCGGACGAACGCGCTTGACGGCCACCAGCTCCCGCGAGAGCAGGCTGACGTAGACGGCGTTGCTCAGATCGGGCCATTCCTGCTCGGGCGGAGCGCCGGCGCCGTCATAGACGCCGATGGGGACGGCGGAGTTGTTGCGCAGGGTGTACTGCACGCGCAGGGTTTCGTCGACGCGCTCCAGCAGCGCTTCGAGCGAAACCGCGGTCGGTGAGGGCGAACTCACGCCGGCCTCCCGGCAGCCCAGCAGCCAGGCCGCCCCGACCGCTCCAGCCAGACGCACGAACCTGCGGCGCGAAGGCCGACGGCGCATCTAGTGGCTCGGCCGCCAGCCGGTGTCGGTCGGCGGATCGATGGGGTCGGTTTGCTTGTTGCCATGCTCGTCCTCGTATTCGTGAAACCAGTCGCCGTTCTCGTCTTGGTAGGTCGACTCCTCGATGGAGTCATGATCGGGCCTCGCCGACCGACCGTCCTCAGCCAACAACGCTCGCTCGGTGATCTCGCCGTCTTCGTAACCGTGGACGCCGATGGTCTGCGCCTCTTCCTGGTTGTCGTGCGGATCATGCGGGTCGGGCTGGTTGCGGCGGTTCATGCCCTGGCCGTTGTGCAGCCCGTGCATCAGCTCGTGGCCGAGGGTGTCGCTCGAGCTGCGGTCGTACATGTTGCCGTCTTCGCCGCGGTAGCGTCCCGAGCGCGCCGGGTTGAACTCGATGATGGTGTCCGAGCCGGGCCCCGGAGTCCCATCGTCGCGAATCAGAGCGTCCTCGCCGTTGACGCGGATGCCGTAGCCGTTGTCGTAGTCTCGCGGCGGAGTGATGGGCCGGATGGTGATGTTGCGGCCGGTGTCTTCGTAGGCGTCGAGCCACTTCTGACCCGTCTCGGTGGCGGTGAAAGTGTCAAGATCCTGGACCACCGCGGCCTGGTACTCCGCCGAGCCCTCGATGGTGATCTGCTCGTTGTACTCGGTGACGATCGAACCGTCGTCCTGCAGCACCGCGCGGGGATAGGGGTCGCCGAGCAGGCCGCCGATAGCGCCCATCACGCCGGCCAGCAGGGCTCCGAGCCCGCCGCCCCCGGCCATGCCGACCAGCACCGTCGGCATGCCCATCACACAGACGTCGGGCGGGCCGACGCAGATCAGCGCGTCGGTCTGGCGGGACTGCGGCGGGCCGCCGGTGAGCACCGTGAACGCCCCGAGCACGAACGGGCCGCCGACGTGCGGCACCGCCACCGTCACCAGCGGACAGGTGTGCATGTCGCCGATGCGTGACGCCGGCGGGCCGCCGATCAAGACGGTCGGGAAGCCCACCGTCACGACGCCGCCGTGTGCGGTGGGGTCTCCGATTCTGGCTGCGGGGAATGACATCGTCCGCGCCCCTTTAGTTGATCTTCACCAGCGGGGCCTGGATCATGATCATCCCCGGGTTCATGGTGATCTTGCTGCCGCCGCAGGTGAGGGTCAGCATCGCCGTCGCCTTGACGTCGACCGTCATCGCCTCGATCTTGTAGGTTCCCACCGGGCACTTGTGGGTAATGCCGCCCAGGCTGACCTCGAGCGAGTCGCTGCCGAGCGAGATCTTCTCGGTGCGGCTGCCCATCTTGATCTCGAGGTCCTCGTCGCCCATCTCGAGGGTTTCCTTGCGGCTGCCTTCTTTGATGGTCAGCGTCTCGTCTTTGTGGATCGTCTCGGTGCGCTCGCCCTTGACGGTCGTCGTCTCGTTCTTGCCGATCGTCGTCGTGCGGTTGACGTAGACCTTGCGCGTCTCGCAGTTCTCGACGATGGTGTCGAGATCCTTCTCGGCGTGCAGGTAGATCTGCTCGCTGCCTTTCTTGTCCTCGAAGCGGAACTCGTTGAAGTTCTTCGCCGAGCCGTTCTTCGAGCTGCGCGACTTGATGCCGGTCTGCGTCTGGTCGCCCGGCAGGGTATAGGGCGGCATCTGCTCGGCGTTGTAGACGCGGCCGGTGATGATCGGCCGGTCCGGGTCGCCTTCGAGGTGTTCGACAATGACTTCCTGGCCGATGCGCGGGTTGGCGATAGCGCCCCAGTTCTTGCCGGCCCACATCTGCGAGACGCGCACCCAGCACGAGCTGCTTTCGTTGTACTGGCCGCGGCGGTCCCAGTAGAACTGGATTTTCACGCGGCCGTACTTGTCGGTATAGATCTCTTCGCCTGCAGGGCCGACCACGACCGCGGTCTGCGGACCCTGGACGATCGGCTTCTTGGTCCAGCGCACCGGCCGCAACTGGACGGCGGCGGGGATGCAGGTGAAGGTGTTGTAGTACTCCGACGGCGTCCCCTCGGTCGAGCCCGGCGACGGCTGGCTGGCGGCGTGCGCCACCGAGGTGAGCAGATATTCGCCGTTTTCGCTTTCGGCCTCGGGGAACTCGAGCTCGATCTTAAAGCCCGACAGCATCGAGCGGCAGGAACTCTTGCCGTGGATCACCTCGTACTGCGCCTCTTCCTCTTCCATGCGGTAGCGCGTCAGGGTCTGGCCGGGTCCTTCGGCGGTGTACTCGCCGGGGTAGTCATAGACTTCGAACGTGCTGCTGCGCTCGAGCGAGAGGATGCTGGTCTCTTTGGTCTCGAGCTTGTTGGTGGGGTCCTCGAAGTTGTAGTCGCGCTGCGCCCATTTGCCGGGGCGGAACTGGTAGGTGCGCTCCCAGGATGACACCACGTCTTCCTCGCGCGACTCGCCGGTGGAGCCCAGCCCCTGGAACTTGTGCGCGATCGGGCAGGGCTGATAGGCGGACTTGTGGTCGGCCAGCATCAGGATGTCTTTGCCGCCTTCATGCTTGAACCAGAAGAAGATGCCTTCCTGCTCGCACAGGCGCATGAAGAAGTTCAGCGCCGTCTCGCGGTACTGCACGCAGTATTCCCAGGTGTCCTGCGAGCCGCGGATGCCGGAGGTGTCAAAGTCGGTGACGCCATAGTCGCCCAGGATCTGCTCGAGCACGTCTGGGATCGTCATTTCCTGGAAGATGCGGCAGTCGGTGGTGTGCGACAGGAACCACAGCGTCGGCACGACCTCGGCGCGGTAGGAGAAGTAGTCGCCGCCCGACGGCAACTTCACGAAGCGGCTGACGCGGCCGTTGATCTCGCGCTGCTGCCCGTCCACCACCATCACCTTGATCGTCACCGGCTTGCCGATGATCTGGGTGGGGTCGATCGCAGGGTTCTGTGAAAGCAGCTGCAGCTCGTACTGGAACAGATGCGACATCTGCTCGTGGCCGCTCAGGTCGGTCACGTACAGCACATCCGGTCCCAGCGGAGTCGTCAGCTGAATCAGTCGGTCTTGTTGGCTCCAGTCCCCAGAGGGCATCTGTTTTCTCTCCTCGCTCTCAAATAGAACAGCGCCAAAGCGCCTGGTCGACTCTCACCGGCGTCCCTTGGAAGAAACCCCGGACTCACGTCCGGGGCTCTGTTCGGAAGGCCGGCCCAACAGAGCCGCGCCCGTCAGGGTGCGACCACGGAGTTCAACATTCCCACGCCCATGACGCTGTTCCGAGCATTCCCAACCATCCGACTTGGCCCGTTCGCCAGCTAGGAGAAGTCGTACTGCACTTCGCCGTCTTCGCCCACCGATACCCGGATCGCGCCGGGCTTCTGGCCCGACGCCAGGCTGGCCAGCAGCTGCTTGGAAACCTCGGGCAGCATCGTGTTGGTGAGGATGTTGTCCACGTTGCGGGCGCCGCTTTCGACTTCGGTGCAGCGCTCTGCGATGGCGTCCACCAGCGAGTCCTCGTAGCTGAGCTTGATGCGGTGCGTCTCGGCCAGCCGCCGCACGATCTTGCCCAGCTTGAGGCGGATGATCATCTTCAGCGCCTCATCCCGGATCGGGAAGTAGGGAATGATGACCATGCGGCCCAGGAAGGCGGGCTTGAAGACCTTGTCGAGTTCCGGCTTCAGCGCCTGCACCAGTCCCTGATCGCTGGGCATGGTTTCCGGATCCTCGCACAGGCTCATCAGAGTGTCGGTGCCGGCGTTGGAGGTCAGGATGATGATCGTGTTCTTGAAGTCGATCTCGCGGCCCTCGCCGTCATCCATGCGGCCTTTATCGAAGACCTGGAAGAAGAGTTCGAGCACGTCCGGGTGGGCTTTTTCGACCTCGTCGAGCAGCACCACCGAGTACGGACGCCGCCGCACCGCCTCGGTCAGCACGCCGCCTTCGCCGTAGCCGACGTAGCCGGGAGGCGAACCCTTCAGGCTCGACACGGTGTGCGCTTCCTGAAACTCCGACATGTTGATCGTAATCAGGTTGCGCTCGCCGCCATAGAGCAGGTCCGACAGCGCCAGCGCGGTCTCGGTCTTGCCGACGCCGCTGGGCCCAACCAGCATGAACACGCCGATCGGCTTGTTGGGGTCTTCCATCGAAGCCTTGGAGGTGCGCACGCGCTGGCTGATGGCGCCGAGGGCGTGATCCTGGCCGACGACGCGGGCGCCGAGATGACTCTCGAGCTCAAGCACGGTCTGCAGCTCGTCGCGCACCATCTTGCCGAGCGGAATGCCCGTCCACCCCGAAATCACCTCGCCGACGATGTGGCCGTCGACGGTGACCTTGATCAGCGGCGTCTCGCCCTGCAGTTCTTCGAGCTCGTCGGTGAGCTTCTTGAGTTCCTCGCGCAGCACGTCAGCGCCTTGTTCGCGCAGCTTGGCGATCTTTTCGGCGTGCTCGGCGTCGTCCTTTTCGCTGTCTTTGGCGCCCTTGGTTCCACGATGGGCCACCGCTTCGCCCTCGAGCGCTTCGCGCAGGTCCTTGATCTCGTCGACCAGCGCTTTTTCCTTCTCCCACTGCTCGTGGACGGCTTCGAGTTCGGCCTTGGTGGACTCGACCGCCTCGGCCAGCTCGCCCAGCTTCTCGGAGTGATCAACGCCGAGTTCGCCCTCGCGCTTGAGCACGCGGGTCTGCACTTCCAGATCATCGAGCCGGCGCCGGGCGTCTTCCACCGCGGCCGGAGTCGCCGACTGTCCCAGCGCCACGCGGGCGCAGGCGGTGTCGAGCACGCTGACGGCCTTGTCGGGCAGCTGGCGGTCGGGCAGGTAGCGGTGCGAAAGCTTCACCGCGGCGCCGACGCCCTCATCGAGAATGCGCACGCCGTGGTGCTTTTCAAGCGATTTGACCACGCCGCGCAGCATGACGGAGCAGGCGGCTTCGCTGGGCTCGTCGATCTTGACCGGCTGGAAGCGGCGGGCCAGCGCGGCGTCGCGCTCGAAGTACTTCTTGTACTCGGCCCAGGTGGTCGCCGCGATCGTACGCAGCTCGCCGCGCGCCAGAGCCGGCTTGAGCAGGTTGGCCGCGTCGCCCTGGCCGGCCTGTCCGCCGGCGCCGATCATGGTGTGCGCTTCGTCGATGAACAGGATGATCGGAATCGTCGAGGACTTGACCTCGGCGATGAGGCCCTTGAGACGATTCTCGAACTCGCCCTTCACGCTCGCGCCGGCCTGCAGCAGCGCCAGGTCGAGCGAATGGACGCGCACGTTGCGTAGCGGCGGCGGCACGTCGCCGGCGGCCACGCGCAGCGCAAAACCTTCCACCACGGCCGTCTTTCCGACGCCGGCCTCGCCGACCATGATCGGGTTGTTCTGGCGGCGGCGGGTGAGGATGTCGATCGTCTGGCGGATCTCCATATCGCGCGCCAGCACCGGATCCATCTTGCCCGACTCGGCCTCGGCGGTCAGATCCACGGTGTACTGGTCGAGATTCGGCGTCTTGCCGCCCTTCTTTTTCGGCGCGCCTTCGGCGGCGGCCTCGTCGCCCTCGTAGACGGCGGCGGTGTCCTCGGGGCTCGACGAGACCAGCCCGGCGAACTCCTGGCCCAGCGCCTCGCCATCAATTTTCTGAAACTCGCGGCTGACTTCTTTCATCAGTCGGCGCAGCTCGGGATTCTTCGTCAGCGCCAGGATCACGAAGCCGGAGCGGACTTTCTGGGCGCCGTAGTCGATCGAGCCGATCGTCCACGCCTCGGTGAGCATCTTGAAGACGTTCGGGCCGATCGCCGGAGTGCGCGCGTTGCCGGTCTTGAGCAGATCCAGGCTGCGGGTGAGTTCCTCGGCCAGCCGCGTCCGGTTGACCTCGAAACGCGCCAGGATCGGCGCCAGATCGCCGTCCGTGTCAAGCAGCTTCATCAAGAAGTGCTCCACTTCGACGTCGTAATGGGTCCGCGAGAGACACAGTCCCGCGGCGGCTTCCAGAGCCGAGCGTGTCGGATCATTGAGCCTGCTGATCAGGGCGCGCATGTTGACAGTCATGGTTCGTTCCTCATCCCAGTGGAAACACAGTATCAGAAGGGTCTCGATCGAAATCTCCGCCCGACTTGACCCAAGTCACCCAGCCCAGCCGCGGCGCATCGCCGCCGGCTTCGCCTAGCAAACACTGCGGGACTTCCTCCCGCTCGAGCACCAGCTGCACTTCGAAATCGACGTCGTATCCGGCAAAGAACCGCGTCAGAGCCTTGAGCGGTTCGTAGGCGGAACCGTCCGGCAGAAACTCTTCGTAGCGCCGTCGCGACAGCGGGCCGATCTTGATCCGCGCCCGCGACTGCTGGCTCCAAACCTCGTCGCCGACCACCGCGCCGGCGCCCAGCATCTCCGAGGAGTCCCCGAACCCGGAAAACGAGCACTGATCGGATGCGGCTAGAGCATACCAAGCGCCGACGAACTGGACGACCTCGAACGGCGCCCGAAAGTAGTCTTCGAGCAGCGCCTCGAGCGCCGTCGCCGACTTCGGCTGCAAGGCCAGTAGCCCGGAGTAGTACAGCAGCGTCTCATCCCGCACCGGCAGGCGCTTCTGCAGCCCCGGCGTGCCGATGCCCACCAGACAGCGCACCTGCCGCGAAAAGCGGTCCTGCCCGTCGCGCTCGTAGGCGACCGGGAAGCGGTACTTTTCCCACGCCTGGTAGAACAGCGACAGCAGCCGGTGGTGGAAGATGTCGAGAAAGTCCGCCAGCGTCGTGTCTTTCTCGCGCAGCCGGCTGATGATCAGCTGCGTGTAGTTGTGCGGCAGGACGCCCAGGGGCCCGGTCAGCCCCATGAAATTCACATACATCTCCGGCGGAGAGCCTTCGACCCAGTCGATCTTCTGGATCTGGCTCGCCGGAAACGCCAGCGATTGGTGCACTTTGAAGCGGACGGCCTCTTGGTCGGGGTCGCCGTCGAGCCCGACCACGGACTCCGGGCCGGCCCGCAACTGCAGGACGCGCACCGCCTGGAAGAAGTCGAACGGCGTCGGATCGCGCCGCAGATCCGCCTCGACTTCGCCCCAGACTAGACCAAGATCCGGTGGCCGGTTCGTGGCTTCCACTCCCGCAGCACCTCCCGTTTCTGCTTGGTGCTCACCACCAACTGGGTGAAGCTGTTCAACGACGCATAAAGACCCAAAAAGCGCTCGATCACGCTGGCGAACAAGTAGACGCCTCCGCCGACGAACTCCTCTTCGTCAAGCTCCAGCTCCACCCGCGTGCCCTGACAAAACGTCACGCCGTGCTCGGAGAGAACGGGCGCGAAATGGCGCTTCGAGTCCACCCGCGAGATGCCGTTGATCATGCGTTTGACGTAGGCGGAGTCGGTGAAGTCATACAGCCGCAAGATGTGCTGCAAGCCCTCCCGGCCGTCTTCGGCGATCGAGAGGTAGTTCAGCGACAGGTGCGAGATCATGCGCCACAGGATCGCCTTGCCCATCGGCGGCCGGATCGGCGCGGTGGGCTTCTTCAAGCACACGATGCGCTTGATCGACACCCCGCCCTCGAGCTTGAAGTCGCCGTCAGGGTTGCCGAACGGCAGCTTGGCCGGCAGGTCGCGGTTGGTGCAGGTCGTCTCGACCGTTAACGTATCGGCGTCCGGATGCACCGGTTTGAGTGTCAAATCGGTCAATGTCAGGTGGACGTCCGTGCCCAGGTCGTGCTTGCGCAGGGATTCGGTCCGCCGCGCCACCCAGAAAGCCTTCTCGCCGGTCGGGTCCTGGCCGTGCCGGAAAGAATAGAACGGCGAGAACGGGGTCACTTCCTGCGTCTTCGCGTTGATGACGTTGACGGCATCGATCGAGAAGACCTCGACCGCCAGCGGCCGCCGCACGTCGGGAATCACCGGGTAGTCGAACCTGCGGTGCTCGAGCAGGATCGGCTCGGCCTGCTGCTCGAACAGGTTCACGATCGGCGTGCAGCTCAAGCGGAACAGGCTCGGCTTGACGTTGCCGCGCAGAATCTCGCCCGGCTCGTCGCCCTCGGCGCCGGAGAAAAGGAAGACGACCTCGAATCTGTCCTTGAAGCCTTCAAAACCCAGCCGGTCCAGGCCCTCGAGGTCGACGAAGAAGAATTTCTCGGGAAAGGAGAAGAACTCCTGCAGCAGCCGGTACCCGATGAAACTCTTCTTCGGATAGGGCAGCAGCGCCTCGTCCGCCTCGAATCCCACCGGGCGGATCGCCGACGGCGGCAGGCTCTGCGTAGGGATGCGCGAGCCGGGAGAGGGGTCGCGCACCAGCACCTCGGTCAACCGGTTGCACAGCAGCTCGTAGGCGCGGTGCACCACGCGGTTCTCGCCGCTCAAATGGAAGCGCACGCGGCGCAGGTCGAGTTCGGCGAGGTCCACATCCGGGTCCAGCTGGAACTCGAGCCGGACCGCCGAGACCGCATCGGTGGCCACCGGCGGATCGAGCAGGTCGGGCGGCTTCCACTCCGCCGCGCTGATGTGAAACGGCCACAGCGTCGTGTCATACGCGGTGCGGAACTTGCACGGCACGCCGCCGACGTCGCGCGAGTTCAGCATCGAGCCGCGCGGCACCGTGAAGCCCGCGGTGAGCTTGCCCTGCTCGGGGTCCGGCTCCATCTGCACGATCGACATCGACGGGATGGGCCGGATGAAGTGCGGATAGACGACGCCGAGCAGCGCTTCGGTGATCTCGGGAAACTCGTCGTCGATCTTGAGATGGACGCGCGCGGTGAGGAACGAGAACGCCTCGAGAATCCGCTCGACGTGGGGGTCTTCGACCTCGTCCCCGCTCATCGACAAGCGGGAAGCGACTTTGGGGTATTTGGCGGCGAATTGCTTGGAGAGTCGCCGCAGGTAGGTCAGCTCGCGCTCGTAGTAGCCGAGGAGTTCATCGCGCATTCGCCTGCCCCTCGACTTGGTATTGCCCGCTGCTGAGCTCGAGCAGGGTGTCGAACGAAACACGCTCCGAGGCCGGGTCCATCCGCAGCTTCGCCTCGATGCGGAAGCGCAACTGCCGCAACCCGGATGTCTTCACCTCGAGCGGCGTCACCTTCACGTCGCTCAGCCGCGGCTCGAAGACCTTCAGCGCCTTGCGAACGGTCTGGATCAACAGGTCGGCGTCGTTCGCCGAGTTCAAGCCGTAAACGGTGAAGTCGGGCAGCCCGTACTTGTAGACCGACTTCTCGACCTCCTCGTACTCGACCTCGCCGGTCTCCAGGCGGCGGCGCTCCTTGGACTCGGCGAAATCCAGATCCGGGTCATTGATGATGCGGCGGGCGTTGAGCAGCCACTCCAGGTCCCGGCGCACCGACGCCCGAAAGATGTCCTCGGACTCCCGGCGCGTGAGCGGCTTCTCGAGCTCGCCGACCGGGATTCCCTCGATCTGGCGACGCCGCTGGACCTTCTTCGACGCCGCCGGCTCTTCGTCAATGAGCCGGTCCAGAACCGAAAGCGTTACTGGAGTCGTAGCCATGCGTCCTACAGCTCGAGGGCCCGGACCGGATCGAGCCGCACGACCCGCTCATAGATGTCCTTCGGCGCCTTTTTGTCGCCCTTGACCGACTCGCTGTGGCGGTAGAGCACCGTCAGCGCGTGCACCACGGTTTCGGCGTCCTCCCAGGAGTCGATCTGGTGCTTGTCGACCGCCGCGCCCAGGTCGTCGAGCAGCGGCTGGGCGATGTCGGCCTTGTCGGCCGAGACCAGCAGCTCCACCAGTTGCAGTTGCCGCTGGAAGCGGGTGCGGCCGGAGCGCTGCTTGGGGATGTCGGCCCAAAGGATGTTGATCGCGTCTTGTTGCTTGCCGGCCCGCAGCGCTTTCTGCGCCAGCTCGAAAGCGTCGACGCTCTCCTTCTTGCGCCAGCCCGGCGCGAAGGCGTAGTCCACTTCGAGCGGCTGGGCCGATTTCGGGAACGGCGGCGGCGCTACCTGGGCCCGCCCGGCCGGAGCCGGTTTCGGCGCGGGCGGCGACGCGGGTTTGGCCGGCTTCTCCGGCTTGGGCTCGGCGGGGGCGTCTTCAGCAGCCGCTTCGCCCTCGGCGGCTACGGCGGCTTCTTGGCCCTCGGCGGCCGCCGTTTCCGCCGCGGGCTCCGGCTCAGGCTCCGCCTGCGCTTCCGCCAACTGGGCGGCCAGCGGGCGCAGGTCGATCGGCGTCTGCTCGGTGCGGCCGCCGCTGAGTTCGCGCAGCCAGGCGCGGGTTTCGAGCGAGGCGACCGGCGTCTCGTCGAGCAGCGTCAGCTGTACGATGTCGGGCACGTCGGTGAGCAGCGAGACCAACTCGCTCGCAATCGCGCGCGCCACCAGATAGTAGTCCGGGCCCAGTCCGGCGCAGGCCTCCACGGCGAAGCGCTGCAAGTCGAGCCAGGCGCGGCCGCAGGGCAGCGCTAGGGTCCGTTCGCAGTCTTCGAGCAGCGTCGCCCACTCGCCGGCCATCGCCAACTCTTTCAAGCGGCGGCGCAACTCCACCGGCGGCGGCTGCAAGGCGCGAGCGTCTCCGGCCACGGCGGCTTCGCGCAGCTCGCCCCAGCGCAGCCCGCGCAGCATCAGATACGGCGCCGGACTCTTGGGATCTTTCTTGCGCAGCGCCGCGGCGGCGTTGGCGATCGCCGCGACGATGTCCTTGCGGTCGGCCGGCTCGCCCGCACCGGGCGGAATCACCAGGCTCGCCGACGGCGCCTTGATGGCGCCGGCGGTGACCGCGCCCACTTCGCCTTCGGCGGCGGCTTGCTCGCCGGTCTCGCCCTCGACCAGCTCTTCTTCGACCGGATCGGGCTCGATCTCGCGCTTCTTCTCGAGGAACTGATGGACCTGATGGCGGACTTCGGTCAGCGCGGTGCGCAGCGCGGAAAAGCCCGGCGATTCATCCTCGAACTTCTCGTCGCACAGCTTCTCGAGCGCGGCGAGGGACTCCAGACAGTCGTCCAGGTCCTTCTCCATGTTCACGTAGTAGAGTTTCGGCGTCGCGTCGAAGGCGTCGTCGAACTCTTCCGCCGTGATCTTGCCGGCGGCGATCTTGGCGTCGCGAGCCTTCTTCTCTTCCTTGGAAAGCTTTTCTTCGCCGCCGAGGGTCCGCGACTCCTTGTAGTCGAAGAGGTGGTAGCCCTCCTTGACGATCGGCGTGAAGCGCACCGTCTCAGCCAGGCTCAAGCCCAGTTGGCTCAGCGGCGCGGCGCGCATCTCGAGATCTTCCGGATCCCCCTCTTCCTCTTCGTTCGCCGCGCCGGGATGCAGCGTATCCCAGAATTGCTCGATCAAGCTCTGGTTGAGGCGCAGGCCTTCGAGCAGGCCGGGGAAACCGACCAGTTTCAGCTGCGCTTCGGTGATCCAAAACGCAAGCTGCAAGTCTTTGGTGCGCGTCGCCAGCAGCTCCGAGGCGAGCTTGAGGACTTTGGGGAAGTCGGCGACCTTACGCTCGGTCTGCCACTCGCCTTGGGCGAGGTCCTCCTCCTCCCGACGAGCTTCCTTGATCTCGTCGTACTCGTACCGTAGCGACGGCCCTGAGGGGTTGTCGCCGGGAATCGGTTGGAGGATGTCTTCGCGGAGGGGCATACGCTAGAGCCGGGCGTCGCAGCAGCCCGGCGTTACAACTCGATCGTACCCTCTTCGGTCGCCGATTCAGCGCTGTCGTCTGCATCGGGGACTTCGACGTCGAACTCGATCGAGCGAACCTCCAGCAACGGCACCTCGCGATCGTCTACGCGCAAGAGTTTGTGGCCGACCGGAATGTCGCGGCCGGCGTCGTCGGAGCCGAAGGCCGTGGTGCGGCCCAACCAGACCTCTTCATCGGGGTGCTTGGAAGAGAAGGGGTAGATGACGGGCAGCAGCACCTCGCCCATGTCCGCGCCCTTGAATGACTTGCCCGCCAGCACGTAGGCGGAGGTCCAGAGGGTGTCGCGCAGGGTCTTCGGCGCACGGATGTGCACCGAGGCGATGTGTTCGAACGGGACCCAGGTGTAGGAGCCGGCGACAAACACTTCCAGCCGCGGTCCGATGTCGGGGTCGATGTCGGAGATCGACTCGAAAGGCTCGCCGTTGAGCTTGCCCGGACCCGACGGACCGCACGGCGCGGTCGGAAAGGCCTCGGATTCGAAAAGCTCGAGGCGGCTCTGCTCGGCGTGCAGAGCCGAATAAAGCAGCACCGCGCCCATCTCCGCATCGGCGTTCGAGCGGGCCAGCACGCCCAGCTGCTTGCGGGCGCGCGAGAACTCCCCTGCAAAGCAGAGGAGTTCGAACAAGAACGTGCGCTGTTTGGCGTCGGCGGGGTGATCGCGGACGTACTGGGTCAGCTCCGCGATTGCCTCGCTGACTTTTCCTGCGTCGAAGAGTTGTTTCGCCTTCATCCGGTTCACCCCGCCTTTCGCTTTGGTTCGCTGCGTTCTTCGTCGGGCTTAGAACGGCTTCAAGGTGCCGAGGTCATAGCCCTTCTCCACGAAGCCGGCCAGGTTGCCCTCGTCGTCCTCGGGGTTGTACATGACCTTGATCTTCTCGTAGGCGAATGAGACCGATTCGGTCGGATTCTCCGAGCTGCCCGACAGTTGCACGCTGGTGATCAGCACGTCTTCCATCTCGATCTTGAAGTAGTCTTCCTGCCCCTCGCCCATCGGCTTGTCGTAGATGATCTCCACTTTCGACAGCACGTTGCCGGTGGCGCAGTCGTCGAACAGCAGCGGCGTGAGCTTGTCAGTCACCTTCATGATGGTGACATCGCTCAAGCTGGCGCGGCCGGCGCGCGATTCGCGGCCCGACGAGCCCGCCCCGTAGGTGGCGGTGTTCGACGCTCCCCAACTGAACGAAAGAATGTCGACGG